>Ga0208411_1000559_pt1 | contig 28447 bp, 27 predicted proteins | sample ETN01SmetaG_4_FD_185793 | JGI IMG/M metagenome (GOLD analysis project Ga0208411, IMG submission 185793) | Marine microbial and viral communities from oxygen minimum zone, Eastern Pacific Ocean - ETNP2014F12-01SV261 (SPAdes) (version 2) | ecosystem: Environmental > Aquatic > Marine > Oceanic ... | reverse complement strand
TGTCAGATGGCGGAGACAAGAAGGTCCGCGTGGTGACGCCGGCTGGTGTCATCGAACGCAGGAGCATCCAGACGGGCATGCTGGACGGTGCCTATGTGGAGATCATCTCAGGCCTGTCAGTCGGCGAGTATGTGATCCTCGAGATTGACCGATCGTGACTCCAGGTCTTCTGAGAGTGTCTAGATGGTCAGGGGGGATTCTCAGGTGAGCGAGGTCCTGCTGTCGCTGGATGGCGTTTCACGGGTATTTGGGGATGAAGTAAAGGTCCACGCGTTGCGCGATGTATCGCTTGACATCAGGGCGGGTGATTTCCTTTCAATAGTCGGACCGTCAGGTTCGGGAAAATCGACGCTCCTTGGCCTCCTAGGAGTCTTGGATCTTCCCAGTAGCGGCGCCGTGAGGATCCAGGGGACCGACATGGCCAACCTGGGAGACGCTGACCGGTCCCGGATGCGTGGTGGAGCCATTGGCTTCGTGTTCCAGCAGTTCCATCTGATCCCACATCTGACGGCCGTTGGAAATGTTGAGACCGCACTCCTCTATAGGGGCCTGACAGCAGGTAAACGGCATCGACGTGCTCTTGATGCCCTCGAACAAGTCGGCCTCAGCAGTCGTTCCGGGCACATACCAGTTCAGTTGTCGGGTGGTGAACAGCAGCGGGTCGCCATCGCTAGGGCCATTGTCACGGACCCCCTCATGGTTCTGGCTGATGAGCCGACTGGTGCACTTGACTCCCAAAATGCTTCCAACGTGATGGAAATTTTCGCTGACCTCCAGTCACCTGAGCGAGCTATCTGCGTCGTGACCCACGACTTGGGGGTGGCCGCCAGGACGCAACGCCGGATCACAATGCTTGATGGAAACATCGTGGCTGATGAACATCAAGATATTGATGAGGGCGTCCGGTGAGACGCTTATGGGAGTTGGCCGGTGTCGCCCTCGGTGGCCTTCGTGCCCGCAAGGTACGAACGGCGCTAATAATGCTCGGACCAATTCTTGGTGTGGCTGCCATCGTGTCGGCGATCGGGATCAACGAGAGTTCTAAGGGTCACCTCAAGGCAGTCCTCTCGGACCTGGGAACTGACCTGATTGTTGCGAACGCACAGGGCTCGCTGGGTGGCTTTGGCAGTGACCCTCGTATCCCCGAGGATGCGGCCGCGCGGGTCACCCGGCTTCCCGATGTTGAATCGGTGACAGGCACACTCCAGATGGCCGACATCGTGACACTTCCTTTCGAGGAAGCCGAGGACTTCTACCGGGCGTTCCCAGTGCCGGTGATAGCCACCGGTCTGAACCTTCCCGAGACCCTCGAGGTGCTCCTGGCAAGCGGGCGGTTCCTGAACGACTTCGACGTGTCGACCGCCGCGAGGGTGGTGGTCATCGGCCGCGACCTGGCTGACGAGTACGGGTATCTGCGCGGAGAGGCAAGGACCATCCAACTCAACGGAATCGACTACGGGGTGGTCGGCGTACTCGACTACGTGCTACTTGAGCCCTCCATGGATTCTGCGGTTTTCCTCACCTTCGCCAACGCCGAGGAGGACCTCGGCCTGGATTCCCGCGATCCCAGCCGGTTGTACATTCGGGCGCCGACCAACACGAAGTTGGTGGCTCAGGAGGTTCCGACGGTCATCAGCCTCGGTGGCCCCGACGGTGCCAACACCTCGGTTCCCACCGACCTGCTTGACGCTCAGTCACAGGTCGACGAGAACCTGAACAACCTGACCAAGATGATGGGTGGTCTGGCGCTGATCGTGGGAGGTGTCGGGATCGCCAATGTGATGTCCATTTCGGTCATCCAGCGGTCCACCGAGATCGGGATCCGGAGGGCGCTCGGCCACAGCCGCGGAACCATCGCGGTCCAGTTCCTGCTGGAGGCCCTTGTCGTCGGTGTCCTGGGTGGCATCCTAGGAGCGGCTGCAGGAGCCGGGGTGGTCTGGTTGACGGCGGAACTGCGTGGGTACGTGATGGTGCTGTCTGTTGTGGGCCTTGTCGGATGGGCGATGCTCTCGGTTGCCGTGGCGGTCGTGGCGGGCCTCTACCCATCAACCAAGGCTGCCCGCCTGGAGCCCCTCGAGACCCTCCGTCTGGGCTAGAAGTGCCCAACACCTAGCATCGGGGCCCATGAGCATCGACCTCTCCGCCTATGGCTGGTCCGGTGACCTCCCTGACGGCGACGGCAGGCTGGGCCGGATTGTCCGGGTCGATCGCGGCGAATGTGACGTTGTTACAGCCGATGGGCGTGTGAGGGCACTCTCCGATTCCCAGCGCTCCCAGGACCTGACGGCGCCAGCCACCGGTGACTGGGTGTTCCTCGACGACGATCCTGAATTGGGCCTGCTGATCTCGTCCGTGCTTGAGCGCTCCAACACGGTGTCGCGGCGAGATCCGTCCGAGCAGGTGGTCGAACAGGTCCTCGTTGCGAACGTGGATGTCGTGCTGATCGTCCACGGCCTGGACCGCCCCCTCCCGCCCGGCCGCCTCGAGAGGTTCCTCGTGGTGGCCTGGGACAGTGGGGCCGAGGTGGCCGTCGTGCTCACGAAGGCAGACAAGAGGGGCTCCCCCGTCGATGACGTGTCGGCGACGGTCGCTGCAGTGGCACCCGGCGTACCGGTGCTGGCTGTGGGCCTGGGTGCCGGGACGGGTTTCGGACTTAGACCAGTGCTAGCAATGGTTGGGGAGGGCCGGACCGTCGCCCTTCTCGGCGAGTCCGGTTCCGGCAAGTCAACGCTCGTCAACGCCCTCCTCGGCGAGGAACGCCTGGAGACAGGTGAGGTCCGATCGGCCGATTCCAGGGGACGCCACACGACGGTGAGCCGCGAACTCGTGAGGTTGGCCGATGGTGGTCTATTGGTCGATACCCCCGGGATCCGCTCGATAGGGATCTGGGACTCAGAGGAGGCCCTTGACCGTGTGTTCGGTGATCTCGAGGAGCTCTCAACGGCCTGTCGGTATTCGGACTGCGTGCATGACACCGAGCCCGACTGTGCGGTCACCGCCGCCGTTGCCGATGGGCGGATGGACCGTCGGCGTGTTGACCGCTACCGGGCGCTGAGCGCCGAACTCGATGAGCAGCGCCAGCGTGAGCAGGAGCGGGAACGTCGGGGGCGTGGCGACAGGCGGGGTAGGCGTCGCTGAGGCGGGCTCGGCTGGGGTGCTGGCACCCGGAGGCCCTAAAGTGTCGGGACACCCGAAGTCCACACGGAGAACCACCGATGTCCCGTAGCGATGCGATCGAGAGGTTCACAGGCGAGGCCGAGGCCTCAGGGTTGACCGTCGAAGTACACAGGTTTCCTGATGGAACGCGCACAGCTGCCGATGCGGCTGCGGCTGTGGGGTGCGGAGTTGGCCAGATTGTCAAGTCCCTGGTCTTCATGGCCGATGTCAGGCCGGTGCTTGTCCTGTGTTCCGGGGCCAAACGTGTCAACGAGGAACTGCTCGCTGCCCACCTGGGCCTCGAGGTGCGTATAGCCGCCGCTGCCGAGGTCCGGTCGGCCACCGGGTATGCAATCGGTGGTACTCCGCCATTGGGGCATGCGGTTCCTCTCCGCACAGTCGTCGACCCGACCCTGCTCGAGTTCGACGAAGTGTGGGCGGCAGCCGGCACCCCGGATTCGGTGTTCCCGGTCGATCCCAAGGCCCTCGTGAAAGCCACAGCGGGAGCGGTTGTGGCCGTCACCCACTGAGGCTGCGCCATGAAGCGGTTCTTCACCGACCATCCGGCGACGGTGGGTGAGAGTTACGGCCAGCACATGCGGAGCGCTCTCCGGTCGGTTGTGCCCCCGGGTGGTGCTGTCGTCACATGCACGGTGCACGCTCTCGTACCTGCCCTGTCCGAGACGACAGCCAGCAGGACCGTCACCAGGCTGAACGACGAGATAACGGACCTGCACACCGACGACGCTGAATGACCGGGCCACACGGGCCCATTAGGGTCGAGGTGACGAGGGGCGGAGTCGTGGAGAGTGTCCACGACCTCGATGCTGTGGTCGTCTCTGCCACCGGATCGGTGGTCGACTCCTGGGGAGACCCCGAGCGACTGGTACTACCGCGGTCATCGACCAAGCCGATCCAGGCGGTTCCGCTGATCGCCACCGGCGCCGCTGATGCCTTTGACCTGACAGACCGGGAACTGGCCCTCGCCTGTTCGAGCCACAACGCCGAACCGACCCATGTGTCGGCGGTGGTCCGGTGGTTGGAACTCGTCGGTGCCACCCCTTCGGACCTTGAGTGCGGCGCACATGCACCCCTCTACGAACCAGCTGCCGTCGACCTGGCCCGGTCGGGGGCCGAGCCTGACGCCTCGTACAACAACTGTTCCGGCAAGCACACCGGTTTTCTCACGGTGTGTCGTCACGAGAGCGTTCCTTTCAGCGGCTATCTGAAGTCGTCTCATCCGCTGCAGCGCGACCATGTCACGCCGGCTCTGGAGGAATGGTGTGGGATAGACCTGTCGGGTCAGGTGCCGGGTGTGGACGGCTGTGGGATTCCGGTGTGGGCGGTGCCACTTGCACGCCTTGCCCATGGATGGGCACGCATGGGTACCGGCATTGTCGGTTCCACTGAGCATCGGCTCCTCTCTGCGATGCGGTCTGAGCCGTTCCTCGTGGCGGGAACCGGAAGGGCGTGCACACGCCTGATCACCGAGTCGACGGGTGGGGCGGTGGTGAAGACCGGAGCAGAGGGCGTCTACTGCGGCACAGTCCCCGATGACGGCGTGGGGGTCGCCCTGAAGGCCAGGGACGGTGCCCGCCGCGCCTCGGGCACGGCGATGGAGTGGATTCTGGGCACGTTGGGAAGGATGAACGAGGACGGCGATGAGCTGGTCCTCAATGCTGCCGGCACCGTGGTGGGAACGATCAGGGTGGCTGCCTGAGCGCAGCCCTGTCAGGTGCCGGTGCTCATCTCGGAGTCCTCGAGTTCGCGGAATGCAGCGTCGAGTGCATCTCGGGCTGCCTCGGGGCCCACCCCCAGTTGTCTCAACTCGAAGGCGAACCTGTGTGCAGCAGTCTCCGTCCGTTCCCGGCGTTCCTGGATGGGTTCGGAGTGAGGGGGCTCGTCGACTACGAAGGTGCCTCGGCGGCCACGACCCTCGAGAACGCCGTCACGCTCGAGCTCGCGGTAGGTGCGGGCGATCGTGCCCGGAGCGAGGCTCAGCTGGGTGGCCAGGTCGCGGACGGTTGGCATGCGGCTACCTGGTTCCAACCGGCCGACGGCGACCATCACCGCGAGTTGGGCCCTGAGCTGTTCGAAGAGCGGGATGGCTGCGGCGGTGTCGAGGCGCAGGACCATCTGCCTGTGGCGACCGGTTCGATGGTTGGGATCGCTCGGGTCGGTCAGGTGGACGATGCTGGGTGACTGCATGCTATGAATACTGTACCAATACAAAGAACACAAATTGACTCTAGATCAGTCCAATACTTGCATCGAGGAGTGATACATACGACTGTTGTACCAGTTGATTAAGAGTATTCAGCCTGCCTCTGGTAGGACCGGCACAGCGCCAATGAGATGAAACGAGGAACACACACATGAAGTTGATCACAGCGGTAATCAAGCCATTCAAGTTGGACGAGGTGAAGGACGCCCTCGCCGCACTCGGGGTGCAGGGAATGACCGTCAGCGAGGTGCAGGGCTTCGGGCGCCAGGGTGGCCACAGCGAGACCTACCGTGGCACCGAGTACAAGGTGCTCTTCACCCCCAAGACACGTGTCGAGGTAGTGGTGGGTGACGACGACATGACCGGGGTGGTCGAGGGCATCGTGTCAGCTGCCCGCACCGAGAAGATCGGTGACGGCAAGGTCTGGGTGACCGACGTCGGGAACCTGGTCCGGATCCGCACCGGTGAACGCGACGGCGACGCCGTCTGAGGACACAACCCGACCGGCGACGTGACCATCCTGCGATGCAGTCACCACAGGCGGGTACGGTCTGAGCGGGGCCGACCACCAGACAGGAGAACCAGATGGCAGGCGTGACCGTCTTCCACAACCCGCATTGAAACTCGTCCACGAAGGCCTTGGCGGTCGCTGAGGAGTTGGGTGTTGACGTAGACGTCGTCCTCTACATGAAGCAGCCTCCCGACGAGGCTCTGTTGCGGCGCGTCGTCGCAGGCATGGAAGGCCCCGTCGAGGACCTGGTTCGCAAGGACTCGCAGTTCAAGAAGTTGGAGTTGGTCGCCGACGACTACGTCGACAACCCCGATGCCGTCGTTGGACTGCTGGCACGACGCAAGGCGCTGATGCAGCGACCCGTTCTGGTCCGGGGAGACCTGGACTCCGATGGCCCGCTCGAGGCCTGTGTTGGACGACCCAGGGAGAAGCTCTACGACTTCCTCGGAGGCTGAGTCTCCCATGCCCCTGTACCCCGGTGTGCACTGCTTCGACCTCTGCCGCAACGCCGGGCCCGCTACGGAAACTTCGGTAGGCGCCTCTCGTGGAGTGCTGCGACACCTTCGGCGAACTCGGATCCCGCCATGTGAACGTCGAGCAGGCGTCGGGCTTCGTTGACCGACCCAGCGGCGTCACCGTGCAGATCCGAGTAGACCTGTCGCCGGGTGGCCGCCAGGCTGGATCGGGCCACCGGCCCGAGGAACTCACTGATCCAGGCGTGAACGTGGGCAAGTAGGTCGTCGGCCGGTACCACACCGTTCACGAGACCCATTTCGAGGGCCTCCTCGGCCATGACCACCCTGCTGGTGAGAAGTATGTCGTTGGCCCTCCCGAGGCCGATGATCCGCGGTAACAGCCACGACAGGCCGAACTCCACCGGCAGGCCCAACCTGCCGTGGGCCGCTGTCAACTTCGAGTCGGCAGCAGCGAAACGCACGTCGGCGAAACAGGCAAGGGCCAGACCCACGCCGGCGACAGCCCCGTTGATGGCGGCAACGACAGGCTTCGTCAGGCCGAAGTGGTAGGCGAAGTCGGCGTCGAACGTCGGGTCCACACCGAATCCGGGAGTCGGAATGTCGTCGTCGGTGCCGGACACGTATTCGCCCTCGGCGAGGTGTCCCGCAAGGGCCTGGGAGTCGGCGCCCACACAGAACGCTTCACCAGCGGGATCACCCGTCACCACGATGACCTTGACGTCAGGGTCATCCTCAGCCTGTTGGAGGACCCAGCAGTACTCCGTGTGCATCCGACCTGTCCACGCATTGTGTCGGGCCGGTCTCGAGAGGGTGACCACCGCTGTGGAGCCGACATGGTCGTAGAGCACGGTCTTAAGGTCCATGAGATGAAGGTAGTGGGCGGTGGAGCGGTGAGAGGCCGCCTTCTCGTGGGAGGGAAGTGTCCGCTACGGTCCGGGCCGACACACCGGGCGGCCTGAGGTCGGCCGACTCACCCATCAGACAGGGGAAGCAATGCTCGCAGCGATTCTGGAGACAGTACCGACAGACCAGCTGGTGCTGAGAGACGATGTCACCCTGCGCGATATCGCTCCCGGCGACGTGAGGGTGAAGATTGCCCACAGCGGTGTCTGCCACTCGGACCTTTCGGTAATGAACGGCACGATTCCCCAGCCGCCACCGTGTGTGCTGGGCCATGAGGGCTCTGGCGTTGTGCAGGATGTAGGAGACGGCGTAACGCACGTGGCCCCCGGCGACCATGTGATCATCGCGTTCTCTCCACCGTGTGGAACCTGTGCCTACTGCACCGGCCGCGGTCAGCCGAACCTGTGCCTCAACGGCTTCTTCGCCATGAGCGCATCACCTCAGTTCCGCCGGGGCGACGAGGTCATCGGTGCAATGACCGGGTGTGGCACATTTGCCGAGGAGACCATCCTCCCCGGAATCGCGGTCGTCGGCATCGACAAGGACATTCCGCTCGACGTCGCCGCGCTGGTCGGCTGCGGTGTCACCACGGGTGTCGGTGCTGCAATCAACACGGCCAAGGTGACTCCAGGTTCGTCGGTGCTCGTCATAGGCGCCGGGGGAGTCGGAGTCGCGGCGATCCAGGGTGCCCGTATCGCCGGTGCCGCCGAGATCGTCGCCGTGGACCTGCACGAGGGCAAGTTGGACCGGGCAAAGGCCTTTGGCGCCACACACGGTGTGCTGCCAGACGACCTGCCGGGTGCAATGGTAGAGGTCACCGGCGGAGAGGGCTTCGACTTCACGTTGGAGTGCATCGGCATGCCCACGACCATGCGCCAGGCCTTCGACCTGACCCGCCGCGGTGGGACCTGCTGCATTGTCGGCGTCGGCCGGGCCGAGGAGACCTTCGAACTGTCGGCCTTTGAGATGTTCTTCTCGGAGAAGAACCTGATCGGATCCATGTACGGCAGCGCTGACGTGAGGACGGACTTCAACCGGTTCCTGCGTCTCTACAGGTCGGGCCAACTGGACCTGGAGGGCATGATCTCCCGCCGGATCAAGTTGGACGAGGTGAACGACGCCCTCGGTGCCCTGGGTGACGCTGACGTGATCCGTCAGGTGGTTGACTTCTAGGAATCCCTGAGACAGGAGCACCCGATGCACATCGTCGTCGACTACGACCTCTGCGAGAGCAACGCCATCTGCATGCAGATAGCACCCGATGTGTTCGAGGTGCGTGACGACGACTTCCTCTACCTGCTCGACGAGGCGCCGGGAGAGGACCGTCGGGCGGCCATGGACGAGGCGGCCCAGAGGTGCCCGAAGCAGGCGATCAGGATCGAGGACTGATCTGGCCCTAGGTGGTCACGTAGTTGCAGAGGTAAGGGGGGCGACAGGTGGGTGGCTCGACTCTGCGCAACGCCGTCACGATCGTGGGAGCGTCCCTCGCAGGCCTTCGGGCCGCCGAGACCCTCCGCCGCGACGGCTTCGAGGGCACGATCAGCCTTGTCGGCGATGAACGCCGCGTTCCCTATGACAGGCCGCCCCTTTCGAAGCAACTCCTGTCGGGGGAGTGGGAGGTCGACCGGATCTCCCTAAGTCCCCCTGAGCGCTTCATGAGCCTCGATTTGGACCTGCGCCTTGGACGGCGGGCAACTGGACTCGACGTCTCCTCCCACACCCTCGACGTCGACGGATCTACTGAGGAGTACGACGGCCTCCTGATCGCCACGGGTGCACGATGTCGGACGCTCCCCGGGACAGATGGCCTCGCCGGCGTCTACACCCTTCGAACTCTCGATGACAGCCTCGCCATCCGGGAAGCCCTCCGAGGCGGACCCCGGAGGGTTGTCGTCGTGGGAGCTGGTTTCATCGGAGCCGAGGTGGCAGCCACGGCCGTCGGATACGGCGTGCCGGTGACAATGGTCGAGGCGCTTCCCGTGCCACTGGGCCGGGTGCTCGGCGACACCGTCGGGTCGGTGGTTGCCGAGGTGCATGTCGACAACGGCGTGGACCTGCGCTGCGGGGTGGGCGTTGACGAGATCTGCGGGACCGACAGGGTGGAGTCGGTCCGTCTCTCGAACGAAGCAGTTGTTGAGGCTGACCTCGTTGTGGTCGGCATCGGTGCCATACCCAACACGGACTGGCTGGAGGATTCAGGTCTGACCGTCGACGACGGGGTGCTCTGCGACAAGACCTGCCTGGCGGCCCCGGACGTGACCGCAGCTGGCGACGTGGCCCGTTGGCCCAACCCGCGCTACGGCGAGGTCATGAAGGTGGAACACTGGGACAACGCCGTCGAGCAGGGTGCACACGCTGCCCGCAGGTTGATGTTGACCGACGAGGAGGCCGTGCCGTTCACCCCCGTGCCCTGGTTCTGGAGCGACCAGTACGACAGGAAGGTCCAGTTGGCTGGCCGGCCGCGACCCGACGACGAGGTGGCCCTGGTGGACGGATCGTTCGAAGAGCGGCGCTTCGCCGTCATCTACGGCAGGGAGGGCCTTCTGACGGCCGTCTTCGGGATGAACCGCCCCCGTCAGGTGATGCAGTTCAAGGGCCTCCTGCAGCGCGGTGCATCCTGGAGCGAGGCACTCGAGTTCGCCGGGAACTAGACCTGACCAGCCACTTTCACACCCTGTTGGTGGCCGTGGTTCTGCTGACCGCAGCGTGCGGAGTCACCGAGCCAGCTGGCATTGACGTGGAGGCGGTTGAGCAGGCCATCCCACTGGCGCTGCTTCCAGACCATCCGGACCTGGTGACCGATGTTGCCTGCCCGCAGCTCGGGTCTGACGGCCTCGGTCCGGTTTCATGCACGGCGGCAGTGGCCGGCCTCGCCGTGCCGCTGATCGTGTCAAGGCCCGACGTCGACGGTCGGGTCAGGGTGGAGTCGCCGGTGGAACTGGTGCTGGCAGTCGAGGTGGAATCGCTCACCGAGGAGCGCCTCGACAGCGATCTCGGCGTGGACAACGCAGTGATTTGCAAGCCGGCTCTGCGCGTCTCGCGTGTGGGCCAGAAGTTTGCATGTACGGCAACAGAACCCAACGGTCGTATCCACAGCCTGATGGCCGTGCTGGTCGACGGTGCGGGATCGTTCCGGCTGGATCCGGGATGATCCGGTGTAGGCGGCTTCCAGCCGGGTAGACAGGTCGTGGGTGGCAACCACCGGGGAATGATCACCACCCCTGCCGGGTTGTCCCTTGAACAGCGCACCATTTGGGTGCACCAGCCAACTGGAGAAACGCGTCAGATCTGGGGAGCTTGGGGCCAAGCCCCTGATCAACCCCCTTTAACGGGGGCGTGGCGCCCCTGGCGGGCCTACTATTGGCGGTGCCGAGTCGACCGTGTTCCTCGATGGTGAGTATGGGGTCCCGCCCCGGGGGGCGTACCACCAAAGCTGGAATGGAATAGCCCAGAAGTCTCAAGTCCTGGCGAAGGAACCGCCGACACAGGGACATCAGGACTTGACCAACAGACCGTTGTCAAAGGTTGTGAGCAGTTCTGAACCATCAGCGGTGATGAGGAACATGTCAGCGTGACGAAAGCCTCCGATGTTTTCCACGGAAATCATTGGCTCCATCGAGACCACCATGTTCGGCTGTAACTCTCGGTTGTTGTACGGACGCATTTCACCAATTTCGTCACGTCCATACCATCGGCTCATAATGCCGAACGAGTGCCCGGATCCAAAGGTGCGGTCGCTCAGGTAACCAGAAGATTCCAAGATCGGATCTATCACATCGTCGATTTGGTTAAATCTCACTCCCGGTCGGAGCATTTTGATCCCAGCGTGGTGCGCTGCGATTTGAACCTCTAGTGGTTTGCGAACCGTGTCCGGCAGTTCTCCGAAAAACACACTGCGTTCCAGTAGGTGGTAGTAGCCAGCGATCATCGGGAACACGTTCAGGCTTAGCAGCTGGTTCCGCTTGATTGGCCGCCAGGTGTTAGGTGCATGAGCCACGTAGGTTCGGTCGACACCGGACTGGCACCAAGAAAAAGTGTCCTCCTGTACCTCTAGATCAGGAAATCTGATTCTCATCTCATCTTCCATGGCGGTCACTGCCACACGAGCGACTTCTACCTCGGTAACGCCAACTGCAATGGTGCTCATGAACGCTTCAGCACCTACCACGGCTACTTGAGCCCCTCCACGCATTAGGGCCACTTCTTCTTCAGACTTGATGATTTGGGCCTCCATGACTGGAAGGGTGATATCAACGAACTCACAGTTCGGGAGGGCCTCCTGGAGAGAGCGGTGGAAGCCCACCGTCAAGTATTCGTATTCGACGCCAATCCGTCCAGAAGTGATTCCACGGTCTGCCATTGCCTCCACTATTAGACGGACTGAACCTTCTAACGGACTCTTGGTATCCCAATAGATACGGACATCATCAAACCAGCTGTAGTTGGCTGGCCGATCAAATTCAATTCTGGGAGCGATCAAGGCACCTTCGCCGGACTTCATCATTACGGCATAGTGCCCTCGCCCAAATGGGGTCATCCAGAAGTCGCTGTAGTAGAGAACGTTGTGAAACGAAGTAGCGATAATCGCCTCGACGTCTGCGTCCTCCATCACCCCGGTTAGACAGTTGAGACGATTCTGCATCTCACTATGGCTGAAAGTTCCCATCGTTGATCTCCGTAGTCAGACGTGCACGCCGGCCCAAGGTTCCTTGAGCCCAACTCTTATCGGAAGTGTGGGTTTGAAGACGATGCGGCCGACAAGTTTGCATAAACAGCAAAGAGTCCTGACTTAGCGCCCCGGCCGGCCTACCAGCCCAGAAACCCTTCACATGCTGGGCAAACACAAACCTGCCGAGACCCCGGGTCGGAGCCCCACACGGGTGCTGGAACCGTGGGGGTCGTCTACGCCCCCATGGCTGAGGGTTCAACTGGGCCTCAGCCGCTGAGCAAGGCTCACGTTCACGAGGCGGCGCTCACGGTGCTGGGCGACCATGAGCGCTCCCTGGGGAACGGGGTGCTCGTCCAGGAAGGCATCGACCCCGGGTTCCACATCTGGGTCGACGAGCGCCCTCACCCCCTCGAGCATCCTGGCGATGCTGTTCGAGGGAAGCCTCGTGGTCAGGTCGCCCCAGTTGTCCGTCACAACCTGCCACACGAGGCTCCGGTGGTGTCGGTGGTGCAGTGCCTGCCGGAGCAGGAACGGAGCATCCTGGCTTCTGACGTCTCCTGAGAGGGCCATCTCCAGCACTTCCTCAACCTGTGGAAGGCCCGGAAAGCGCGCAAGCGCATGGAGGTGTCGCTGCTCCGCCTGGGCGTTGTCGGCCTCGCGGAACCGACGACGGCACTCGCTGAAGGTGTCGCCGTCCCCATGGGCGGCCACAACCGAGATGACCGCTGCGGCAACAGCCGGGTCGTCGGGCCGGCTGTCGTCCCAACGTGACCGTGCCTCGGCTACCACCGCCTCGTCGTCGGCAAGTGTGCCGGCAGCCGACAGGACCAGCCCGCGGAGTTGCCGTGTCCTGTCATCCTCGTCGATGCCGGGGGCCCAGCCCAGGCCGCCTAGTTGGCCGGCCAGGAGGTGGCCGGCCGCCCCTGCGAACTCAACATGGTGGCCCGGTGCCACCAGGTCGATCGTGGCCAGCGCACGGACGATCGCCTGCCAGACGCCAAGGTCCCGGTCGTCCGCGAACCTAGCTGCGGCGTCACGGAAAGTGGACGGGTCAGTGGTACCGGCGAGCACCAGCGCCCAGGTGTCGTCCACCACCACTGCCCGTTCGGCGGCGGACAAGAGGACCGGGTTGCAGGTGGCCGGTGGATCTGACCGGTGGAAGCCCGAGGCATCGGCGTTGAGCGTCAAGAGGGCGCCGTCCAGTTGCACCATGACCTCGCCTGCCGGTGGCAGGAGCAAGCGTTGGCGGCCACTGCTCGTGCGGATCTGAACGGGAACGGTCCACCGGGTGCCGTCATCGATACCGTCATAGCGGAACGGCTGCTGTGTGAGAGTCAACTGCCGTCCCTCGAGGGAGCCCTTCAGGAGCGGGTGCCCACCGGTGAAGATCCAGCTGTCCATGAGGTCTCGGACCGGCTCGCCAGAGGTCTCCTCCAGGGCCTCCCAGAGGTCCTCGTTGCCGGTGTTCCCGTAGAGGTGGGTCGTCAGGTAGTGCCTCACGCCGTCCCTGAAGGCCTCCTCACCCAGGTACTGCTCGAGCATCCTCACCACCGCTGCACCCTTCTCGTAGGTGAGGAGGTCGAACATCCCCTCGGCATCGGCCGGTGTCACCACCGGGTATTCGATCGGGCGGGTCGAGGCCAGGGCGTCCACGTCCAGCGCCGCCGATCGTGCCGAGCCGAAACCTGTCCAGACGTCCCAGTCGGGCCGGTAGGACTCGACGGCCTTCATCTCCATGAAGGTGGCGAAGGCCTCGTTCAGCCAGATGCCGTTCCACCATTCCATGGTGACCAGGTCACCGAACCAGAGGTGCGCCAACTCGTGGCTGAGCACCGCAGCGACCATTTCCAACTCGGCCTGGGTGGCTGTGTCGGGGTCGACCAGCAGGAGGACCTCGCGAAAAGTGATGCAGCCCAGGTTCTCCATCGCCCCGAAGGCGAAGTCCGGCAGTGCCACCAGGTCCACCTTTCCACCGGGAACGTCGATGTCGTACCACTCCTGGAACCATCGCAGTGAATGGGCGGCCACCTCCAGGGCGAAGCTGGTCAGGTGGTCCTTACCGGGTGGGTGGATCACCCTTACCGGCGTTCCATCGACGTCGACGGGGTCGGTGGCTTCGAGAGGTCCCACCACGAACGCAATGAGGTACGTGGAGAGTGGGATGGTCTCAGCGAACACCAGCCGGTCGGTGCCGTCGCCTACCGGGGTCCGTGACAGCTCGGCGCTGTTCGACACGGCAAACAGGCCCTCGGGAACCACCAGGGCTATGGCGAAGGTGGCCTTCAGGTCGGGTTCGTCAAAGCACGGGAAGGCTCGCCGGGCGTCGCTCGACTGGAACTGCGTGGTGGCAATGGAGTCGGTGGTGCCGTCGGCGTTGGTGATGGTGCTGTGGTAGAAGCCCCTCAGGCGGTCGTCAAGGGCGCCGGTGAAGTCCAGGTCGATAGTGGCATCTCCGCTTTGGGTTCCCCCCTCAGGGATCAGAGCGATGCGTTCGTTGTCAATGTCGGCCCTGACATCCAGGTGTCGGGAACCAGTCGAGTCGGTGATGGTCGCCCGGCCCACCGACAGGCCCACAGAGTTGAGGAGGATCTGTGAGCTCCCGGCTCTCACCTCTACATGGATGGAAACCGAGCCTGAGAAGCTGTCGCCCTCCAGGTCGGGCCTCATCTCGAGGTCGTAGCGGCGGGGGAGCACATCACGAGGCAGGCGGTGGTCGGACATGGTCGTCCGAGCGTATAGGGGGCCTCCGGCCGGGGTCGGTTACGGGGCTTTAACCGGGGCAGAATGTGGGTCCGTCGAGCGGAGTGGTGATCATGGACAGCGATCAGGGGGCGAGCACCAATCACTCCATTGACGTGGTCGGCGTGGGGAACGCAATCGTCGACGTTCTGGCGTCCGTGGAGGACGCCTTCATCGACGAGCACGGCCTCACCAAGGGGGCGATGACCCTCATCGACGCCGACCGTGCCAGCTTCCTCCACGGGGTGATGCCGCCGGGGGTTGAGGCCTCTGGAGGCTCGGCCGCGAACACCGTCGTCGGGGTGGCCGCCTTCGGCGGTCGTGCCGCCTACATAGGCAAGGTTGGAGACGACGACCTGGGCGAGGTGTTCAGGAGCGACCTACGGGCGGTAGGCGTCGGCTTCGACGTGCCGGGGGCCAGTGCCGAAGACGGCCATGCGACGGCCCGCTGCCTCATTCAGGTCACCGCAGACGCCCAACGCACCATGAACACCTACCTCGGGGTATCGGCCCACCTTGGAACCGACTCGATCGACGTTGACCTGGTCTCCTCGGCCTCACACCTCTACTGCGAGGGCTACCTGTGGGACAGGGATGAAGCCAAGGAGGCCATCCGGTATGCAATGGACATCTCGAGGGCGGCAGGCAGGACTGTCTCGCTCACGCTTTCCGACGGCTTCTGCGTCGATCGCCACCGCGAGGAATGGCTTGAGCTGATGACCGACAAGGTGGATGTCCTCTTCGGCAACTCCAGGGAACTGTGTTCCCTCTACGGCGTCGACACGCTCGAGGCTGCTACCGATGCCGTCTCGGAACAGGTGGAGTTGGCGTTCGTGACAATGGGTCCACGGGGCTCGATTGTCGTAGCCGGCAACGACCGGGTGCACGTCGAGGCCGATGAGCTGGATGCCGTGATCGACACAACCGGTGCCGGTGACCTTTACGCCTCGGGGGTCCTGTTCGGGCTCAGCCGGGGGGCATCACTGGACCATGCAGCACGACTCGGCAGCATTGCCGCAGCTGAGATCATCAGCCACATGGGGGCCCGCCCCGAGGCAGACCTGGTCGAGGTGGCACGTACCCTCCTGAGCTGACCCCGTTCATGGCCGACCGCCCGCATCGAATCAGCATCCATGGTCCGGGTAGCGTCAGCGACCATGAGCGACCCCTACACCTGTTTCGACACCGTTGTCTCGGATGGCATTGCAACCATCACGTTGAACCGTCCCGACAAGTTGAACACCATGACGCCTGCCTTCTGGAGCGAGCTTCCCCGCCTTGTGCACCAGATAGACGCCACCGGAGAGGCGCGTGTGGTCGTGCTGGCCTCGACCGGACGTCACTTCAGTGCTGGCATGGACCTGGCCGTGTTCGGCCAGGGCAACGGTGCTGACGCTGTCGAAGTCGGCCGGCTCAGGGCGAACGTGCGTGCCAACGTGCTGCACCTCCAGGACACGTTCACGGCACTCGAGAAGGCCCGCATGCCGGTGTTGGCGGCCATCCAGGGAGGCTGTATCGGTGGAGCGGTCGACATGGTGACGGCATGTGACATGAGGTACGCCTCTGAGGACGCCTTCTTCTGCATTCAGGAGATAAACATCGGCATGACCGCCGACGTGGGCACCCTGCAGCGGTTGCCAAAGCTGATTCCTGAGGGAGTGTGTCGGGAGCTGGCCTACACGGGCCGTCGCATGCCGGCAGCCGAGGCGAAGGCGGTTGGCCTTGTCAACGAGGTCTTCTCCGACCACGAGGCCCTGCTTGACGGTGTGCAGTCCATCGCTGCCGAGATCGCCTCCCGGTCGCCGCTTGCAGTGTGGGGCTCAAAGGAGATGATCACCTACGCGAGGGACCACTCCACCGCCGATGCCCTGGATCACATCGCCACGTGGCAGGCGGGCATGTTCCAGCCGACGGACATGCTCGAGGCATTCGGTGCAAAGGCCGAGGACAGGCCAACCCGGTTCGACGACCTGTTGCCCTTCGAGGGGGGAATCTCGGACGGCGTCTGAGTACCCGGTTGTCTCAGGCGGCCGGTGTTTCCGGTTGCCCGCCCGTGTCGGCGTGGTCGAACCTGAGGTCACCGAGGCGCACAAGGGCACCCGCGATCCAGCCACCCAGGCCGGCGAAGTGGTCGTCCATCGCAGCACCGTCCTCGAGGCTCGCATCGTCGAGTTCGTAGGTTCCCTCGAAGGTCAGGTCCAGGGCCCAGGCGGGGTTTTCCACCTCGTCGTAGATCGTCTCGACAGTGGTACCCGACCTCTCCAACTGCAGGTCGCCCAGGAAAGGCGGGGTTGTTGGGAGTGAGGCAAGCACATCGGCGGCGGTGGGAGTTGATGCCAGTTGCTGAAGGCGCAGCACGATCTCGACGGTTATCTCGGGCGGTTCGACCACCTCGCCCTCCAGGTACCAGTTGCGGTAAGAGGTCTGTGACCAGGTGGGCCACTCCAGCGTCAGGTCGCACCGCACGCGGGGCGGGTCGCCTTCTCCGGGCATGGCGTAGGAGGTGACCCAGGTCAGGTCACCCAGGAGCACATCGGTCTGCAACCTCTCCTCGAGGGTCTGGCGTTCGAGGCGCGCAGATTCGAGCGCCTCTCGGAGGGAACCGATGGCATCGGAGAACACATGGTCCAACATGAGGGTCTCAGGCTATCCAGTGCGGCCCGCTGGGGCCGGCGGACAGGAGTCGGCGGCCCGTAGGGCAGACTCTCGTTCGATGCGACGGGTGGATGTCAGGCCGATGAAGCGGGAAGCTGCCGCCAGGATCGCGTTGGGAGCACAGGGCTTCTGCGATCAGCTGCCTTCGGGGCGGGTCGACGTGCGCCACTTCCGACGGGTGCTGGCCCGCCTGGCCCTGCTGCAACTGGACTCCGTTCAGGCGGTCTGCCGGTCACACTACCTGCCCGTCTACAGCCGGTTGGGCGTCTACGACAGGGACCGCCTCGACGACTGGCTCTGGAATTCAGGAGAGATGTTCGAGACGTGGGCGCACGAGGCCTCCATCCTCCCCGTAGCGATGGAACCGGCGTTGCGGTGGTCAAAGAGGCGTGCCTCCGAGGGAGAGACATGGCAGGGCCTTCATGCCATGGCCACCGGGCACGCAGACTACGTCAATGCGGTGCTAGCCGAGGTGCGAGAGCGCGGGCCTGTCAGGGCCCTGGACCTGAGCGATCCACGGCCTCGCTCAGGCGACTGGTGGAACGGACGTTCGGACGGCAAGCGGGCGGTGGACTGGCTTTTCCGTATCGGAATGGTCGGCAGCCGACGGGTTGGCAACTTCGAGCGGACCTATGAGCCGCTCGAAGGGGTGGTCCCGGCCACGGTCCTTGCAGAGCCGACTCCGTCCGATGAGGCGGCACAACGCGAACTGCTGGAGGTCGCTGGTCGCTGTCAGGGAATCGGTACGGCCGGGGACCTGGCCGACCACTTCCGCATTGGGGTGACAGAGGCCCGTCCCAGGCTGGCGGAACTGGTTGAGGAGGGTCGTCTCGCTTCCGTCCACGTTGAGGGTTGGAAGGAGGCTGCCTTTTTGCACCCTGGGGCTACACGCCCCAGGAAGATCGCGGCCAGGGCCCTTCTCTCACCGTTCGACCCCGTTGTCTGGTGTCGTCCGAGGGCGGAGAGGCTGTTCGGGTTCCGCTACCGGATCGAGATATACGTTCCTGCCAACAAGCGAGAGTTCGGTTACTACGTGCTGCCGTTCCTGCTCGGACAGGATCTCGTCGGCAGGGTGGACCTCAAGGCTGATCGTGGCGAGGGTGTGTTGCGGGCACGAGGCGTGTTCGCAGAGGACGGTGTCGACCACGTGCATGTGGCTGCCGAGTTGTCAGCAGAACTGGATCGGCTGGCGTCCTTCCTGGGCCTGGATGGCGTAGAGGTGGGTGGGCGGGGCAATCTGGCTGCGGCCCTCCGGTCGGTTCGCCGATGAGCGTTCAGGTGCGTTCCCTGCGCCAGGTGGCGTAACGGGCCACATGGCCCAGTGCGGCAATAGCCCGGTCGGCTGAGCTGTAGCAGAGTCGCCCCGAGTCGCGCACGGCTGCGACCATCGGGTTGTCAGGCCAGGCGGTCGCCAGTTCGGAGGCGACAAGGACCGGCTTTGAGTTGGCAGCCGAGGCCTCGGCAGCGGCCGTGGCGTACAGGTGCTCCTGGCGTTCGTGGAAGGCCACGATCCGCTCCAGGCCATGGTCCGGGTAGAAGGGCCCACTCCTTGTGAGGGCAGCAGTGTTCCCCTGGATCCCGAGGCCCAGTTGGATGATCGAGTCGACATCGGGGTGACCGGCCACCAGGTGCAGGAGGTCCGGGATGGTCTCGCGGGTCTCACCGCCGGCCAGGTCGACCGGGTTGTTCCGGCTCCAGCGAAGCGGGAGAATCTCGTCGATCGAGGCGAACAGGTCATCGGGAAGGGCGGAGAGCATCAGGTCCGGATGCGCGGTGACGGCATCTGCAGCGATGACGCCCCAGCCTCCGGCGGTTGTCAGCACCACGACATTGTCGCCCTGCGGAAGAGGTTGGGTTGCAAACGTGGCTGCCGTATCGAAGGCTGCCTCGACGGTCGGAGCGCGCAGCAACCCGGCCTGTCGGGCCATTCCATCGAAGATCCGGTCATCACTGGCCAGCGACCCCGTGTGGGATGCCGCTGCCCGCTGTCCCCCCGAGGTGGCTCCGCCCTTGATCACGACCACGGGCATCTGTGTGCTCACCTGGCGGACCCGCTTGAAGAAATCGCGTCCGTCCGGCAGTCCCTCGATGTAGCAGAGGGCCACGTCGGTCTCGGGATCGTCTGCAAACCATTCCAGGTAGTCGACCAGGCCGGTGGATGCGGCGTTACCCGCCGAGACGGATCGGCTGATGCCGATACCAGTCTGTTCAGCCAGGTTGAGGAAGGCCGAGACCAGATTTCCCGACTGGGAGGCCACGCCGATACATCCACGTGGGGGGAAGGGAGCGACTATCTGGGCACACAGGCCCACAGGTGTCGAGACCACTCCCTGGCCGTTGGGGCCCGCCAGTACCAGACCTAGTTCGTTGGCCAGTGAGGCCAGACGGGCTTCGGCGGTGATCCCCTCGGGGCCCGACTCCGAGTAGCCACCAGCGGCCACGAATACGGCCCCGACACCCTTCGCTGCAGCCGAGACCAGGATTTCCTCGTTCACCGACACAGGTGTGCAGATGACGAGCAGGTCGGCGCTGTCGGCCGGTACCTCTTCAACCGATGCCAGCACCGGTCGGCCCAGAACCGTGCCCGCCTCGCGGCCAACGGCGTACACAGGGCCCTCGTAGCCACAGGTGAGGATGTTGTGGAGTGTCACAAAGCCGAATTTCCCCGGATGAGTGGAAACACCTGTGACGATCACCCCACGGGGCTCGAACAGGGGGGTGAGGTCCACAGACATCAGGTGGTCTCCGCCAGTTCCACAAGGGCGTCGACGGCGACGGGTCGACCGTCGGAGATGATCAGCGGGTTCAGGTCAACTGACCTGATTGTCTCATCCCCGGCCAGGGAACCCAGCGCACAGAGGGTGTCTGCGAGGGCCTCCCGATCTACCGCCGGTTCTCCCCTGAATGGCCCCAGAAGTGCCTGGGTCGCAAGGGAGGCGATCAGGTCGTGTGCATCGGCCCGGTCCAGGGGGGCAAGCCTGAATGCCACGTCGGCCACCGCCTCGGCCAGCACGCCGCCGATGCCCAGCATCACGCACGGCCCGAAGCTGTCATCCCTGACGAGCCCGGCGATCAGCTCCCTGTTTCCGCTGAGCATCGTGGAGACCAGGACTTCAACCCTGCCGTCCTCGGGGGTGGCCACTGCCAGCAGTTCTTCTGCGGCAGACTCGACCTCGGATACTCCGGCGAGGCCAAGGCGCACCAGACCGCGTTCGGTCTTGTGGGCAATTCCGGCACCGCAGAGCTTGGCAGCCACGGGAAAGCCCATGCGGGAAGCCACGCTGGCGGCACCAGCGGGATCAGGTGCAACCGCCCAGTCCGAAACGACCACACCGGCAGCGGCCACGACATCGCGTGAATCGGACTCGGAGAAGGTAGGCACGTTGAAGCTGGGTCAGGCGGAGAGTGCCGCGTAACCGGGCTTGATCACGCTGTTGATGATTTCGAGGCGTTCGTCGAAGGGAAGGAATGCACTCTTCATTGCGTTGATGGTGAGCCACCTGAAGTCATCGAGGCTCCAGTCGAAAGCCTCGTTCAGGTTCGCCATCTCAGAGGTCATGGAGACATTGCTCATCAGGCGGTTGTCGGTGTTGACCGTGACCCTGAACCCGAGGTCCCGCAGGATCCCGATGGGGTGCTCCGCAATGCTGTCCACGGCGCCTGTGTGGACGTTGGACGTGGGGCAGAGCTCAAGGGGGATCCGCCGGTCCCGGACGAAGGACGCCAGGCGCCCGAGTGATGCCCCTTCGCCTTCGATGTCATCGATGATCCTCACGCCGTGACCCAGGCGCTCTGCACCACAGAACTGGACCGCCTCCCAGATGGAGGCCAGGCCGAATGCCTCGCCTGCGTGGATCGTGACGTGGAAGTTCTCCCGCTGCAGGTATTGGAATGCCTCCAGATGCATGGTTGGCGGGAAGCCCGCCTCGCGTCCGGCGATGTCAAAGCCGACAACGCCCCTGTCCCTGAAGCGAACAGCTGCCTCGGCCACACTCACCGAGTCCGTGTCGGTCCGCATGGCGGTTATCAGGGTGCGTGCGGTCAGGCGTGTGCCGGAGGAGCCGTCGTCAAAGCCAGCCAGCACGGCTTCGATTACCTCGTCAACTTCGAGACTCCCGGCTGTGAGGAGGGTTGGGGCGAACCTGACCTCGGCGTAGACACAGCCGTCGTCGGCAAGGTCCTGCGCACACTCTGAGGCCACGCGGTGGCAGGCATCGGCGGTCTGCATTACGCCGACCGTGTGGGCAAAGGTCTCAAGGTAGAGGCCCAAGTCGCGTCTGGCGGCACCCTGGCGGAACCAGGTCGCAAGGTCCTCCACATCGGTTGTGGGAAGGTCGCGGTAGCCCTGCTGCTCGGCCAGGTCCAGGACGGTTGCAGGGCGTAGGCCGCCATCCAGATGATCGTGGAGGAGCACCTTGGGTGCTTGGCGGATCGTGTTGAGGTCGATCGGCATGTCGCAGCCTAACCCCGGTGTGTGGTAGGTCTTCAGGCGAAGCCGCGCAGGGGAAGGTCGGGGCCCCGTTGCAGCCAGTTGTCCTCTAGGTAGTCGGCCGTGTCGTCGATCACGTGCAGTGTGTAGGCGAGCCGGGAGTCCTCGGACGTGTTGGGTGCGCTCCAGTGGGGGAGCAGCCCCGAGAAGGCAATCAGGGTTCCGGCCTCGACCTCGACGGGGATGAGGTTGTCCATGTCATAGGGAACGGGATCGATCACGTCTGTTGTGGTCCCGGTTCCGTCGAGGTGGAAGCGAGTGCGTGCCGGTTGGCGGTGACCTCCCGGTGTCACCCAGAGGCAGCCGTTCTCGACGGTCGCATCGTCGAGGGCGAACCAGAGACCAGCCACCGTCTGGGGCTCGGTCCACAGGAAGCTGTGGTCGCAGTGGCAGATCACCTCACCGCCGATGTGGGGTGGCTTGAAGATCACCATGGACTGCAGGAGGAGTGGATCGACGAAGCCGATGTCGGACACGAGTGCTGCCAGCTCAGGTGTCCGTGAGAAGTTGTCGAAGACCGGGTCCAGGTCGTGCATGGCGTGGCCCAACTTGTTGAGTGCCCGGTCCATGGGTACCTGCAGGTTCCCTTCGGAGTCGAACGCCCCCTCCTCGAAGAAGGGCCTGATCACACCACCCGAGGTCAGGAAGTACTCGTCCTGGGCGTGGGTCCGCTCGGTAGTTGAAAAGACCGTGGTCGCCTCGCCGGGGGAGCGTGCGAAGCCGTCGACGAGCTCTCCGATTCGGTCTGTGAGAGCCGATATCTGGGTTCCCGGGACGAAGTTCGGAAGCACTACGAAGCCGTCATCACGCCAGGCAGACGCCTGTTCGACCGACAGCGACACGCCTGCCTACTCCTGGCCCTTCCGGTAGCGCATCCCGTCGGCGGCCGGCATGCGCAGGCGGCTCGTGGCGAACACCAGCACGAGCAGGGTGGCGATGTGGGGTGTCACCGGCGGCAGTTCGCTCATGACGCTCTCAGTCACCGAGTACCACCAGAGGACAAGCGCTGAGATCAGGAGCAGCACTGCCGCCCCTACGGGTTGGCTGCGTCGGAGTGCACGGAGTGCGACGAGACCGACCGCCACCCCGGTCAGGAGCAGGAGGGCGTGGACGGCGGTTCGGTCACGCAACTGCAGAGCGTCGGCGAAGCCGAAGAGGATCGACCCGAGGAAGGCGCCCAGGGGTTGCCAGTTTCCGAAGATGACTGTTGCCAGGCCAATGAAGCCGCGGCCCTGGGTCTGGGCCTCGCGGTAGATGCCGGTCTGTTCGATGGCTATGAACGCGCCACCGAAGCCGGCCATGCCTCCGCTGATGATGACTGCTGCGTACTTCATCCGGTAGACGTTCACCCCGAGGCTGTCGGCGGCGACCGGGTGCTCGCCACATGAGCGAACCCTCAGGCCGAACGGTGTACGCCAGAGGAGGTACACGGTTCCCGGCACCAGGGCGAGGGCCAGGAGGGTCGCCCAGGAGACGTTCGAGGTGACCCCGGATGCAACGGCGCAGAGGTCGGAGACCAGGAACCATCCACGGTCGGCGATCCACCCGAAGGTGTCCGGGCTGGCCCAGCCGAAGACCTCGCCTCCGGACAGGAAGGGAAAGTCGACGTGTCCGACGCTTTCCACCCGTGGGGACTGGGTGATTCCCCCGCCTGTCTGGGTGGCGAAGATCTCGCGGGAGAGGAACCTCGTTATCCCGGGAGCCAGGATGTTTATTGCCACACCGGAGATGATGTGGTCCACCCCGAAGCCGACCGTGGCGACGGCGTGGAGGAGGCCGCCGGCGGCTCCACCGGCGATTCCGATGACTATTCCCCACCAGGGTCCGAACTCGAGTGCACCCCACGCGCCGAACCAGGTCCCCAGGATCATCATGCCCTCGAGGCCGATGTTGACCACGCCGGCCCTTTCGGCCCAGATGCCGCCCAGGCCTGCAAGGAGGATGGGGACAGCACGCCGCAGCGTGGATCCTGCGGTTCCGGCAGAGATAAGGTCATTGGTCTCGGGGCGCGCCAACTCCTGGGTAATAGAGAGGACAAGGACGAGCCCTAGGATGGCGATCGTCCATCGGAGGACGCGTGACTCCTTCAGGGGAACGGGGTTCATCGGTCGACCTCGGTATTTGCCTGGTCGTCGTTGGCGGGCATCGGACCTGAGGTGGCAATTGCCGCGTCGCGGGCCTCCTGTGCCTGCCGCACCCTGCTGACCACCTCGTAGGCGACAACGGCTGAGAGGACAACGACACCCTGGAGGATGGAGACGATCTCCCGGGGGGCGTCACCCCGCACATCGAGTATGGGAGCGGCGCTGTCAAGCCACCCGAACAGGAGGGCACCGATTGCGATTCCCGCCGGATGGTTCCTCCCTATGAGGGCCACGGCGATGCCTGCAAAGCCGAGGCCCTTGGTGAACGAGAGGTCGTACTTGAAGTCGTCACCAAGGATCTCCGGCAGGCCGATCAGGCCGGCAACGGCACCGGAGAGGAGCATGGCCCGGATCACGGTCGCCTTGGGGTTGACACCAGAGGCCTCTGCAGCAAACGGGTTCAGGCCCGTGATGCGCAGGTCGTAGCCGGAGCGGGTCCGGGTCAGGTACAGGTGGAAGATGATGCCGACCACCGCGGCGACGATGATGAAGCCGCCCAGTTCACGACCTCCCTTGATGTCGCGGGTAAAGGTCTGGAGGAGTCCGTTCAGGTTCGGGAACCGTCCAGATTCAGCTATCTCGCGGGTCTTCAGGTTCAACGTCGTGTCGTTGGGGTCGGCCAGCCATGTTCGCATCAGGTATCCCACCATCGCCCAGGCGATCGCGTTCAACATGATCGTGGAGATGACCTCGTGTACCCCGCGGGTGACCTTCAGGTATCCGGCGACGCCTGAGAACAGCGAGCCGACGAACATCGCCACGATGATGATCATGAGGATGTGCAGCGGAGCGGGCAGGCTCACGGCTGCGCCTGCCGAGGCAGCCAGAAGGGCGGCGATCGTGTACTGGCCCTCGACTCCGATGTTGAAGAGATTCATCCGGAAGCCGACGGCCACTGCTATTCCGGCAAGGTAGAGGGGCGTGGCCCGGTTGCTGGTCTCCACGAGGGTTTCCAACCGCATTCCGAACGAGAGCATCTCAGCCCAGGCGTCGATCGGGTTGGTGCCGACCGCAATAAGTACTGCAGAGGAGATCAGCACCGAGAAGGTGAATGCCGAGACCGGTGCGGCCAGGGCCATCACGATCCGCCGGGCGGTCATGTTGCCGGTTCCCCGTCGTCGACTTCGGCACCGGTCATGTGGCTACCGAGTAGGCGTGGGGTGGTGTCTGCCGGGTCCAGTTCAGCGACGATTCTTCCACCCAGCATGACGACGAGGCGGTCGGCCAGCCCGATCAACTCGTGCAGGTCAGCTGAGACTAGGAGAACGGAAAGGCCTTCGGCACGTACGCGTCGGAGCTCCTCCCAGACGGCGGCCTGGGCGCCCACGTCGATTCCCCGTGTCGGGTGGGCTGCAATGAGGAGCAGTGGGTCGGCTGCGATCTCACGGCCGACGACCAGCTTCTGCTGGTTGCCGCCGGAGAGTGCCCTGGCGGTTGTGTCGATGCCCGGGGTTCTCACGTCGAACCGGTCGACTATCGCCTCGGTTGCCTTTCTGGCACCTGACCTGTCGATAAGGGAGCCCTTGGCGAACGGTTCGACGGTCTGGTGGCCGAGCATTGCGTTCTCCCAGAGGGGAGCGTCCAACAGGAGGCCTCGTCGGTGGCGGTCCTCGGGGACGTAGCCGATGCCGGATTCACGGCGGCGTCTCACCGGCCATTGGCCGATGTCCTCGCCGCGGAAGGTGAGGTATCCTCCCGCCAGTTGTCGTAGGCCGAGTATGGCCTCGATCAACTCGCCCTGGCCGTTCCCCTCGACACCGGCCACCCCGAGGATCTCACCGCGGCGGATGGTCAGGTCAATGTCGCTCAGGGCCTCGCGTTCGTCGTCGCCGGTCACCGACACACCCGCCAATGCAAGCGTCACGTGGTCGTCGATCTGATGGGTTGCCGTGGACGGAGATGGCAGGTCGCCCCCGATCATCATCTCTGCAAGCTCCTGGGCTGTCACATCTGCTGCATCGACGGTCGTCACGGTGCGTCCGGCCCGAAGCACGGTGATCGTGTCGGCGATCTCCAGGACCTCGGTGAGCTTGTGGTCGATGAAGATGATGGTGTGGCCCTGTGCCTTGAGCTCCCGGAGGTTCCTGAACAGTTCCTCGACCTCCTGGGGGACCAGTACGGCGGTGGGCTCGTCAAGGATGAGGATCTTCGCTCCGCGGTAGAGCACCTTGATGATCTCGACCCGCTGTCGTTCGCCGACCTCAAGGGTGTCGACCATGTCGTCAGGGTGGATGTCGAGGCCGTAGGAGGCCCCCAGCTCCTCGAGGCTGGTCCTTGCCGCCTCGAGGTCAATTGCCCCGCGCCGTTTCGGCTCTGCACCCAGGATCACGTTTTCCAGGACGGTGAGGTTGTCGGCCAGCATGAAGTGCTGGTGCACCATTCCGATTCCGCGGTCGATTGCCTCACCTGGTGACGAGAAGCTGACCTCGTCGCCCGTTACTGTCATCCGACCCTCGTCGGGGGCAAGCATTCCGTAGAGGATCTTCATCAGGGTTGACTTGCCGGCGCCGTTCTCTCCGACCACGGCGTGTATCTCACCTTCGGTGACGCTTATGTGGACATCGTCGTTGGCGACGACTCCGGGGAACCGCTTGGTGATTCCAGTCAACTCGACTGCAGTGGCTGGTGGCATCAGGCGATCAGGATAGGTGTGGCGGGGTTCAGTAGAGGATCTTGTCGAAGAACGCGCGGGTGCGCTCGTGAGTCGGATTGGAGAAGATCTCCTCTGGGGGCCCGGACTCGACTATCTCACCCTCGTCGATGAAGACGAGGCGGTCGGCTGCGGCCCGTGCGAAGCCCATCTCATGGCTTACCACGACCATCGTCATGCCCTCGGCGGCCAACTCCAGCATTACGTCGAGGACTTCCTTGACCATCTCAGGGTCTAGCGCCGAGGTGGGTTCGTCGAAGAGCATCACCCGTGGTTCCATGGCCAGTGATCTGGCGATGGCGACCCTCTGCTGCTGGCCACCTGACAGTTGGCGTGGGTAGGAGTCGGCCTTTTCAGGTATCCCGACCCGGGTCAACTGGCGTTCAGCCATCTCCTGGGCCTCGGTCCTGCTGCGGCCACGGACCTTTCGCTGTGCCAGCGTGATGTTCTCTGTGACCGTGAGGTGGGGGAACAGGTTGAACTGCTGGAAGACCATGCCAACCTCGGCGCGGACGTGGTCGATGTCGGTTGAGGTGTCTGTCAGTTCGAAGCCGTCGACCAGAACCGTTCCCGTTGTCGGGATCTCAAGAAGGTTTATGCAGCGCAGGATCGTGGACTTGCCGGAGCCACTCGGCCCTACGATCACGACGACTTCGCCTTCGTCGACTTGGAGGTTCACGTCACGTACGGCGTGGATCGTCCTGTCGAAGGTCTTGGTGAGGTCACTGAGCGTGATCATGTCAGCGCTCCCCCTTGCGGTCGCGGGTCATTCGCCGTTCGAGTACTCCGAGGAGAAGGGAGAGGCTGAGGGTGAGGATCAGGTAGATGAACGAGACGACGAAGTAGCCCTCACGGAACTTGAAGGTGCTGGCTGAGAACTGACGTCCTCTCTGGGTGATCTCGAGGACACCCAGAACCGAGAGCAGGGAGGTGTCCTTGAGGATGGCGATGAAGTCGTTTCCGAGCGGGGGGATGATCGCGCGCATCGCCTGGGGCAGGACAACTGAGTTCATTGTCTGGCGCTTTGTCAGGCCCAGTGACCTGCCTGCCTCGGTCTGGCCCGGAGGAATGGACTGGATGCCACCCCGGAAGATCTCGGCCATGTAGGCGCCGTAGATGAGTGCAAGGGTGACTGTCGCCCTCATCTGGAAGGAGAGCGTGAACTCCCAGCCGAACCATGCATCCAGGCGGCTGTTGAGGAGGTCGGTTGTCTCGGGGACAACGATCAGGGCGACCGTGAATATGAGTGGCAGGATGGGGATACCCCTTATGAACTCCACGTAGGTGCGTGAGACATTGCGGGCGACCACGTTGCGGGAGAGTTGGCCCATGCCTGCTATCAGGCCGACTACCAGTGCGATGGCAAAGGCCTGCAGGGTGGCCGTGACGGTGAGGCGGAGGCCGGGGGCGATGCGGTCCCAGGCCAGTTCGTAGTCGTCGTTGGTGGCTATCTGAAAGGCCATCCAGAGGAGGATCGACCCGATGATCACCCCCCACCAGGGGAAGGTGTCCCACCAAGGCCGCTCGTCGGTAACCCGGGCGGAGTTTCGTCGCAGGTCGGGCTGCGGGTCGGCTTCCACCTCCTGGCTCTGCATCGACGAGTCTTCCACTACGTCTCCAATGGTGAAATGGAACGGAGGGCGACTCTAACCGAAGCCGCAGACCCCGGTGGCTGTCGGGTATCCCTGTAGCTGAAAACGAAACCGGGCGGGGCCGAAGCCCCGCCCGGTATTCAGTTGCGTGTTGTTGTCAGGGGGTCATCCTGCGACGAAGCAGGCACCCTCATAGGTCTGGTCCTTGGTGATGTCTGACACGATCGGGCCGTCACCGA
>Ga0208411_1000558_pt1 | contig 28455 bp, 25 predicted proteins | sample ETN01SmetaG_4_FD_185793 | JGI IMG/M metagenome (GOLD analysis project Ga0208411, IMG submission 185793) | Marine microbial and viral communities from oxygen minimum zone, Eastern Pacific Ocean - ETNP2014F12-01SV261 (SPAdes) (version 2) | ecosystem: Environmental > Aquatic > Marine > Oceanic ... | reverse complement strand
TCTTCCGGCAAGCCACTTTCACGGATTAATTTCTGTAGACGATAATCATTGTTAAAATCGGGAAACCGCAAATCCGGATTGTCTTTAAATTTCTTAGTGACAGAAGAAATATAATCTTCTCGAAGTCGATCCCTTTTGACTCTATTCGTTTTTGGATGAGGCGTTTTGAGCGGTTCCATTTTTGCTAATCGATCTAGAAACCCTTCCTGATGGATTTCCAGACCGGCGTAGGACAGGTACTGCACTATCTTCTGTTTGTCTCTGCGATACCAGGAAAGGAAACTTTTCTTATCTATCACGACTATATTAAGGTTTTCAGTAAGCAACAGCCCTTCACTGAGATCAACTAACCTCCCACTTTTAACCCCAATCTTTCCATCGCTTATAGAATCTTCAATGGTGGTCCACACATCCCTGAGAGCCGTATCTATTTTGATAAATCCCGATTTTCCTGAATGAAAAGCATTCGCTAAAATATTTGTATAGTCACAGAGGAGTTGAAACGCATCTCCAAATCCCCAGTTGTTTGAACGCTCAAGTGTTTCTAGCGAGGGTACTTTGTTAAATTCATTCACTGGTTTTACCTCTTTAGTGGAATGACCTTACCTGAAGGCTCGCCAGTAAGGATAGACATCAGCTTTCTTTTCCACGTATCCAATGCCGAGTGAGGCCGCACGTTGTTATATTTGTCAATTTCATCCGCAATGACACGGAATGCATGGTCGATGGATTCAAACCGGTGTTTGCACACGCATTCTTCCTTGAGCGTTCGGAAGAATCTCTCATCTCATCTCGTTTTGCTCCGGCGTATATGTGTTGTACTCCTGCTGAACACCATTATGAGTGACGCCCATCGCCCAATGTTCGTCAAATATCGACCAGAGTTGTCTCATACTTGATCAGTTGCAGGGTCAAGTCCGCCTTCAGCTTTACAGTCCAACATTGAGTTTTATTCTTTCAGCCGTAGGCGGAGCCTGTAGATACTCAGCCTATTAAATAAAAGAAATTTTAATTGACGCTAGACTCGATGAGGTGAGTCACACTCGCATTCATCATCTCCAGCAATGGTCCGGGATACAATCCAATACAAAATACGAGGATAGCCAATGGAATCAGCGTAGCCATTTCCCGATTTGATATATCCGGGAGCACTTTGGCGGCTTCTGTCGACGCCTCTCCCAATACCACCCTTTGGAGCATCCACAGCATATAGGCGGCGGCTAAAATAATACCGCCCATAGAGATAAAAACCATGGCAAAGCTGACATAGGAAGTCCCTACCAGGACTAAAAATTCGCCAATGAAACTACAAGTGCCTGGTAGCCCAAAGGCGGCGACTGAAAACAAAAAGAACATTGCAACAAACCTTGGCATGGGTTTGTGTAATCCGCCGTAGTCAGAAATTGCTCGACTGTTAGTGCGGTCGTACAATTGCCCAACACAAATAAATAAGGCTGCAGTGGTAATTCCGTGATTAAACATTTGCAGGACGGCACCCTGGATACCTTGGCTATTGAACACAAAAATTCCGAGAGTAACAAAACCCATGTGGGAAACTGAAGAATAGGCCACGAGCTTTTTAAGGTCTGACTGCGCCAAGGCCATGAATCCACCGTAAATAATAGCGGCAATCGACAGCCACAAAATGAATGGTGCAAAATAAATAGACGCTTCAGGGAAAAGAGGTAAGCAGACACGCAACAATCCGTAGGCTCCCATCTTGGATAAAGCTCCAGCCAAAATGATACTACCCGCAGTGGGCGACTCAGCATAAGCACCCGGCAACCAGGCATGCAAAGGAATCATAGGGACCTTGATGGCAAAGGCCAGAAAAAATGCGAGAAATAACCAGTATTGTGTAGAGGTGTTAAATGTGTGATCTGATAATTTCACCAGGTCAAATGTTTGTCCACCCTGGACATAGAGACCCAATATGGCCAATAAGAGAATAAGGCCACCGCCAATGCTATACAGAATAAATTTTAATCCGGCAGCGCTCCGGCCCGGACCTCCCCATCCCATCATCAAAAAGTACACACACACCATCGTTAGTTCCCAAAAAACATAGAAGAGCACCAAATTCAGCGAAATAAATACACCAAGCGTGGCTGTTTCTAACAAGAGAATGAGGATCATAAAAACACGCGGATTTGCTTTGATGGTGTTCCAGGAGAACAAAACGGCAATGGGGGTTAGCAAAGCAGTCAGGATGACCATGATAAGGCTGATGCCGTCTACACCTAAGGCATACTGAACCTTTAGCGTTGGCATTAATTCGAATCTTTCAACAAATTGCACACCGGCTTTTGCAAAATCGAACTGCCCCAAAATGATTACCGACAAGCCGAGGGTGAGAAGAGTGCTGACCAATGCTACACGATTGACCATCTCTCGGTCTCGGATAAAGCACAAGGCTCCAATACCAAAGACGGGAAGCACAAGTAGACAACTCAGAAGGTGGTTTAAGAGCATCGAATCAATAAATCCTTAATTCAAATAAATATTTCTACGATTTAGCATTTAGCTCAAAATATAAATAAGGCTCATAGCAAACACGAAACCAAAAATCAAAAAGAGAATGTTGTGTCCAATAAAGCGGGGCTTGGCTAAGGCTAACAAGTCGCCAAAAACCATAGTCTGACGACTGAACTTTTCCATATTCTGTCGCATTTCTCTCGCTTGAGCTGATCGAGAAAACCGTTGGGCCAACCGTATAGTGGGATTGACGACATATGCATCATAAATTTCATCAACGTAGAATTTATTCCAGAACAGGACATACAACCAAGTCTTTCTCTCGCCTGGCCTGGCTCCTTGATGCTGAAAGTGAGCCTGTGAATAGGCAAAAGCCCAACCGGCGATAGCCATCCCTAAAGAAGCCAAAAGCCAAATGTGAAAACTCGCCCCGCCAGACCCTTCAAGCAATAAAACACCTGGAAGCGCTAAACCTTCAGCCAGAAAGCCTGCGAACCAATTCCAAAACATAGTCAGCATGGCCCCTAGCAGGAGAGCCGTTATGAGAAGACCCATCAAAATGGAATGATTAACAAACTTTGGCTGAATGGAGTGACTCTCAGAATTCGGCTGTTCTGAAGTCGGCCAATAGGTTTTCGGGCCCTGCGTGAACAACGATGTAATACTTCGGAAAAGATAAACGGAAGTAACAAAAACCGTTATCAAACCGATGACCCGGAAACCGATTGTTGCCGAGGCAAAGCCCGTAACTTCCCACAAATATTCGTACGAACCAGAAAACAAGATAACGGGTGGCAGGCAAGCTAATAGCAAAGACCCTATATGCAAAACTCCCATGCCATGAGGCGAAGGATGCACATGGTCTCCATGCCCATGACCCGGTTCTACTGATCGAAGCGCATTGCCAGTGGACAGGAAAAAAAAGGCCTTATAACACCCATGTGCAAGCAGGTGAAAAATGGCCACTACAAACGCCCCTAATCCGCAAGCCATGACCATAAAGCCAATTTGGCTGATCGTGGAATACGCCAAAATCTTTTTAATGTCTGACTGGGTCAGAGAGACAATACCGGCAAACACTGCTGTCACGGCTCCGATCACCGCAATATAGGTCATCGCCACTGGGGAAAGAGCAATCAATGGACTCAATCGCACTAACAAAAATGGGCCAGCGTTTACCATGGTTGCGGCATGGATTAATGCAGAAACAGGTGTGGGAGCTTCCATAGCAAACGGCAACCACACATGAAATGGAATCTGCGCAGATTTACCCATCGCACCGGTAAACAAAAGCAATGAAATAAGTGTTACGGATTTAAAATGGAGATCAAGACCCATCCACGCCAGGACATTTACTGTATCGTTAGCCATGGTCGGAGCTTGCTCTAAAATCTGAGGAATATCGAGTGTGCCAAATGTCCTAAACGTAAGAATCACACCCAGGCCGAATCCTACATCAGCTACGGCGTTAACCAAAAATGCTTTGGTTGCAGCTTGCCCGGCTGACTTTCTAGCTGCCGCATGAGAAATCAGCAGGTATGAACAGATCCCCATGACCTCCCAAAAAAAATAAAGCATGAGCAGGTTGCGACTCATTACCAGCATTAGCATGGAAAAAGTGAAGAGTGCGGTCACCGCGAAAAACCGATTGTACTTGGGATCATCAATCATGTATCGAGAGGAGTACACATGAACCACAGTACTGACACCAGATACCAAAAGCAGTAGTAGCACCGTCAACTGATCGACATACAAACCTAAGTCAATCGTTAAATTTCCAGACTCCATAAGAGTATAAAGGGGTACTTCAATAGGGCCGTTGTTCAAGACCTGAACAAAAGCAAGAATCGACAATATAAAAGAGCCAGCAATTGCAGGGATCCCTATTTTATGACTATTGCGAAACTGGCTACCACACAGCGCCAGCAGAATAAACGCCAATAAAGGGAGAAGCGGAATAAAGATGTACACAAAATCCATCATGGCAAATTAGCTTTGTTAAAAAAAATTAAAATCCCTCAGGGATAACCGATTCAAAAATTAATCCCACAACAAAGTCACTTCCCAATCCCAACGCCATAATCCCAAAAGTCAGAATGCCCAAACTCATCCTTATGGGAAAGGGTGTCTCAAGAACACGAGGTTCAGTTAGTGGAAGTGGTTCTTCGGCCCACATATGCTGGAACATTCGAAAGAAATATAAGGCGGTCAACATACTCGTGATCAAAATAGTGGCAACAGCAAAGTATTTTTCCGCCTCCAGTGCACCGACGACCAAGTACCATTTCCCGAAAAAACCAGCAGTCGGAGGAATGCCCACCATGGACAATGCCGAGACAAGCAATGCAATCGATACCCATGGCATGTTTCGTCGCAAGCGCACAAAATCTGCCACTGTATTCGCATCACATTGATAGACAGCGGCTCCAGCCACACCAAAAAGCGCCGCTTTCATCAAGGTATCTGCCAGAACGTAAAACAATCCTCCCGCAAATCCTGTTTCAGTCCCCAGACTGAAACCCAAAACAAATAACCCCATCGAGGAAACACTGGAATACGCCAACATGCGTTTGAAATTTTCTTGCCAAATTGCAAGGTAAGCTCCAACAATCGCCGCCACAGCACCAATCCAACCCAGCACCATCAGGACTGGAATTTGTACGCTCACCGCATCCATTCCAAAAACCCAAAAGGCAATACGGACGAAAGCATACAATGGAACTTTCGTCACAACCGAGGCCAGTAAAGGAGTGGTCGAGTTCGGTGCGTAGGTATACGCATCGGGTAACCATCCATGTAATGGGAACAACCCCATCTTAATTGACAACCCTAAGACAATGAATAACAAGCCTGTCAGTATCGCCCGAGAATCGAGAAGTCCCGGAAGTTGTTGCGCCATATCTACCATGTTGAGCGTTCCGGTTGCCGCATAAAAATACCCTACACCCAACAAGTACAGGGATGCCCCAATGGTACCGAGAATCAAATAACGAAAAGCCGAAAGAAGCGAACGGCCTCCAGTCACACCAACCAGAACATAACTAGCCAGTGAACCAATTTCTAAAAAAACAAACAGGTTAAACAGGTCTCCGGCCAATACCATTCCACCCAAAGCGGCAATCAACAGAAGAGACAGAGAATAAAATGGTATCAATCGGCCGGATAATTCTTTTTTCACCAGAGGGCCTGCCTGCACAAGGGCAATTAGCGAAACGATGCTAATCGCCACCATCAGGATCCCGCTCAACCCATCGATCACCCACTCAATGCCAATAGGCGGTGCCCATCCCCCAAATTCGTGAGACAGCGGTCCATGCGATACAGCCTTACTCAACCCAATGACCGATACAATACTAAGCAAAACCAAGGCACCGAGAGCAACCGGGCGACAAAGCTTCTGATTAGTGAAACCGGCAACGGGTATTGCAATTGCGGCAAAAAATGGAATGGCGAATAAAAAACCTGGCAGGCTTGAGGTCATTGTATCTTTTCCAATATCTGATCTTCTTCCAATGTGTCGTACTTTCTGTACAAAGCAATAACCATGGCAAGCGAAACGCCAAGAGTGCTAACTCCGACTACAATCGCCGTGAGCATCAACACATGGGGGAGCGGGTTCGCATAGGCTTCGGGTGGCAAAGCCAGCGCAGAAGGCATAAGAATGGGGATTGTTCCTTCCTCTTTCACTGCCAGGGTAATAAAAAATAAAATGATGCTGGTTTGCATGATGTACATGCCGATGAGTTTTTTGACCAGGTTGAGACACACCACCATGATATACATGCCTAAAAGAAACAGAATGATAAACGCGACAAAATGAGGTCGATAGAGAAGTATGTCTGTCATGCTATTTTTCCTCCTCTTCCCCGCGTTCTCTTAAGCTATAATAAATCGAAACAGCTGTAGCAGCGACCGTAAGCGTAACGCCTGTTTCAATTCCCAGAATCCCCCAATGCCGTCTGGTAGAAGTCTCCATGCCTGGGATGGGCAGTTCTCCGTAATTTAAAAACTCCCCTCCAAGGATAAGTGGAAGCAGACCGATTCCCGCATAAAGCAAAATGCCGACCGCGCCTAAAATAATGGCTCGCCTTTCAAGCACGGCCAGGGAACCTTGAATGCCAAAGGCAATGACTGGCAAAATGACACTAGCCGCGAACAGCGTTCCCGCCTGAAACCCGCCACCTGGACTATCGTGTCCATGAATAAGTACATACAATGCAAAGAGCTGAATAATGGGTGTGAAAACTCTGGCAAGGGTGTGAACTATTACACTGTCATGTGGCCGAATCATCTCTTCTCCTTAATAACATCCAACAGCCTATCCCTGCAGTAAATATGACAGTGGTCTCGCCCAAGGTGTCGAAGCCTCGATAGTCGGCCAACACCGCTGTCACCACATTTGGGGTACCTGTTTCTTCCAGACTCTTTCTTAAGTAGTGGGAAGAAACATGTTTACTGGGCAGCGATTCAGGGTCCCCGACCACTGGTAGGTCCACGGATCCAAATAACAGGAGAAAACCAAGGACCCCCAGACCCACTAATGTAACCATCCGCACCTGTAATCGTTTGCGAACTTCTTCCTGGTGAGAGGTTAGAAACAAGGCCACCAAAAAAAACAAGGTGGACAAGCCGGCACCCACAACAGCTTCGGTAAACGCCACGTCAACAGCTCCGAGACCAGCCCAAAGAAGTGCCAGAAAAAAACTATAAGCCGCCAAGGTAAGCACCCCGCTCAAGAGGTCGCGAACAAAGACGGCACCCAGTGCCGTCACAACCGACAAAAGAAGAAGAAGATAATCGTCAAATAACGTCATTTTTTCTCCTTGATCCAAGGTTTCACGCCATTTCGGAGAGCTGCTCGCAGGGTCGCATGGGATATAACTGGATTAAGATGCCAAAGGGCAAGAAGAATCAAAAATATCTTTACATCTGCAAGGGTAAGCCCTTGATAAAAAGCAACCCCTGTCAAAACAAAAAAGTTGCCCAAGGTATCGGTAATGCCTAACGCATGAGACCTGGAAAAAACATCAGGCAAACGAATGACGCCAATTGCCGCAACCGTCAGAAAAAAGAGGCCAATAAAAATTAATAGGGTATCCACTGTTAACATTCCCGAGTCCTTTTTTGCTCTAGATATTTTCCTACTGCCAGCCCACCAATAATATTAAGTACGGCATAGCCCAACGCGATATCAACAAACATTTCCAGTCGCTCATACAGGCTTCCCAAAATGGTCAACATAATAATGGCCTTGGTTGAAATCCCATTCAGGCCCAAAATCCGGTCATAGACCGTAGGGCCCTGAAACACCCGGTACATATAAACAAGAATAAGTATGGTGATAGTGAGGAAGAAAAAATGGTACAGCGTAATCATCAGGCTTGCCCTCTTGAATGGAAAACCTCGGCAATTTTTTGTTCCATGCTTCTCGACTCCAGTTCGTTGGACGATTCGTCATCCAGCGCATGAATCACCAATTCACGGGAGGAGACCTCAATCGTGACAGTCCCCGGAGTCAAGGTAATGGAATTTCCCAACAATACAATTGCTGGATTACTCCCAAGATTAGTAGGATATTGAACGAGTCGCGGATTAATAGGAAGCTTCGGGTCAAGAATAATTTTCGTAACATTCAGACTGCTCTTTACAATTTCCCAAAATAACCAAGGCAGATAAAGGACAAGTCGTACAAGAGGCAATGGTGGTTCATCCAAATGTTGAGGTTCGGTATTTATCCAGGCAATCAAAGCGGCACCAAAGAATCCAATTGAAAGATGAAACGCATCCAGCTTGCCGGATAACAGGATCCAAAGCCCGAAAAGCCCGATAGTTTTTAGAATGAGTGTTCTTGGTGACATAGCTCTGTTTTATCCCAGCCGCATGGCTTCCCACATCTCATTCGAGTTGTACCGATGAAACTCAAACGTTTGAGGGTCTAGGGCCACAAGATTAAGCCATTGGTTATGAAGCAACTGTTGTAGGATCGAGTGTTTTTGAATGATAGATGAGATTACACTCGGTGTTTGTTCGATGATAGCCAGGAGTCTCATGGGCTCATGATAGTGAGATTCCCCGTTATTAACCGTCTGCAAAGGGAATCCCATCTGCAAATCGCTTTGGCTTCCCAGCATCATACCAACGCCCCCAACAACATTGTGCAACACCTTACTGCCACTTCCATACGTCCATGGATCAACGGCGGAAAAATAATAACCCGTATTGATCCACTCCCCGACAATTAATGGCGCAGTCATAATTTTTTCAAGGATGGCACCTTCAGGGTCAGCAATAGGGTCATAAGAATGCAAGAAAACCCGACCTCCTAAATCCAAGCCTTTGGTCATTTTTCTTCTTCCTATAATAAACGCACCATTGCCCGCCAACCCCCATTCGGGCCGAGTATTCGCCCAATCGCAACTACGATCATCTACATGAGAAAAAGCCTGTTCCGGAGAAATTTCAGTAGGCGCACTGGGAATTCGATGACATCGTTCAAGTGCTTGCTCGGCACCCGCATTTTTAAGATCAAGATTCAGATTCTGCAAATCTTCTTTATGCGAGTCAGGTAATTCTTCCAGATCATAAAAAACAATCCGATCCGTAGTCGTGTTATGTTTTCCCGGAAGAAACCAGGTGTCTTCGGGAATTGGCAATCCATTTTCCTTGAGAATACGACGAACTTCAGGGTCATTCGCCATCGCGGCAAAAACCCGCGCGTTGGCATCACCCGGCGCTCCCCCGCAAGCCCCGCAGTCCAATGCTCCATAATAGGGATTATTGTCCGTTTCGCTCCCATGGCCACAGAGGCACACCAACCGCGCGAAATTCTTAGTGAGCCCCATTGCACGCAAACCATTTTCAATAAATGTCGCCCGCTCCGAAAGAGAAAACCCTGGAGTAAGCCCATCGGGAATTTCTGTCGCATTTACTTCTCCGACCCTTGGATTTTCTGGATCAGATGGCGTTGAAATTGAGATCTGGGTCTGTACTGAATGAGTGAAAAAGCTATGGACGGTGGAGGTCATGGCACGGAATGTTTTTTGAAGTAAAGTCTTGCCCACTAGCCCCAGACTAAAAAAGAGCCCCAATACATCAATTACCATCATCGACCCAATAGGATGATGCTTCAAGTCGTGAAAAAGATGTTGCCCCAGTTGACTCCAGCGAGTACCGGAAGAATATTTTTCTAACGCCGCTCCTTCGCCCAATCTAGGTGTCTCCATCACGGCGTTGCCAGGAGTCAATAACACCGGGCATAAAGAAGAATGTTGATTACTATCAAAAGCCTGGTGGTTAATGGGAATGCCAAAAAACCCTGCAAACCCAAACGTTTCATAGGGACCTTGGACTTCAAGATGGCGGCGAAATGATTCAGAGCGCACATCGATACAAAAGACGAGTTGTGCATGGGGACGAGCTTCCAATTCTGGCACCGTTCCGCGATGCGCTGAAATATTTTCCAGCAGTTTCTGTCGAAAAGAATCCTCGTAGGCCTCAAGCCATATCTGCCCATGCTGGTCAGCAGGAAAATGATCTAACCATTGCAACAACACCTGGGCATCAGCAAGCAAGAGATCGCGGACTTCTCTTGGAGAAAACTCAAGAAACTGCGCCAAATGGAATAATCGCCAAGCATGTTGACATACTTTCTGTTTGGTTGGGTCTCCGGATTGTTGTCCTGCCCCACTTCGCTTGTGGTATTCTTCAGGTCGATCATTCCAATATGCGTTCAGGCTAGAAACTGTCCCATCAACTCTCCATTCCTGTTGGCATTTAATTTTGGTCAGCTCAACTTCATAAAATAAGCGGACGGCCAGATATTGTGTGGTGTCAATAGGGTGTTTTTGTTGAGCATGGTATATTGGGTGCTCCCCGTATATTGGGTGTTCCCCAAGCCACCGTATGTATCTCGTCCAACCCGGTAGTAAAGATAGTTGCCTTGAGAGGTAGTCTTCCCATTGTTCCTGGGGAATTTCGAGTTGATGCAGGCTTGAATGAATCGCCTCTTCTGGAGTTGCGGGAAGGCTATGAACTTTTTGCGTGAAATCTGTAATCCCGAGAAGCTGGCCCGAAAAATCCTTCTGCGCCAGGTTCCGCCATACCTGGTAGAAACCTTCTTCCCGGCCCGGCATTTCCCAGCCAGCCAACCCTTCATCGGTAAATGCTGTCACCCATTTGATGAGTTGATTATTGATTTGACCGACCACCCCATCACCCTCAGTCAGACTATCAACCCAATCGCTGATGGTTCTCTGCGGCGGCAGGGAAATGGGTGCATGCGCTTGAAAATCCTCAGATATTGGTAACGGAGTATGAGAATCAGATAGCTCAAGTGTGGCTAATACACTCTGCCATAAATTAGTCAGGTAGGCCTCTTCCGGATACTCCTGAAGCGGCACAGATTCCTTGATGGTTTGTTCAATGATTTTTTTTCGGGATTCTTGAGAAAGATCATGCCGAAACTGTTTTGTAGCCCCACCACCGCTTAACTCCCACTCCAGGAGGGATGGCGGCAAACCCTCGAAGCCATAAAGTGCGTGTAATTGCCAAACATCTTTTTGGGTAATCTTTTGACTTCCAACTTCAATAGAGACTTGGCCTTCTAGGCTAGGCCCAACCCTGGAAAAAGCGCGCTTAAAACTTTCTTTAGTAATACGACCATTTCGATAAAATTGACGATACTCCTCATTCGCAAGATACCCACTTCCACCAAGGAGGTCCTTGCCCTTTTGAACAGCCTGATCAAACGGCAGATACTCCAATCCATGAATGGGATTTTGCGCGACCATGGTCCGCATGGGCCAAAACGGCGCTATTGGCTCACTGGCGTTCGACACAATTTGCCGAACCTGATCACAATCTTCTGGATAGAGAAGCTTCATTAAATTGTACCTACCATGAGAGAGATTTACCTCTTGTATCGAGTTCTTTAGCGTACTCCTCGCAAAGGAGAACACTCAACTCAGCTCGTTTTTATTATCCGAATCATTCTTTTCAGTGGTATCTCTAATTTTTTAAGATTAATTAATCGGTTAAGTTTGTTTAAAACTTCATCGAAGATGATCAAACATTGGCCATATAACTTGATTGAAATCACCTTTTAATTAGCCCAATCAGGTCATATACTTGTCGATGTTTCTCAATATTATGCCGCAGAGGCTTGCGACTAAAAACCTTGTACACATTCCTTCTCCCATCACGAACATGTTCCAAATACCTGTCAGCTTCTAGCTCAACAATGATACGCTGAACCGCGCGTTCCGTAATTCCAACCTCCACAGCTATATCCCGAATCCGGGCAGATGGGTTTTGAGCCAGGCACAATAAGACATGTGAATGATTCGTCAAAAAAGTCCACGATGTGGTAGCCATGCTTTCCGCCCTAATTCTCAATCCTAATAGAGGAATTAAAAAGTTTTAAAATTTAACTTTCGCTCCGATAAACATAAGAAACGAAATACACGAAATATCTGTTCGCTAAACACAAGAAATAAAATACACGAAATTCCTGTCGGTAGTCAACAAACTTTCTTATACAAAAATTATTCGAAAGTAATCAACAGAAGAATTGGATTCTCGGTGTGTGGGTGCGGTCTGAATTTGAAACAGATCTACCCTCTATGGGAGGATAAAATGGGAAGTTCCGTTGCAGAATGTTAAAAATAGATATAACTCTTAAAATTCAATAAAAAATTAAAGCAAAAGGCATTATGCAACCCACCTCGGCTGTGACCGGAATAATTTATTGTAAATTAAGGCTTTAGTGTGAAAATGTATGATAATTGTATCGTGAAGATCGACGGACTTGCCAATAGGGTAGAGCTAATTTGCACTTCTCAGAATTATGGTAAACCCTCAGTGCTTAAACATTTGCCAAGGAGAATGAGAATATGTATCATTTTTTTCAATTCCTTGCAAAATACCGGAAAAAATAAAACTATCCCTTCAGTACAGAGTTTTAGTTTTGTTATATTGCTAAGGTATATTATACCCCTCCTTATTCATTTTGCTACAGTGGCGGTGTTGACGGGAGATTGGGTTTGACAGTATGTAGGATAGTTATTTTAGGGAGTGGAGATGTTTAAATTTAGAGATATGACAATAGGGAAAAAAGTGGGTTTTGGTTTTGGGGTCATCAACCTAATTTTAATGGGAGTAGTATTGCTCATTATTCAACAAGTGAAAAGCATGGAGGTAGTCACTAAGAGAGTTGTCGAACTTCGAACTCCCACAGCTCATGCCAGTCTTATGATGTTAAATGGTATCAACCATTCGCTGGCTTCTCTGCGTGGATGGATTATTTTAGGAGACCCAAAATTCCAGAAAGAACGATCCATTGCATGGGAAGAGCAAATCAATCCATCCCTGCAGTTGATGCATGGGCTTGCTCCTAATTGGACAGACCCAGAAAATCAAGTCCGGTTAAAATCTATCGAAGAAGAAATCAATTACTTTAAAATGGCTCAGCAGAAGATTGAAGATATAGCGCAAACCCCTGAAAATTCTCCTGCACAGAAAATCCTGTTTGAAAAAGCTGAGCCTTTAGAAAAATCTATCATTTCCATAGTCTCTAAAATGATCCAACTGGAAATGAAAGGTAAGGCGAGCATCAAACACCAGCAACAGTTAGAAATACTCGCTAACATAGAGACCGCGGTTAGTCTGGCGTTGGAGAGAGCTGATGAATTTTTATTATCTGGTAAACAGGAGTTTAAAAAGGAATCCCAGAAAAATTGGCAAAAGAGTGTGGAGTATATGAAGGTGTTACAAAGTAGGAAGAATAGTCTAGCTAAAGAACAGGCACAAAATTTTAAAAAATTAAATAGTGGTCTCGAACAATTGGGCTCACTTTTGGAAGAGATTGTTCGTATCCGGTCTGGAACAGATTGGAACCTGGCCAATCATTGGGTGAAAACCGATGCCGCCCCCGTAGCATTTCGAATTAAGGAACTCTTGAGCGATATGACATCAGTTCAGGAGGAATTGTTAGAAATTGATGTTGAGGAGGTTTCCAGCAGAACTCATTATTTGATAGTTCTTCTGGTGGCATTATTTTTTTCGGTGGTGTTGATAAGCGGCGTATTGGGAGCAAACATCACTCGTTCAATCAGCGAGCCGATTCTCAAAGTTTGTAAACTGGCAGATGAACTTGCTCACGGAAATCACAAGAATACACGCCTGCCCGTTCTTGCCCGAAATGAATGGGGTACTCTAAGCCAAAGCTTCAACGAACTTTTAGACAGGCTGCAGGAAGAAAAACAAAAAAATAAAGGCTAAATTATTGAAAAAAAGATTCCAGTATATTAGTAGAATCACTCATCGATAGATCTCACTCTTGATCGCACTGACAACTCAAGACCGTTTTCTTTAAATTTCTTTGTCCATTCGTCAACCCTGGACATGACCCTGCGGTCCACAAGTTTCGTTTCTGTAATATCCAGAGTGACCCGTTTCCCTTTTTTTAAAAAACGCTGGAGATCCTGTCGTAGAGGGATCCAGGAACTAAAAATAATGGAACCCCGCAAGAAAATAGTGACAGACTGATCCCTTTCAGGAATGATCTTGGCATTCAATCTAAAGATGGAACCCCCGCGAATAAAATGGATGACAATCCTGACTCCAATTCCAATTGCCAACCCCTTTAAAAGATCCGTAGCAAGGACACCCAATATGGTAGACACAAAAACTATAAACTGGTCTTTTCCCTCGCGATAGATAGACATAAATTCATGGGGAGAAGCCAGACGATACCCTGTGATTACCAATAATGCCGCCAGGGCAGCTAGAGGAATTTGATTAATGACACTTGGAACCAATGCAACGCAGATAAGTAAAAACATCCCATGATAAAAGTTTGCAAAACGGGTTTTTGCTCCATTATCAATATTGGCCTTACTTCGAACAATCTCAGAAATCATTGGCAACCCGCCAATGAAAGCCGACATGGTGTTTGCTATACCAGTGGCTAACAAATCTCGATCCAAATTTGTTTTTCGACCCCACGGATCGATCCCATCAATAGCCTTTGCACTTAGAACACCTTCTAAACTTCCAATAATCGCAAATAAAACCGTATATTTAATTCCAGTCTCCGTGGTTATTCCTGAAAAATCAGGAAAAGTCACGGCATTCAACAAGTTTCCTGGAACATTGACTAAAAATTTTTGGCCTAACTTGTAGATATGATCATTGAACGTATAAGACCCCTCCACCCCAACCGCCAAAACTGTGCCAATGGGAACAGTTATTAATAGCATCAGCATTGGGGCAGGAATAATTTTCAATTTTGGGTTTTTAATATATCCATAACCCAAAACAATGATAATACCCATTATTCCAATCATTCCCACTTTGGGATTCATATTTATTATGAAGGAAGGAATGCCAGCGAGTAACTCCAGGGGAGAGCCCTGCGGATTCAAGCCCATCAATACAGGAAACTGTTTGGAGATAATGATAATTCCAATGGAAGCTAGTAAACCGTGAATTGCCGCTTTCGGAAAAAGATTTACAAGAATCCCTACGCGAAAGAGTCCGAGGATAATTTGGTATACGCCTGCCACAACCCCAACACCCAGTGCCATACGATAGGCCTGAAAGTCTTTCGCTGGGTCCACCCCTCCCGTAAACCCAAAATCCTGAACGCAACCTAATGCAATAACAATCAAACCAGCAGCGGGTCCCTTGATTGTAAGTTCTGAATCGCTAATGAAGGTAGCAACCAGACCGCCAACAATTGCCGTAAAGATACCCGCCACTGCGGGATATCCTGAAGCCAGAGAAATTCCCAGGCACAGCGGCAAAGCAATAAGAAAAACTAAAAAACCAGAAAGGACATCGTGTTTAGTGTGGGTTTTAAACCCATCAAGGTTGCCCTTGGGAATTTCGATATGATCGGATGAAAGACTCATATAGTGTCATTCCTCTTTTGGTAGCCTTAAAACAAAAACCGCACGGGTGTTATTTCAATAGACTATTAAATAACTTAAAAAATGTGAAAAGTTAAGCTTTTTTTGTTTATGAGGACGTTTCTAGGAGAACAAGTTATAGTTTGATTACGTCAATTAATGAGTTTGAAAAAATCAAAAGATTGGGGGGGGATGGCCAGGAAAAGGTATTCGGTAGAGCAGATTATTGGTAAATACCTGTAACATTCATTACTGCAAAAGCGGAAGTGGAGGACGTAGAGAGCGAAGTCGACCAGGGAAGTTGTTTTACTGCAGAGCTACAATCGATTTCGGCAGATTCTTGCTAGTGGTAGTGTAGCGAAATCTATTTTTTAATGATATTTGACATGTCTTCCATTGCGGTTGCCACATCTTCTTTCTTTCTCCACACCCATACTTTAAGAGTCGAACCAAGGTAATAGGCTTGGTCTAACAAGGACTCGCCATCGACTGCTCCCCAGCTACCGTCTTCTCTTTCTGTGAGGTATTCGTATATGGGGTTTTCTGCGGAGGTATAAAACAGTTCCATATCTTGTTTTTCGATTTCATTATTTAGCAGAAAATTGATAGAAACGTCTTCGATCTCGTATTTCCCTTTAATTTCCTGTAAAGCTTCTTCAAACGATTTCCCCTCGCTAATTTCTTTGTTGATGCTTTCTTCAATGGCCTTGTTCCGTTTGGCAAAGGGATAATGCGACCCTTCCAATTCTTTACCAATATGGAAATCCATATCGGGGAAGTAAAGATGCGCCCAGTCATCAAAGTCAACCTCCACCCCTCCGGATATTTTTAAGTCGTCTGCTTTTTCGGGAGCCTCCTGTACCAACTCATTATAAAAGGTAATGAAAATTTTCATACAGTCGTAAACCAATGCATAATAATAGGTGTTCATCCGGTACCAGTTATTTGATGAATTGTGCCCGTTGAGGAGTTTTCGAAGCATGAAGATTATTGTGGCGGCTCTTTTGAGGGAACCGCTAGATACAGGAAAAGAATCTTTAATATATTTTTCGAGTTTTTCCTGGTCGTTTTCAAATTCGTTAATGCTGTTTGTTAGATCTGTTTTCGCGTGATTCAGCGCATGGTAAATGAGACGTTCATGATTCAAGGCTCGCTGGTAATCCATGTATTCCTTCAACTCGGAGTTATTGCTTTCCTCGGGATGGCTCAGATTTTTTTGGGTGATATTTTTGGAAAATGCTAACATTTCGGCCTCAAATTTAGAATTGAATGGCTTATTTTGACTCCAATGGGAGATAATTTCAACCTATTTAATGTGTTAATTCTGAAGATAATTTACTGGCACAGGTCAGTCCAGAGCATTAATTGACTCGTGTTGAGGAAAATCCTATATTATGGTGCTATTGAATACAATACACTGAATAGAATTTAATATACCTTATCAGGAAAAATTGGTTTTTGAGCCCCAGCCACGTATTCAAGAGTCGTGCAGAAGGCCAGATTGGGTCAAATTTTCCTGAGTTAATTGCGTCGTCTGGAAAGTCAGATCAAATGAATATTATTTTAAATAGTTATTGTAACTTGAAATGCAACTATTGTTTTGCCGATGAGTATATGGAAGAGACGGTTAAGACGCCTGATAAATCGATGGATTTCGATTTTTTTACGCAAGACGTTTTACCCCGGATAAGAACCGCTTCCCTGATTAATTTTATGGGCGGGGAACCCACACTGCACCCGCGATTTAATGACATTCTTTCCAGTGCTTTGGAAAATATGCAACCTTTCTCCTTTCTGGGAATTTTTACTAACGGATTGATGCCGGATAAGTCGCTCGACCTGCTTTTGCAGACCGTGGGCAAGGAAGGCTGTATTCAAAAACAAATCCAATTTTCAGTGTTGATGAACTGGCAAACCAGAGAGAATATCTCAGAGAAAAATCATGAGCGTTGCAGGGAAGTAGCGAATCAGCTCTTGAGTAAAAACGGATATGGTCTCATGTTCAGTCTTAACCTGTATTCGAAGGAGCAGGATCTGGCAACTCAGTGTTGGGAGATCAACGAAATTTATCAGGACCTGGGTTTGCCAAGAGGCCAGAAATACAGAATTCGTGTCAGCCCCGCTTTCCCTATTGTAGGGGAGCAGGAAAATATAACGTTACCGATAAGCGATTATCCCAGGATGGGGCGGATGATGCTGGACCTGCTGAAAGAATATCCGCAACTGTGTTTTCGCTTTGACTGTTCCTTCCCCCCTTGTTTATTGGATGATATTCAGGAGGAAGAGTATCCTCTGGTAGAGCGCATTTTTTATCATGGCAATCAGCCTGTGCCAAACCTTCAAGAGTGGGAGCACTCAGACCTGTATCTGGGGTGTGCTGATGACAGTCCCATGGATATTGATCCGCAAGGGGATTGCTTCAATTGTTTCCCGTTTCATAATTTGAAACTTGGGAACGTAAAGGATTTTAAGCAAGTCAACGATCTTACCATAAAAAAAATGCATACCAGATTTCTGAACCATGCATTTGATGCGGAACCCAAAGAACCTTGCAGGAGTTGCCCGCATTATATGGTGCGATGTTCAAGTGGGTGTTTCGCCTACAACCATTCATGATGTTTGTCAGGCGTATATTCCATATGGAGATATTTCATGATGCAAAAAGCTGTATTCGGAGCAGGCTGTTTCTGGGGGGTTGAACTCACCTTCAGTCAAATAGAGGGGGTCGTGTCTACTGAGGTGGGTTACTGTGGTGGCAGTGCTCCAGACCCAACTTATGAAATGGTGTGTACTGGTCAATCGGGACACGCCGAAGTGGTGCTCGTTGAGTTTGATTCCGACAAGGTGCCTTTTGATAATCTACTGGACGCGTTCTGGGCACTTCATGATCCCACTACTCTGAACCGCCAGGGTCCGGATATCGGGACTCAGTACCGGTCTGCAATATTTTTTCAGGATGCAGATCAGGCGGCGGCGGCCAGGGCATCACGGGATGAACTGGGCAGGTCCGCCAGGTTTAAAAATGACATTGTCACTGAGATAGTTCCTGCGGCTAAATTCTATCGTGCCGAGGAATATCACCAGAAATACCTGGAAAGTCGCGGACTAGGTAACTGTCACGGTTGATAGACAGACCATTTTCTTTTATCCTGAACACCTGTCAGTATCTTCAAGAAATCCCTCCCATTGAGGTGCCCCAAACAGCGTGATTCTTTCCAGAAACAGTTGAAAAACTGGGTTTTCTGACACCCTGAAAATTCTTTGAAAACAGGGTTTTAGCTACGTTCTCACTTTTTCGATGGGTGACTGAGTTCCCCTGTTCTCATCACCACCTAACATTTAACCAAGGTTGGCGACTGCCGACTTCTTGAATCTTCTTTTTCCTGTGCTGTCCGGTAGTGCGGGACCTTCCACTATTTTATTCTTCCTTTTTACGAAATGACCCTTTGGTCAGCCTGTAGGCGGGCCGATTTCCTGTATCGTGAATCATTGGAGTGCCGACTCGTTGTTTGCATTGAAGGCAATCAAGCGGGGGAAGTTCAGATTTTCCTGTTGCATGTTTGTATTGGTGAAAGTGTTCGGGAGCCTGGATACGGTTCAGGTAAATCCGGATAAGGGCACCGGACCCTTCTTTACGATAGCGCAAAATAAATGCTTCGCATTGACTGCAATAGATACTGATAAATCGGCTGGGCATATTAGGGGCAGAAGTTTATATGGGTCTGCTCAGGCATCAATGCAGGATTTTATGCCTTTCTCAAGCCGTTCTTGATCCAGATTGCGCCCAATGAATACCATTTTGTTTTCTCTTGGCTTGTTGTTCCATGGCTTGTCGAAGCGACCTTCGAACATCATGTAAACACTTTGAAAAATAAAACGGTCGGGAGAATCCTTTACGCTGAGGATACCTTTTGCCCGAAACACATCCATTCCTTCCATAATCAATAACATTCTTAGCCAGTGATTAAGTTTTTCCGGATCGATGGTTCCTGCAAAAGCCAGTGAAACAGATGTGACATCGCTTTCGTGTTCATGGTGGTCATTGTGTAGACCATTGTTAAGAAACTCACTATCAGAAACTGAAGTACGATTTAGATCAAAGCCGCCTATGTTGAGTACGTGATCCAGGTCGATCTCAGCATTTTGTGTATCAAATAATGTGGCAGTGGGATTGATCCGGCGAACATAACGCTCCAGTTTTTGTAGTTCTTCAGTGGATACGAGATCAGATTTGTTTAGAAGGAGAACATGGGAGAAGGCTATCTGTTCCCACGCAACCTCAATATCATCAAGATGGTTCCATACGTGTTTAGAGTCTATCAGTGTGACTATTCCATCCAGTTGGAGAGATCGGGTAATATCGTCTTCCAGGAGGAAAGCCTGCGCCACAGGACCAGGGGAAGCGAGTCCGGTTCCTTCGATGAGTACATAATCAAATTGATCCTGACGATCCATCAGCCGATTGAGAGTCTCAATCAGGTCACTGCGTACTGAACAGCAGATGCAGCCATTTCCCATTTCAAAAATTTCGTCATTTTTCCCGACAATAAGGTCCGAGTCAATTCCAATATCTCCAAATTCATTTTCAATGACAGCGATACGCTTTCCGTGTTTGCCTTTGAGAATGTGATTCAATAACGTTGTCTTGCCAGCACCCAGGAATCCGGTCAATAATGTGACGGGGATGGTTTTATTGTTTTCTATATTCATTACGGGATTTAATAACTTGGAAAGCTTAGTATCTTTGTGAGCTTTATAATCCTATAAAGTGGCTTGCGATTCAATGGATGAATTGAATTTTTGGGCAGATTAAAATAAAATCTATCGGTCGGTCCTGGCATCAAACAGTGATTGAGTAGAATGTGAAAAAATTTACGGAGATAATGCGTGACTGATATACGATATTTACTGGAATTTAAAGCGGCTACCGGATTTAAGGTGGTTCTAGAGTTCGGGAGAGAGGATTCCTTCAATGTAAACCGCGACCGGGTAGAAGAGGCAGGTCTTGAATGGAAGCGTCTGTCAAGTTTTAATGTGAACTTTGATAGTGCGGACTTATTCATGGATATGAGAAGTCCGGAATGTGCTTCGCAATTTGATTTGGACGACTGGTTGTAGAAAAACGCCGGGCAGCTAAAGTGCGAACTAATGGCGTGTGCCTTGAGATGAAGGCATCACGTCAAGTTCACGCGGCTTGCTTTGTTTCAGCCTGAGGTTGTGCGGGTAGGTCAGGTTTTGGATCGACAATGTTTCGTTTCATCAGAATATTGACTAATTGCTTGTCCCGGCAGGTAACGGCCATGTCTATCAGCCCGTCATGATTGAAATCACCCGTAACCATTCCCTGCGGATATTCATCCGTAACATGCGCGATAGGCGGATAGGTAAAAGTACCATCCCCTCTGCCAAGCGATACAGTTATTAAATCGTCCGTTGAGTTGGACACCGCAATATCTGGCTTGCCGTCACCTGTAAAATCGGCGACCACCACATATTTCGGGAAAGAACCCGAAGCAAAATCCTTTAGGGCTGTGAAGGTTTTATCCCCATTATTCCTGATTAATGTCAGGGCGTGGTGCACGTTACTTGAGGTCACCAGGTCGTCATAACCGTCGCTATCCACATCTACATTGGCAATGGTCAACGGCTGTTTCCCACCTTTGAAACGTTTCGACGGCTCAAAGGTTCCGTTACCCTTTCCCCATAAAATCTGCACACCGGTATTACCTGACCCTGCCAACGCCACAGCAACATCGATAATTTTATTTCTGTCATAATCACCGGTGACGATACCGGTTGGCTGACCTTTAACGGATATAGCGACTGGCTCCTTAAAACGTCCCTTACCTTTCCCTAAAATGATCATGACTTTATGGTAACGCATGGTAACGGCAAGGTCCGCTATCCCATCTAAATTAAAATCACCCGTTGTCATATTTATAGGAATTTTACCCGGCCTTAAAACCACACTTGTTCTTTTAAAATTTCCAAACCGTGAGTTGATATAAAAGTTAATACTCTGATCCCGATAATTCAGAACCGCAAGGTCGAGATAATCGTCATTATTAAAATCAGCCGATAAAACACAAATCGGATCCTCACCCGTCTTCATGATTATCTGGTCCTTGAATGTTCCATCTCCTCTCCCCTTGAAGTAGGATAAGGTATTGTCACCACTGTTGGTAACAACCAGATCCTGCTTCCCATCCATATTAAAATCCTCTGAGATCATGAAGGAAGGCTCTGCACCTGTCTCCACAACAAAATTGATCCTGAACAAGGGCGGCATTTTTTTCCGGGCCTCACGAGGGCTGGGGCAACCAACAACTGCGCCAATCAATATGGTTATAAAAAACAAATGAGATATTTTCTTCATAATGAACTTCAAAAAAATGTGCCCATTAACGGGCCTCGGTGAAAGTTTTCCAAGAATACCACAGATTTTACTCTAACAACATAAAGCTAATGAAGCTGACGTACCCGAAATGCTCCTGAATTTTCAGGATCCGATTCCAGAGGAGGTGAACGAATACCTATACACTGATTATAATGACGGGATTCGGTAAACTTTTTATGCTCCATAACAACGACATTGGCTGTCTTACCGAGTTTGCGAGCTTCTTTTTTGAGAGCTATAGCACATGCCGACCCGCCTGGTCCGCCACCGACAATACAGACGGTATCTCCATCCTTAAATTTTAAGTCATCACCCGTCTGCTCCTCCCGGTACAGGCTCACTCTGGCTAACTTTATCACCTATTGCTTCCTTACGAAACGATTCAAGCATTCCCTTGAAAATATATGTATGAAACTTTGAAAGGCTGAACCAGTAAAGGTGCCCCCAAAAAGGCTTGGGAATAAAGTGAGCTCTTAAAATCAAACGAGTACTCACCTCCTCAGGTTGAGCTACGGAGGAACTGGCATTAGACTGCAACTCAAATTGTAGCCAAGAGAGTCCCGGCGAAATCATTTCCGCACGAAGAAGCAACTCTCTGTCAGGAACCAGATTTTCCACGCGCCAGAAATCGACTGAATCTCCGATGCGCAATTTTTCAGGATCACGACGCCCCCTGTTTAACCCGACACCGCCTATAACACGATCAAAGAGCCCGCGTATTTCCCAAAGTAAATTGGCATGCGCCCAACCGTTATCACCGCCAACTCGACAAATGATGGGAAAGATTTTTTCAGCCGACACAGGAATCTCCAGTGAATGTTCGTCAATTTCAAAATCAGCCGATTCAAATTCACAAAGCGGTAGCAAATCGCTCATTCTTTCAGGCGGGACATTGCTCCAATGTGAGAAAACCTGAGACTTGGATTCTTTCACCTGGGCCCATTCTACTGCCGTTTGAAAGTCGAGCGTATCAAAAGGCAGAATATCCGCAATGTCATTTTCACGGCAGAACACATCAGTGCGCAAACTGCTCAATAGAAGCGACGTGATATTGACCGGGATAGAAATAAAAAGGTGAAGCCAGCAGGCATAGATACGACATAACCATTCCACCGGAATGGGGAGCCATGCCACATCGAAAAAACGAACACGTTTATGGAGTATGCTGGCGAATTTAAGAATGAGGTCTTTGTAACTCATCACATCTTTTCCGCCTATATGATACACGCGGGATTCCAGACCTGCCGTCTCAAGAATACCGACAAGATATTTAATCACATCACGAATTGCGATAGGTTGGCATTTGGAATTAAACTCCCGCAAGAATGGAATCCAACGGTTGTTTAAAATAAGAGACTTCATAAGTTCATAAGATGCGCTTCCAGTCCCCACGATAACTGCCGCCCGCAGTTTGATAGCTGTCACAGAACTCTTCGTTAAAATACGCCCCACTTCCTGCCGACTCCTCAGGTGATCTGACAAGCTTTCACTTTTCTCACCCAATCCTCCCAGATAAATGATCCGCTTGATCCCGGACTGTTCCGCCGCTTCGACAAAGTTTGCCGCCGCCTGCTGATCCTTTTCTATAAACTTCTGTGGTTTGTCTCGCATACTGTGAATGAGATAGTACGCAGTGTGAACATCTTCAAGCGCGGGTCGTAATTCAGCAGAGTCAAGGCAATCGGCAAAAACCACCTCAATGCGCGGATGACTCAAGATGGGACGGGCACTCCGGCTGCGGAACATGCAACGAACCGTGTATCCGCGAAAGATCAATTCAGGAATGAGCCTATGGGCCACATACCCATTAGCTCCAGTGACAAGAACGCGAGTCCCGGAAGACAGAGGATGTGTGTTCAGGCTATCGCAATAATGATAATTGACCACCTCCGGATCCATAACTGGAATATGGTCATCTGGAGAAAAAATATCAATAGAGAAATATAATAAGCTATCGGAAAGTTTTACTGTGAAGGGAGGATTAAGACCAGCTATCGGAAAATTTGTCAGCTAGTAGGAAAGCCAGAGCCAGCTATTAGAAAACTTTACGGTAAAAAGGAAAGTTAAGGTCAGCTATTGGAAAACTTTGCCGCAGAAGAAAGGATTGTGCTGTTTTTCCTCACCCACCGTGGTCGCAGGACCGTGCCCCGGATATAACCTGGTTTTATCGGGAAGTGTCAGCAGATTCTGAGTCACAGACTCGAACAACCCGAACCATGAGGCATTGGCTCGCCCTATGGACCCGGCAAAAATAGCATCGCCGGAAAAAACAGACTCGTTGATCTTGTAGGAAATACCACCTGGGGTGTGCCCGCGTGTAGCAACAGGTTCTATATTCAGTTTGCCGAGAGTGATCGTATCATCGTCATCTATCATTCTCAGGTCGCGGCTTCCTGATGGACGCGGTTCTATTTTATCAACCCAGGTGGGACAACCAAATTCACGGGTCAACTGGCCCAAACCGCCAGCGTGGTCCGGGTGAGTATGAGTGAGTAAAATCTTTTCCGGTTTAACACCCAGATCACGCGCTTTTTTTATGATCGCTTCCGGATTACCCCCGGTGTCAACAACAGCCGTTGCACGGGTCTCCCGGCAGATAAGCAAATAACATTTTACCGGGTAAAGCCCCATGAGTACGTTGATACATATAATATTGAAAGGACCCGGGTCGGGTGTCTCTTTTTCCGGAAACCATTTTCCAGCCGCAATCGCCGATAAAGAGGGACCATGCAAATCCAGAACATCGGCTATTCTGAAGATAACTTTTTCCTCTGGAGTCCACTCGTAATTTTCAATACGCGCGATATCACCAACAGACAATCCGGCAGACTTCGCCAAGTCTGCCTGCGTCCATCTTTTCCCATCGCGGGCTTTTCCAAGAATATCGCCTAACTCATCTTCCAGTTCCATTTCATCTCCTGTTTCCAGAATTATACTGCAACATCAGGAGATTAAAAAGTTCGATCCAGTTCCAGGGCATTTACGATTTGTATCAGCTACTTGCCGACTTCCGCCTCTTCTTGTAATTTAGCTCCGGCCTCCATCCTCAAGCTGGGTGTAGACAACCAATACACCAGCCCCACAAAAACACCTCCCCCGACCAGATTTCCAAGGGTCACAAAAACCTGATTATGGATAAACCCGCCGATGGAAATTTCGGGACCATGTGGCAGGAACATCGCCAGACTCAATAAAGATTGGTTGGCGATACTGTGCTCATAGCCACTGGAAATAAATGCAAACAGGCACCAGAAAATCATAATCAGCTTGGCCGTATCGCTTTGGGTTTTCAGTGAAATCCAAACAGCCAGACACACCAGCCAGTTGCATAGTATGCCTCTCACAAAAGCTTCCTGAGGTCCTAAAGCCATTTTCCCTGCCGCAACCTTAAGGATCAAGGCTTGTGAAGCCTCTGTCAAACTGTCTCCGGCGATGACCAGTCCCGCGAGAAAAGCAGACCCTAAAAAATTGCCTATAAAACATAACGTAAACAACGTAATGATCGGTGCCAACCCCACTCTTTTGGTAATATGACCAACGGCAAACACCATATTGTTCCCGGTAAACAACTCCGATCCCGCAAAAATAACCAGGCTGAGGGCGATGCCAAAAGACGGCCCCATGATCAGTTTCAAATAAGCTCCACCACCATCCGCGGCGATAGGACCCGCTACGGAAAAAATCAATACTATTCCGAACCCCAGATAGATACCAGCCAAAGCGGACAGGATGATGTAACTGAATGGCGACTGCCGCATGAACGCTATTTTCTTCTCAGACGCATCGCCAATTTTCTGCATCTCTGTTTTATACATGACGCCAACTCCCTTTTATTTTAATTTGGGCAACTGTTATATAATTTTGATTATTCCGGGATAGCTGCGCTTTGCCACGCTATCCATATTCTGCCCTCTTCAACTTTAACTGGATAGACCATGGCACAACCCTCATCAGGATGCACGGCTTTTCCATCGGATAAATCCAAGACCAGATTATGCATAGGACAGGTGACCCGCTTGCCGTGCACGATTCCCTGAGACAACGGGCCTTCTTTATGAGGACACCGATCACGCACCGCAAAAATTTCGTCATTTGCCGTGCGAAACAAGGCTACCTCCTCCCCATTCGCATGCACCACCCGCGATCCAAGGGAGGGGATTTCGTTTACAGAACCAATTTCGATCCAATCAACCATGGCTTATTGTCACCTCCAAAGGAATGAATTCATGTTTTTCAAAACCATCTTCGCCAGTGCGTTCAGCCCATGGATCCTTTTGTGCGAATTTTTGCGAGTTCATAAATCGCTCCGACAAAGCTTTGCGGTTTTGGTCATCTTCGATAAGTTGTTTCCGGACATGGACCATTCCCACCCTTTCGATCCAGGGCGCTGTGCGCTCCAGATAATAAGCATCCTCACGATACAACTGAACAAACGCACAGCAATACTCAATCACTTCCTGATCGGTCTTTACCTTGCACAGCAGTTCAGTCGGGCGCACTTTCACACCGCCGTTGCCGCCAATGTGTAATTCCCAACCAGACTCAACAGCCACGACACCAAAGTCCTTGATAGTGGCTTCCGCGCAATTGCGAGGACAGCCAGAAACTGCCATCTTAAACTTGTGAGGCATCCATGATCCCCAAGTCAACTTTTCCAATGTGACCCCCATGGAAGTGGAATCCTGAGTACCAAACCGACACCATTCTTTTCCCACACAGGTCTTGACCGTGCGCAAGGATTTGCCATAAGCGTATCCGGAGGACATTCCCTTCTTGTTCAGATCAGACCATACTTCGGGCAATTCATTTTTTTTCAGCCCATATAAACCGATACGCTGTCCGCCAGTGATTTTAACAGTGGACACATTATATTTATCCGCCGCATCGGCGATAGCACGCAACTCATCGGGAGTAACAAGTCCACCCCAAACACGCGGGATGACGGAATAGGTTCCGTCTTTCTGGATATTGGCGTGCGCCCTTTCATTAATAAAACGCGATTGAGGGTCATCTGCCGCTTCCCCGGGCCAGGAACTCATCAAGTAATAGTTGATTGCCGGACGGCAAACGTGGCATCCATCCGGCGAGCGATGCTCCAGATAATCCATCACGGATCGAATACTCATCAATCGCTGTTTTTTTATCGTCTGGCGAACCTCAGCGTGCGTATAATCGGTACATTTACACAAAGGCTTTGCCTTGGGTGCCTCAGAGTAGTCACCGCCAAGAGTAAAGGTCAGAATCTGTTCGACCAGGCCTGTACATGAACCGCAGGAACTGGAAGCCTTGGTGTGATCCCGGACATCGTCCAATGTGAACAGCCCTTTGGAAGTAACGGCATTGACAATATCTTTCTTGCACACGCCATTACAGCCACACACTTCAAAGTCATCCTCCATATCCGCCGCAGTATTTACCCCGCCATGTCCGGAATCACCCAGATGAGACTGGCCATAAAGCAACTGACCGCGAAAACCGCTGATATCTGTCCGATCCCTCAACATTTGGTAATACCAGGAACCGTCCACCGTATCTCCAAACATTACCGCGCCATGAATACGGTTATCTTTCAGTACAATTTTTTTATAAATTCCTCTGTCCACATCTTTCATAACGATGCTTTCAGTTGTATCGTCTCCCATAAAATCTCCGGTGGAAAACAGATCGACACCGGTAACCTTCAATTTGGAAAATGTGAGCGAACCGCTGTATAGCGCAAAACCAAGTTGGGCCAAATGATTCGCACAAACCTTGGCTTGCTCGAACAATGGAGCCACCAAACCATAAACCTGATCTTTATGCTGAACGCATTCACCAACAGCATAAATCCGCCCGTCATAAGTTTGCATTGTATCATTGACTACGACTCCGCGATCGCAATAGATATTGGCTTTTTTCGCCAAGTCTATATTGGGTCGAATACCCACAGCCATCACGACCAGGTCTGCGGCGATCTCCAAGCCACCTTTGAACCGGGCTCCATATACCCTATGCTTCCCAAGCAACGCTTCAGTTGAAGTCTCCATCAGAAACTGAATACCACGATTTTCAAGAGTCTTCTTTAACATGGCACTCGCTTCAGGATCGAGTTGCCGTTCCATCAGGGAATCCATGAGGTGCACCACCGTAACAAACATCCCCTGTTGCTTGAGAGCATAAGCCGCCTCCAGGCCAAGCAATCCACCACCGATGACCAATGCCTGTTTTTTTTCGCTGGAGATATCAAGCATCGCTTTCACATCACTGATGTTACGAAATGTAACGACTCCCTGAAGATCTTTTCCGGGAATTGGAATAATAATCGAATTGGAACCTGTGGCCAGCAACAACCGGTCATACTTCTCTGTCGTACCGTCCCGAGCAATCACCTTGCGGTTGCGGCGGTCAATCTCAACCACCTCTTTACCCGTATGGAGCGTGATGTTATTCTCCTGATACCAGTTTTCATCATTAAGCATGATGTCGCCGATGTTCTTTTCCCCTGCCAGCACCGGGGAAAGAAGAATCCTGTTATAATTTCCATGAGGCTCAGATCCAAAAACGGTAATATCGTACAAATCGGGTTCAATCTTAAGTAACTCCTCAAGCGTTCGCACCCCAGCCATGCCATTACCGACCAAAACTAATTTCTCTTTCATGGAACTTTTTCCTTTCAACTTTCCAAACAATATTTAT
>Ga0208411_1000556_pt1 | contig 28506 bp, 25 predicted proteins | sample ETN01SmetaG_4_FD_185793 | JGI IMG/M metagenome (GOLD analysis project Ga0208411, IMG submission 185793) | Marine microbial and viral communities from oxygen minimum zone, Eastern Pacific Ocean - ETNP2014F12-01SV261 (SPAdes) (version 2) | ecosystem: Environmental > Aquatic > Marine > Oceanic ... | reverse complement strand
GTGATCTTTTATGCTATTTAATATATTTTTCACAGATCAGTAAAATTATATTGAATCAATTAGAATATATTCTAATAATAATGAAATATTTTGATTTAAATTTCTACGATAATTCACACAGTTGTACAATATTTTATCCCCATTATTTTATTAAAAAATAATGCATTTTAACATAATTATTAAACTATAGATTTTGAAAAAAAATCTCGACTCCAGTCATCCTGAAACATATTGGGATGATATTTATACTCGCGACCTGTCCTCTATCCCAAATTACGTGTCGTCATTTGCGAAATTTACAATTGAATTTTTATCAAGTAACAAACATCATTTTCAAAATAGTTTTGATTCTTTATTAGAGATTGCCTGCGGAAATTGCAGGGATTTTGGGTTTCTGTCCTCACATTTTAAACATAGTCTGGCAGTGGATATCTCAATACCTGATGATATATTAGAGAACCATTCATTTATCACCTCATCGGGAAAACCAGCCATATTAAAAAAATCTAATATTTTTTCATTGCCAAATAAAAATTATACATCAGCAAATGTTATTTATTCACGTTGGTTTTTGCATACGATGAATTGGGAAAAAATGGTTTCATTTTTCAATTTGATTTTTAATTTAATAAACTTAAATACATTTTGTTTCTTCGAATTTCGTTCCATTCGAGATGAATTATATAAAAAAGGTATAAAGGTTGAAAATGATAAACACGGATATTATACCGACCATTATCGTAGATTCACAGATCCAATTGATTTTATGGATTTATTGAATACCGCTTTCCCAAATATAAAAACTCTCTTTTTTGAAGAATTAGATAATGTTTCCATTATTAAAGATAGTAATCCAACTGTAATCCGCTGCGTTTTGAAAAAATCTGATTAATATGAAGAGGGCCCTCAAACAGATCGTTCAAAATCACATTGCATTAAAATGCTTTTTTATCCTATATAAACACTATAATAATAATAAAATAACATTATCAGAATTGTTAGTTAAAAAACCCTATAAACTGCAGAAATACTTAGGTTTCCCATGTAAGACAATCCTGCCCTTAAACAAATTATTAATTGGGCAACAGGCAGGTTACCCACTGAAAAAATGGATTGAATTAACAAATGAATATTCTCGAATATCTACACTTGTAAAAAAATCACCTTACGTTAGTTATTTAAGAAGTGACTTAAATGATGAAAGCGATGACGAAGATTTCAAAAATACTGATTATTTTATCATGGGAAAAACTTGTTTAATCTATAAAGGTCATTTTATGGGTAAAACAACTGAATCTGGAATCATTGATTGGATGAAAGAATATAAAAAAATGTTTTTCTCAATGAAAACCGGGAAACAATATCATTCAAATGAAATGCAAGGGAAAGGTCATTCAAAACCCGGATCATGGATATGGGTCAAAAAAATAAAACAATCTAATTATTACGAAATTGTGGATGGACACCATCGCTGTGCCATTCATTATGTAAAAGGAGACTCACATATAAATGTAAAGATAGCTGATGAATCATATTCTTATTTACAGGAAACCATTTTAAAAAGTCAACAAATTTATGATTTTGAATATTATCAACCCCTCAATAAACCAGAAATTGAATCATGGAAACTCATCAGAAATTGTGATGACCGACTTACAATGATATTCAAATTTTTAAATGAATCAGGAATCGATGGGAAATCATACATTGATTTGCCCTGTTCTTATGGATACTTTTTATCCTCATTTAAGGAAAAAGGGTTCAAAGTTAAAGGAGTTGATATTGATAAAAGTTCTGTTAAAATCGGCAAAATAATAAATGGACTTGCTGCAGATGAAATAATACAATGTGATATTATAGATTATTTAAAAAAATCGGATAAACAATTTCATATTGTATCTTGTTTGAGCATTCTTCATCATTTTGTCATGGGATATATTGATCATTCCCACATTACTTTGATACATCTCTTAGATAAAATAACTAAAAAAGTTTTATTCCTAGATACTGGACAGGCACATGAAAAACAATATGCTGGTAAGCTTGAAGATTGGACAAATGAGTACATTATTGACCTAATCAAAAATAACACTGGTTTTAAAGATGTAATTCCGTTAGGAAGTGACTCTGATAATATGGAAAATCAACAACAAAACAATACAAGGACTTTATTTGCTTGTATAAAATAAACTCATTATTGAGGAACTCAATTTTTTAACAAATAAATCGATATGGACTTGTAACCCCTGTTAATTTATTAATATAGTGATTCCACCATTCCCTATATCTCATTCTATGATAATAATAAATTAAAAATTCATTTTCAACTTTTTCCCCCATTTTTACTAATTCGAAAAAATATCCTCTAACATAATTAAATCCGAATCTAAATCCTATTTTAAACATATAACCAAATCCTCTGATGAGCACCTGAATAATCGGATTTTGAAGATTCCATGCCCGTTGTCCTCTACTGAATCCACCGCTAATCTCTCCTTTCGAGTCCGTAGGTCTAATGGAGAGACAGTGAAGTTCAGGAATCAACAATGTCTTCCATCCCTTGGCACGAGCAATGGCATTCATAACTGCATCGGGACTTCTACTTTTTATGATTGAACCAATATCATAAAAACAATCACTTTTAATAAGTCTCATCCCTCCTCTCGGAAGATGATGCCGTTGGTTTTTTTCGAGAACAATTTTTCCTGAATTGTTATTTGTCAATGATCCTGAGACAATTCCCATCTCCTTTTCGGAATCAAGTTTATTTTTTAATTGTTCCCAATATTCAGAATCGAATTCAATATCTGCATCTAATATGCCAATATATGATATATTTTCACTTTTTAATTTTGAAAGACAATATGTCCACCCATTAATTAAAACCTGTGAATAATTCATCCCCATATATTCTGAGGGGTTATCCAGTGATTCAACTAAATGGATAAATGGATTATAATTAGATAAACTTTTTATTTCATCTACTGAACCATCTGTACTATGGTCATCAATAATAATCCAAAAATCAGGTTTAAATGTACTGTTTACAATACATTTTACTAAGTTTTCAATTTGTTCTTTTTCGTTTCTAACGGGAGTTAAAAGGACAAACATCGCTTAACATTTTCCAAATAATTAATTAGAATAATATTTTTTTTCAAAACCTGTGAATGTATCATAATTAAATATAACCCGTTTGGTAAAGGCAACTAGAAATCCCGAACCGTATCCGAAAATTTGAGTTGGGATAACTAATAGTAAATATCCAAATACTCTTATATCCTTATATTTTATCATCCCAAGAATGCATTGAATCAAAAAAAGGATTAATCCAAGTTTCATGACATGTAAAAAAAACAAATTGGTCAAAATACATCCTACCAGAATAGATGTGGCAGATAATAGACCAATTGATGGGAAAAAATGGATGGGTTCTAAAAGGGATTTATCAATTTTATACAAATTGATTCGGGCGACTCCCCAATTAAATGTCTGTTTGAAAAATGATCTCAGGGAAGTCCTCCGCCTGTGATAGACTATCGCATCAGGAATAAACCTTATCTTTGCACCAGATTTTATTATTCGATGACTCAACTCAATATCCTGTCCATGTCTGAGAGATCCAAACCCTCCAACTTGTTTGATTAATGTTTTCGTCACACCCATATTGTGAGAACGGGGATAAAATTTTGCGATCATTTTAGTGCTGTGCCCTCTCATACCTCCTGTTGTAATAAAAGATGTCATTGAATAATCAATTGCCTTTTGCAGGGGTGTAAAATCTCTTTTAGCTGCGTCAGGACCTCCGCATGCATCAAATCTATTATTTAAATATTCATCGTATATTACTTCCATCCATCTTTCATCAGCTTCACAATCTGAATCGATGAATAATATCAAATCCCCCATGCTATTTTCAATCCCAAGATTTCTTGCAGCACCGGGGCCTTGATTATTTTTTGTTAAATATTTAAGATTAAAATCTATTTTTTCCAATATTGAAGGTATTAATGATTCAGTATTATCTGTAGATCCATCATCCACTATAATCATTTCAAAAAGAGAATGGTCGAGAGTTTGATTTTGAATTGAGTGTAGCAAAAAAGACAATTCATTTGCTCTATTGAATGTAGGAGTAATAACGGATATAACCGGAAGGACGGTTTTTTCCATAACTTATTTAAGAATCTGTTTGATTCTATTTTCTCTATGCTGAGTTACTTTTGCAATCATTTCACCAATTAATCCAATCGAAAAAAACCATAAGCCCAAAACAAATAGCATACCACCAAACACGATTAACGCGAAATGAATCTTAAAAGGTTCATTAAAAAACAATTTTAAAATAACTACATAAATTTCAGCCCCAGAGGAAATCGATATACTAATCAGCCCTAAATAGCCAAATAAATGGAGTGGATTTTGAGTATAACGATGGAGAAACAAAATAGTAAGTAAATCAAAAAATCCGTGAAATAATCTGGCCCCTCCGTATTTTGTTGTTCCATATCTTCGTTCTCGGTGATTGACAGAAATTTCTCCTATTTTAAATCTTTTCTGACTAGCCAAAGCAGGAATGTAACGATGCCGTCCCCCATAAATGTCCAGAGAATCTACCACGTGTTTACGATATATTTTTAACCCACAATTAAAATCATGGATTTTTACTCCTGTCATCAATTTTGTTACCCAATTAAAAATTTTGGATGGTATTTTTTTTGATAATGGATCTCTTCTTGTTTTTTTCCATCCCGAAACCAAATCATAACCTTCCTGAATTTTATTGAATAAATTACCAATCTCTCTCGGATCGTCCTGCAAATCTGCATCCATAGTTAAAATAATATCCCCCGTAGCATTTTTAAATCCTTCTGATAAAGCTGCAGATTTTCCATAATTTCTGTGAAATTGAATCAATTTTACTCGTTTGTCTTTCTCATGCAAAGACCTGATAATTTCTACTGAGTCATCCGTTGAACCATCATCAATAAACAATATTTCCCATATCGGAAATTGAGCAACGTTTATCTTTATTTCGTTGTACAATTCGATTAATGATAAAGCCTCGTTATAAACAGGAATCACCATTGATAGTGTTTTATTATTTTTCATATTTTAATTATTTAGTTCATTTTTATAGAAAGAAATATCTTCATAAAATTCGCGTTCTATAATTTCAATAGTTAAATCAATTTTAGGATCGTTCAATTTTATTTGCACGGTATCAACTAACTTGTTTTCCTGTGATTGATTGTTAGAGAAGAAAATAGAACCATTTCTAATATTGATACCAGATTCATCTTTTAATTGCATATCGGAGATGGTTATTTTTCCCCACAAATAATTCTGGAGAACCATGGGAGTAACCACATCACTTAATGAGTAATATTGAATCAAATTATTCAGGTCATGTTTGTTACTATTTTGATGATTTATTATAGAAAATCCATGAGTATTTCCTTTAATAGAGTAGAGTTTGCGACCCAAAAAATCTTTAATATGAACTTGAGAGCTATCCCTAGTTGATATAAAGGAAAAATAGAGTTTTCCTTTTAATGGATTCACAGAAGAAATCTGCCCTTTACCCGTACAGCGAGTAATTGAAATATTATCAATTGTGTTATCATGATCTCTAATATGGACTTTTTGATATCCTTCCCTTTGAATCCAAGTACTACAACCTGAAATAATTAATCCAACACACAGAATAATACTATGATTATTAAGGTGCACTTAATTTTTTCTCTAACTCTTCATTGCTTGGGTTGATATTAAAGGCCTTTTTCCAATAAGTTTTGGCACCAGAAATATTATTATTGGCTTTATATACATCACCTAAATGTTCCAACACAATGGCATTATCATTTTCAAATTTTATGGATTGCTTTATGTATTCCAATGCCATTGTGTTATTCCCAATCCTGAATAATATCCATCCCATGGTGTCCAAATAGGCGGCACTCTCAGGAACAAGTTGAACAGCTTTACGAGATAGTTCCAAAGCTAAATTTAATTGTTCGTTCCGTTCTACTAAACTATATGCAAAATTATTATATGCCTGAGCATCCGTTGTATCTGTTGCAATTAAATTTTTGTATAGACTATCAGACTTCGTCCATAACTGTATGGAGTCATAAAGTATAGAAAGATTATGCATGGTTTTTCTAGAGTTAGGATTTAGTACTAATGCTCGTTCATAAAAAGGAATTGCAGAATTTTTATTGTCAGTTTGATTCAGGACGAGCCCTGTTAAAAATTGAATCATATAATTAGATCGGAATTGTTTCGAAGCCGGTAAAAGAATTTTAATCGCTTTATTAATTTCATTATGATTCAGATATAACAAAGCTAAATCAGAAAATCCAATTGGATTGTCAGAATAATGAATAATCAGATTTCTAGCGAATTCCTCTGCTTTTAAAAAATTACCCATTTCGTCATAAATTAATGTTAAATAATGTAGAGCTGTTTGGTTCTTGGGTTCTTCATCTAATACATTGGTGAACACAGCTATTGATGAATCAGGTTGGCCATTATCAAAATAAAGAATACCTAATTGATTCATCATCTTCACAGAATATCCAGTCAATTCCAGCATTTTTTTCATTGACCAAATTGTTTTGTCTTTATTACCAAATGCCAAAGAAATATTGATCATTTTATTAATGTAATTCAAATTAGATGGATTTAATAATATTAATTTCTGCGTCAAAGCAATCGTTAGAGATTCATTCCCTAATTGTAATGCCAAATCTGCCGCAGTTTCTAAATAAGATAGTTCTTGAGGATTAACATTATGTGCCTTCTGGTAATAGAAAATTGCCTCCTCTAAATTATTTTGTAATCGTGCTAACTCTGCTAAGGAGAGAATATATTTTATTGAATCAGGATACTCCATAGATAATTGCAGATAAACATTTTCTGCGTCATTTAGTTGTTTTAAAGCAAAAAAACGTTTTGCTAATAATTCTTTTATATTTTGGTTCTCAGATTCTATCTCAATTGCATTTCTCATATGAAAAATTGATAAGTCTGGTTTTTTTAACATCCAATAACAATCTGCAAGAGAAAGGTGAATTGTACTTACATTTTTGTCAATCAATAAAGCATTCTGTAATTCCACCGATGCCATCGCATATTTCCCCTGATTTATATACAATTGACCTTCCATAAAATATTTTAATGCTTCCGGATTTGGGGACTCAGATACTTTTGACTGCGGCTGGATTTGTATATTTGTAGATGTGGAGGAACATCCACCAAGATTGAAAGCTAAGACAAACAGAATAAAATAAAACCAGTTTAGCATCCCCGATGCTGATATAAAATTTACTGATTTATTATCTTGAGACAACGGAATCCTTTTGTGTGAAAGAAACCATATTACCACCTTGCCTTTTTGATTCATATAATGCTTCATCTGCTTTCCCTATCAAAGGTTCTATTTTATCAGCATCTGCAGGGAATTCCGCCATTCCTGCACTGATAGTCATACGGACATTAACATCCTCATAGTCAAAATTAAATTTCGCGATATTACTCACCATTCTTTTTGCAACATGGCGACATTTTGGAATATCTGTATCCACTAATATAATGATAAATTCCTCCCCACCATATCGTGCTACAATATCAATATTTCGCACACTATCTTTCAATATCTGTGCTGTTGATTTAATAACATAGTCACCATAGGGATGACCGTGAGTATCATTGATGCGTTTGAATTTATCTAAATCAAACATGATAACTGCTAAACTTTGGTGAGTACGGCTTGCTCTGTTTATCTCCTCTACCATACGCCCATCAAATGCTTTTCGATTTAACACTCTTGTTAACCCATCATGAGTCGATGATTTATGAATCTTTTGAAATTCTTTTAACCAAGATAATATATAACCCAAAGTTGAAGATAATAATTCAAGTAGTTTTTGGTCCGAATCATCGAAAGGTTTGGATGTCAGTCGTTCCAGGCCAATAATACCTTTTACAGTGTTCTTTATATAAACCGGAAGGATTATGACAGATAAAAAATTATGTTGTTTATCTGAATTATCATTAAATCTATATGTTTCAGAATAATCTTCTTTCCAGTTATTTGACCGGATACTCTCATCTCTTAATATAGCTCTACCATGCAGAGAGCCATGAATATTAAATTCAAATCCGAGATTAATATCATCTTTTATTCCATCTACACATTTCAATTGGGCATTTTCTTCATCAACCAAAAAGGAAATACTTAATTTATCATAGGTAAAAAATCGATGGCACAAACCTTCTACTGCTTCATAAATATCCTCTTCTTTAGAGTACATATCAATCGATTTATACAATTGGCTAATGTGAGAATTATAATAATTATCTGCCAGAAGTGATTCAATTTTATCAATTTTTGTCATTCCCAAGGTTAAAAATTTTCCGTTATATCGTATGATATTCAGATCCCGGCTTTGAATTTTACTGAAGTGATCTGAATAAACTAATATAAAACCCACAGGATGATTCTTGTACATGATTTGTGAGCCAATAATACATTCACTCCCTGACCACTGCTTTTCACCGAAAAATGCATCAAAACAACTGGAATATTCATTTTGTTTAAACAGCTGACTTATCTCTTGAGAAAACAATTTATTCGCCAGTATAACATCTGAATGAATTTTGTCAATATATTTTGTTGATGAACCTTTCTGAAGTAAAAATTGATTATTCTCAAAATGTAAGATATATACAGCAGATTCATATTCTGAGTTTACTGCTTGTATAGATGTACAAACAGTCTGGACAAGTTCACTGAATTGATTTTGTATGCTATTATCCTCATCTGTCTCAATAAAAACTTTCAGATGGTCTTCAAGTTCATTATCACCCAATTTTTTTTTACTTCCATTTTTAAAATAAGTATAAATTGTAATACTTAATATTATTAAAAGAGCGATTATGATTAATGGAGTTCCCGTCATAAGAGAATTTTATTACTCTAATTAAACTCTTTGATATTCATGAACTTATTCCAAACAAATCAGTGAAAACTAAAAAAAACCCCACTGGTAAACTAATATAATCAATGGGGGTGATAAAGGAGTGTTTGGAATAATTTAGTTATCTTTCACAAAAGTTGCTTTATCATCAAGGGGAAAGGAGGGTTTTCTATGTTTCTCTTTAACAGAGGTTGAATCAACCTTATCCTTATCTTTTGTTGTAGCAAGAGCATTCATAGTATGCGGATTTGTCAATAGTGGAGAACTATTTGGTTTCTGAATAACAATCTGTTCTTCCTGTTTTAATGGTTGAGATATTTTTCCTGATTTAGTATTCGGTAATAACTGTATCCCTATCCATATAAAACACACTAATGCAACAGAGAAAACACTCGCATATACAGGAGTAAATCCAAAATAGGTCCTACCTGTGTGTGAAGAACTTACCGGTTTGTTCTTTTCAATTTCTAATTTACGATTCAAACCATCCATGAATCCATCCGAGACTGAGACCGGATTCATAGATCTTATTGAAACCATATTATTTTTTACGGATTCCACAATTTCCCTACACTCCGAATTTGAATCTAAAAAAACTTCAAATTCTTTTCTTTTCGGGATGGATAATTTATTTTCTAGGTAATCTGATATTAAATCTTCAAACTGATAACGATTCATCTATAAGCTTTCCTCCTTTTATCTATATTCTTTAAGTGTTTGTTGCAGTTGCAATCGAGCACGATTAATTCTTGATTTTACCGTTCCAAGGGGAACATTGACAATATTACTGATTTCTTCATAAGAAAGTTCCTGAATATCTCTCAAGATAACTACTGTCCTGAAATGAAGGGGTAATTGCAAAATTGCTTTCTGAATATATCTCTCTGTGTACTCCCCCTGAACTATGTCTTCCGATTGTAATTCTGTAGATGGAATTTCATATTTCCTATCATCAGTATTCATTTGACTTAAAAGGGTTACCTTTCGTCTTTTCCGCTTTCGCAATTCTGTCTTTGCAAGGTTTCCTGCTATGGTATAGATCCAAGTTGAAAATTTAGCAATCTCTTTGTAATAATGTTTATGGGTAAACACTTTGACCATAGTGTCCTGAACAATATCTTCTGATGATTCCATATCTCCGACAAACCTAAAAACAAATGTCATTAATCGATTCCTATAACGCCGGACCAATTCATTATATGCCTGTTCATTACCATTTTGAAAGCTGGCAATCAACTCTTCATCAGAATATTGATATCTATTCTTCTGACTAACTGATTGCATGGAAGAGGAATTTCGTGAAAGCTGACTCATGATTGATGGTTGATGTTTTTATTTTCCTGTCTAAAGATGCAAGATAATGAATAATATTTTCAATTTCATTTAACGAATAATGCTTTGCTCCAATGGGTATTCTTTTTTTTACATACGGTGATAGAGGAATAGAACTAATATTTGATAAGAAAGTTCCATTAGAAATTTTTAAATAATAAAGACTGGTAAAAAATGTAATGAGTACATTCATCACAATAGAAAAGTCAGGTACCAAATTAAGATAGGATTCTCCCCGAATAAGAGCATCGTTTAATTTTTTCCTAGCAAGGACATCCAAAAATTCCCAGTTTTGATATGACTTTTGCCAAAGTAGGCTTTCCTTTATCTCTTTTCCTGTTATTTTTCTTGAACCCTTGAACCCAATACAGATTTTATCTATTTCGTTTGCAATATGATATATGGAATCTCCAAATAAATGAACTATTTGTGTAATGGCATCTGCTGTTGCATATATATTTTTTTCTTTAAAAAGTACACCTGCCCATTTTTTTAAATCTGAATTGAAAGGAGTTCTCATATCCAGAGGTCTAACTATCTTTTCCAGATTTGAAAGAAATTTCGTTTTTTTATAAAAATCATCGTTTATTATCACAAGCGTATGCTGAACATTAGGATTTTCACAATAAGATAAAAATTCTTTCTGTATTTTACCCTTCAATTTCTGTGGATAAAACAGTATCAGAAGTTTCTTGGATAAAAATAAGTCCGAAGTGTTTAGCATATCCATCAACTGACCTTTTCTCAATTCATCTGGTATAATAATGGTTTTTGAGACCGATCCATGCCGATTTAATCCAGTTTCTATTTTTTTTATTAATAAACGATGTAAAAAATGTTCCGGTCCTTTAAATAAATAAAGAGGTTTGATTTTACCTGAACTGAATTCCCGTTCTACAGATTGAGGATCAAGTGCCACTGTTTTTTCTCCCATCTATTATGCTCACAATGATAATGATCATAAACGCAAAAATAAAGCTAGCCAATCGCTCAGTAACCGATGTTTGGAGCGATTCAATGTTTACCCATAAAACCGTTGTAAAAAATCCAGTCGTCAATCCGGCAATAATACCTTTTCTTGTAGTTTTTTTCCACCATAATGTCAACACCAGTGCCGGTCCAAATGCAGATCCGAGTCCACTCCAGGCATAACTTACCACACCAAATATCTTTTTACCTTGCAACTCTGAAAAGACAGCAATCCCAAATGCAAACAACCCTAGAATTAATATAAATATTCGACTGTTTGTCACACTACTTAGTATCTTTCCTTTTATAGAGATACCAAACCCAAAATCTTCTGTTACAGCAGAAGTCGAGACCAATAACTGAGAATCAGCAGTAGACATCATGGCAGCCACAGCACCGGATATAAAAAGACCAGCAATAATTGGATGCAGTAATTCAGATGCCAATCGAGGCATAGCCTGTTCACTATCAACATATTGGAAATATTCAGGTCCGAAATATACTAGAGCAACCAACCCGATTAAAAACGCACCGGTAATCCCAGGTATCGCCCAGACAATTGCTATTTTCCTGGCAATTTTTACCTCTTCCGATTTACGAATTGCCATATATCGGACAAGCAAATGAGGCTGACCTAAATAACCCAATCCCCAGCTTAAACCGCCCAAGGCAGCCATCAGTGCTGAAATTCCGGATTTACCCATTAAATAAGATGTATTATGACCATTAAAAATTGTTTCAGCTTGGGATAAACTATCTACTAATGTCCGTTCCGAACTCTGCAACTCAATAAATCCCGCAATTGGAAGAATGATCAACGTTCCAAACATGAGGATTCCTTGTAAAAGGTCTGTCCAGGCAACAGCAAAAAAACCTCCCATCAGTGTGTAAACTATGATAATAGTTGCTCCAATGGAAATACCGTATATGGGATTCATATTGAACAATGAATGAAGCACTTTTCCAGATGCATGAAATTGGGCCGAAACATAAAATGTAAAGAAAAATGCAATAATTATTGCAGAAAATAATCGGATGATATTTGTATGGTCATCAAAACGGCGATGAAGATATTCTGGAATAGTTAGGGCTCTATATTTCTCGGTTTCTTCCCTCAGTTTTTGGGCAATCAGAAACCAAGATGCAATAATTCCTAATATAATACCCATGACCGTCCATGATTCTCCTAGGCCTACCGTAATGGCTGCCCCAGGAAGTGCCAAGAGAAGCCAGGCTGATTCCCCTGACGCTCGTTCAGAAAAAGCTGTTACCCAGGGACCAAGTCTCCTCCCAGCCAGTAAATAATCTTCCTGCGTTTTATTAAATTTGAATGTCCAGACACCCACGCCCAATAGAAAGACGAGATATAGGATAAAAATGATGCTAATTAAATCCATATTAGTTCACCAATGTTATAATTCCTACTGAAAGACAATAGGCTCCAAAATAATGAAGTTTACCTTGTTCCAACCACCCTAGAAGCCATTTAAGAGCAACAACCCCAACACCAAAAGAACTTAGGAACGCAACAATACTGACTGAAAGCGGTAATTGAAACCCACCACTTACATCCAGTACTGTTAAGACCCCTGCACCACTGATTGCTGGTATGACGAGTAAAAAAGAAAATCGTGCTGCTTCTTTTGGAGATAGTCCTAAAAAAAGTGCAGTGCAAATTGTCATTCCACTGCGGGAGACTCCAGGAATAATAGCGACCGCTTGAGCACATCCAATCAGGATAGATGTAACAATAGAGTGCTCTCTATTTTTTCTTTTTATAAAAGAGGAACAATACAACATTAATCCTGTAAAGATAAGTGCACCACCAACAGCATCCATATTGTCAAAAAGTGACTCAAGAATATTCTTAAATCCCAAACCAATGCATATAGCAGGTAACGTGCCAACCAAGACAAAAAATATGAATAATTGTGATTTTTTTGATGTCAGTGACAATAAAAGTGACTTTATATCATTAAAAAACACCAAAAGCACACTGGCCAGCGTTCCCAGATGGACAAGAATCTCAAATTCGTTTCCCGGTTGTTCGATTCCTAGTATAGCCTGAGCCAAAACTAAATGACCGGAACTGCTGATGGGTAAAAATTCTGTAAATCCCTGGACAATACCGAGAATTAATGCCTGAATCCAATCCATATATTAAACCACCGATTCCGCCCAACCCATAACTGCGATCATCCTGCCATTAAGCTCTTTATCTCTTCGATAGGAATGAAATAGGTCTTCCCTACAAAATGTGCATAAATCGCTATCATAAATCGAATTAGAACTTATTCCCATTGAGATAAGTTGACCAATAACCATTTCCTTTAAATCTACTCTGAACGATTCATCTTTTTTTGGGACAACAAATTTTGAAGGAAACTGTGATACAATATCATTTTTTACCTCAAAATGATTTTGGCAAATAGATGGGCCTATTACTGCGCGTATATGTGAAGGATTACCTCCATTTTGTATCATTTTTTTAATGGAATTAATTGCAATTTCGCCCACTGTACCTCGCCAACCGGAATGAATTAATCCAAAAAGACCAGTTTTATCCTCATATAAAAAAAGAGGAATACAGTCAGCAACTTTTATTGATAAAACAATACTTTTATTTCTTGAAATGAAACCATCCACTCTATATTTTTTCAGAGGTTCATTTACGAATTTTACCTTATTTGAATGAGTTTGAACGGCAGTACACATTCCCTCTCCAGACAATTGAAAAATACCTGCCAATTTAGATCGAATTACATCATTGTTTCCCTGAATACTACGTAAAGAAATACCTGAAATTAATTCAGGTATACCAAACCACTGGGAAAAATTGATATGATTTTCCACTGTATTAATTTTCAGGGAGTTTGTGGACCGTAGGATATAAGAGAATCAGAGAGGAAATAGCCCAACGAGTTAAATTTGAAATTATTGTATCTTAAAATATTTACTGCTTGATTTATATGTGATTGATCTGGGAAATAATAGGTATGGGAATGAGTTTCAATGAACTCAAGTGATTCATTTTTTTCTTTAGACAAATAACTCAATAAAAATAATGCTGTATCATAACCATCAATAAATTCTGTATTTCCACGGTTAAATTCTTCCTCATCAGATAAATTCAAATATTTATACATTGTTGAAGTTAATAAAGATAAATTCTGAAAATGAGGCCCGATATTTTCCTTGTTCAATGTTTCCAAATCAAGCCATCCGTCATGTCCTACAATTTGAGTTTGAAGATTATACATGGGAAATTGTGTGCCCACAAAAGAGAGATCATCATCAGATAAAGGTAGATACAAACCGTCTATGGTTGCCAAGGTAACCTTGCTTGAATCCCGCTTGGTTTTAAGGGGATTCTCCTCTTCAACTTCTTCCACGAAAAAATCATCAGTATCAATAGAAAACATTGCATTTAGACTGTCAATATCCATTCCCAAAAATGGCGCGAATTCATCATCTTCCGGAATCAATTCCCATGCTCTTTTCCTCAGTGAAGAAAAATGACGTTTCATATTGCGAGATTCCGGGGAATACCATTCCACAAGAATAGGGTTTATTTCCTTTTGGTCCAAGACTTGCAGAAATGCATCAACACATTGCCGACCTTCAGAAGTGGACGGCGCAACGATTGCGATAGAATCAAGCCCCAATATTTCAGTCATATATTTTGCCGCTAATTTCCCTTTCAGAGGTAAACCAGATTCCAATTGAATTGCATTTGGAGATATCTCTATTAATCCCTCAGTGTTAAAATAGGGGAGAATTAAATTTTTCCCTTCGGAAAATTTAGAAGACACAGTGGCAAGAGTAAATTGAGAAGAAAGGGGGCCGATAATTACAGGAATATTTGAGTAACGAGATATGTCTTTTAAATTTTGAATCGTTCCCATAAGACTGCTTTCATTATCATAAATGAGGAGTGAATACTCCAATTCTGTATGAGTGAGGAATCCTGCCTGTATACCACCCAAAAAATGATTCCCTTTTGCTTCCATTTCTCCCGTCAAAGGCAAAATAATTCCAATTTTACTAAGGAAAGGCTTATCCTGAGCTACGGAATTAAGAATGTCATCATAGGTATTAAAATAATTTTCAGGCAGATTTAGGGGTTCAATCTTATGAACAAAAACTTCTGCTTTTAATCTATCACCACCAGTTAAGTAACTTACTGCTGATGCAAGATGTAAAATATCAATATGGTGGGGCTCAATCTCAAGTAATCGAATGGCCTCGATATCATAAGCAGGAATGCCAATTGAAATGGTATTTAATATCCGTTTATCTATTTTGGGTCTAATTTTCTCATCTGAATATTTTCGTGCATTTAAATAATATTCAAGGGCTCTTGAATATAACCCTTCATTGACAAAGATATCACCAGCAGTCTGATATACTTCATTTTTATATTTACTCTCAGGGTATAACGAAAAAAAATCGTGGATAGCCAGTTTAGTCCCCTTTAAATCACCTTGAGTATATGCACATTTAATCTGAAGGAGGAGTACGGCACTGGAATAATCTCCCCACTCATCCAGTGTCCGTTTGGTCAGGATTTTTTCGGCGATGGCTACCCTATCTGAATTGAAATGTCGTACTGCAATCTCAAAATCAGTTTTAGGATTCTTAATGGCAAAAAGGCAATGACTGCCAATTATAAAATAAAAAATCGATTTATTTAAACTGTTTCGAATCAACCTATTATAGATGGGTTAAAGAAGATTAGAGTGGAATGGAAAGTAAAAGAATTTTGATTTTGTAGAGAAATTTGAAAGGTTAGTCTGTTGAATTATTTTAGTGCAAATTGAAAGGCCTATCAGATTTTAAAAAATCTCCATAAATAAAAATTCCATCTTTGTAGTTTCCTGACCAAAATATTTTTCCATCTTTATCATAGAAAATATCATTGCCATTTTGGTACCCATCTTTGTAATTCTCTATCCTACCTATTTCTCCATTAATATGATAATGAATTGATTTACCATCTAATTTTCCATTTTTATAATTTTCTACCTTTACTTTATGGAAAATATTATAGTTTCCATAACCGGATAAAATAAACTCACCGTGTTCTACCCCATCTTTGTAGTTTCCTTCGTACCATATCTGTCCATCTTCTAAATAATAAATCCACTTACCATCTTTCTCACCATCTTTATAGTTTCCCTCTTGAATTTTCTGGTTATGTTTACAATAAGAAATCCACTTACCATCTTTTTTTCCATCTTGATAGTTTCCTACTTCATTTGTTACTTCTTCAGGTCCACAACCAAAAGATAAAGAAAGAGAAAGGACTACTACATAAATAATATAATTACTGTTTTTCATACTACAATTTACAACCTTATTAATTGAAAGTTTCATTACCCAACAATAAAAAACAGAACTCCAGATATGGAGTTTAACAGGAAAATGAGGGTAGAATGAGTCACTTTTACCTCAATAACTCTAACTTATAATGTTTTTCCTTAACTTATATAGTTAGAAAAAAGAAGAGGATTACAGACTGTAACTTATACTTCTATCTTGTAGTGTCAACCCCAAAACCTTGATTTATTCCACAGTAACAGACTTAGCTAAATTTCTCGGTTGGTCAATATCACACCCTCTTAATATAGCCAAGTGATAGGCTAAAAGCTGAAGAGGGATGGAAGCAGCAATGGGAAAGATATGAGAATGAGTAGAAGGAATCTCAATGAGAAATTCCGATAGTTTTTCTAGCTCTCTAGTTTTTTTATCTGTCAAAACTATGATGCGTCCTTTTCTGGATTTAACTTCCTGAATGTTGGATAATACTTTTTCATATGTCCTGTCATGGGGAGCTATGAATACGACGGGCATTTTTTCATCAATTAATGCAATAGGTCCGTGTTTCATTTCTGCTGCGGGATAGCCCTCGGCATGGATGTAGGAGATTTCCTTCAACTTTAAAGCGCCTTCCAGCGCAACGGGAAAATTTAATCCTCTGCCAAGATAAAGGAAATTATCTGCATTTTTCATATTCCATGCCACCTTTTCAATCTGGGATGTATCTGAAAGAATCGATTTTACCACAGTGTCAAGGCCTGCCAAGGATTCTGCTATTTTTTTTCCATGAATATTGGAAAGCTCCTTCATTCTTCCTAGCAGTAAAGCAAACATATTTAAGACAGTAACCTGTGCTGTGAATGCTTTTGTTGACGCCACACCAATTTCCGGTCCTGCATGAGTATAAATACCATAATCAGTTAACCGAGCAATACTGCTTCCTACCACATTGCAAATTCCCAAAGCTAAAGCGCCATTCTCTTTAGCTTTTTTGATGGCTGCCAATGTATCTGCTGTTTCTCCTGATTGACTGATTGCCAGTAAAACCGTTTTGTTATCAATAATAGATTTACGGTAACGAAATTCAGAGGCATACTCCACATGGACAGGAATCTGTGCATATTCTTCAATTAAATATTTTCCAATGAGTCCCGCATGCCATGACGTTCCGCATGCAGTGATATATAAACGAGAAGCATCCTGAATTCTGTCCATGCAGTCACGGATTCCGCCTAAGTGTGCTGTTCCCTCATCCACTAAAAGTCTTCCCCTCATTGTATCTATGATCGTGTGCTCTTGGTCATAAATTTCTTTGAGCATGTAATGGGGGAAATTGCCCTTTTCAATCTGCTCCACAGTCATATCAAGTTGTGTCACCATTTTAGAAACAACCTTATTCTCATAAATTTTTTTTATTTCATGACCCTTTGGAGAAATAGTGACCATTTCTCCTTCTTCAAGAAAAATGACATTCCGGGTATGTTCGATGATGGGGGAAGCATCGCTGGCAATAAAATATTCATCTTCCCCTACTCCAAGTACAAGGGGGCTTCCATATCGTGCTGCCACAATTATATCCGGATCATCTTTTGATATCACAACAATACCATAGGCACCAATCACTTCCTGAAGGGCTGCTCTAACGGCATCGGGGAAATTCAATCCACCCTTTTTATAAAACGAAGAAATCAGTTGCACCAATACTTCCGAATCCGTTTCACTTACAAATTCAATCCCCTCAATCTCCAATGCTTTCCTAAGAACATCATAGTTTTCAATGATCCCATTGTGAATCAAGGCAATGGATTCTGTATGATCAAGGTGGGGGTGGGCGTTTATATCATTGGGTTCACCGTGAGTTGCCCACCGTGTGTGTGCAATACCGATATTACCTCGTAAAGGTGAGTCCATTAATGCGGTTTCAAGTTGTTTGACTTTTCCCGATTTTTTAACTAAATCAATGGATCCATCACCGGTCACAGCAATCCCAGCTGAATCGTAACCTCGATATTCCAGTCGCTTTAGTCCATTAATGAGGATGGGGATTGCATCTTTAGTCCCATAGTATCCTACAATTCCACACATATTTAACCTATATCATTATAATTTTTATTTCTTAGAAAGCACTCCTACCAGAATTTAGGTAAAACATCCTAATTCCTGGTAAATCAATTATTTTCTAAATACATATAAGATTTAAATAAGTTCCATTAACAATTATAAAACTTACTCCCATTCAATAGTCCCAGGAGGTTTTGATGTAACATCATATACCACACGATTAATACCGGAAACCTTATTCACAATTTTATTAGAAATCTTAGACAAAATATCTCCATCAAAATGGTACCAATCTGCGGTCATTCCGTCATGACTTGTAACTGCTCTTAGCCCAATCAAATTTTCATAAGTGCGTTTATCTCCCATGACTCCCACAGTTTGAACAGGGATTAGAACACAAAATGCTTGCCAAATCTCATCATAAATTTGTTCTTCTTTCAATATATCTATAAACACCGCATCTGCATCCCTCAAAATATCCAATCTTAGCTGTGTCACTTCACCTATTATTCTTATCGCCAGACCGGGACCAGGAAATGGATGCCGATACGCCATATCATAAGGGATTCCCAACTCAAGCCCTACCTTTCTAACCTCATCCTTAAACAAATTCCTGAGCGGTTCTATAAGTTGAAAATCCATTTTATCAGGTAGACCTCCAACATTATGATGACTTTTTATAACCGCACCATGACTACCAGCTTTGGCAAAACCACTTTCCACCACATCCGGATACAGAGTCCCCTGTGCCAAAAAATCAATTTGTCCTTGTTCTTTTGCAATTCGTTCAAAACTGCGAATAAATTGCTCTCCAATAATTTTTCGTTTCTCCTCCGGGTCAGTCACACCCTGTAATTTTTGCAAAAAATATTCGGACTCATCAAAACAAACCACCTGGAAGGGTAAAATTTTTTTAAGATTACTGATACATTCTTCAGCCTCATTTTTCCGCATGAGACCATGATCAATAAGAATCCCCACTGTCCTACGACCAATTGCCCTCCCAAGCAGTGCCGCCACAACTGTGGAGTCTACTCCACCGCTCACACCCAATAGAACTTTTTTATCTTCAGTTTGTATTTGAATATTTTCAATCTGTTCATCAATAAAATTTCCCGTTGTCCAACTTGATGCACACTGAGTCATGCGAAAAAGGAAATTCCTCAGTATTTGATTTCCAGCTTCCGTGTGAATAACCTCCGGGTGAAATTGTGTGGCAATACGGGTTTCATCTTTGTTTTGTAGAGATGCTATGGCCCCATTAGATGAATGCGAGGTGACCAACCAATCATCCGGAATCCTATCAACTGTATCCATATGGCTCATCCATACTTTCGTCTTTTGTGGAACTTGATAAAAAAGATCGTTAGATTTTTCAATTTTTACTTGGGCAAAACCATATTCACCATAAGCTGAAGATTTTACTTTTCCTCCATAATAATGAACCATGAGTTGAAGACCATAACAAATCCCAAGGATGGGAATTTCAAGCGTAAATATTTTCTGATCATAATTTGGAGCAGTAGTTTCATAAACGCTGGAAGGTCCTCCGGAAAGAATCAATGCCTTTGGCTTCTGTTCCAATATCTCCTGAATGGATGAATCAGGCGAGAGTATTTCAGAAAATATATTGAACTCTCTCACTCTCCTGGCAATCAATTGGGTATACTGAGAGCCAAAATCCAGGATAACAACTCCATTGGAGTGAAGGCTATGCATCAAATCTCCCAGGACTCTAAATCACTCATGAACGATTCATTCGTTAATCTATAGTGAATGGGAGTGACACTTATATATCCATCCTTTAAAGCCCTATTATCCGTATTACCGGATGAATCAGGGTCGATTGATTCTCCTGTCATCCAATAATAAATGTTGCCCCTAGGATCTTCTCGTTTTTCAAATCTATCTTTAAAATAGGCATTTCCCTGAGTTGTAATTCGTATTCCTTTTATCTTTTCATCTGGGATGTCAGGAACATTTACATTTAATAATGTACCTTCTGGTAAACCAAATTTTAGGACTTTTTTTAAGGTGTTTTGAGTAGTATCCATGGCAGATTTAAAATCCTTCGGATGGTGTGAATCAATACTCACCGCTATAGATGGTATCCCAAGAATTGTACCTTCGGTAGCAGCACTAACTGTTCCGGAATAAATCACATTTGTACCCACATTTGCACCATAGTTAATCCCTGAAACAACTAGATCCGGCGGAGATTTTAATATAGACCGAACTGCAATTTTCACACAATCAGCTGGAGTTCCATTCACAGCATACCCACTGAACCCACCTCTACGATTTACATATTTTGTTCTCAATGGATTTGTAATCGTTATGGCGTGTCCCACGGCACTTTTTTCTGTATCGGGAGCCACCACAAGTGCATTCCCAAAATCTTTTACCGCTTCCCACAACCAATAAATTCCATCAGTATAAATTCCATCATCATTAGTAACAAGGATTGTTTTTTCTATCATGTTAATACATTAATCAATTTATAGAGTTCGTTTTTTAATTCAATACGGGGTACAATTCGATCAACAAATCCTTTTTCCATCAAGAATTCCGCCCGCTGAAATCCCGAAGGCAAATCTTCACCAATAGTCTGTTTTATTACGCGAGGACCTGCAAACCCAATCAATGCACCTGGCTCCGCTAAAATAACATCACCCAACATTCCAAAACTGGCGGTTACCCCACCAGTTGTGGGGTCGGTTAGAAGTGAAATATATAGTCCACTAGATTTTGAGAATTGCGCTAATTGAGCGCTGGTGCGCGCCATTTGCATCAAAGATAATGCACCTTCTTGCATCCTTGCCCCTCCTGAGGCACAAATAATTATAAGGGGGACATTATTTTCTTCTGCATAAACGGTAGCCCTTACTACCTTTTCGCCTACCACAATACCCATGCTGCCACCTATGAATTTGAAATTCATTATTCCAAGGATAATTTTTCTGTCAATCAACATTCCATCAAAGCATCGAATTGCATCTAAATGACCAGTTTTTTCCATGGCAGTTTTAAGTTGGTTTTTATATTTTTTCCCTGCTTTAAAATTTAAAGGATCATTTGTTTTGAGGTTTTTGAATAATTCAGTGTACTGTCCTTCATTAAAAAGCAGATTCAAATAGACATCCGATGATACCCGAAAATGATGGTTACAATGATGACAGACCGAATGACGTTTTTCCAACTCTATTTTATACAATATCTCATTGCATGAGGAGCATTTTTCCCATAGCCCACTGGGAATATCTTTCTTTTCACTTTCTTTTAAATTTTGTTCTTTTCGACGAAACCAAGCCATCTCAAAAACTCATATTTGTTTTTTTCATATTTTCAATCTTCGGTAGTTTGTTTCCCGTTTTTGCCATGACAATTGCGTTCTCTCCATCGTGATAATATTTCCTCCGGATATCAATCTGTTCAAACCCAAAATTAGAATATAATTGGTACGCAGGCAGATTAGATTCTCTAACTTCAAGAAATATATATGTTTTTTTATTAAACTGTGATAAAAATTCTGATAAGATTCTTTTACCGTATCCACGGTATTGACATGAAAGCCTGACCGCAATATTAATAATCTGTACCTCATGGTGAACAATATAAGACATGATATATCCAATCATAGAACTTTCATCATCTAAAACCCAGTGACCTGCAGTCGGAGTTACAACAAGTTCATGAGCCAATTGTTCTCTAGACCAGGGACTGAAAAAAACAGACTGTTCAATCTCCCAAATTGCATCAACATCCTCGATAACAGCTTTACGAAACTGCATCTTTACGTTTTGTTATTTTAAATGGTGCAATATAATCCGGAACAAGATTGTAGGGATTATCCAATATAAATTCATTCCATCGTTCATGAGCAAGCATCCCTATCTTCTTTGCTGACGGAATAGCTGGAGAAAATAATACATTTTCATTTTCAGAAATTATGTGTTCTCCACCACAAATAAAAACATCAATATTTTCTTTATTAATCATTGATTTTAATGTATCCCAATCCCATAAAATCGGACTGCCAACACCGGAAGGGAATGTATCAGTACGATGAAATAACTGTGTGTAAAATAAATTCCTATGTGAATATAGTGCAACTCTATATGAATCGGATTTGGATGAAATACCAGTGGCCATCCCTGTTAATGTTGGAACAGGTACAACGGGCAGATCATGACTAAAGGCCATTCCCTTTGTGAAACTCAACCCAATGCGCAACCCGGTAAAAGAACCCGGTCCAATTGAGACAGCAATTCCATCTAATTCATCCCATTTAAATCCTGATTTTTGCTTTACTTTTTTCACCATTCTTGGCAACTCCTCCGCTGAAGTTCGAGGACATTCCTCTTCAATCAGAGATATACAACATCCTTCTGATATAAAAGCAGTACCGCAAATAAATGTAGCAGTTTCAATTGCCAGAATTTTCATATTTTAAATCCAATTAAGTCAACAACTCGGTGGTTCACGGAATCATCCAATCTAAAATTTATACTAGGACAATATTCAGGAATGATCTCCTCAATCCTATCTGCCCATTCGATTAACGTAATTCCATCTTCTGGATATAAAAACCTTTCTGCATCCATAGAAATGAATTCGGTGTAATCGTTCAGACGATAACAATCCACATGAAATAAAGCACATGATTCTCCATCATATTCACTCACAATTTTGAATGTAGGAGAGGTAACATGTTCTTTGATACCGAGTCCCTTTGCAAATCCTTTTGAAAAAGTAGTTTTTCCAGTACCTAGTTCTCCTCTAAGTCCAATAACAGTCCCAATAGGGATTGTAAATGCCAATTCCATTCCAAAAGCTTCCATAGCATCAGATGATAATATTTTATGTGTTTCTTTTATAAAAACGTTCATTTTCCTTCCAAAATGGCAACCGGAATAAGCATTTCTTCCATAGAGATTCCGCCATGCTGGAAACTATCCTTAATCGTATTTTGATACTTTTTCATCTGATTCGGGTACAGAAAAAAAGCGGAATCTTTTGCAAATAGATAATTGGATTGATGACCCATTTCTGGAAGTTTGTAATCTGAAGGTTTGTGAACTTTTACACTTAATTTTTCATCACAATTTAAATTCCTGCCTACTTTATAACGAACACCGGTTGACGTATTTTTATCTGCTTTAACCATTACACCTTTATGAACACAAATACTACCATGGTCACTTGTGAGAATAATCCTATATCCATTTTCTCCAAGATATTTCATAATATCCAGAAGCCAAGAATTATTGAACCACGATACTACCGCTCGACAAAATGCAGATTCATCACCTACCATTTCCTTCAGTACCGAAGATTCGCTTTGCTTGTGAGCAAGTTGATCCACGAAATTGACTACTACAGCCAACAGGTCAATATTTGAAAATTCACTAATTCGATTTTTAAATTTTGTGCCATGCTCGGCTGACCAGATTTTATGATAATGCAATCCAATATGACTCAGATTATTCCTGTCAAGAAGGTCTCTAAAATAAATTTCTTCATATTGATTCAATCCACTATCTCCAGATTTCATGGTAGCCAATTGTTCTGGATATTTTTTTATTAAATCGTCGAAACACAGACCACTAAAAATTGCATTACGGCTGTAGGGAGTTGCTGTGGGTAGAATGGATACATGAAAATGAATGTCAACATTAAAATATAAAGATAGAGTGGGAAGCATTGCCATAAGCTGATCGGAACGAAGGCAATCCATAACAAGAAAACAAATTTTTTGCTCTATTTCAAGTTCAGGACGAACAAACCTTTCCACCACATCTATCGACATTGGTGGACGGTTATCTGATTTGATCCACCCTGGATAAACCTTTTCAATGAACCGTGAAAACTCGCGATTACAAGTCTGAATCTCCTCATTGACAATGGATTGAAATCCCGGCTCATTATGATCGTCTAACTCCAATTGCCAATAAACCAACTGTTGATATAAATCCCACCATTCTTCCACAGTAAATTGGTCTTTCTGTATCCTGCTAATCTTTTGATATTCTTTAAGAAAATCACGAGTTGTCTTTTCTTCCTGAATTTGTCCGGATTCAAGTACCTGTTTTATCGCCATAAAAACCTGACTAGGATTTACAGGTTTGATGAGAAACTGTGTCACCTTTTCTGAGATCGCTTCGTTCATCAAAGATTCCTCTTCAGATTTCGTTACCATAATCACTGGTAACGCTAAATCGATCAATTTCAACTTCCGCAATGTGTCAATTCCATCCATTCCGGGCATGTACTGGTCTATCAGTGCCAATTGAATATCTCTATTTTTCACCAAGTTCAGACCATCAACTCCATTAGAAGCTGTTTCAATCTCGAAGCCTTTTTCTTCCAAAAATAATATATGGGGTTTTAGGTGTTCGATCTCATCGTCCACCCAGAGAATTTTACCGCGAGTTTTCATGATAAATGATGTATTGGAAAATACGGTATCGGAGAAATACTGATTAAGGGGTAATTCGAGACATGCTAATCAGAAAAATGACTACAACAGTTATTCATACTTGTTTGTTTTCCGCCTGTACTAACTGCTTTATATTATTTAGATGTAAGAGTCCAAGAACCATCCCAGTCGTCCCCAGGAGGATTTTTCATATAAAACTCACAGCGGGGGATGTAGATTCGACTTGGATTGGTTTTACGACCTGGGAACATATCTTCTAATTTATCGGAGGCCTTGAATGCTTCGACAGCTCTTTTCCATTTCTGTTCTTTATAAAGTCCGAGAGCCTCATGATATGCATCTAATATTTTATCATATCCATCTGGCATATTTCCTGCTTCTGCAATTAATTCAAATACCTGAGCCGGTTCCGTCTTTCCCATGACAACTACATAATCCAAGTCACGCCAAATAAATTTATCTTTGCATACTTTATATGTTTCCTCTGCAACCTGAATATAAATACCATACTGCTTTGCAGATGACTCCAATCTCGCTGCAAGATTTACCGTATCACCCATCATTGTGTAGTTCATTCGCATGGCTGATCCCATATTTCCTGTTACCATTTGTCCTGAGGTGATACCTATTCGGTTCTGCATATTGTGAACTATCTCAGGCCAACGATCTCCTTCTGAACGCCATTTATTCCTAAGTTTGTCAAGGCTATTCTGCATTCTCACTGCCGTTAAACATGCTCGATATTCATGGTCATCAACGGGTACAGGAGCACCATAAAATGCCACAATTGCATCACCAATGTACTTATCCAGTGTTCCTCTTTCTTCAAGAAGGATATTTGTCATATCCGTAAGATATTCTACCAAAAGTTCAACCAAATCAGGTGCGGATAATATTTCCGAAAAAGCCGAAAAGCTTTGAATATCGGTGAAAAATGCAGTATGATATCCTTCGTCACCTCCCAATTTTGGTTCTTGATTTTCTTCAAACATCTGGTCAATAAGATCGGGTGAGATATAGGTTCCAAATGTACTTTTCAAGAATCGTTTATCTTTCTGTTCATTAATAAATTGATATATAATATTGCTTGAATAAGTCACGCCTATGCCAATCAGGGGAGCGACAATCGGAAGCATCAAGGATTCACCCAGGTCGGGTAGCGAACTTGATTCAAAAAACCACTTCATATTTCGGGAAAAATATCCACATGAAATAATGAAATAAATCACCCCCTCGATGACTATAAGCAGTCCGCCGATGACAGGTTTTACATAGGTTATGAGTAGAAAAGCAATCAAAGATAATAATGCAATTATGGATAAATGGGAAACAAAGATAGATAACGATTCAGGGTCATCTGAGATTTCAGTAATTTTATCTCCAAATACCTTTATATAATTATTGTGGAGGAGGGTTTGGATTGCATTAGCATGAGTTTCCATTCCAGGGGTTAACTGCTGTAACCCACCATAATTATAAAAAGGGGTTGATTTTGTATCGTGAAGAACCTCAACATTTACTCCTAATAACACAATCTTATTATAAAAAGGATTATTCTTATCAATTTCCTGATTTTGCCCAATTCCAAATAGGTCAAAATACATTTGATGATCCTCTTCAGGCATATCCAGAACCCAAGCATATTCCTCAGGAATTTCACTTCCACGAGGAATATTACTGCTCATCCAATTATTATCTTCAAAATATATTTCATTTCCTGATTCGTCCAATACAGAATTGCCTAACGAATCTCTAAGAATATCACCAATAAAATAGTCATCTGTATCTAAAATTTGAGATAGAGAATACTTGTTGTATGTTGCCCAAGGAAATGTTGAATTTGGGTCTTTAAAATAAGAAGGGGGACCATAATAGTTAACCAAAAAGGAAGTAGAATTTCCGTACGGATGAATCTCCAATGTATCATATTTCCAGTAAAGATTGCCATCATCATATCTTGCCTCAGGAAGGATATTATCTCCAATATCAAGATAGGCCTTCACAGATTTCATCGCTAGGCTTAGATAGGCCTTGGAATCATCATTGTTTATATACCACATTATATTGTATCGCCTTGAAAACCCATCTTGATCCAAAATATCATTTACAACACCATTCTCAGTATATCTATTAATATACTCAACTGGTTTAGCAATATATTGTGGTGGAACTCGAGTTGATTCGGTAGCAAGTTTACTGGACATGATTACCTTTGTTTCATTTTCTTTCAGTACTCTTTCACATGTTTTTCCCAATACAATATCACCGTGCAATGGGATATATCTTTTTCTATCTTCTGGAGTCATATCTTTCGCAAAATCATTTAAAAATTCTGATTTTGTTTCAGGAGCATCAAACTGAATATCAAATACAATTACCTTGGCACCAGCTTTGGAAAGGTTTTCAATTGCTCTTGACCATACTGTTCCTCGAGGGTATGGCCACCCCCCCTTTATTAACCTCCACGCTTCATCATCAACTTCAACAAGAACAATATCAGTTCCTTTTTCAATCCACGTTGAGTCAGCAGCTTTCAGCCCTGTCAAAGGACCTCGAACGTTATGGAAACGATAATCATACATTTTTAATTCCATACCATCAAAAATGCCAAAATAATTTGATAAACCTACTATTAAAATTGATAGAATAGTAAGTGAAACACCAATTCCTTTTGATTTGATAAATTTTAAGATAGGTTCAATCATATTTTTTTCGGAGAGTTATTAATCAAAATGCCTCATAACTCCGTTCTAGAATAAGCTGAAATTAGGGTTTTTCATATAAAAAATGTATAAAAACAAAAAAGCCCTGAATATTCAAGGCTTTTAAAATGTTCCCGGCGATGTCCTACTCTCCCACGCTGGTCTCCCGCGCAGTACCATCGGCGCAACAGAACTTAACTTCCGTGTTCGGGATGGGAACGGGTGTTTCCTCTGCGCTATAATCACCGGAAAAAATTTTGGGAAATGAAAAGGAATTATTGGCAAAATCGAATAATTGATAAAGCCGTTCGGCTTATTAGTACCACTCGGCTGAATACATTACTGTACTTACACCTGTGGCCTATCAACGTCGTAGTCTTCAACGAGCCTTATCCCGATAAATCGGGAGGGAGATCTAATCTTGGGATAGGTTTCACGCTTATATGCTTTCAGCGTTTATCCTGACCAAACATAGCTACCCAGCGATGCCTCTGATGAGACAACTGGTGCACCAGAGGTTTGTCCACTTCGGTCCTCTCGTACTAGAAGCAGATTCCCTCAAATCTCCTATGCCCACAGCGGATAGAGACCGAACTGTCTCACGACGTTCTGAACCCAGCTCACGTACCACTTTAATGGGCGAACAGCCCAACCCTTGGGACCTTCTTCAGCCCCAGGATGTGATGAGCCGACATCGAGG
>Ga0208411_1000549_pt1 | contig 28752 bp, 18 predicted proteins | sample ETN01SmetaG_4_FD_185793 | JGI IMG/M metagenome (GOLD analysis project Ga0208411, IMG submission 185793) | Marine microbial and viral communities from oxygen minimum zone, Eastern Pacific Ocean - ETNP2014F12-01SV261 (SPAdes) (version 2) | ecosystem: Environmental > Aquatic > Marine > Oceanic ... | reverse complement strand
GCCACGTACAGTGCTCCTGCGGCCCAGAGCAGGCCATTGGCCGCGCGAATTTTTGCCGGCACCGACTCGATGTCCGATTGCTTTAACATTTTTCCGGGGCCCGGTGGCCTGAAGCGGTAGAGGCCACCAAACTGGTCACTCACAATCAGGCGGCCCTTGTCATCGTGGCACATGGCCACCCAAGAACCCTGCACCGGCTTGGGTACTGAATAGAGCAGCTCCACCTTGAAGCCATCGGCTGCCTTGATGTTCCTGATGGGGGTGGCTGAATCTGCGACCGATTGGGCGTGAAGGGAAATGTCCAACGACAAGACAACGAGCGTAGCTAATAAACGTATCATGGTACGCCGCAGAAGATACCACGGCGCGTACCGGCAAAGCCAATCCTCTTTTCTCTTTCCTTAGCGGGTTTCCAGGAAACTCTGGCTATGAATGACCTCACGGATGAGGGATTTGAGTTTGAAATCCTCTTTCTCAGTTCGCTTTACGATGGTGTCGACGGTCAGGATATCAACGGGAGCAAGCTCCTTGGACAGGGCAAACCTCAGCAGATGTCTGGTGAAGGCCTTGGCAAAGCGTCGTTTCTCTTTGATGAGCGATTCCTTGAAGCCAACAATGTCCTCGTATTTATGTTTTCTTAGCAGGATTCCGGCTGAGTCAACGTTCCGGCCATTTTTGTATTTGTCACGCCAGCGGCCGGTTACGCCAAAGTTTTCCAGGGCAAAGCCGAGCGGGTCCAGCTTCGCGTGGCACCCGGCGCAATCGGGGTTCTCCCTGTGCTCAATGAACTTCTCCCGGATGGTCAGGTTCTTGACCGACTCATCCTCCCTTAAGGGCGGTACATCATTGGGCGGCGGGGGAGGGGGAGTATTAAGGATTACTTCAATAACCCAGGATCCCCGGGCAATGGGATGGGTTCTTTTTGTGCCATTATTCATGCTCAGCATTGCTGCACTGGTAATGATGCCTCCGTAACGGGGATCACTGGCAGGTACTCGATGGAAGGTGGTTGAGCGGAGCTTGTTGCGCATCTGGTTGTCGTAACGTTGCCGGGCGGCTTGTTGGATTTTGCCGGTATCTTTTTTCTTGGGAAGGTCTTTGAGGGTTTTATTGGCCTGATCCAGCGTGTCCTTGAGGCTGGCGAATTTTTTCTTTTGCTCGTCAGTCATGGCCTGCAGGGCATCGGTTTCGGAGACAAAAAGATTTTGGCCGGAAGCTGAGGCCACAACCTCCTCAGCCGTGAGTGCCCGGTTGTAGAGGCGCGCCTTGTCGATGGTGACATTCAGGTACTTGTTGCCGCCGGGGGGCAGATGGCGAAGGCCAAAGATGACCGAAGTACGGTTCTTGGGAAAGGTGGCCGCGCTGCGCCGGTAGGGTTTGCCGTAGGGTTTGCCGTTGCGGTACATGGTGGTGGTTCCATCAGGTTGGTAGGTGATAACCAGGTGAAGGAGTTGATTAATGGACGACTCGGGTGTTGATTCAGGAAAATCCAGCGTACGGCTGTGGCCGTTGCTCCCGGAGATCCAGTGGCGACCTTTGCGTTCACCCAGTACAATGGTGTCAAAGAAATCGCCGGGTCCCTGGATACCCATTACGCCACCGCCGCGCTGGTTGACATCGGGTAACTGGCACCAGACCTCAATAGATTTGGCCTTGAGATCAATGGGCAGGTTCGCACTTTGCAGGAAGGAGCGGTTTAATACCACCATGCCATCGTTGAAGCTCACTTTGCCTTTGGCTGAAAGCGGGAAATTACCCACTGAACTCTTGAGGTCGCCATCAAACTCCCAAGCCGCATAGGGTTTCAGATCAGCGGGTTTGTTTTGCCCTGAGTTTTTTTTACGCTTGGCAAGCAGCTGTTCCTTTACCGGCGCAGTCAATTTGTCCATCTCAGCCTGGTTGGTCTTGATCAGGGCCTCCAATCCCTTGCGGCGCTCATCAATACGGCGGTTTTCCTCCACCACTTTGGATACGTCCGGCAGGACAGGCTTGAGGTCGGATGTGTACCAGTCCTTCAGCAAATCACTTTGGTAACCAAAGGCTGGCTTGATCAGTTCACTTACGGGGCGATCCTCAACGAACACCGCATCAAAGAGCAGCAGTGGCTCACAGAGCATCTGCAGGCTGGCCGGATGATTTTTGTCCAGCGTGAAGAATCGGTACAGCTTGGGGTCCGGCGTGGCGGCAAGGATGTTTTCAAGCTGCATCCATTGTGTCGGGAAGGTGTCAAGAAAGCGCTCAATCTTCGGGTCACGCAGCATTCGCTCGATGGTTTCCTCCAGCATCTTCGGCTTGGTTAGTTCACCCGTCTGGGCCAACTGCAACAGCTCTGCATCCGGCGCGCTGGCCCAAAGAAAAAACGAAAGATTTGAGGCCAATGCGTGGGCCTTGCTTTCGGAAGGGTTGCGGTAAAGAAACAGGGGTGAGGAAAGGGCAGCCGATACCACTTTTTTCATGCTGTCGGGGTAGGAGAGCCCCTGTTTCAGCTTGTCCAATGCGTAGGCATTATAGCGGTCAATCGTGACTGCCTCGACGGGGCCGCGAAATGCATGCTTTAAAAAGTTTGCGATGCGCTGTCGTGTTTCGGTTGGCACATCAGCGCCTTCGGCAGGAGCCTTGAAAAAGTCGCTCCAGATGCCGACAGTTTTTTCATTAAAGTCAGGACTCTCGACAATGGACACGCTGAGCCGCAGAAAGGCATCGAGTAACAACGGGGAAAGGGTGAGCTGATTAGCCTGATTATCAAACCCGTGTGCAGCCCGCAGGTCTTGCGGGAAGGCCTTGACTTCGCGCAGACCGGCGGCGGGATTCAGCGCGAGTGAGCGTACATTGACGCGCTCTGGCATCCTGGGCGCATTCAGGTAGATTGTTTGGCGCGTCATCAGTTTTTCAGGCAACGCGAATACATCGCGGTTGAGTTGAAATAAATCACGTACAACGTTGTTATACTGGAAACGGTTCAGCCGTGGGATCGGTGCGGGCTCGGGTTTCGTGTCGGCGATCGCCAAGCGCAGAGTTTCCTGCAGGGTGGCGAGTAATTTTTCCTGCTCTTTTTCCGTTAGTTGCGGTTCATCCTCCGGTGGCATATCACCTGCATCGGTGACCTCAATGAGTTCCTTGATCAGGTCTGGCTTGGCCAGGAATTGCTTGGAATTGACGATCTCCTTGAGGTTGATCTTGCCTTTCAATTTTTTACCGCCGTGACATTTAACGCAGCTCTTGGCAAAGAGGGGCTTGAGGAACTTATCAAACTCATCGGCCGCGCTGGCCAGGTGTGAGCCTCCCAGCAAAAGGAGCAGGGCGTACCGAAGAATAAACTGCCTACCAATCCTCATCGCCGGGCTAGGTCCACAAATCAGAGATGACGCCGTGGCTGTCAGAGAATGACTTCATCTCCAACCCCATGAGATTGGCCAGCGTGAGCCAGAGGTTGGAATTCAATGTGCCGCTCTTGGCCCGGATGAAACGGCCTTGCTTGATCTGACCCTGACCCTTGCCGGCTACGATCATGGGCAGATCAAAATACTGGTGGGTGGCCCCGTCACCCAGTGCTGCGCCATAGGTAATCAGCGAATTGTCCAGCATGGTGCTGCCATCAGATTCCTTGATCTCCTTCATGCGCTTGATGACGTAGGCGTACTGTTGCATGTGGAAGAAGTCGATTTTAGCCAACTCAAGATAACCCTTGCCCTTCTGATTGTGGGTCATGTTGTGGTGTTGCACCGGTTTATCGAAAACCCCCTCATACATCAGTGTGGCATCCCAGCGCTCCGGTCCGATCATGAAGGTGGAGACATTGGTGATCCCCATCTGGAAGGCCAGGAGCATCAGGTCCGCCTGTAGACGGATGTATTCGCCGCGCGGCAACACTTCTATTTTCGGTACCTTGATGTCGGCATTGGCCAAGAGTTTTTCCAGCTTGGCCATGCGCACTTCAACGTCACGAACCATGGTCATGAATTCATCCATGGTGGCGCGGTCGTCAGTGCTGAGCTTGCGCGAGAGGGATTTCGCATCAGCCAATACCAAATCTGAAATATCGGCTACGTGAGCACGAAAACTATCCTTGGAGAACAAGCGGTCGTACAGTTTTCTCGGATTACGGATGGATGGCGCGATCTTGCCTGGTCCATACCACGAGATGTTGTCAAACTCGATCGGTTCCTTGGGTGCCCGGAATCCATTGCAGCTGATCTCCAGTGTGTTGAGAACCGTCTTGTGGCCGAGCTTATCACCGATTACCTGATCCAGACTGCGACCATTGGGATGCTTGATGCCCTGTTCGGCCGCCTGCACCGGGGAAAGACTGGTGAGGTAACAGGAGGCACCCTGCGCGTGTACATCCTGTCCGTTCTTGAAGGTGCGATCCAGGCCGGTGATCAGGGTTACGTCCCTGGTGTGATCGGCCAAAGGCTGCATCGTTGAGGTGAGTTCCAGCGGATATATGCCCGGCTTATTCTGTTTGCGTTTCTGGTTCTTGGTCTTGTCCGCGTTAAACCCGCCGACAAACCCGGGCAACGTCCCCTCTTCTTCACCGGGAAAAAAACAGCGCCGTACAATCCCATTGGGAATATACATGATCACCAGTTTCTTGTCCGGCTTCTCGCCTTTCTTGGCCGCAGCCATTGCTTCAGGCACTGAGTGTAAAAACGGCAGGGTCATCGTTGCCCCGCCTGTCTTAATAAATTTTCTTCTGGAGATACTCATAGTGCCTGCTCCCTATACCTTTGAAAGAGAATGATGCGTATTATTCACCCTTTTTTGCAAGATGCTTTCTTTCCCTGTAATTGAGACAGTACCCGCTAGGCAATCACCTCGCGAATCACATTGCCGTGTACATCAGTCAGGCGCAGATCGCGTCCGCCGTAGCGGTAGGAGAGTTCCTCATGGTCCAGGCCCATCAGGTGCAGCACTGTGGCCCACAAGTCGTAGACATCACACTTGTTTTCAGTGGCGTGATAACCGAATTCATCAGTGGCCCCGTGGATCGTGCCGCCCTTGACACCTCCACCGGCCAGCCACACGCTGTAGCCGTAGGGATTGTGGTCGCGTCCGTTGGTGCCTTGTGAGAAGGGAGTCCGTCCGAATTCGCCGGCCCAGATCACCAGCGTATCCTTGAGCAGATCACGACTCTTGAGATCCTTTAATAGGCCTCCAATGGGTTGATCGACCTGACGGGCCATATTCTCGTGGCCGTTCTTAAGGTTGCCATGCTGGTCCCAAGGGTTGGGGGCTTGTCCGCCACCCATTTTTTCAGGCAGGCAGCTAAGTTCCACAAAACGCACGCCACTCTCGACGAGTCGCCGCGCCAGTAGTGCCTGGTGTCCGTAGGCGGCTGTAACACCATTGGATGAATCCATGCCGTACATTTTTTTGGTGGCCTCGGTCTCGTTGCTGATGTCGCATAATTCAGGCACGGCCGCCTGCATCCGGTAGGCGGTTTCGTAATTGCGCACGGCTGCCTCCACATCATTATTGCCGCCAATACGTTTCACAAAATCGCCGTCCAGATTCTTTATGAAATCCAAACGCGAACGCTGCACACGATCGGCTTCCTGAGGCTGGATATTGCGCACCGCCGCGGGCTTGTCCCCCACAATGATGGAACCCTGATTCTCGGCAGGCAGGTAGCCGTTACTAAAGAGGCCCACGCCGCCATGGGGCACTTTTGCGCCGCCAGCCTGCAGCACCACGAAGCCGGGCAGGTTTTCATTTTCTGTGCCCAACCCGTAGGTCATCCACGCGCCGGCTGCAGGGCTGCCCATGAAAGGGAGGCCCGTGTGGAAGGCGTAGTTGCCCTGCGCGTGCTCGTTCACCTTGCTGGTCAGTGAACGAATCACTGCCAGTTCATCAACATTCTGGGCCACGTGCGGAAAAAGGCTGCTCACCGGCATCCCGCTTTGGCCGTGCTGCTTGAATTCAAAGGGCGAGGCCATCACATTGCCGTTATTATTAAACTGGGTGCGCAACACCTTTACCGGCATGGGTTTGCCGTGCAGTTCCTTGAGCTTGGGCTTAGGATCAAAGGTGTCCAGATGCGACGCACCGCCGGACATGTAGCAGAGGATCACGTGCTTGGCGCGCGGCTTGAAATGCGGCTTGCCGGTGGTGCCGGCCAAGGCGCGGTTGGCCATCAGTCCATTGAGTGCCATCAGTCCAAAGCCCGTCGAGCACTGGCTGAGCATCTCGCGTCTGGAAAGGATTCGTTTGGTGTTCATTGCAGATAGATAAATTCCTTGAGATTAAACATCGCCTGGGCAAGGTCACGCCATGGGTTGGGGGCCGTTGCCCCCAGTTTCTTGAGTGCGTTCAATTGTTGATTGAGGGTTTTGCCTTCCGCCTCCAGTTTCTTCAGGTCTTTGCGTTGGGTTTCGGTCAAGGTCTCCAGTAAATCCTTCTCGGAGATATAATTGGGATTGCCGCCAAAGGAGGCCATTACTTCACCTGCTTCCAAGGCGCGATCATACAGGCGTGCCTTGAGTATTTTACCGGCCAAGAGTCGCTTGCTGTCCGCGCTCGTGCCATGTCGCAGGCCGAGGATCACCTCACTGTCGGCGGAGTAATTCTGTAAGGCAATCTTGTAGGGTCGACCGTAGGGTTTGCCGTTCCGGTAGCCAGTAATTGTACCATCGGCGGCGTACACGATGGCCACGTGCACGGGGCGTTGGGTAGCCTCCTTTTCAGTGGGGCCATTCAGGCTGCGGGTACGCTTGAAGTTGTTGCTGCCGGCCATCCAGTGGCCGGGTTCCTGTTCGCCAAAGACGATGGAATCAAAGGTAACGCCATTGCGTGTTTGCAGACTGATCACGCCTCCGCCCCGCTGGTTGAGTTGATTCAACTGCACCCACGCCTCCAGTGTCTTGGCCTTGATCGGTTGGGAAAGGGGCGCACTGCGGGCAAAGCCACTGCGGCCATCCAGGATAAGCATGCCGTTCTTCACCTTGGCGGTGCCCTGCAGGTTTAAATTCAAGTTGCCCACCAAATCCTCGGTCCCCTTACCAAAATCCCAGGCGGCCAGTGGCTTGGGACCTGCAGGTTTGGGTTTCTTTTCTTCCTTCCTACGTTGGGCCAGCAGACGTTTGCGGGCCGGTTCACGAATGACGACGGCTTCGGCCAGGACACGATCAGTTTTTTTACGCAGGGCATCGGCCTTGGAGCGGGCAGCCTGCTGTTGGGTTGTGGTGCCATTAATAAAGACCTTCGCACGTTCAATTTCCCCCGGGGAGGCCTCCCGGTTTAGTGCCAGTTGGAACATGCGCCCGATTTGCGCCTCCGGCGTCTTGAGGTTCGCATCACTCCGCACGCGCTGGGCGAGCCCATTGGCAAGCGAGATCACAAAGGGATCATTCATTAACGCCAACGATTGCTCGGGCACATTGGTTTGGTTGCGGCGACCCTGTGTGCTGGTGGGCACCGGCGCATCAAAAATGGAAAGGAAAGAGTCAAGCCGGTTGCGAATGATGGAGACGTAAATACTGCGATGAGAGGAATTACCTCCCTCAGAACCGGTTACGGGTGCGCGGTTGAGTGAATCACTGATTAAGAGCATCGCATCGCGAATGGCCTCGGCCTCAAGCCGGCGTACGTGGGCATGGGAAAAGAATTGGTTGCCCGGATCCAGTTCACGGGCGTTTTCAGTGGAGAGTGAACTCAGCTGGAAGGTGCGGGTTCGGGCCAGTTCACCGATGAGTTTCTTAAGCGACCAACCCTCGGCCACGAATCGGGTGGCCAGATAATCAAGTAATTCCGGGTGCGAGGGTTCCTTGCCCAACTTGCCAAAATTATCCGGCGTGGCCACAAGGCCCTGCCCAAAGAGGTGATGCCATACGCGGTTGACGATCACGCGCGCAGTCAGGGGATTGTCCCGGGCCAACATCGCCTCGGCCAATTCCAGCCGGCCCGATTGTTTGGTTTGAAACGGCTTGGCATTAAAAGCCTCAAGGAATCGCCGCGCGACCGGTTTGCCCGGCTGCTTGTGGTTGCCTCTGATAAAGAGTGGCCGATCCTTGGCCTCCGCCTCAATAAGGCCCGGCGCACGCTGAGGCACCGGTACCTCAGCTTCAAGCTTGCGATAGTGTTTGGCCAGAGCTGCCGCCTCAGGCGCGGTGTTCAAGGTATTGGACAGGAGACCACTGCGCACAAAATGGCTCAGGAAATTTGCCTGCGCATCAGTCATAGTGTCTTCCTGCCAGGCCTTGATGCAATTAACCAGTGCGCGCGAGTACTGTCTGATGAGCGCCTCGCGATTTGTCGGCTTACCGAGTTCAAAGAGGGGGGCCACCTGGCTGGCGGCCTCATCGCGCGGAGCGGCCTGACCGGGTTTGATGACCATGGCTTCAGTCACTCCGAACCAGGAATTGACCGTGCCCGAGGCGAGCGTGGGCTGTTCGCCGGCGGTGGAGATCTCCAGATGCGCGTCATCGCCCTCCCAGTATTTCAGTCCCCACTTTTGCCAGCGCCACTTGCCGTCATTAAGGCGGGTGGTGGGATAGACCGTGCCGCTGCGCGTGTAGTTTTGCACCACATAACGCACCATCACGTTGCCGGTACCGCGCACCCGTACCCAGATCGATTCATCGGGGCCGATACGAAACTGCGGCGAGCCAAGTATGCCAGTGTGCTTGTCTGAAAGCAGGTGTGAGTAGACGCCTGTAGGTAGAATATCCTCCACGATGCTGTTTCCCTTGGGCAGAACGCGGAAGGCGCCGGCCTTGGCGGTCGACCCATTAAGTCCATTACCATTTTGGATCCAGTGATCCGCGTCGCCCCTGCGAAACTGCCAGTGTTGCGCGTAGGGTCGCTTTTGTTGTTCGTCAAGGGCCTTGGTGCTCCTGGCAATATCATTGGCCAGTTGCTTCCATGTAGTGGCAAAAGTTTCCCCCTCGGCTTTTTGCAGCCGTTGCCAGGCATGAAGCGGGTTTCCGTTTTGTTTGGCTGCATTGATGGCCTTTTGCCATACGGCGGTGGGCTTTAGGAGTTGTGCGGATATGTCGCTCGATTCCTTCAGCCATTGTGTGGCCAGCACATTGCGGATCTGCGCCTTGAGCCGGGTGAGTTCGCCCTTGTGAGTAGCCTGACGCGCGGGCGTGTCCACGTTGATGGTGGCGGGCCGGCAACTGGCCATGATGCCATAAAAGGCGTAGTAATCGCGCTGACTGATGGCATCAAACTTGTGATTGTGACAGCGGGTGCAGGAGACAGTGATTCCCAGGAAGGTCTTGGTGATGACATCAATCTGGTTTTCGGTGGTGCGCGTGAATTCCTCCAGCGCGTCAGTCGGCGCGAAGCCCTGCAGCACAAAACGATAGTGCGCCGGGCCAATCGCCGATTCATTGAGGCCGAGCTTTTCGTTGAGGCGCGGCCGGGGCAGAAGATCGCCGGCAATATGTTCACGGAGGAGTTGATTGTAAGGTACATCGACATTCAGCGCGCGGATAAGGTAATTGCGGTACTGGTTGGCGTGGGGGATGCGCGGGTCGCCCTCACTGCCCAGTGACTCGGCATAGCGCATCCAGTCCATCCAATGCCGCGCCCAGCGCTCGCCAAAATGCGGGGAGCCGAGCAGACGATCGACGGCTTCCTTAATCGCCTGTTGCCGGTTGGAAGCCGCGGCCTTGATGAAAGAGTCGGTTTCCTCCGGAGTCGGGGGTAGTCCGGTCAGTGCAAAAGTAAGGCGGCGAATCAGGATGTGGGCCGGTGCATCCGGGGCCGGCGTGAGTTTATTGGACTCCAGGCGGGTATGGATAAATTGATCGGTGGGCTCCCAGGCCCAGTTGCCCTTCACCTTGGGAGGCTTTGGCGCTTGGATGGGCTGGAAGCTCCACCATTTTTTCCGTTGCTCGCGGATAGTCTCCCAAGAGGTGGCCTTGGCGATTTCTTCCTTGGTCGGTTTTTGGGTACGCGGATCAGGCGCACCCATGGCAATCCACTTTTCGAAATTCCGAATGACACCCGCTGAAAGCTCCGCGTCATCCTCGGGCATCTTGAGGTCCTTGTCCTCATGCTTGATGGCGGAAATGAGCAGGCTCTTTGCCGGTTCGCCCGGATTGATGATCGCCCCGCTTTCACCGCCCTTCATCCAGCCACCGCGCCAGTCGAGCGCCAGGTCGCCCTTCGCTTTGCCCACGCTGTTGTGGCACTTGTAGCAACGCTCAGCAAGGACCGGGCGGATGTTCTTTTCAAAAAACTCGGTCTGCTTCGGCGATGGGGCGGCCCACAATTGAACCGAAACAAGTAAGGTTGCGAACCATGAAATTTGTTTAGGAAACCGCATCGCCTCAATTAAAGGAGAGCGGGCCAATTTGCTCAACCGAAAAGAGATCTCACGCTAGGCCACAAAAGAGGCGAGTACCTTGCGGGAGCCCTGGAAGGTGCGGCGGCCATGCATACTGACATAATTATCGACCAGAGCAGCGTCGCCGGGCTGCCAGGGGACATCAAAGATCAACTTTTCAGCAAGATTAGTTGCCAGTTGGGCTCCTTCAACATCCAGCGGTGAACCGTCTCCAAAGGAGAGGGCCTTGGAGGCTTCATTGCGACTATCCTGCCAGCCGGTAAATGCGGCGATGAGTTGATTGAAAAAGGCCTTGCGGCCGTTATCCAGTTTACGCACCGCCGGCAGGGCCGGGGTGGTTACCCTCAGGCTGTCTTCTTTGAGCCACTGCCAGGTGTATCCAAGTTCCTTGAGGTTTTGCTCAACAGCTTCCTTGGTCTGGGCACTGAACGTGCTTTTCCAGCTGCGCCCCATGCCGGACTCTGGATCTTCAGTTGCCGGCATGGTGTGGGTGTATTTCAGCCCCTTTTCCTCGCAGGCGCGGGCGAACTCAGGACACTCTGAACTCAACTGATCCCAGAGCACATCAGAACGGCAAATCGATGAGGCGCCTCCGATTTCAGGGGCAGTGTGGCAGAAGAAGAAGAGCTTGCTCGGATAGCGGGGGGTTTGCGCCATCTCATGATGCAGGTTGATGTTCACCTCCGGTGGAGCCTCGTTGGCAGAAAAAACACGCGGGGTATAATTGATGCGCACGGCATTGGAATACGATTCGTTGTAGGCAAAAGTGGGCAGATTGAAGCCCGCCACAAAGGCATCAAAATCCTCAGGGGTCACCAATGGGAGGCCGCGGAAAAACACCGCACCATGTTCAGCGGCCTGTGCGGTTAATTCCCCGGTATGTGCACGTGCCCAGTCCACCGCATCATCCAGCGTTGCATCCGGCGTGTTGCAAACATAGGCCAGAGGGAAGGGGTTCCCGTAATGGGTTTGCTGGTCTGGCACCTCTGCGGCACCAATTTCAAGGGGAGAAGTACTCACGAATTCAATGACCACGGCTTGCGGTGATCCAACTTGTTAATCAACGCGCTGGCTTCCTTGTCGCCGATGATCTGTTCCTTCTTTGGATCCCATTTTAGTGCCCGCCCCAAGGCATTGGAAACATAGCCGAGGTGACCTGGGGTGACGGAACGGTGCGCGGTTTCAGCTGGGCAGATGGCCTCCTTGCGGCTCTTCACTCCGTCAACAAAGTTGCGCGTGTGGCCGGATGACGCGTAGGCCTTTACCTTGCCGGCATTGAAGTCGAGCTTCGTCCACGCGGGATTGGAAGCCTCCATCCGGCCGCGTGTGACATAGACCCAACCGTCCTCGCCAATAACTTTCACCCCCATGCGGTTGTGTGAGCCGATGCTCGTCTTGATGCCGCCGGCGTATTCGCAGTGCACCTCGTAATGCGGCGGCGCGTCGTAGCTCTTGGACTTACTCTTGGTAAAGTTTTTAGCCTCCACGTGAGTGGGACCGCCCTTGTCTTCACCTAGCGCCCAGTGGCAGATGTCATTGTGATGGCCGATCCAGTCCATGAGTTGTCCGCCACCATAGGAGAGATGCCAGCGCCAGTTCCAGTGATGTCTCGCTGCCACATAGGGAAGCAATGGTGCGGGCCCGGTCCACATTTGGTAGTCGGCGTGCTTTGAATAGTCATGCTCGGTTGAGTCGCCTCTATCGTTGTCGTGACCCTTGGGAAGACCCACCTGAACCTCCTTTACCTTGCCAATCACACCGTTTAACACAACTTCCACCGCGTGGCGGAAACGGCGGTCAGAACGCTGTTGCGAGCCGGTCTGGAAAATCGCCTTGCGCTTCGCTGCCTCGCGATAGACCGCCACCCCTTCGGCAAAGAAATGCGTGATTGGTTTTTCGCAATACACGTCCTTGCCGTTTCGGAGCGCCTCAAGGGTTTGCAGCGCGTGCCAATGGTCAGGCGTGGCCACGATAACCGCATCTAGATCCTTGCGGGCGCACAGTTTTCTGAAATCGTCGTAGGTGTCACACGGTTTGGTGCCGTATTTTTTGCCGACCGCCTCGGAGGCGGGTTTGCGGCCAAGCTTGCGATTGCGGCCACCCCCATCGTGGGTCTCATAAGGATCGCACGTGGCGATGACCTGTACGTCTGCCTCACGAAGAAAGGAACCCATCACACCGGTTCCGCGACTGCCGGAGCCGGTGAGGCCAACGGTGATTCGGTTACTTGGCGCGACCTCTGCCCGGCCCAATACGGAACTGGGCACAATGGTGGGGGCAACCACTGCTGTTAGCGCGGTGGTCTGCAGGAAACGACGACGGGAGAGTTGAGTTTTTTTCATTGGAGGTGATTGGATTGTGGGCGAGGGGTCGATTGAAGCAAGAAAAGATTCACCCCGCTGGCCGGTTAAAGGCACAGCGGGGTGAGCTGAATGTTTTAGTTTAGCCGGTTACTTTACGTGCAGCACGCCTCGCATCAACAGGTGGTGTCCGGGGAAGGTGCAGACGTAAGGATAATCGCCGGGCTTGGTCGGGGCAGTGAATTCAATCACCTGTTCCTTGCCGTGATCGATCAATTTACTGGCCCAGATAATGTCGCTACTCTTTGGGATAAAGCCGACATTGAATCCTTCAGCACCCAGGGCGATGGCCGCGGTGGCGATTGCCTCGAGTTTACCGGGGTTAACCAGCACGATGTTGTGGGGCATCAGGTCCGGGTTGGCGAAGGTGAGCTTGATCTTCTTGCCTGCTTTCACGGTGAGTTCGGGCGTATCATACTTCATCTTCTCGACGATGGTCGCAATCCGGATCGTGGTGAGATCCTTGGTGTCTGAGAGGATACCCGATTTCTTTTTCTCGGTGGGTTTTTCTTCGATCGTCTCGTTTTTGGCTGAAGCAGTGGTGGCCCAGAACTGTTTTACCGTGGCAGCAGCCACGCGGGCATCTGCGTTTGGTGAACCAAGCATCTGCCCCAGCAGTTTCTTGTTCTTAACGTTGTGCTGTTGGTGCAACCACAAGGCCTCCATTAGATGGTGGGCGTGCTCGGCTTTCTTGGGATTCCATTGCTTCACCCATTTGGCGAGTTCACTCATGACTGCGGAGGTTTCCCGTTCGCTCAGCTCAATACGCGCGCGGTGCCGAGTGAGGTTGGTGCGTTCCTTGAGTAAATCCAGCAACTTGGATATAGGCTCTCCATCCACCTTGATGTGCTTCATGAGTGGGCGGCCCTCGTGGGTGACACGGTAGACCCGGCCGTACTCGTGGTCGCGACTGGGGTCACGCACATTGTGTTGCATGTGGCCGATGATGATGTTCTGCCAGTCAGACACATACAATGCGCCATCACCGCCGATCTCAAAGTCGGTTGGGCGAAAGTTGCGGTCCTTGGGTGATTGCAAAAAGTTTTCTGTGTTTTGCGAATCGCTCAGATCTCCCCGCACCCCCCAGACATCGCCCGCAGCGCCCTTGGGCTTGGAATTGGCATCGTCGGGCTTGGATTTTTTAACCTGCTCGTAGTCATCACTAAAGCCGTCGCCATCGGTGTCTTTGCCCTGCACTGAACGGACCAGTTGATAGTTCTTGATCCCGAGGTAACCAATCGTGTTGAGGAGAATAAAGTTGCCCTGGTATTTATCCGGGAAATGCGTACTGGAGATAATGCCGCTGGCGGCGACGGGTCGCACGGTTTTATTAAGCAATGTCTGCATACGGAAACCGCCCTTATTATCGGGTCGCACCTGATAGACACGACCGCCTGTGCCGTCGGTGGCATAGTGATAACCCCAATAGTCAAAGCTAACGCCATGTGGGTTGGGGGAGTTGTTTGCGTGATGGCTGTACTCAAAGGTACGCGGGTTGAAACGATACATGGCACTGTTGCCATGCTGCTGGTTCTTGGTCCAGGGAGTCTCCACATTACTGACGTGGAATACACCGCGTTGGTAGTAGAAGTTACCGCCCGGTCCGTGGGTAAAGGCGTTGGCACTATGGTGGGTGTCGGCAGAATCGAGGCCATGGAACATACGGATACGCACGTCGGCTACGTCATCGCCATCGGTGTCCTTCAGAAAAAGGATGTCAGGGACACTGGCAACAATGACGCCGCCATTCCAGAATTCAAACCCGGTGGGGTTATGTACCTTGGCAAAGGTGATGGCTTTATCTGCTACTCCATCGCGGTTTTCATCAGGCAGGATCAGGAGTCGGTCCTCCATTTTCTTCAAGGGTTCCCATTTGGGATAGGTAGGCCAAGTGGCAGCCCACAGGCGACCCTTGGTGTCTACTGCCATTTGGACCGGGTTGGCCATTTCGGGGAACATTTCCTCTGAAGCAAATACATTAACCTTGAGGCCCTCGGCCAGCTGAAGCTGGGCAGCGGTATCCTTGGGTTTCATATAAGTCTTTACGCCTTCTTTTGATGCGTTGCTGCTTCTGGATTTGCCACCTACATTGGATTTCACCTTTACCGGTGCGGGGACATTGGAATCGTTGACCTTGTAGTATGTGTTACCGTTGGCATGAGCCCACACCTTCTTGTCTCGGTTAGCCACCATGGCATCAATCATGTTCAGTTCATGCATGAGTACTTCACGGTTGGTTTGGTTATCCACAAACTTCAGGCTGGAGCGGCCTCCCCAAACATCGTTCCCATCAGTGGCACGGTAGCGGTTGTGCCAGTGCCAGTTTTTGTCGAGTACAGCTGAGCGGATGTTTTCGATTTTTTTTGTGTCACCGGAAACCTTGAGCTCCATGAGCTTGGCAACCAGATGCTGTGCCAGCAGTTTGTTGCCGAGGCTGTTTGGGTGGATCCCATTAATAGTAAGAGGCTCCTTGTTTTTGGCGTAGAGCATTTTCGAAGCGTGGAAAAGGTCAACATAGGGAATCTTGCGGACGGCAGCAGCAGCTTCGGTGGCTCCGGCATACTGCATAAGGCGGGCGTTATTCACCTTGCCATCGGGCAAGTTTGGAGTATTCAGATTTTCATGGGCAATAGGGGAGCAGAGGACAATACGCGGAGCTCCCTTGCCGCTGTAGTTTTGTTTCTTGGTATCATCAATCCACTTCATCAATTCCTGTGCGAAGGCGGCAGGGTTGCTGTCGTAGGACTCGTTGTAGCCCCAGAAGGCAATAATGACGTCGGCCTTGGAAATTTTCAGGTAATCATGCGGGGCGATGAATCCACGGTTTCGAGGGCGACTATTGACCTTATCTCCTGAAAATCCGTGGTTACGAAACACCAATTCGTGCTTGGGTAACGCGGCTTGCACGTAGCTCTCCAGCCAACCATGGTGCTGCATGCGTTCGGCCAATGTGTTGCCGATCAGTACCACATGGTCGCCTTTATTGAGTTCCAGTTGTGCAGCTTTCGTTGCGAAAGTGCTCAGGGCAATGATGCCGTAGATAAGAATTTGTTTCATAGGGGTGTAATGGGACGCGCAACTGTAGCGACCCATTCAGTGAGCGCAAGCTATCCCTTTTTACTTTTGCCTTGGCGTTTGGTTTGCTTTGATTTGCCTACCGCATATCATGTCTGAAGAACTGAATTTTCTCCACAATATCACCGGCTCCTTTTCTCAGCCTGCTGCTGAAAACCCCACAGTGGAAATGGTTGAAGCCGCCTACCGCCATCACGGGTTGCATTACCGTTACCTGAATACCGAGGTACCGCCTGAAAAACTTGGTGATGCTGTGGCCGGCGCGCGCGCAATGAACTGGGCCGGCTTCAACTGTTCCATCCCGCACAAGGTTGCGGTGATTGAGCACCTCGATGGCCTCGGTGAATCAGCCAGCGTAATCGGCGCAGTGAACTGTGCGGTGCGTCGTGACGGTCAATACATTGGGGAGAATACTGATGGCAAAGGTTTTCTCAAGAGCCTGCAGGAGGTCGTTGATCCCGCTGGCAAAAAACTGGTGATGTTCGGTGCCGGCGGTGCCGCACGCGCCATTGGTGTGGAATGCGCTCTGGCAGGTGCAACCTATATTACGGTGGTTAATCGAAGTGAAGATCGTGGCAATGAGCTGGTTTCCCTTCTTAATGAAAAAACGCCGGTTGAGGCAGTGCTCGAGCCTTGGGAAGGCGACTACTCCGTGCCCGCCGGCACCGACGTGGTGATTAACGCCACCAGCATCGGTTTGGCTGATGCAGAGGCCAGCCTAGCGCTCGATTTGGGTTCGCTCACTGCCGCGATGGTCGTTGCTGACGTCATCCCCAATCCTCCGCGCACCAAACTTGTCCGCGACGCCGAAGCCAAGGGTTGTACGGTCATCGACGGGCTCGGCATGCTCGTCAATCAGGGCATTACCGGTATCGAGTATTGGACCGGTGAAACAGTGGATGGCAACGTCATGCGAGCTCGGTTGGAAGAATTGTTCGGAGAATAGATTGTAATGTAAGCTGGATCGGTTCTCCCTCGGTGGGAATGGAAGCGACTGGGGTCTCAGTCGGTCAGGACGTTTATGGGGGTGAGGTCGAGCTTGCGGAACTCCACTTCCGAACCTTCCGCCTGGATGGCGATCTTGCCCTTCCTCGCGGTGCATTTGGAGCCGTGGTTCACGAAGTCGCCGTTGACCCATACCTTGACCTGGTCGTTGAGGCATTCGATTACCATGCGGTTCCAATCGCCGGGTTCCTTCTCCGAACCATCGGTCAGGTTGAGGATGCGCCGGGCCTTGCCCTCGGTGATTCCCCAGTTCTTCTCGAGTCCGCGGCGCTTCACCATATTCGGCACGGTGATGTTCTCCACGATGCACCAGAAGTCCCCTGCGTTCTTGTGGTACATCTGTACCTCGATCGACTTCGGGAACATCTTGTAAAGGGCGCGTGGCTTGGAGGAGTGCACCAGAACCCCACAGTTGCCCGGCTTGCCCGCGAAGCGGTATTCCACCTCGAGGCGGTAGTTCTGGTTCACCTCGTCGTGCACCAGGTGGCCGCCGGGGGAACCGAGGCTCACCAACATGCCGTCGCGGGTCACGAAGGGCACCTTGTCGTTGGGGTGTTTGTCGAGGTGAGGGACGTCCACCTTCCAGCCCGTCAGGTCCTTGCCGTTGAATAGGCTGCGGGTATGGGGTGAGAGCACCTCATGTTTGTCGTAAAGGCGCTGCCAGAAGTTCTTCCAGTACTTGTCGTAGTAATCATTGGCAGCTTTCTTGATGTGGGGGAGATCTTCCACCTTGGGGGCTTTGGTGGGGTCATAGTTTTTCAGATGCCCTTGACCTGCCCGCAGGCGCGGTGAAACGAACCGCCACTCGGGTTTGCCCAGCACATCCTCGCACAGTTTGGCTCCCATGGGATCGTACTGGATCAATTGGGCCCGGGTATGGATGTGGTTATGATCGTGGTCCATGGTGCGGTTGGTGTTGTACCAGCATTGATAGATTTCAGCCCAATACTCGGCGCGGTTACGTGAGGCGTAGCAGCGTTTAGGGCCGCCGAAGACAATCAGCACCTTGTCATCCTTGTTGACCTTAACTTTTGCGGTCGTTTTTTTTCCGTTCACCAGAATATCACCACTGTCCAGGCATTTCCTGATCAATTTGGGGGATTCATCGGGGAATGATTTTTTGAGGGCCGCAAATAAACTCACCGGATTATCACTTTTAATGCGGCGATAACGCTGTGCGGCTCTGCCATCATTCCAGATATTAGTTTTAGCCACATTTTCAAATGTTTTTGTCAGGCGTTTTTGTAATGCTTCATCAAATCCGGCGCCATGAACAACATGGCCAAATTCATGAATGAGAATGCTTTCCAGTTTCATGCCTCCCTCGTATTCCATGACATCCTCCTCAGCAAAGACCACCGTGGGACGGGAACCAATCCGGGTGAGGAAACCGCGTTGGCGCCAGTTGTAGAAGTCCAGGTCCTCGCCTTTTTTATTGGTGGTAAATTGCGGTAACTGTGAGGTGAATTCATTGTGACCAATGAGTAGACACAGTACACGCTTTTTGCGAATCGCTTCAGCGATCTGCGGATTGATGTTACGCATCAACATATCAAACTGGTAGGCTGTTTCGTGGTGTGCCTGGTCAGCTACTTTTCCTGAGGTAACAATCAGGATATCCTGCACCTCGGTTGCCTTCTTATAAAAACCTGCATCCAATTTATACTCACGTGCTTGCACTTCGGTGAGGGGTTTTACCTGGTATGCTGCCTGCACTGGTAGGGATATGAATAATGCCAGCAGGGGTAAGTAGGTTTTTTTCATGGGGGTATTTAAATTAATTTTAGAGCGAGTTTAACTGCTTCATAAAGGCTGTTTGGGTTGGCCTTGCCTTGGCCGGCGATATCCAGCGCGGTGCCATGGTCTACTGAAGTGCGTACGATCGGTAAACCGAGCGTGATGTTGACCGCTTCATCAAAACAGAGGGCTTTAAGGGGGATGTGGCCCTGGTCATGATACATGCATACAAATAGATCAGTTTCACGACGTTTGGTTGGTAGAAAGGCAGTATCAGGAGGGATGGGACCTTCGACTTCAAATCCATTCGCGCGAGCCGCTTCGATAGCCGGTGCTATTACTGTTTCCTCCTCTTTGCCAAAAAGGCCATGCTCGCCTGCGTGTGGATTGAGTCCAAGAACGCCGATCTGGGGTTCAGACTTGCGAATGCGGCGCATTGCCTGTGCGCCCAGCTCCAAAGTGTCGAGAATGCGTTCCTTGGTTAGGGCTGCGGGTACCTCGGCGTAGGGTAGGTGGGTGGTCGCAAATACGCATCGTACTTCACTGGAGTACTGCAGCATACAGGAACGTTGAGCATGCGTAAGTGAGGTAAAGATTTCGGTGTGCCCGGGATAGGGTATCTCTGCTGCGTGCAATGCCTCCTTGTTTAGCGGGGCGGTGGTGACTGCGGCAACCTGTCCGGAGAGCGCGGCGTTAATGGCGTTTTCCACATAAGCATAACCCGCGCGGCCTGTCGCAGCGTTAACCGTTCCGATTTTAAATTGATCGAGGGCAATAGCCCCGATATCCAATACACATGAGGTATCTGCTTCAGCCAGTCCACGGATGTATTTTTTTGGCTTGGGGAGTCCGCACAGGTCAGCTGCCTGTTCCATCACTACGCGGTCTCCAAAGACAATCACAATGCACTGTGTTGCCAATTCAGTATTTCCAAGAAGCTTCAAACAGATCTCCGGGCCAATGCCGGCAGGATCCCCCATGGTGACGACTATCTTTGGCAGGCTCATTTACGGGTGGGCTTCCAGATGGGATCGATCATCTTTGCGTTCAACTTTTCCCATTTGGCGAGAAGTTCGTCTACTTTGGCCGTGTGGTTGCTGGCGAGGTCTTTTTCTTCTGAAATATCCTCAGCCAAGTGATACAATTCCCACTGCGGTTTTTGTCCACGCTTGGGGTTGCGCAGCAGTTTCCAGTCACCGTGTCGTATGGCTGTTCGGCTGCCCAGTCGCCAGTAAAGTGTATCGTGAGGGGCCTTTTTATTTTGTTTGGTGAGGTAAGGGATGAGGTTTACTCCATCTGAGGATCGCTTTACTTGTGCCTTGGCTAGAGCTGTGCTGGTGGCAAAGAGATCCAGCGAGATAACCGGGTTTTGATAAACTTGTCCTTTAGGTAGGGTGCCTTTCCACTGCATCAAAAAGGGGACGCGAATGCCGCCTTCGTAAACGGTTCCTTTTCCTTCACGTAAGGGAGCGTTACTGGAGGTTAACTCACGGGTGGGCCCGCCATTGTCGCTCAGGAAGAAGATCAGGGTGTTTTCTTCCAGATTCTTGGATTGGAGCTTTTTCAGGATTGCACCGACACTGTCATCCATGTTGGCCAGCATCGCGGCAAAAATACGGCGTTGGATATCCTTGATATGCGCGAATTTTTTCATGTATGCATCCGCACCCTGAAGCGGGCTGTGAACCGCGTTGTAGGGGACGTAAAGGAAGAAGGGAACCTTTGCGTTTCGGTCAATGAAAGAGAGGGATTCTCGGGTGATGGCATCAGTCAGGTAAGCATGTTCCTCAACCGGTTGGCCCGCCCTTAGGATCGGGTTATCGGCATCGTAATCAGGCTCAGTGTTCCCCATATGCGTTGTATAAATTAGCTTACCGTTGGACGAGGTCCAACGTCCTGAACCGCCTCCGGGAAGAGTCTTGCGGCGGAGCCAGGTGGTAACACCTTTATAGGGAGGGGGTACGAAGTAATGGCCTTCATGCAGGAAGCCATAAAACTCGTCAAACCCACGCCTAATAGGATTGAAGTTAGCCGTGCCGCCCAAGTGCCACTTGCCAAATAGTCCGGTGATGTATCCCGCATCAACCAGAACATCGGCCAGTGTCTTTTCACCCAAGGGTAAACCTGCCTGTGGGTCCTCGTTATGGCGTCCGGTTGGGTTGAATTCATAACCAAAACGCGTCTGGTAGCGTCCGGTCAATAGTCCTGCCCTTGAGGCACTGCAAAAGGCTGCGGTGACATACCCCTGCGTAAAGCGTACTCCATTTTTTGCAATGGAATCAATGTGGGGTGTTGGAATCTGTTGGTTTCCCTGACAGCCCAGTTCGCCGTACCCGAGATCATCAGCCAGAAGAATAACAATGTTAGGCAGTTGATCGGCAGCCGGCAACAGGGAGTACCAGATTGTGCCGAGGCATAAAAGAAATCTGATGAGGCACTTCATTTGGTTTTGGTAATCTCCGGTGAGTTCGGGGCGTTTACTTTTGGAAGTTTCATTTTTAATTGGGCGATAATTTTTTGGTAATTGGGATTCTTGGCGAGGTTGGTCCATTCATTTGGATCCTTGTCGTGGTCATACAATTCCTCATCCCCATTGGCATAGCGGATATAGCGCCATTTTTCAGTGCGTAAAGTGTGATCGTTTTGATGGAAGGTGGTCAGTGCCGGATGGGGCCATTGGGCTCTTGGATTATTGAGGAGTGGGGCCAGTGAGCGTCCCTCCAGATTTTGTGGAGGCACTGGTAATCGGCAAAGCTCGTTGAGAGTCGGATAGAGGTCAATCAATCCCACTGCGCGCGGGCTCGTGCCTTTGGCAATGCCCGGCCCGGCCAGAATCAATGGCACCCGTGTGGATTCCTCCCACAGCGAACGTTTGGCCCAATGTTCCTTTTCGCCCAAATGCCAGCCGTGATCGCTCCATAGCACGATGATTGTGTTCTTGGCATGGCTACTCTTGTCGAGTGCCTGCAGTATTACCCCCACGCAGTGGTCTACAAATTCTGTGCAGGCGAGATAAGCCCCCACAGCATTTTTCCATTCTCCGGATTGGGTAACTGAATCGTGGTTCAGTGGCGTAGTATACATATAGCGTGTGATTTCCAATCCGGCTGGGGGCAGATCCTTGATGTCTTCTTTTATAATTTGAGGTAATTGCACCTTGGCTTTGGGATGACGGCCGAAGAACCGCTTAGGGGCATACAAGGGGACATGCGGCAATCGAATGCCAACGGCCATAAAGAACGGCTTCTTGAATTTCTGTTTTAGCTGCTCTGCTGCCCAGCGTGCATTCACCAGGTCGCCGAATTCTTCCTCAGGTAAATCAATCGGCCCGAAGTCACGCACCTTAATATTGGGTACGCTTGAAATGGCTTTGATACGGAACTGCTTCAAACGTGCATCGCCCGCTGTTTTGAAGTCATGCCAGTCTTCGGGGTATTTATAGCGGCCGTGATAAATTTTTCCGCGCCCCAGGACCTGATAGCCATTGGCCTTAAAGTGCGCGGGCAGAGTGTGGGCTTTCTTGAGAAGAGGCGAAAGGTGATGAGGCTGATTCAGTTCATAGATGCCGGAGGTTGAGGGCAGCACCCCGGTCAGCAGGCTAACGCGCGAGGGATTACAAATCGGTGCCTGACAATGCGCATTGGAAAACAGCACTCCGCGTTCGGACAGGGCGTCGATATTGGGTGTCTTTACCTGGGGATGGCCTTCAAGGCACCCCACCCAGTCATTGAGATCATCAATGGCGATAAAGAGAACGTTGGGTTTACTTTCGCTTCGCCCTAGATGGGTAAGGCAGAGCAGTAGAATGGTGAGAATGATCTTCATCGTGTTAGTTTTACTCTCTTTAAGAACGCCAGTTTAGGGTTTTGGTTTCATTGTTCCACGGATGATCAGCAATGTTGGTCCGGGTTTTGAGGGTAACATTCTTATTGGTTAGTTTTAGAATAGTCCAACCGGTGGTCGATAGTTTTCGGTCAGCTACATAGGAGGTTGCCGGCGCGTTAATGATGTGAATCCCTTCATGGGTTGCGTAGGTACGATCATGGATATGACCATGGAGGTAGGCCTTCACGTGGCGGCGCGGAGCGATCACCTTCCAGAGTTCAACTGAATCGACAAGCCCGCCCGGGAAATGAACGGGGTCTCCACCCAGTCTGGGATTGTGGTGAGTGGCAATGATGGCGGGCTTATCTGTGTGGGCATCCAATGCTTGGGTTAGCCAGGAAAGCTGTGTTTTTCCAAGGGTACCCGGCGTGACCATTGTCTTTTGCAGGGAATCGAGAAGGAAGAAATTGGCATGGCGTGTTTTGATGACTGAGATATGGCGGGATTTTACGATGGGGGTTTTGGGTTGCTCTTCTTTCATTACTTTATAGAAGGCTTCCCGGTTGTCGTGATTGCCCAGAGTGAGATGTAGGTTTATTCCGGATTTGCGCAAGGGATTGATGATTTGGGCAAAGTGCCGGTAATCGCCATCCTGGCCATCTTTCAAGGCCAAATCTCCATTAATGATGGTGGCAACGGGCTTGCGGTCCAGTCCGGTCAGTTCCCTGACGACCTCTTTAAGGTGCATGGGGACCGGGGAGGAGGGAGGGTGTTTTTCCCCGATATGGGTATCATTAAGCAGGTAGATCAAGTCCTCATTGATCTTGTCAGTGGCACCATATACTTGGTGGGCAATAAGGCTTCCTCCAAGTGTCTTGAGGAATTGTCGACGATTATTAAAGGGTAGATGAAAAGGCATAATCGGGCTGGCGGGGAGACTGAATCCATGCGTAAGGATTCACAAGGAAAAGCGCGCTTGCGGAGAGCTAATTTAGTTCTCATGCTTTTGAGCGATATGCGCTTTCTGTCTTTGATTTTTACATGGCTGGTAATGTGCATGGGCGCTGCGGCTGTCCCCTTCGCACTCGCTCCTTTTTCTGCAGATGTCACCGTGCCGATTGGCCACGGCATGATGGGGGGGCTGTGGAAATCCAAGAGTATCGCTGATCCTTTATATGCCAAGGGGGTGGTGATCCTGGGTGGAGAGAAGCCTGTGGTTATTGTGAGTGTGGATTGGTGTGAGATCCGAAATGAATCCTTTGATAGTTGGCGCGAAGCGTTGGCGAAAGCAGCACGGACCACTCGCGAGTGTGTCTTGGTGAGTGCGATTCATCAGCACGAGGCTCCGGTTACTGATCTGGAAGCTCAGCGTATCCTTGAACGAAGAGGGCTTAAGGGTAGTATTTGTGATTTGGCTTTTCATGAGCAGGCAGTGGGTCGGGTGGTTGGCGCCATTAAAAAATCTTTAAAGCAACCCAAGGCCTTCACGCACGTGGGACTGGGGCAGGCGAAGGTAGAGAAGATCGCCTCCAACCGTCGTTACGTTTTGCCGGATGGGAAAATCTCTTTTGGTCGGGGCAGTGCCAGTGGCCGTAATGTGTTGGCGGCCAATGCGCCTGAGGGCACAATTGATCCATGGCTTAAGACCATCAGCTTCTGGAATGGAGATCAGGCCCTCGTCTCACTCAGCACCTACGCGGTGCATCCGATGAGTTATTATCGTACGGGTGAAGTTAGTGCAGATTTTCCCGGCATGGCCAGAGATCAACGTCAGGAGGAAACGCCGGGTTGTTTGCAGGTTTATTTCAGCGGTGCCAGTGGCAATGTAACCGCGGGTAAATATAATAGTGGTGAACGTAAGAACCGGGCTGTATTAGCCTCCCGCCTTCATAAAGCGATGAAAGCGGCCTGGGAAAACACCCGGCGAAGGCCACTGAAGGAGATCCGTTTTCGTAATGCCAAGCTAAGTCTTAAACCTCGTGACCATGTCGGTTTCACGATCAGGGATTTTGAGGCGAAGTTGGTGAAGAATGCTAATCCATGGCATCAATGTTTGGCGGCCATGGGCTTAAGCTGGCGTCAGCGCTGCGAACGGGCTCAACCGGTGGATGTTCCGGTGTTGGACTTGGGATTTGCCCAGATGTTGCTCTTGCCAGGGGAAAGTTATGTGGAATACCAATTGGCTGCCCAGAAGATGCGCCCCGATTCCTTTGTCTGGGTGGCAGGTTATGGTGAGGGAGGCACCGGCTATGTTCCCACTGAAAAACATTGGGAGGAAAAAGACGGCAATCTGGGCGACTGGTGCTGGGTGCACCCGGGTGCAGAGAAACCGATGCGGCAAGCCATCAGAGAAGCATTGGTAAAGCCTTGATTTGCACTGTTTTAGAGCCCTGTTGCTTTAGCTTGTGAGGTGAGTTACCTTGGGCAACCAACCCACCTGTCCGAGGTGAGTCTGTTTCTATGGTACATATGGGTTCAGAAGATGAAGCGATTGGTGTGGTTCAGGATTTATTGGTCCGGGCCGAAAAGGTGGGTGCCAGTGATGTCCATATTCAGATGCTTGAGGATGTGGCTCAAGTTTCCTTCCGTATGGATGGGTTGATGTCGCCGGTGGAAACGTTGCCAAACCGGGTCTCGGATCGTGTTTTTGGTCGGATCAAGTATCTGGCCAAGCTGAAAACCTATCAGGATGCCATGCCTCAGGATGGTCGGATTGAAAAGGCCGATATTGGAACAGTAAACGATATCCGGATTTCCACCTATCCAACTGTGACGGGCGAGAAGGTTGTCCTGCGCTTTTTCCCGGAAAACATCCAGAGCATGGAGTCATTGGCTTTCCCGGATGAAGCGCGAAAGGCTCTGGAAGAATTTCTTACATTAAAATCAGGACTACTTCTTTTGACCGGTCCGGCCGGTAGCGGCAAAACCACGACCATTTATGCCGGCCTGCGTCATTTGGTTGAACAGGGAGGTAAACACATTATCACCGTTGAGGATCCAGTTGAACAGGTGGTTGAAGGAGTAATGCAGACCGAGGTGAATGAGGCCCGTGGGCTTACTTTTCCCAAGGCTGCGCGGCATTTGATGCGGCAGGACCCGCAGGTGTTGGTTATTGGTGAGGTGCGTGATGATGAGACCGCACAGGTTGCCATTCGCGCCGCCCTGACCGGGCATCTGGTGATTTCCACGCTTCATGCCGGTTCCTGTCAGGGAGTGCTGGAGCGGTTGATGCTCATGTGTCCGGATAATTACGCGGTACTCTCCTCTTTGGCACTGGTGGCCAACCAAAGACTCGTCCGGCGTCTTTGTCGGAATTGCGAGGGGCAAGGTTGTGGGGATTGCCTGGAGTCAGGTTACAGGGATCGGGTTCCGATAATGGAATGGGCCAAGCTCGACGATAAAATCCGTGATCTGATTCGCAGGAATGGACCGCCTGAATTAAAGCCCTCAGTATCGATGCGAGATTTTGCGCGTACACTGGTGGCTGATGGCGTTACTGATCAGGCTGAAATTGAGAGGGCCATTGGTTCGTGAATCTGGATGAATTGACCTTCGCCAACCGACAGTTGGCTGACATGCTCAAGAGCGGGGTGCCTTTGGAGGGTAGCCTCCATCAGTTGTGTTCCACCATGAGTCGCGGTGCACTGCGTGGTGAATTTGAGGCGTTGGAAAGGGACTTAACCCAAGGGACTCCTTTGGAGAAGGCATTGGACAATCGTAAGCTGCCCGAACTTTACGTCAAAATGATCAAGGTAGGGATTCAGAGCAATAACCTGCCGGAGGTGTTGACCATGCTGGCCGATTATTATTCCCGGGTAAACAATCTGCAGACGCGGCTAAAGGGGTTGCTGGTTTATCCGGCCATTACTCTGGTGGTCATGCTTGCTCTGACACTATTTGTGGCCTATGTGAACCAGAACCTTGTCGCCGATATGTTTTTTAACGATTCGGAATTGAGCGCACTGGTTAGTTCCACCCTCAATAGCTTCTGGTCTACGGTCATGATATGGTCCCCGGTTTACCTGATTGTACTTCTGGTGGTCTGTTTTATTGTTTGTCTGGGTTCAGGAAGGATTCGCAACTCACTTCGCTGGCAGTTGCCGGGCTTTCGTGAAGCGAGTCTCTCGCAAATAGCATCAACCATGAACATCATGCTTCGTGGAGGGTGTACCCTGGATGAGTCATTGCTCTTGGTGCAGCAGATGGAAAAAGACAATCCTGCCGGCGAGGAATTGGCCCAGTGGCATCAGCGGTTGGCCAGTGGCCGAGGAAAACTCAGGGAGATTATCCAGCCGGGCCCGGTTTTCCCGCTGGAATTCATCTGGATGCTGGGCACCGACGAGGAAAAATTGGTGAGGGGTTTTGAGCGTACCGCTGAACTCTATTACGATCGGGAAAAACAACGCGCCCGGATGCTTCTTCAAGGGGTTGTTCCCACGGCGATTGTTACATTGGGGGGGGTGGCGGCCCTGCAGTTTATCCCACTTCTTCAAGCACTCACCACCATGATGGAGCACATGGGGTCATGACCTCTTTTGAAGACTAAAAAATGCTCAGGCGCATCATAACAATTCTCTTCTTTATGGTCGGTTGCGGTCTCCTGCTGATCGCTCAAGTGTTGATAAAGAATTATGAATATCCGGTTCTGGGATTCCTGTGGGCAGCGGTTTTCATTCTGGCGGCTATGGGTTTGGTGGGAATTTTACTGGAGTTATTCCATTATGTGTCCTTTGGCTCGCTTGAGCGCAGGGAGCGGGCCCGGTTTTTTCTGGAACTGATTTCCATGGCCGAGAAATCAGGGCAAAGCATTGAACAAGCCATCATCGAATTCTCCCGGAGCGCTAATCGACCACTGGGAAAACAGTTTGACCAGGTGGCCCGGCACGTTGAATCGGGCCTGAATCTGTCCGAAGCACTGGACAAGGTGCCCGGATGCCTGCCTAATCAGGTCGTGGCTACCCTTCAGGTTGGCCATGAGACAGGGGGGGTGAGAGCGACATTACCCGCGGCCCAAGAGAATCTCTCTGAAAAGGATAAATACACTACAAATCAATTGGGAGTTATCTATGTTTGCTTCGTATTTTTGATTGCCATAGCTGTAGTGGGGACACTTATGACCTATGTAATTCCCAAGTTTAAGTGGATTTATGCAGATATGTTGGGGCCCGGCGAAGTCTTGCCTTCATTTACGTCATTGCTTCTTAATACCTCTGACACCATTCGTGACACCTTTAGTCACCCATTAAGCAGCATCCCCCTCTCTTTACTTGCCTCATTTATTTTGTGTTGTCTACTATACAGGTTCATTCGATATGTGGGAGGGGGGCGTATAATCGATCAATTGTTGGTGCCTTTTCCCCTTGCGTTCGGATTCATCGCGGTTTCCCTGTTTATCACGATATTAGGTATGTCTCCGGAGCCGATTTTTTTTGCTTTGATCGGTTCAGGTGCCTTCATTGGAACATGCCTTATTGTTATCCCGGTATTTTGGGTCTTCGAATATATGGGTTGGTTTGATCCGTTCCGGTACTTGATCCCCTGGCGCCGGAAGCGTCTGCAGCGCGACTATTCCCACGTGTTGGCGCTTTTGCTCGACTCAGGGATGCCTGAGGAAAGAGCAATCGAGCTGGCCGCAAAGGGAACCTCCAATTGCGTGGTCAAGTGGCGGGCGGGCAAGGCCATTGCCCGAGTACAGTCAGGTTTGGGGTTCGCCGAGGCCATCAGGTGGATGGATAATTCAAGGGAATTTCAATGGCGCCTGACCAATGCACTGAAAACCGAAGCCAAATTTGTCGATGCCTTGAGGGGTTGGCACGAATCCCTGACAGCCAGGGCGGATCGGCAGCAGCAAACCTATATCACACTGATGGAGACATCCCTGTTGTTTATTATGGGGTTGATAGTAGGTTCCATAATGGTCGGGATGTTTCTCCCGTTGATTGTAATGATGGAGAAGTTAGCATGGTGATCGCGAGACAAGAACGGAGAAAGGAGCGCGGCTCGGCACTGTTGGTTGAGTTGGTCGGTGCGATGCTGGTCCTGACCCTTGCCATCATGCCTATTACCCTGATGCTTCTGAAGGATCAGCGCGCGTGCCGCGAACATTACCACAAGGCCGTGGCAATGGAAATTGTGGATGGGGAAATGGAGGTGTTGAGGGCCGGGTATTGGAAGGAATTTAAACAGGGGGCGCAACCCTATCCTACCACTGCAAACTCAGTGACAAATTTACCGGAAGGAGAGTTGCGGTTGACCCTGCAGGGCGAAAAGATACGTCTGGAGTGGGAGCCAAAAGAACAGCGGTTTCAATCAGTCCATATCGTAAGGGAGGCTGATTTGCCATGAAGCTTTCAGGAACAAGAAAGTCCATCAAAGGGCAACGAGGTATAACATTTGTTGAATTGTTGGCTTACATGATTCTCTTTGCTGCTTTCCTGACTTTCGCCTATCGCGTTG
>Ga0208411_1000547_pt1 | contig 28772 bp, 26 predicted proteins | sample ETN01SmetaG_4_FD_185793 | JGI IMG/M metagenome (GOLD analysis project Ga0208411, IMG submission 185793) | Marine microbial and viral communities from oxygen minimum zone, Eastern Pacific Ocean - ETNP2014F12-01SV261 (SPAdes) (version 2) | ecosystem: Environmental > Aquatic > Marine > Oceanic ... | reverse complement strand
GTCATTGTAGCCTTTGGTATTTATTTTATTCTGTTAAGTTGGGATATAAATATTAATGGATTTTTAGCATCTGCTGGTGTCCTTGGTATCGTCTTAGGTTTAGCGGCACAGGATACGGTATCTAATTTATTTGCAGGAATATTTTTAATGGCTGATTCACCATTTAAAGAAGGCGACTATATTCTTTTAGATACTGGTGAAAGAGGGTATGTAAAAAAGATGGGAATTCGTTCCACTCGATTTATGACGCGAGATGATATTGAAATTACTATTCCTAATTCTGTAATCGCGTCTTCGAAAATAGTTAATGAAAGTGGAGGCCCAGAAGATATTGAAAGAGTGCGAATCAATGTGTTGGTAGCATATGGAACTGATATTGATGAAGTGAAAGATGTATTAAAAGAAATTGCATTAAAAAACTCTAATGTATTAAAAGATCCAGAACCAAGAGTACGTTTTAGAAAATTTTCATCTTCTGGATTAAAGTTGCAATTATTGTTTTGGATATTTAAACCTGCTATTCGAGGAAGGACGGTTGATGCAGTTAATACAGATATTTACAAGACGTTTGCTAAAAGAAATATTATCATCCCTTATCCAACTGTTAATCTGATTACTAAAGATACATAAACCATTCTGTGAAAATTCAGCTAAGAAATTTTCATATTTTATTTTCTGTTGGAGTTTTCATTTTATTCACCCTAATGAATTTGTTGCAAGCTGATCAAATCAGTGTTTCTTTATTAGTTTCTCTGGTTCTATTTGGATTACTAATTTTTACATTAATCAGCATGTCGGATCCAAAGGTTGTTGATGCCTTACAACACCGTTTTGGAAATAATTTACTATCTGCATTAATTCCATTAACTGGATTGTTTATTATTACGATAGGTTATTTAATATTACTGAATGGTTTAACACCATCTGGCGTTATGATGTCATTCCTGTATCTGTATATCCCAGCATTATTACTATGGTATGATAGACAAAATGATCAAATAATGACCTGGATGAATTTGACTTCAATCCTAATTGTATGGTTATTTATTGAGTTAGATTTGGTCCCGAATGTTTCTATCCCGCAAGAAGGTGGAATCCTATTCTTTTTATTAATTGCCTTAAATAGTATTGTATATAATTTTCTCATTATTAGGAGGCTAGATACGATGGGGTATCGATTACAGCCAAATAAAGATGATTGGAAACGCTCCTGCATATATTTAGGATTATTTATCGCCTTTTTTGCAATACCAATAGGGTTTCTTACTGGCTTTATTCACCAAACAACCAATTGGTCACCTTTATGGCAATTTCCTATTATTCTTTTAGGAATATTTTTGTTTACCGGGCTACCAGAAGAGTTATTATTTCGTGGATTAATACATAACCTTCTAGCAGCAAGATTTAATAATACATCGCCATTATTTATTTTGTTTTTTTCTTCCATTATTTTTGGATTTGCTCATATAAACAATAATGACCCTCCATTTATTTATGTTCATCTGTTTGGCAATGAGTTCCCCATTCCATGGGCCTATATTATTCTGTCAAGTATAGCAGGATGGTTCTATGGTCTTGCATATATTCGTACTGGGAGCATTTTGGCTCCTGCAATTTTACATGCAATGGTAGATGGATGGTGGGTGTATTTCTTTAATCCTAATTAATAAATAAGGAAAAATATGATTGATATAATATTGAAAAGATTTGACGCGCCAGATCAAGTAAGAGAATTTGATAAAGGTAAATTTGAGATTATTGATATGGGGAATATGACAATTGGCAAAGCAACCTATTCTCCTGGTTGGAAATGGTCTATTGATGTGTCACCCCTTTCAGATACAGAATTTTGTGAAGTAGAACATTTAGGAATGGTCCTTTCAGGCAGCGCAACAGTAGCTTTTGATGATGGCGAAACGTATATATTAAAAGAAGGCGATATTTTTTATGTTTCTCCATTACCGCATGATAGTTGGGTCGTTGGAGATGAAGAATATATTTCTTTACATTTTTTAGGAGCGGAAAAATACGCAGATTAAATAAATGACATTATTCTCCATTTTACTTATTGCATTATGTAAATCTTGTGGAGTAATATTGTTCTTCAAAATAATTACTATTGAAATGAATACGATAACTAATATTAATAATAATCAAAATATTTGGATGACATATCCAATAGGGGGCAGGTCTTTTTAGTTTAAGATTCAGAAAAATTTAAATTAAAGAGACCCGCTAAAAAGCGGGTTTTTTTTTGGTCATTTTGTCGACGCAGGTATTTAGCTCCTCTCGACCTCCTTAGCTACCATCTATATATGAGAGTGACAGATTGGATTTGGCTTCCGTTTCTGTCAATGCCTGCGTCGCAATAATCTAAATCAAATAGTATAAATTTCCAATTATCTATCCTCTTCAGTACATTTTGTTGTTTCCTTGTATATCCATAGATTCTATAAATCAAATTATATAGATGAACACATTAAGAAAATTAATTAATAAATATTGTGAACAGTACCCTACAGAAACGACTGCACGATCCATTCAATCATTTCTATTATCTGATAAAAATCCATTTTCAAGAAATAATGAACATGGCCATTTTACTGGTTCTGCATGGATTGTAAATCCAAATAAAACCAAAATATTAATGACTCATCATAAAAAGATTGGAAAATGGTTACAGTTGGGTGGCCATGCGGATGGTGAAAAAGATTTATTAAATGTTTCTCAACGTGAAGCCAAAGAAGAATCTGGCTTAAATAATTTTGTTATTTTAAGTAAAGAAATATTTGATATGGAAATTCATGAAGTTCCATCGATTGGATCTGATCCCAAGCACTTGCATTATGATGTTCGTTTCTTATTTGAAGCTGATCCAGATGCAGAATCCATAAAAGTTAGTGATGAATCATATGATGTTGCTTGGATAGAATTGGATAGAGTACGGCAACTCAATTCAGAAGATTCAATAATGCGAATGGTAAACAAGACAAGAATCCTCCACCAATGATACGATATTATTTTTCTTTTTATTAATTGAATCTTTTCTTTAAGCATCCTATTTTGTTTTGTAGTAAAAATCAAGGAGGTTGATACCATTATGAGGAGATTAATCGTACTGATTCCATTACAATTAGTTTTCATTTTCAGTATAACCAATATTTTGATGGCCGTAGAAGTAAGCGGTGTTGTAACAGATCAGGATGGTGTTCCATTGTCTGGAGCAAATGTCATGATTGAAGGCACTACAACAGGATCTGCTTCGGACACTGAGGGTCGATTCTCGTTTACCTATGAAGCGGACGGAGAGTTTATAATCGTGGTATCTTATATAGGATTTTCATCCTATCGGCAAACGCATGGCGCAGGAGATTCTGTTACAGACTTAACAATTGTATTGGATCAGGGAAATTTATTTGGTCAGGAAGTCACAGTAATGGCACGAAAGAAGGAGGAGACGATCAAGGAGGTGCCGATTTCCATGGTGGCAATGCGTAAGGAAACGATTGAAGATATGGGAGCTACTTCCATAGAAGATTTAACTGTTATGGTTCCGAATGTGTTTGTAAGAGAAAATCCACATGTTGACAACTTCAATATACGAGGTATCGCTGGTGGCGCACGAAATCCTGGAATGGGAACAACGGAAGGGGTTTATCTTGATGGAATTGTAATGGGTAGACCAGATTTTATTATATTAGATATTGCCGATATGGAAAGTGTTGAGTTCTTGCGAGGACCTCAAGGCACATTATTTGGTCGAAACACAATTTCTGGTGCAATCAATTTAATTACAATAAAGCCAAAGCCTGGATTTTCTGGTTCTGTATTAGCAGAGAATGGGAATTCTGGTCATCGAAAGTTAAAAGTTTCAACGAATATGCAATTAACGGATAATATTTATCATAATTTATCCCTGTTTTCTTTTGATTTAGATGCGCATCAAATTAATGCTAGCAAATTCGCCAAAAGTGATGATGTTTATAAAGACAATATTGGTATACGATATGCAATACGAGCACTACCAACACCGAAGCTAACCATAGATCTTAGCTATGATTATTTTAGCCAATATAATACGCAAATGGGAGATCATGTTTCTGATTGGCATTTTGATAGCGATGTTCCTACTTATCATAGACAAAGGTTAGATTCACTTGCCATTGAGTTATATAAATTATACCCCGATGATATGACTTATCTTGCTGATACAAATGGAGATATTACCGATGATGGAAACACATCATATAATCATAACAGATCTGGATGGAGTAAAAGACTTGTTCGAAGTTTATCCCTTATCACAAACTATAAAATTAAAAACAACATAAATCTAGTTGGTCTTTTTGGTTATCGCGATGGAAGTAGACGGTATTTTAATGATGAAGATGGTATTGGTTTGGAGTTACTTACTGGGAAATGGGCTGATATTGGTGAACAAAAAAGCGCCGAGCTTCGCATAGAGTCAACTTCTGATAATCTATCTTGGCTAGCAGGATTATATTATTATAACTTGTATGAAAGTCTAGATGGGCCAGTTTTTCCGAAACCACTATTTTTTCATATTTATGCTGGTATACCAATGTTTTTGGCCAGACAATATGATGGTGTTACAGTTCATCCTTTTGGAGGCGGAACTACGGAAAATATAGGTGCATTCTTTTCAGCGGATTATATAGTAACTGATCAAGTTATGATTACTGGTGGGGTTCGTTATAGTAAAGATGATAAAGATTTTACGTATCGACAAGATGGCTTACCTACGTTTGGTTATATTCACTTTCCACCAGATAACGATGGTGATAACCTGCCCGATGGTAATTTTGATAGTACTGCTAGTTGGAAGGCAGTAACACCATCATTTAGTGTGAAATATGCGGCTACACCACTTACAAATGTGTATGGAAGCATATCTAAAGGATATAAAAGTGGAGGATTTAATCTTGATTATGTATCTAGTTGGGAATCTGTTGCTATACCATTCAAACCAGAATTTATTACGAATTATGAAATTGGAATAAAAACAGGTAATAGTAGAAATACTATGTATCTTAATACAGCTTTCTTTTCTATGGATTATAGCAATATGCAACAACCGATTTTTCAAGATATATATGAAGGATATACTATTAGTAATGCCGCTAGCTCTTTGATTAAAGGAGTTGAGACTGAGGTTTCGATTCGTTTATTACAGAATGCCTTAACCTTAGTTGGTGGTGTTGGTATTATAGATGCAACATTTAGTGAGTTCAGAGATGCATATTTTAATGGATATTGGAATGAAGGAGAAGATTATATTGATGCGAATAATAATGGACAATATGATGATGGTGAAGAATGGACAGATATGGATAATGATTTTTCTGGACAGACTATATCTGCATTTCCAGAGTTATCATGGAACTTTTTAGCTGATTTCCGTTTTCCAATCAATAATAAAATGATGTTTGTATCTCAGCTTCAAGCAGATTTTGTTGATGAAAAGCAAAGTCAGTTATCTAGTACAAATGCTTATAATGAACTTCGTGATGATGCTCGTACACTTGTCGATGCCCGTATAGGTTTTGAAATTGGATCATGGAGTGTTTTTGCATGGGTTCAAAATATGTTTGATGTGGAATATATTAGTTGGACTGGACAAAATGGTTATATTGGAGTTCTGGAACAAGATTTTGGATTACCTAGAAGACTCGGATTAAGAGCTTCCTATGGATTTTAAAATGAGATTCTTAATTATATTATTATTTGTATTTGCATGCAGCACAAAAGAGGTTGAGCAATTTGATCAAATTGTAGAGGCTTCCTGTGGTCAATGCATGTTTGCTATGGATGAGCAAGTAGGATGCGACCTTGCTGTTAGAATAAATCAAAAATCATATTTTGTTCGTGGAGCAGCCATTGACGATTTTGGAGATGCTCATGCGGAGGATGGTTTTTGTAATTCTATACGCAAGGCAAAGGTAAAAGGACATGTTGAAGAATCGATATTTGTTGTGTCTTCCTTTGAACTAGTGTCCGATGATCCATCACCAGAATCTTGATTTCTTAATCTTTAATTTCGTGAAAAAAACACTTTTTATCTTATGTTTTGTAAGTGCAATTAATGCACAGTTTGATTCTCCTAATATTGAATACAAAGGATTCTCAAAAATAAACTGTTTGGGGCTAATTATATCAGGATTAGAAGATGAAGTACTGTTATCAGAAATTGAGAACCTTTTATTTATAATTGGTAAAGAAACATTATCAAAAGAAGTAACGCTAGGGTCTTTTACAGATTGTCCACTATATCCATTATCCATCCAACTTTTTGCAATACAAAATAAAGATGGCACATTTTCTGGAACGATAAGTGTTGCAGTAGAAGCAACAGTTGAATCAACAACTATTGAAGTAAAATATCCGTCTGTTGATGAAGAAAATTGGTATTACCAAGTTGGGTTTATGCCAATAATTGAAGATAAAATAGTATTAAGTAATTCTGATAATACTTATATCTTATCTCAAACAAAAATATTGATACAGAGAGTCTTAGACCAATTTGCATTATATTCGATTGAATATCCTTAATAGTAAACTATTCATTTATTTTTTAACTAAAAAAGAATAGTATATGACTTTAAACTAATAAGTAATATTTGATTTAGGGGAGACTATGAGCGATTACATGAAAATAAATTCAGAAGACTCAATTTTAAAGATAGGTTTTAATCGTCCAGACAAGAGGAATGCATTGAATTCAGAAATGTATTATGCTGTTAGAGATGCTTTAGTTTCAGCAAGCGAAGATTCGGGTATTCGAGTTATAGTATTATACGGAGAAGGAGGAGACTTTACTTCTGGAAATGATGTCAAAGATTTTTTAGCATTTGCTACTACAAAAACATCTGAAGAGAATGACATTCAATTTCCAGCAAAAGAATTTTTAGATGTATTAATACCGTTTAAGAAACCTATTATTGCTGCAGTGGATGGTATGGCAATCGGTATTGGTGCAACAATGACTATGCATTGTGATCTTGTGTATGCATCAACAGAAGCAAAGTTTCACATGCCGTTTGTTAATCTTGGCTTAAATCCTGAAGCAGGAACAACTTTTTTTCTTCCCAAATTGGTAGGATATCATAATGCAGCAGAAATTCTTCTTTCAGGTAATATGATTACTTCCCAAAGAGCATATGAAATGGGCTTTGTTAATGGCGTTGTTGAACAATCAGAATTAATGGATGTTGTACTGAATAAGGCAAAAAGCATTTCTGAATTAGCGCCAACTCCAGTTCGTTTGGCAAAGCAGATGATGAAAGAACATTTTATCGATCAATTAATTGAAGCGAATCAAAATGAGTTTAATAGTTTTGTTAATCGTATGAGTTCACCTGAAGCATTAGAAGCTATGCAAGCATTTATGCAAAAAAGGAAACCGGACTTTTCTAAATTTGATTAATATGTATTTAATATAATAGTAGGAGAATAAAATGAAACAATATCTTATTGGATTAACTACAGGATTAATTTTATCGTCATTTATATTTTTCTTTATGGGTCAAACCGATTATAAAATGAAATCATGGGAAGCAAGACCCGAAAAAACCAATGATGAGCTTTTCTCATTACTAAAGGATATACAAATTGAAATCAAGGATGGAATTAATTGCGAAGGTGGATATGTTGAATATGTAACAAGAGGCGTTAAGGTTGATTGTGATTAGTTATTATTTAATAATATCAAAAAATATAAATGAATATTAACTCTTTTAATTCGTATGCCTAATAAGTCTGCAATTAATTTAATAAAGGCAGAAATATCTGCACTTAATTCACTTCTAAAAACAATTGATGATTCATTTGATAACGCTGTAGATCTTATTGTCAATTGTACTGGGAAAATAATTGTAATTGGTATAGGGAAATCCGGTCATGTCGGAAATAAAATGGCAGCTACATTTGCGAGTTTAGGTACCCCAGCCTTCTTTTTACATGCAGGAGACGCAGTACATGGAGATTTAGGAATGATCGGGAATGAAGATGTTTGTATCTTAGTTTCTTATAGTGGTAATAGTAAGGAATTAGTAGAAATATTAAAGCCAATTAAACGTATTAATTCCAAGACAATTTCAATTACTGGAAAACCTGATTCTACTTTGGCAAAACAGACAGATTTACATCTTGATATTGGGGTGCGCGTAGAAGCTGACCCTTTAGGGTTGGCGCCAACTTCGAGTTCTACAGCAACTCTTGTTTTAGGAGATGCATTAGCAATAACTGTAATGGAGAACCGCGGTTTTAAAGAGAAAGATTTTGCGGACAGACATCCTGGTGGTATGTTAGGTAAAAAACTATTACTCACTGTAGATCAAATATTTCATGAAGGCGATGCAATGCCTTTAATAAATAAAAATAACAACGTACAAGAAGCCTTATTAATAATTTCTGAAAAGGGTCTTGGGTTCACAGGTGTTGTAAATGATGAGGATATTCTAATTGGAATTATTACAGATGGAGATATTCGCAGAGGGTTTGAAAGAGGTCATAATGATTTATTTAATCTTAATGTAGAATCTATTATGACCGCTACTCCTAGAAGTATTCCTACAAATACATTAGCGATAAAAGCATTAGAGATTATGGAAGAGCACAGTATTACATCCCTTTTTGTTCATAATCATAATAATCAAGATGAATTAAGAGGTGTAATACATATCCATGATATTCTTAATTCAGGTATATAATATTTTAATATTTTAGTTCTTTAGTCTTTTTACATGAAATTACATTGGCTTGATGTTTTTGCTCTCATTTCGTATTTATTAATAATTATTTCGGTAGGTATATATTTTTCACGAAAAAACACTACTACTGAGAGCTATTTTGTTGGGAACAGATCGTATTCGGGATGGGTGATTGGATTAAGCATGATTGGAACTTCTATCAGTTCTATAACATTCCTTGCTTATCCTGCAGATAGCTTTAAAACCTCTTGGTTGCGATTCTTGCCTAATCTTGTACTACCTATCGTTATTATTACATCTGCATATTTATTTCTTCCTTTTTTTAAACGAAATAATATTTTATCTGCATACGAATATCTTGAGGATAGATTTGGTCCATCTGTTCGAATTTATGGTGCAATTACATTTTTGATAGGACAACTAGTTCGTATCAGTCTCATATTATATCTACTATCATTAATGATTCATGAAGTAACCAGCTTAACAATACTACAGAGTATTCTGTTATCTGGAATAACGGTGGGTATTTATACAATACTGGGAGGAATTGAAGCAGTAATTTGGACAGATGTCATACAGACAATTACTTTAGCGTTTGGTGGTTTGATATGTATTGGAGTTATTATATATCAGTTACCTGGGGGTTTATATCAAATTATTGATATTGCATTATTAAATAACAAATTAAGTTTTTCTGAATTAAAAGATGGTGTATTGCATCCTATATCTTGGGGTATATCATTTTCAAATAAAACGGGAATTATGATGATTATTTTAGGCTTTTCATGGTTCTTTCAAGAATATATTACAAATCAAAATATTATTCAGAGATATGCAGCAACAAAAAATGAATCTGAAGCACGTAAAGCTATGTTTATATCTACAATAAACATTCCTATCTGGGCGTTTTTTATGTTTTTGGGAACAGCACTATATGCTTATTTCCAAGTTTACCCATCAGAGGCTGCTAATGAAATGCTAATTGGAAAACGTAATGCAGAAGATATTTTGCCTTATTTTATAATATATTATTTACCAGCAGGTATATCTGGTTTAATTATTGCTGCTGCTATTGCTGCTGCAATGTCTTCATTAGATTCCAGTATTAATTCTATTTCTACAGTGGGTATTCATGATATTTATCGTCGTCATTTGGCGCCAGATAAAGATGATATACATTATTTACATGCTGCCTGGTACATAGCAACATTTGCAACAATCATTATGATTATTGGTTCTTGCATATTAGCATTTTCAAAAATGAATACATTGCAGGATACCTATAATACAATAGGTTCTGTAGTAATGGGGGGTGTTCTAGGACTATATTTATTAGGTTTTTGCACTAAACGCGGAAATCAAAAATCTGTATGGTTTGGTATCGCCTTAACTATGATATTTTCTTTATGGACAGTGCTAGCTAAATACAGTTTTCTTCCATATTGGCTACAAGCCCCATTTGATTTATACTATACTGGTATTATAGGACAAATAGTTATGTTTGCAGGGATCTTTGTTGCCGCAGTATTATTTTCAGATTCAAAGAAAAATTTGAAAAATTTAACTATCTGGACAAATAGCAATTAATGAAATTGGTAAATTGCTATTTGTGATCATACAGTGTAAGATTAATGAAAGATATTTGTATAGAATTTAAATAGCTTTGTATAGCGTATTTATAGACTGGGTCTTCATGGAAGACAATAGCAAGGAACTTAATGGGTTCTTAACTGCTATGAATAAAAAAAGAAATGATCTCTTTTTTACCATTCTTGTTCCCAAAAAATCTCATTTTACTCGGCGATTAGACCAATTTAAAAATGTTGAATATGTAAAGGATATTGAAAATAGGTTTGAAGAGCCTGGCAAAGAAATATCGTCAATGCCGTATATAAATAAATATATATATGATAAGCTTGATAAGCTGCAGAAGAATAACCATTCTGGATTATCACATAAAGATAAACGTGTTATGAGCTTAATCGAAAATATGCGTGAGTCCTTTTTTATGTCAGAAAGATGGGCGGCTACTTACAATCCTGCAAATTTTAGATCAGTACAGGAAAATAAGGATAAACCGAGGTTATTTTGGAGAGATTGGGATGTAGATCTAGTATTATCTTTTCATCCAGCTATTATGCATAAGCATATAAATCATTTTAAGAAAAATACAGATATGGACCCTCAATATATTAGTTTATGTAGTACCCAATATTGGGAAATAATCAAAAAATGGGATGGCCATATTTCTATTCCCTCCATATTTCGAAATAAAAACAACCATGGTTTTTTTGTTGAAAAGAATGATATAGCAGTTGAATTGTTTTCAACTATAATAGCAATGAATGATAAAAAACTTTTACAAAAATATGTCAAATCATTAAGCACTGTTAATTTCAATTGGAAAAAAAGAAAAACACTTGATTTATTAGATCACGCTATATCGGATGCAGTTGATCATTTGAAGCCTTTAAAAAAAGTAAACCCTGCATATCAAAAAATGAGAAACTTTATCCGCACCAAAAAACTAGTAAGCAAAAGAGAATTAATAAATAAAATGGAATGGGGAAAAACTTCCAACTTTCAACCATATAGAAATAGGTTGCGAATGGAAAAGAATATTCGCTTCATTGATAATCACTCTTATGAATGGAAAGTGTGATTATTAAAAAATTCTATCAGTATTGGTATTTTATTTTTTCGTTATTTCTATTTATTTATTCATGCGGTGATGATGAAAACAATAAGACAAATTTAGACAATCCGTTAGTCCAAGGTGATTCCTCTGCAATAATATTTCGAGGGGACACACTTTGGATTCCACAACAATTATATTGTAATAACGATGATAGTGGTACCTGGAAATTATCGGATTATAATGGCGCACATAATGGTGGAGATTACCATGTGATACTGTTAACATGGTTTGCTAGTTACTGAGGACTTTGTCAAGCGGAGGCTCCGCAAATTCAATCATTATATAACCAGTACTACGGTGATGGATTACGCGTATTTACTTTTGGTTTAGACTGGGGATCCATGGATTGTAATGCTTGGGGTGAAACGTTTAATCTGTCTTTTCCTATATTAGATGATTCATATTATAATATTTTTCCAATGTTAACAGATAATTACTATATACCGCATAACTTGGTAATTAATCATGAAATGGAAGTAATATACTCCGTTGGTGGATATGACCATACTTCTTTAGTAAGTGCAATTCAATCAGCAATGCAGGATTTACCATAACAATGACTTATAATATTATAAAAATTCTTATATCAGCTATTCTAATTGCCTTGATTTCTGAGATTGCAAAACGTAGTACATTTCTTGGAGCAGTTCTTGCCTCTATCCCATTGGTATCTGTTATGGCTATGATTTGGCTATATATTGATACAAATGATTCTTTACAAGTAGTTCAACTATCCAAAGGTATTTTTTGGCTTGTAATTCCATCACTGGTTTTATTCATTACTTTCCCCATTTTCATTCGATTGCAATTTTCTTTTTATACTGCTCTATCAGCAGCGCTTTTTGCCATGGTAGTCACCTATTTTATTACAATAGCAGTTTTGAAAAAATTTAATATTGATTTATAAAGTATTTATCTAAGAACAATTTTATTTTTTGAAATAATATAGAATGAAAATAGATATTGGAAAATTATTGAGACTAATAATCATCACAGTGTGGGTTATCCTTTTTGGTCGATTACTAAGTAGAGATTATTTTATTGAAAAACTTGAAATTCGTGAAACTCAGGCAATACAGAGAGGGCTTGAGGAAACCTACATGGGTATTTATTTCCAAAAAGAACGTATTGGATATGTAAAAAATCATATGGCGAATAAAGAATCTGATGTCTTTACTATTAATCAGGAAGCTGTTATGAACCTAAATATTTTAGATAAAACATATCCTATTAAAATGAATCTTATTGCAGAATTAAATAATGCATCTCTTCTGAAAAAATTTCAATTTAATTTATTTTCAACATTTTATGAATTACATGCAAAGGGTAAAGTTATTGGTAATGAAGTTCATTATAGTATGAACAATGGTAAAGATGAAACGTCAAATATTATTCAATTAAATGAATCACCATACATTTCAACTCATATGAGAAGTTATTTTCTTCAAAGAAATTTAAAAGAAGGAGAAAAGTTTAAAATACCTTATTTCGATCCCGTCACTATGTCTGGACAGGAATCTATTATTGAATACAAAGGTTTTAAAAAAGAATTTCTACGTGAAAAGGGTCGTATTTATAACCTGCATCATTTTAAGGAGAAAATTGGAGGAATGTGGATCGATTTTTATCTTGACCAAGAGGGTAAACTTGTAAAAGAAACATCTCCAGCTGGTTTTGTATTTTATGCTGAACCGGAATTTCGCGCGAAAGATATTATATCAAAAGGGACGGAATTATTAGGTGCTGTTTCAGTACCAGCTATTGGAAAAATAAATGATATAACTTCATTATCAAATATTAGTTACCGTTTATCAATGCCTGAAGATCATGAATTTATCTTGAACCAAGATCGTCAATTATTTAATAATAATATTTTAATTATAAATAAAGAAAATATACCCAATCAAAATTCATCGGTTTGTATCAATAAGTCTGCCCATTTAAATCCTACACCCTATATCCAATCTGATAGCAAGTATATTATTGAGCAGGCTGAATCAATTATTAAAAACACTAACAATGATATTCAAAAAGTTAACGCACTAATTAATTGGGTATATTTAAATATTGAAAAAAAACCGGTATTAAGTATACCAGATGCAGTTTCTACTCTACAATCTCGCGTAGGTGATTGTAATGAGCATGCTGCTCTTTTTGCTGCTTTATCAAGAAGTGTTTCCATCCCTACAAGAATAGCAGCAGGTGTAACTTATCATGATGGCATGTTTTATTATCATGCATGGAATGAAGTCTGTATTGATGGAAAATGGATAAGTTTAGATACCACTAACAATCAATTTCCTGCTGATGTATCTCATATAAAATTTGTCGAAGGAGAAACCATTGAACAAGTAAAGATTGGTGCTTTGCTTGGCAGGCTAACCATTGAAATATTAGGGAATAATAGTTGAACAAAAAATTTACAAATCCTGGTATTGTGATAAAAAGCTTGGTAAAAAGGTATGGTGATTTTGTTGCAGTTAATGATATTAGCTTAAATGTAGAACCTGGACAGATTTTTGGTTTTTTAGGACCAAATGGAGCAGGAAAAACAACTACTATTAAGATCCTTGCCGGATTATTAAAACAAGATAATGGAGATATTATTATTAATGGTTATGATATTAAAAAAGATACTGAAAAATGTAAATTCACTACAGGATATATTCCTGATAGACCATTTTTATATGAAAAATTAACTGGTATAGAGTTTCTTCGGTTTATTGCAAGCTTATATAATATATCCATTCAACAATTTGATAAGAATACAACGCATTTATTAAAACTATTTGATCTATATGAATGGAAGGATCATTTAATTGAAAGTTATTCGCATGGTATGCGCCAAAAATTAATTATGGCATCAGTATTCATTCTTGATACACCAACGATTATTGTTGATGAACCAATGGTCGGATTGGATCCAAAAAGCGCTAGAATTGTAAAAGAATTATTTAAAAGACATTCTTTTAATGGGGGGTCTGTTTTTCTTTCCACTCATTCTTTAGAAATTGCCGAAGAACTTTGTGATAAAATTGCAATTATACTTAATGGTAAAATCAGAATAATTGGAGATATGAAATCATTAAGGAAAGAAGCAAGCCTTGATAATAGTGATTTAGAGGAGGTTTTCTTACAACTAACTAATACAGAAGATCTTTCTAAAGTGATTTCTGCTTTAAAAGATATGAATTAATAGTATTCCATGAATCGAGATGGCTCTCAAATGACTTTATTAATGCCAATGTTTACGGCTGCAAAGAATACATTATTTCCTTCCGGATCTATTCCCAAAAAAACAATTGGAATGTTATTGTTTTGTATAGCATTGTGCTATGCGATATTTACTATTACTCTACAGATTGTAACTTATTTCCATCAACAGGATGAACTTGGTATTATTCTAAGTCTTAAAATATTTCAGATGGCATGGATATTAATTTTTATCATGTTGATTTTTTCCTCTATGGTTTCATCTATATCATCTATTTATCTATCACAAGATAATGAAATAGTATTTTCTGCTCCCATTTCAGCATCTAATCTATTTTTTATGCGCTATGTATCCGGAACCATTTATACATCTTGGATGATGGTCATTTTTTCAATTCCTATTTTTGCATCATATGGGGTTGTATTTCAAATAACTCCGATTTATTGGGCTTTAATGTTAATCACATTACTATCAATTACCTGTACGGCTACATGTTTTAGTACACTTTTAACTATTGTGCTTGTAAGATTTTTTCCAGCACGGCATACAAAAGATATCATTCTGTATCTTTCTTTATGCTTTGGGGTTCTAATCATTTTTTTGATTCGATTACTACAACCAGAGGATATGGTTTATTATGATAAGTATGGACACCTTGTAGATTATCTTTCAAAGATATCAAAACCGGTTGCACCTTATTTACCAGCAAGTTGGGCTTCCAATCTTCTTTCTCTATATTTATTGGATCTTGAAATTGATTGGTTGTTATTTAGTTTGTTATTGCTCACTCCATTTGTTCTGTACTTTTTAGGAGAAAAGTGTATGCAAATCTGGTTTTTTTCAGGTTATTCAAAGTCACAGGAATCTTTTGGCGTAACACATAGATTCGGCAGAAAAAAAAAATACAAACCAGTGATATGGAAATGGATATTTAATAAGGAAATCAAAGTTTTTTTACGCGATTCAGTAGAATGGTCGCAGTTATTTATGATTGCTGCATTAGTAGTAATATATCTATATAATTTTAAATTGCTACCTATTGAGAAAGCTGCATTTTCAGAACAATTTATTACTAATTTAATTTCGTTTCTCAATATCGGTTTGGCTGGTTTTATTATGACTTCATTATCCGCTAGATTTGTTTTCTCATCCATAGGAGCAGAAGGAGGAGCTTTTTACCATATAAAGTCTTCGCCTATATCATTGCGACGTTTTCTATTATATAAATATCTATTTTATGCTATACCATTTACTATTCTATCATTAACTCTTATTATTATGAGCAATAAGATTCTTCATATAGTAGGGCCCATGTGGTGGATTTCTGTTTTAACTAATCTATTTATTACTTGGGTTGTTATTGGACTTGCTCTTGGGTTTGGTGCAATGTATGCTAACTTTAAAGCAGAAAACAAGACGGTAGCTATGGGAAGTATGGGAGCAATATTATTTTTGCTTTTTGCAACCACATTCCAAATAATAATTATTTTTATCGGTGCAAACCCCATTTATCGTATTGTGAAGCGTTGGTTAAATAATTATGCCTTGGATACTTCAGATCTGTATTGGCTAATAGCATGGATTGTAATTTCAATTCTATTATCCGTAACTATGGTAGCGTATTTCTTGCGAAAAGGTATTCACGCTTTGGAAACATCATAAATTCTAATTATTTGTTTATTCTTTATTTGCCAATAATTCAGTATTTCAATAAATTTTCATGTGGCAGTGTTGTACGTAACAAAAATGAAAGGAGGTGATCAGTTGTCTAGTTCAAGTAGCATGCTGACCTCCAAAGGATCAGTGTTATAATAATAACTGATGCTGGCTTTTACGGAGGTCAGCGAATACAATGAACGAAGCCCCCAAATATTGGGGGCTTTTTCTTTATGGTAAAATTATTTTAACCTTTATAATTCATATGCTGTCAAATGATTATTATTAAGATTTTGATAAGGATTTGTAATAGATATATATGACTTCCAATCCAAAAAAAGAGCAAATAATATTTTATGCTATTGAGGGTGAGAGCCTAAAGAAATTGCATATATATGAAGGGGGAGTTTCTGCAGGATTCCCATCACCAGCGGATGATTATCTTGATACTGATTTGAATCTTCATAAATATCTTGTTAAACATCCAGCAGCAACTTTTTTCATTATTGCAAAGGGTCATTCAATGGAAAAAGCAGGTATCAGCGATGAGGATTTATTGGTTGTAGATAAATCATTAGACCCTAAAAATAATGATATTGTTGTTGCGGCTGTTAATGGAGAGTTTACCGTTAAAAGATATTTAAAAAATGGTGAATTGATTTCGCTAAGAGCAGAGGGCCTTTTTGGTGATTATCCAGATATTAATATTGATGATTCTATGGAGTTTGAAGTATGGGGAATTGTGACACATACCATACATAATAATCGATGATTGCTTTAGCAGATTGCAACAATTTCTATGCCTCCTGTGAACGGGTTTTTAATCCAGGATTAAAGTATAAACCTATTGTTGTTCTTTCCAATAATGATGGATGTATTATTGCCCGAAGCAATGAAGCAAAAGCCCTAGGTATTAAAATGGGAGAACCGGTTTTTAAAGTAAGGGATATAATTGATAACAATAATGTATATGTTTTTTCAACAAATTTTGCTTTGTACGGAGACATGTCTAGCCGTGTAATGTCTTTGCTTAGTGATATGTCTCCTGAAATAGAGATATATAGTATTGATGAAGCGTTTATGAATTTTACTGGTGTTAAAAACAATGTACAACTTGCATCAAAAATGAAATCTATCATCGCAAAGTCTACTGGTATCCCCATATCAATTGGCATTGCAGAAACGAAGACACTTGCAAAAGTGGCAAATTATTTCGCAAAGAAACAAACGGATGATGGAGTCTATATATTAACGGAGCAACTACAAATTGAAGATACATTGAAGGCATTGCCAGTATCCAAACTATGGGGAGTAGGATCTCGCCACTTGCGGATGTTATATAGCTATGGTATTAACACGGCCTATGACTTTGTTCAACTAAATGAAGAATGGGTGTTAGAAAAAATGACTATTATGGGTTTGCGAATGCAGAGAGAACTTAAGGGAGATTCCTGTTTTGGGATAGATTTGTACCCATCAAGGAAGAAAAACATACGCACTTCAAGATCTTTTGCCGTGAAAGTCAACTCATTGCAACCAATTCAGGAATCAATTGTAGCGCATGCGTCAAGATGTGCAGAAAAGTTGCGAATGGAAAATAGCTGTGCACAATATGTCAGTGTTATACTTAAAACAAACCCATTTTCAAAATCACAAGATTACTATTATGGATATAAGTCTATTAATCTAGAGATGTCTACCAATGATAGTATAGAAATTGTGAATGCAGCAAAAAAATTATTAGGATCTATTTATAAAGAAGGATTGATTTATACAAAATCAGGAGTGATTGTTGGTGATACGGTACCAGCAGACCAAGTGCAGCTTAGTTTATTTTATTCTGAACAAGATAAAGAAAAACGAAAGAATCTTTATAAGAGCGTTGATTTTATTAATCAAAGTATGGGTAGAAATAAAATACAGCTTTTAGGACAAGGCATAGCAAAAAAATGGACATTGAAACAAGAAAATCTATCACCATGTTATACGACAAGATGGGCGGATCTTCTTAGGGTACATTGTTAATTAGGTCATGTATAATCATCGATTAAATATTTATAGTATATTTCTAATTATGCTATTTAGCTGTTTGGAAGAAGCGCAAATAGTGCATAGCAATGACAGGATGCTTACAAAGATAAAAGGGGTATTATATTATGATAACAAACCATTTTCAGGGATAGTTACTAGTAGCTATCATAATGGAAAGATACAATCAAAACAATCTTATGATTTAGGAAGGCGACATGGTGAGTATCATGAATGGTATCCGAATGGACAACAGCGATATACTAAACTATATCATAAAGGTATTCAAAATGGAGAACAGAAAGAATGGTATCGTAATGGAATATTATCAAGAAACATGAAATTCATTCAAGGGAGGCAAGAGGGTGATCAAATTGGCTGGAAGGAAAATGGAGATTTACGATTTAAATATACTTATGTAAATGGCAAACGATATGGTTTTATGGGCGCATCTCTATGTCAAGGACCAGAAGGATAAAATTGAAAAGCATACCAATAGTTATAATTAGTATAATTGGATTGATTGTATTTATTAGTTGTGAGACCAAGAATCATAACGACTTTCGTTTACCAATTTATGCGCCAGCAGATCTCGATCCTGATTGGGTGGATTCATCACTTAAAAATAGTACAGATCCACATGTAGTCGATGATTTTGAATTTATTAATCAGAATGGACTAGTAGTTAATGAACAAACTATTGAAGGAAAGATATATATTGCAGAATTCTTTTTTACTACTTGTCCAGGGATTTGCCCTATGCTAACGAAACATACCAAAAAAATTCAAGATGAGTTTTTAAATGATCATGATGTCTTAATTTTATCGCATACTGTATATCCTGAACATGATTCCGTATCCGTATTACATGCATTTGGTGAACAGCATAATATAAATTCAGCAAAATGGCACTTATTAACAGGATCCAAACAAGATTTATATACAATGTCTCGAAAAGGGTATTTTGCTATTTCCTATCAGCCTGATTTGAGTGATGAAGGGTTTATACACACGGAGAATGTTGTTTTAGTTGATAAACAACGAAGACTACGTGGGATTTACAACGGTACAAACGCTCATGAAATGAACCGATTAATCGAAGATATATATTTACTTAAAAAGGAGTATCAAATATGAATATTAGGAAGATGATAAAACAAATTATTCTATCCTTAATATTATTAATTAATGTGGTGTTGCTTGCCCAAAATCAACCAGATATGACAGTACTGTTTGATTATTTTGATTCTACTGTTACAATATACGTAGATGGAGATGAAATTGTAATTGAAGGAGATGGTGTCCCAAGTCACTTAAGTCCTTATTTCGTTGAGACATATAGTCAGACAAACAATGGAATATATTATTGGCAGGATAATGATGGAAATGGTGTAAATGATTTATGGATGCAGACACCTGCAAATATGAATCTAAACCCAAACCGAATTGCCCAACAAAATTATGAATTTCGAATACCATTATATCCTCAAATTAATCCGAATGGACCAACGGATACGTTTCTGGGCCCTATTGGAGTATCCATTAATGGTGTTCCTTTTTTTAATGAATACGAATCTCCTACTCAGACAGTTACAAATCAGGTTATCCAATCATTTGATCCTGCAAATGGTCATCCCGCTCAGCAGGGGAATTATCATTATCATTTTCCGCCTGAATCATTAATTACAGTAACTGAAGATAATTTTTTAGGGTTCGCTGGTGATGGGTTTCCTGTGTATGGACCAAAAAATCTGGATGGGAATAATGTACAAAATCTTGATGACTTTCATGGAGAATATGGTCCAACACCTGATTTCTCCGATAGTATTTACCATTATCATACGAATTATACACAGCCGTATATAATAGGCGCTTTTGCTGGAACATTAGGAACTGGTTTCGGCGGCGGAGGCGGCGGAGGCGGCGGAGGTAATCCTCCAGATTGTAATGAAGTAGATCCTGGAATGCCTTGTTGTGGCGATGGAACTTGCGGTGGCCCTGAAACTGAATCAAACTGTCCAGCTGATTGCGCAACTGCCATAGAACCTACCATAGTAGTAAATGAATTTCTGGCATTAAATGACGCATGCTGTACTGACCCAAATGGAGAGTATGATGATTATATTGAGCTATATAATTATGGCAATGAATCAGTTGATATTGGTGGCTATGTAATAACAGATAATATTGGTGACTATGATAATTATCATCAAATCCCAATTGGGAATGATTCAACTATTATTCAACCAGGTGGAATAATAGTACTTTGGGCGGATAAAGATTCGGAACAGGGAGTGTTTCATTTAGAAATCAAATTAAGTGGTAGCGGAGAACAAGTAGCACTATTTATGCCTGATTCAACTACAGTAGTTGATACTTTATCCTATGGAGAACAAACTGTGGATGTTTCGTATGGTAGATATCCAAACGGATCGGATACCTGGCAACAAATGAACCCTACACCCGGGACCAGTAATACAGAAGAATTATTTACTATGGATTCAAATCCAATACCGAGTTCTTTTAGATTATATCCGGCATATCCCAATCCATTTAACCCTGAAATAACAATCAGTTATGATTTACCAGAACAAACGTTTGTAGATATAACGATTTATGATGTGTTAGGTAAACAAATCCGAAGCATAGTGAATGAGCAACAAAACCCAGGATATAAATCGATCCTTTGGAATGCCAAAGATGATCATGGAAGAGCTGTAAGTGCTGGTTTATATATTTATCAAGTCCAAGCTGGTGATTTTATACAAACGAATAAAATGATATTGGTTAAATAATTAAAAGCCCCACAAGTGTGGGGCTTTTTTCCATATAATTCTTTTTATAAAATTCATTAGATTTACTCACGTGATGGATAAAAAAGAATAATGGCTATACTCAATATAAAATATATAGATGTTTATGCAGTCTTTTCCATATTAATTCTGTTCGGTCTTATTGAGGCTTTTGGAGGTTTATATGGGAAAAAGTCGATTCGCTCTAAAAACGATTGGTATGTAGAACTTTTTAGTACGTTTCATTTATTTGTATTAATTAAACCAATTATTTTCTTTTCAATGACGTATCTATTAATAAATCTTTTACCCCAATATCGGAATGTTTTTAGTGATTCAACTTTTTTGATATCATCATTAGTAGTCATTTTTGGTGATGACTTTTTACAGTATTGGTACCATCGTAAAGCGCATAAATGGTCTTGGCTGTGGAAACTGCATCGACCGCATCATTCTTCAAGAGAAATGGGAGTGTTGGTTTCCTATCGTAATGCAGTCATGTATTATGTGCTTATGCCAAATATATGGTGGCTTGCAATGGTAACATATTTTGGATTATATCAAGAAATGATTTTGGCAATCATATTAAAACAGATTATTGTTACTGGTGCACACAGTGAGGCCAGGTGGGATTCGTTTTTATATAAGTATAAGTCTTTGCTTCCGATTGCTTGGGTGATTGAGCGTGTAATTTCCACACCAGCTACGCATTTTGCGCACCATGGAAAAACTGCAGATGACGGAATTAGTAATCCCAATGGCAACTTTAGTAATATGTTTTTTCTTTGGGATGTAATATTTGGTACAGCAAAAATTACCAGAAAATATCCTACTGTATATGGCATACCAGATGATCCAGATGATGATTGGAAATCTCATTTGTACTATCCATTTATTAAATCAAATAAAGCCGATAGTGAAATAGCCATATGAAGGAGGAATGACATGGATCTTATAGTTGACAATATTGAAGAAGTAATTGTAAAGACCAAAAGTCAATTAAGACAACATCTTCCCGATCTTAAAGGAATCTTTAAAGATGTAGAAAGTTATATAGCAGAGGAGGTTTCCATAATTGAAGCTTTAATTAATGATGGAAAGTCAGTAATCCCTGAGATTTCATACAAAGATATCGATGCAGAAAATATTGATATAGAAACCATTAATCTTGTTAAAAAAAGAGGTTGTGTGGTAATCAGAAACGTATTTTCAAAATCTCTGATTGATGAATGGAATGAAGATCTTGTTAGGTACATTACTGATAATGGCTATTATGAACAATGTAAGGATAAAGCTCATTTAGACCAGTATTTTAGTTCTTTGCAATCTTCAAAACCTCAAGTATTTGGAATATATTGGTCACAACCACAAATCAAAGCTCGACAGGATAAGGCGATGGCTAAAACCAAGGCTTGGTTAAATAATTTATGGGTATATGAAAAGAATGGTAATATAGTTTTTGATCCAAATAAAGAATGTACGTATGCTGATAGAATTCGGAGACGTGAGCCAGGTGACAATACATTTGGCTTATCACCGCATATTGATGCAGGCTCTGTTGAGCGATGGATAGACAAAGGATATCAAAAAGTTTACCGTCATATTTTTAATGGAAATTGGAATGATTATAACCCTTTTGACGCCTCATTTCGCACAGAAATAAGTGAAGTTCCATCGCCAGCCGTAAGTCACGTTTTTCGCACCTTTCAAGGATGGACTGCTCTAACTAAACAAGGTCCGAATGATGGGACACTGCAGTTAGTTCCTATAGTAAATAATATAGTATATATTTTATATCGTGCCTTATTAGATGATGTTTCTGATGATTCACTTTGTGGCGTATTACCAGGCAGAGCGCTTGACGTCTCTTCTGATTGGCACTCATTATTATTAAAAGTGCTTACTTCTATTCCATTATTATACCCAGGTGACACCGTCTGGTGGCATCCTGACATGATCCATGCAGTGGAAGATAATCATATAGGTAATAATTTTAGTAATGTCATGTATATTGGATCTTCTCCACTATGCAAAAAAAATAGTGATTATTTAACTATTCAAGGTGAGCAATTTATCAAAGGTAAGAGTGCTCCAGATTTTTCTAACGAAAATTATGAAGTAAATTATCTGAATAGGGCTACGATGGACGACTTATCGGATCTAGGTAAAAAACAAATGGGATTTACTTCCTGGTAAGATTTTAGCTATTATACATAATTATATAGTCAGATTATTTCTAGTTTTTTTTGTTCTATCTTTTTTTGGGTGTGGTGAAACAAAACAGCCCATCCATGCAGGAGTTGCCGTAATGAATATTACTCCACCACTAGAATTAAATCCAATACTTGGAGGCTATGGAGATCGGATGAGTCAACCAGCTAAAGGCGTCCATGATGATATTTATGCCAAGGCGATTGTATTCAAGGAACATGATAAAACCTATGCGCTTATAACTGCAGATATGCAATCGTTCCCCCCTTATTTTAAATCACAACTTGTAAAAGAATTGCAAGAATTTGGTTGGAATAATAATAATATATTATTGTTACCAAGCCATTCACACTCTAGTATCGAAATGATGTCTTTACATAGTAAGAATAACTTAAATATTCCACAGATAGGTATTTATAATAATGATGTTCTTACGTTGACCACGCAGAAAATTAAAAGTGTAATTTTAGAAGCACAGAAAAACTTGCAGCCAGTCACCATTGGTACATCCAGACAACAACTCGATGGATGGAATAGAAATCGGAGAAAAGGAAATAGTTTCGTTGATAATGATCTTACCATTACAAGAATCGATCGAATAGATCAATCGCCATTAGCAATTTTGATTAATTGGACAGCCCATCCAACGTTTATGGGCCCAGAAGATATGGAGTTTTCAGGAGGATGGCCTGGTCATTTACAGCGCACTATTGAGGAGCTATCTCAATCCAATACAACTGTATTTTATTATAATGGATCAGAAGGAGATCAAAGTCCCACACCACGTTTGGATGACACTAATAATTGGGAGCAAGCCAAATCGTATGGTACTGATTTAGGTTTTTTATCATGGGAGTTGGCTCAAAATATTCAAACAAAACCCACATTCACTTTTGATTACCATTATTTTGATATAGCATTACCTCCACGTAGTTGGCACCCTACATTCATGATGACAGGTGGTAAGGAATATGGTATTAATAGCGAGCAAGCTGATTATATAATCAATCTATTATTTCCAGATAGTACATCAAGTACTTTCTTTTCTATCGGAGACTTATTGATCGTTGGAGTTCCTGGAGAAATGACGGCTGAATTAGGTAAAGAGATTAAAGATCAGTTGTTTGAAATAACGAACATTGAATTTGTGACTATTGGCGGGTTGGCCAATGAATGGATTAGTTATATGCTATCAGAGGAAGAATATGAAAAGGGGGGCTATGAAACCAGTGTTAGTTTTTATGGATCAACGCTTGGACCTTTGATGGTAAATAAGATTATTGAAAATTCAGAACTATTGATAAAGAATTAAGAACATAATTATTTTTCGTATAAGATTGTAATTTCACTATCCTATGATTAATCAAATGATTTAAAAATGAATTCAAAATATCCAAATATTATTCAATATCGCTATTCTATGTTTAGAATGGTAATTTTTTTTCTATTCATTATTATCCTTATTCCGGAGGGATTATTTGCTAAGAAAAAACCTTTTAAAGGTAAAGACAGATATAACCGTCAAATATCGGAAGGGATTGAAAATAATGGAGATACGCTTACTGTCACATATATAGCATTTCATCCTTTTCAAATTGATACTACAAAAATGGCCATTAATAAGATTGCGGGCCGGTTAACAAAACAAGAGATTGATATTTTTAAGAATTTTGCTGATGTATATAAGTTTGCTGATGAAGGACCAAAAGAAGAACTATATGTAGTACAAGGTAGTCAGATTGATAGCATATTTTATGATGGGCTTTTTGGATTTAAGAAAATTGTTATTCCATCAGATGCAAACAAAAAATTTAGCCATTATTATGAGAAAGGCTTAAAAGAGGGGGAGTGGACAGAGTGGTTCGTCGATGAATCACCAAGAGAGGTTTACCATTATAAAAAAGATTTATTAGAGGGATCTTTTGCTATTTATGATTCCGCTAGCGCACAGAAGATTATTGAAAAAATGTATAAAAAGGATTTATTACATGGTATATGGAAGGAATGGTATTTAGATAATACGTTAAAGCTTGAGTATACATACAAAAACGACAATCTTCATGGAGTGAGTATTGATTATGATTCTACAGGTAAAAAAGATTCAGAAAAAATGTATAAAGATGGATTAAAAGATGGTGAATGGAATTTTTATAATGATGATGTAGTTCTAGTGCGAGTAGAAGTATATAATGATGATTTGAAAGATGGACTTTGGTATACAAAAGATTTAGAAACAAGAGATATCCATTATGAAGAATACAGGGAGGATAAATTTATAGTTCGATACACGGAACACTATTACCCTAATTTTCAATTGATGGAAAAATATGCGTATAAGGATAGTCTTCCACATGGGAAATGGACCGGTTATTTCAAAGATGGTGAGACGAAACATGTTAAGAGATTTGAAGATGGAAAAAAACAGGGTAAGTGGCAATATTATACAGAATTAGGCGATATACATACGTTAGAATTATATGAAAATGATAAACGAAATGGTGAGTGGTATAAAAAGGCTGATGGGAATGATGTGTATTATCAGTTTTGGGACATGGACTCATTAATATCAGAATATGCAGACTTGTATTATCCCAATGGACAATTGAAAGAAAAAATTTCATATAAAGAAGGTTTAAAGGAAGGAAAATTTACAGGATACTATCAAAATGGATCAAAGAAGTATGTAAAACGATATGAGAATGATATTCCAGCTGGGAAATGGCGATATTATACAATGGCAGGAAAAACAAATGCGGAAGAGATTTATGTTGATGGGAAACGTGATGATGAGTGGTATCGATTAGAGCAAAATGGAGATGTGTATTATCAGTTTTGGGACATGGACTCATTAATATCAGAATATGCAGATTTACATTATCCCAATGGACAATTGATAGAGAAAATATCCTATAAAGAAGGTTTAAAGGATGGAAAATTCACTGGTTATTATGAAAGCGGAGAAACGAAGTATAAGAAAAAATACACAGAAGATAAGCCAGATGGAAAGTGGCAGTTTTATACTGCAGGAGGCGATAAGAATGAAGTGCAAATCTATGCAGAGGGAAAGAAGGTTGAAGAATGGTATCGTATAGATGTAAAAGGAGACACATATTATCAATATTGGGATCAAGATTCCCTTATTTCTGAGTATGCAGATTTGCATTATTCTAATGGACAATTGATAGAAAAAATTTCATATAAAGAAGGCTTAAAGGATGGAAAATTCACTGGTTACTATCCTTCAGGTAAAGTGGAATATGTAAAACGTTATGAAGAAGATAAGCCTATGGGTGAGTGGAAATTTGTTAAAGAAGATGGTACAACAAAAAAGATAGAACGATATGAAATGGGCAAAAAGAATGAGGAATGGATAACCTATGAAGAGAATGGAGATGTATATTATCAATATTGGATGCAAGATTCTCTTATTTCAGAATATGCGGATTTACACTATCCTAACGGACAGTTGATAGAGAAAATATCCTATAAAGAAGGTCGGAAAAATGGAAAGTTTACTGGTTATTATGAAAGCGGTCAAACGAAGCATATACGGACATATAAAGATGATAAATTAGAAGGGAAATATGCTGATTATACAGAGTCAGGACAAATATTACTGAAGCAGTCATATGCAAATGATTTACTTGATGGCGCGTCAAAGGAATGGTATTTAAATGGCAAAGTAAAAGTGAAAACCTCATACACTGCAGGAAAGTTAAATGGTGGTTTTATGTCCTATGATAGTTTAGGCAAAAAAGAAACCAAGGGAGAATATGAAATGGGGTTAAAGACTGGGGATTGGTTAACATGGTATCCAAGCGGCAAGAAAAAAGAACGATTAAGTTATTTTAGTGGGAAAGCAAATGGTATGTATTCACTCTGGGATGAAGAAGGTAGAATTATTAAAGAAGGGGAATACGCGAATGATCTCAAACATGGTGTCTGGATCACATTTGATCCAGATTTAAAAAGACAGGAATCATATGAGTACTATGATATGGGTGTGGCAAAATTAAAATACTTTTTTAAATACTATGATAATGGCAACATAATGGAAGAGCCGTCTTTTACAGAATATTTTCGCGATGGGGAATGGAGACAGTTATTTGATAATGAACGCTTGCAATACCTCACTACATACAAAATGGGAAAAAAGTATGGATTGTATGAAGAATGGACGATTAAAAAAGAATTAATTCAAAGAGGTTACTATGAAAATGATCTAATGTCTGCATTATGGACTTATGCAAAAAATGATTCAGTAATAAAGTATGAAGTCTACGATGCAGACTCTATAATTGATGGTTTCATTTATGAATATTATGAGAATGATCAGAGTAAAGCTGATGCAGTATTTTTAGAAAATGGGAAGCGTGATCAAAAGTGGTATACATATTTTGAAGAGGGGAAGGATTCTACAATTTCAGTATATGATGGAGGGAAGAAGACAGGAACCTGGTATGTGCATTTTGATTCAACGTTTGAAGTATCCACAGAAACTAATTATGAGAATAATTTAATGCATGGTGATTATAAGGAATGGTATATTGATGAGAACCCAATGGTTGAAGGCTATTATGAATATGGAAAAAAACATTTACTATGGGCTTTTTGGGATGAAAGAGGGTATCAAAGATTTGAAGAGTGGCGTATGGGAGTATTATATGATACATTTGAATATGAATACTATGAAAATGGACAACTAAAAGAAGAACCCAGTTATAAAAATAGAAAAAAACATGGAAAATGGTTTCGCTATTTTCCTGATGGTGAAATTAGCGGAGTACGTGAATTTGCAAATGGAAAACGTGTAGGAGAGTGGGTAGATTATTACCGTAAAGATGAGATTGCTTTTCAAGGTATGTACAAGGATGATAAAAAAGATGGTCCTTGGATTTGGTATTATATGAACAGAGGAGAACCAGGTGAAGAAGGAAATATAATGAGTGAAGTTAACTTTAATAATGGTGATTTAACTTCTGAAAAGTGCTATAAACGTGAAGATAGCGAGGAAATTGACTGTAAGGAGATATTTGGTGAAAATGATTATCGCTTTGCTGAAAAAAAATAATCATGGATCGTAGAAAATTTATTTCAACAGCTCTTCTTGCACCATTTGCTGGTTCTTTATTACAAACATGTGGGAAAATAAATATGAATTCTAATTATAAATTTGCAATAGCAACTTATTCCTATTGGCATTTTCGTGAGCCAAAAGTAACAGTACAGCAAGTTATTGATCATGCTTATACTCTTGGAGTGGATGGTGTAGATGTACTTCATGTGCAAATGGATAATGAAAGTCCTGAATATATACGATCTTTAGTCAATAGAGCTCACGATAAGGATATAGAGCTAATTTGTTTATCCATACATCAGGATTTTGTCGATCCAGATAAAGAGAAACGAAATAAGAATATTGATCATACAAAGAAGTGTATCGA
>Ga0208411_1000543_pt1 | contig 28801 bp, 13 predicted proteins | sample ETN01SmetaG_4_FD_185793 | JGI IMG/M metagenome (GOLD analysis project Ga0208411, IMG submission 185793) | Marine microbial and viral communities from oxygen minimum zone, Eastern Pacific Ocean - ETNP2014F12-01SV261 (SPAdes) (version 2) | ecosystem: Environmental > Aquatic > Marine > Oceanic ... | reverse complement strand
CTTGCAGATTAGATTTATAATTAAAACCACTTCCATCTCCATTGATGTCATGCGCATATATATAACCTGTACCACCGCGCTTAAAGTAGGTTAAGAATTGACCAGTCCGGGAGTCCCTAATAGTTGTGAAATAAGTAGAAGTACTGTTATACATGGAGCCATCGTGAGTAATCTTTAAGCGGCCATCTCTCAAGGTGGATGTATTATTTGTCTGTGTAGCTTCTGCAACATTCCCAGCAGCATCAAATACTGCATTCGATGCTAGATCAACTTTTATAGTCTCACTGCCATTCGAGATTGAGGCAAGGGAAAACTCAAGTTTGTAGGTATTGGAAGATTTTGTAACCTTAGAGGGGGTAGCGCTCGAGAGTGTTCCTGTGCCCCCACTCACTGAAAGAACAAAGTCAGCTGCAACTAAATCTCCACTCCCGTTATTATTGGTAAAAACTGGTTCGTTAAATGTGGCTTCAATATAGGAATTATCAACTGGCAACTTAGCAAGGACACTAGAGATATGAGGTGGGAATTGATCATTCAAGGTTTTTTTATTGCGCTGCGTCGTGCCGCTCGGTGTAGTGCCATAGTAATCTTGAGGGGCTACGACTTTATTGCCAGTCCCATCAAAGATTTCATCCGCTAACGGGTTGACTAAAAGGAGTTCGTCACCTTTTGGCTTTTTCCCTGAGCCATCAAGTGGTATTCCTAATGTATAAACATTGCCGCTAACGGATATACTGCTCGGAGTAGTGCTTGTTAGAGTGGCTTGACCTCCCGACAAGGTCATCTTAAAATCTGATGCTTCTAGGTTACCGCTTCCTGAACCGGTATTGTATACGGGTTCATTAAAGGTTACAGTAACGGTAGCGTTATCTGGAGCCAGACTTACTTCCTTGAAGAAGGGAAGATCCGCTCGAATATCTGCAGTGTAGAGCACCCCTTTATTATTGGGATCAGTATAAGCCACCATAAATGTTTCCAAATCCATTTTTGCCATTGAGATATAGGAAGAGGTTGATGAATAAAATGTTAAATTAGAAATTTTAGATATCAATTTTCCGTCATTCGGCATATAGAAAGTTTTTATAACGCCGTGATTGTTTCTATTAGAAAAGGCATGGGCATAGAAATTATCTGCTATTTTGACTAAAGAATTATTTCTTTGTCCACTATATGCCATGTGTCTTAAGGTGGTAACTTTGGCGATGCTGGATCCATCAGCTGGTATATCGTACGTAGTGATCGTTTGGCCGTTTCCACTAGAGTTGTCTTTATCTAATTTAGAAGTCCCATAATACGCGACAGCATAAGTATCGCCATCCATTTTTACTATATCACTCCATGTGCCCGCGCCACTTTCAGTCTCCTCTGCGATTATACTGATTGTTTGTCCATTAGCTGATATGGAGCTAGTTTTTATATACATAGTGCCACTTTTTTCAAATATTGTTACATATTTATCTCCGCCCATCGATATTATTTTGTGATGATTTCCTACAATACCTAATTTATTAGTCGCTACTTGAGTTATCGATGACCCATCAGTAGCAACATCGAATGTTTTAATAATTGAAGAAGATCCGCTCTCATCTCCCTTATATAATACAGCAACTGTGTTATCATCTACTTTGACTATAGAATTTGAAAACCCTTGTTCCTTATCGTGTTCCTCTTGAGCTCCTTGAGATATCGTTTTACCATCAGCAGACACCTTGATGGCGGTAATGTATCCATCTCCATTTCTTCCTCTATAGGCGATAACAAATATATCGGAATTAAGTTGTACCATAGAAATATCATAACCGTCATCCGTATCAAATCTAAGTTCTCCAAGTTGAGCCGTGGCACTTCCATCAGCGGCCATCGAAAAGGTTCGGACATACCCTAAGTTCTTATAGCCAGAATAGGCTAAAATGGCCATGGTGTCACTTATCCGTAGCAGAGCATTATGCTGCCCTTTATCATCATCATGCTTAAAATTAGTTCCCGCACCCGTGATTGAGGTTTGGGCAAAAAGTGATGTACTAAGAGCCATTAGGATTAGTAGCGATCCTAAAAGGCGGTATTTGTGTCCGCAAGACAAAAGAAGTGGTATGTGTTTCTTTCTATTCATAATACTTTCAATATTGGTTGAAAATATACTTATTAATAATCATATTATTAGTGACACCAATCACAGCGTCGCTCGGCAATTTACTGAATAGAAAGTATACCCTCCTAAAATTGAATTGTCTACTGCATTCCTACGCAAATAGTATCTATAATTATTTTAGAAGGATCATTTTTTGTGTTTTAACAAATTCTCCAGCTTGAATATGATAGAAGTAAACGCCAGCAGACACTTCCATTCCATGCTGATTTCGCGCATTCCATCTGACGGTGTGGTACCCGGCAGGCATGAAGCTATCATTTAAGCGAATTACTTCACGGCCCATCACATCATAGACCACTAAGCTCACGTTGCCTTCTCTTGCTAGATCATAGTTGATCGTCGTGACTGGATTAAATGGGTTTGGATAGTTATTATGTAGCGCAAATTCTTTCGGTATCGGTTTGATATCAAGAAATTCATTTCCACTGCTCAATACTTCAGCAGTTTCACCGATAAATATATAGGAAATATCCACAGGGACATTCCGATCTCTTTGCAAATGCTGTAGATCAATGCGAACAGGAAGGTCGCTTTTTTCAAAATAAGCTGTATTTATAATAAGGTTGCCCCCCACTGTATCTGTCATAGACAGGCTCATACCTTTATCACTAAACATCTCACTTTTTGGAAGTGCCATAGACATATCAACAACAGGATAATTCAAAATTAATTCAATAGCCTTGGTTCCTTTTGGCGGATAGACCATAATATGGTCGGCTTCAATGTCGGTATTTAAGGGGTTACCCTGATTCGATTGCAGTTTTGCCATCAGTTTACCCGAGCCTTGGGTCTTATCCCAGGTCCACATTCTTACAAAGGCCATTCCATCTCGTGTATTAAACTCTTGATCAGGTGCTGGTTTAAAGTAAGGCACTGTACCGGAGACGGGGCCTAGTTCTTTTGTTAGGTCGTTATTATTCCACCCATCTGCAAAGGTATTGAGATCTGCAAGGTCAACGGTATTATTTTTATCATAATCTGATAAATAAGCGATGGTGTATATGTACTCTATATCACTATTCACATTTCCTGCAATATCCGTGAGGCTAACCGACATGGTGATCACGTCGCCACTCGTAAAAGGTGGGGTAAGGGTTACATTGATATTGGTGCCGACATTGGTTACTTGCGCTGAGTTACCCGCAGCATCACCTTGAGCAGATGCAAGCTGAATATCGTATGCAACCACAGTCTCAGTAAGGGTCAAGTCGATCGAGAATGGTGTGAATATGGATATGGGCGAATCTGTAGATACAGAATTTCCAGAAATAGCAGGTCCTTCTGCATCGATACGGAAACCATTGGATGATATTGGATCTGAGACATTGCCTAACTGATCACGGGCCTTAACGCTAAAATAGTAATCAGTGTTCACCTGTAATAATATTTCGCTAAACGTATGGGAAGAGTCATCGCCAACATCTGTCCAGTCCACGACATCATTGCCAAGGGCTGACGTACCCAGGGCAACCTCATAATAATCAATTCCATTTAAATCATAGAATCCAGTCCAATTGGCGCTCGCTGTGGTGCTGTCTTTTAACCACGCCAGATCAGCCTCTAAGCCATCTGCAATAGTTCCTACAGTCGGCGGAACCAGGTCGATCGTAATACTACTTGATTTAGCTGATATTTCATTACCCACTCCATCGATCGCGTAGATCGTTCCAATATAAATATTGTTATTGCCTAGATTTAAATCTTTGACCGTAACGCTATCCAGGGATTCAGTATTCGTCCGAGGAAGAACGTTGGTTGTTTCTTCACCGGTTCCAATACTGACCTCATAATGATCGATACCACTTAAGTTATCCGAGAATCCACTCCAGGTGTAAGTGATGCTTGTGGTGTCAGATTGGAAAGGCGCTAGAACTGATACGGTACCAGCAACAGGGACTGTATAGTCCATTTTGAATCCATCGGCAGTCGTCACTTCTGATGTAAACCCAACACGATCAGTAACACGGGCACTGGCGAAATATTCTGGACCTTCTACCAATTCTGAAAGATCAAACACTCCAACACTATCTGTTCCTAAGTACCAGTTCAATACATCTTTTTCACCGGCAGTTGTTCCTAATGAGTACTCATAGTTTGCCACGCCAGAATTATCAATCACATTGATAATGATCCTACCCGTACCTGCAGCACCGTACCAGTCTACATCCGTATCGGCGCCATCCTGCATGGATGCGATCTCTGGTTTTTGCGTATCAATGAAAACGCCATCTGTTTTAATAGTTTTCAGGATATTTCCACCGGAGTCTTTAATGCGAACACTTGTATAGTAGGTCACACTATTAACCAGTTCAAGTCCCGTCACGGTTACCTTAGTATCCGTACCATTATTTGTCCAATCCTTAACATTATTGGGAAGCGTATCGCCGATCGCAAACTGATAGGTATAGATTCCCAGTGAATCATCGTTATAAGGGAGCCATTGAGCCGATAGGGAAGAAGTGATACTACTGTAATCAAGCTCATTGATTAATGACAGTCCATCTACAATTCCGCTGGCAGCTAGAGATTTTCCAGCATAAGGGCTTTCATAGGCACCTATATCTAAGATTGAGCCAAATGGGTTCGGTCTTGAGTTCCCTTTAAGGTCGATCGTTGGTGCGATATAGGTCTCATTTGTGATCGATGTAAATTTTGGAGTTGCTCCACTAAGAAGGAGGGATTCATAACTCAAGTTAAAATCACCTTTGGCGCTATCTATAAAAGCAGGATCTCCTGATAAATTTCCAGTGTTGGTTGTAAAGGTCAATAGATCTGGGCACTCAGTGCAAAAACTATAATGGAGATCAAAATTACTAGTGGGGATGGCAGCGTTAGCCGTACCAATAATAATGGAATTAATTACCATCGGTTTATATAATCCATTGCTATACATGGATAGTCCATTTGCCGATAAGCTATCGATCATATTGATATTCATGGCATTAAAAATTTCGGTTGAGCCAATGATCTCATCTGATTTCCCAATAAAAATATTAGACCCTTGAGTTCCAGTGTTTAGGGTATTCCCCGATATAAAGGCGTTCTCAATATCAAGTCTTGATCCATACTCTAAGGATATTCCACCACCAAACATGTCTGCTGAATTATCCTGGATATAGGTTCGGGCGATATCGACCTTGGATGAATTGATGTATAGACCACCTCCAGCACCTGAGATTGATTTGTTGTCGATCAGATTAACCCGTTTCATGGCAGGGACAACGGTTAAACTTTCTAATCCTTCAACAGCAATTCCGCCGCCGTGACTCTCCGCTTGATTATTTAAGATCTCTACGTTTAATAATTCAGGTGTTCCACCTCCCAATATATATACACCGCCGCCTTTACCTGTGGTAGTATTTCCAGTGACCACCGCATCGGTAATACGAGAATTACAATTATTACAGCTAATACCGGCTCCACCAATGCTGGCTTTATTATTATATACTTTCAAATGTTTTAATCTTGGACTGGAATTCTCGATCCGTATTCCGCCTCCAGCGGTAATTACGGTATACCCATTGGTTAACGACAATCCTGTTAAGACTGAGGTTGAGTCTTCCCCTGAAATAAAGGTGGCTGCACTGCTGGACTCATCTGCATTGATAACAGTTGAATCAATATAGGCTGTATCACCAGTGGTAAGGAATAAAGAGCCCATGACGATCTTCTTACCGGTAAAATTTATACCGCCCATATACGTGCCAGGATAGATCAATACTGTATCAATATCCTTACTGGCTGTGATCGCATCCTGAATGTATTCAAAATCACCTACGCCGCCGCTCGTATCTGGCTTAACGGTCCACACGTTTCCTTTAATTGGTGCAGCACTGGCTCCCAATGATTTGGGGCTAATGTTGTAGGCGCCATCCACAGCTGCAACTTTAAAATAATAGGTGGTGTCATTGATCAATGGTTCAATTATTAATTGTGAGTCGATTGGATTATCCGTGGAGTCCATGAGCGATGTAGGGTCTGGACTGGTATCATAATAGATATAGTATTTGGCCACATCCGCATCGGGGCTGTTGATCCAGCCCAAGGTAACCTTCCGGTCTCCCGGTAAGGCCGCTAACCCTGTTGGTTTAAGCGGTAATTGTTTATCATTTAAATTCGCAAAATTATTGCTCTGGCTAAAGAAGTTTGCCACATTGCCTGTTGAATCATAAACGGCATCCGGAGAAGGAAGTACGGTCAATAATTCGTATCCACTTTGGATGCCATTAGTTTTAATCCCTAAGGAAAAAGTACTGTCACTCACCTTTGTAATTCCATCAGGGAAAGGAGAGGGAAGACTGGCAGTTCCACCGGCCATGGATAGAATAAAATCAGCAAAACTCAGCTCACCCTTGCCTGATGCGGTACTGTATACGGGCTCACTGAACTTAACATCGACTGTTTTATTGCTGGCTGCAATAGTGACGGATACAATGATCGGCAGAGCCTTGTCATGTAGATTTATGCTACTAAGATTTTGAGATGTTTTTGCCACATTGCCACTTGCATCATAGATCGAATTTTCTACGGGAAGTATAGTCAGGACTTCATTCCCATCGGGCGTACCTGTGATCGATAAGCCAAGGGTATAGGTGTTGGTTGAATCCGTCAGGGTGATACTGATCGGCGTTGTATTATTTAAGGTGGCAACTCCACCGGTCAATGTCAATACAAAATCTACTACCTCTAATGCACCGGTGCCATCTGAGGCCTTGAAAACTGGATTGCTAAAGCTGACATTGATCGCACTGTTATCTTGAGCCAAGACTAGCGAAGCAAAGGTCGGCGCTGTTTGGTCGATCAGCTGTACCGTATTTACGGCCTGAAGTGGGCTGGCCACATTGCCCAATGAGTCATACACCGCATTATATTGGATCTGGACCGTAATGACTTCAAATCCATTGACTTTACCAGTGATATCCAGTCCCAAAGTGTAGGCGTTTCCACTTTTCGCAAAGCTGGTAGGCTTTGAACTGTTTAGGGTTGCATTACCGCCAGCTAAGGTTAACGATACATCTGATGTATCTAAGAGTCCGGTTCCATCACTTCCTGTAAATGCCTCTTCGTCAAAGGTTACAATGATCGCCGTATTATCGAATTTAGGTGTGATCGATTTCACTAAAGGTCCGGCCAAGTCTTTTAAGTATACTGTGTTCGATCCTTGAGTAGTGGATGCAACATTTCCAGCATTGTCATAGATAGAACTTTCCCTTGGGATTACGGCCAATACTTCAAGTCCGGTACCCGTGCCATTTATACTTAAGCCTAACGTATAGACATTTCCACTTTTTGAAATAGTGGTTGCCGTATCACTTTTTAAGGTTGCTGTGCCATTGGATATGGCCAATTTGAAATCGGTGACCTCAAGGTCACCATTGCCGTTACTGGCTTTGAAGACAGCTTCAGAGAACGTAACGGTAACGGTACTGTTATCTGCGGCAGTGATGACACTTGAGATCGTTGGAGCGAATTTATCATTTAATGTTTTTGTATTATTGGTTTGGGTGGTGGATGCGACATTCCCAGCGCCATCGTAGATGGCATTTTCTGCCGGCACAACCTTAATTGTCTCACCGCCAGTTGGTGTTCCCTCAATCCCAATACCTAATGTATAATTATTACCCTCTTTAGTAACCGTTGTTGGATTAACCTGGGATAGGGTAGCCCCAGTGCCGGACATTGAAAAGACGAAGTCCAGTGAATCCAAAGCTCCTGAACTGTCATTCTTGCTAAAGACCGGTTCTGAAAAAGTAACCTTAATGGTTCCATTGTTATTTGCCAGCTCTACTGAAGAAATTATTGGTACAGCCTTATCCTTTAGCTTGTCCGTATTTCCACTCTGGTTTGCTATGGCTACATTTCCTACCGCATCATATATCGAGTTTTCAACGGGCTTGACCGCAATGACCTCCGCGCCACTAGGTGTGCCGGATATATTCATTCCTAGAGTATAGACGTTACCACTTTTGGCGATGGTAGTTGGCGATGCACTGGCCAGTGATGCAGCACCGCCGCTCATGGTAAATGAAAAATCTGGTTTTTCTAGATCTCCGCTGCCATTATTGGCTTTAAATACGGATTCTGACATGGTAACTGCGATCGTGGCATTGTTAGCAGCCACTGCCACGCTCGATACGGTCGGCGCCAGTTTATCTTTTATGTTGGCCGTATTATTGCTTTGGGTGGTTGTTGAAATATTATCCAAGGCATCATAGATCGAATTGGCTACCGGTTCAACTTTGAAGACTTCCGCACCGCTTGGCGTACCATTTAATGGTATTCCAAGGGTATATACGTTACTGCTTTTTGAAAAACTGCTGGGCGTTGAGGCAGATAAAGTTGCCACTCCACCGGTGATAAAGAACTTGAAATCAGCTGCATCTAGATTTCCACTGTTGGAGGTGGAAGGGTAAGCGGTTTCAGCCAGCGTGACCGCCACGGTACTATTATCGCTTGCTATCACAATACCCGTTATGGTTGGTCCAAGCTTATCGATCAATGTTTTGGTGTTATTACTCTGACTGGTTGCCGATGCGTTACCGGCTAGGTCAAAGATCGAGTTCGCAACCGGCTTAACGGTAATGGTCTCACCGCCGCTGCCTTGGCTATTAAGCCCGATTCCAAGTGTGTAGGTTTTACCGCTCACGGATATACTGGTTGGCGTTGCGCTTGAAAGGGTAGCAGACCCGCCTGAAATGCTTAAAGCAAAATCTTCTTTGGCTAGCGACCCTGTACCATTTGATACGGCATAGGTATCTTCATTAAATGTTACGGATATAGTACTGTTATCTGCAGCCAAGCTGCTTGATACGATGGCAGGTGCGCTTTGATCAGATGCCCTTACGTTAAAGGTTTTGATGAATCCATCGGTGCCATGCCCTTGATAAGAAAGAACGAATGTGTTTCCATCCAGCTCCGCGAGACTCTGATTTCCTCCATAATATAGATCATGCTCTTTTACCTCTACCTGCGTTATCTGGCCGCCATTGGCATCGATACTGAAGGATTTAATAAATCCATCATCATCAACACCTTGATACGAAAGGAGTAAGGCTTCATCACCGATGGGTAATAGCTGATTGTATTTTCCATCCCCAGTATCATGCTCTAAATTGTTAATCTCTGATATGGTAAGACCGTCATCTGCGATGGTAAAGGATTGTAAAAATCCATCATTACTGGCACCGGCATAGGCCAGCACATATTTTCCACTACCCATTTTCACAAGTGAATTATGTAGTCCCTGAACCCCATCATGCTTGAGTAGTGCCGTATATTTATTGGCACCAGCCCCAGTGATCTCTCCGGTAGAAGCATTTACATTGGTTGTGGCGATATAGCCATGGCTGCTTGCACCTTCATAAGCAACCGCTACCGTGTTATCATCCACTTTCACCAGGGAATTATATTGCATTTTAGCATCACCATTGGTTGCGGTCCCAAGCAGATATTCCGTGTCTTTGGTTGTGACTGTAACTCCATCGTCGGATATTGTAAAAGTTTTGATCACCCCGCGTGTGCTGTTGTCTTGATAGGCCAGTACATAGATCGTTGAGCTCAGTTTAATAAATGAATTGTATTTCCCTGCATTGGTTCCGCTACTATGCTGCCAGTGATCTTTCTTACGGGTCACTGTGGCGCCATCAGCCGAAACGTCAAAGGTGCTAATGTATGCTCCATTTGCATAGTCCCAGTAGGCATTGGCAAAGGTATTGGTGTCTACTTGAACCCAAGATCCGTACCAATAGTCATACCCCGTGTTAGAAATCAAATTATATCGACTCTCTTCTTCAGTTAATGTGTATCCATCTGCAGAGATATTAAAGGTAGATATCATTCCATAATCAGACGTATTGGCTCCATAAGTATGGGCCAGAATGAACGTATCGTCGTCCCGTTTGATCAGGGCGTGGTGCCCTGTGTTGCTAGTCTCGAATTCTAAACTTTTGGCCATACGGATCTTCTCCGCATTGAAATTCCTGGTATTATTGCTTTGGGTGGTACTAGCCACATTCTTGGTGCTATCAAAAATGGCACTCTCAGCAGGTTTTATCGTGATCACTTCACTGCCATTAGGAAGGCCCACATAGTTGATACCTAAGGTATAGGCATTACCGCTTATTGAAATACTGGTTGGGGTTGCACTGCCTAAGGTTGCAACACCGCCTGCAATTGAAAAAACAAAATCACTTACCGCTAAGTTGCCACTGCCTTGCGGCCACCAGGTTCCGCTTGTGGTAGTATAGTTTTCAGTATTACCAGCATACACCGGTTCTGCAAAGGTCACCGTAACCGTACTGTTGTCATTGGCGATCACTGTACCGGATATGGTGGGCAATACCTTTTCAAATAAATTTCGTGTATTGTTGCTTTGGGTAGTGCTCGCTGCGGTACCATTAAGATCGTAAATGGAGTTTGCAACAGGAAGCACTTTGAGCACCTCACTGCCATTGGGTGTTCCCGTTATGGAAAAGCCCAATTCATAATTAAAACCACCAATGTATTTGATGCTGGTCGGGGTTGCGCTAGACATTTCCGCTGATCCACCTTCTATGGAAAGGGCAAAATCGGCCTTTTCTAGATCGCCGCTGCCGTTATTTGCAGCAAATACCTTTTCATTAAAGCCGATGGTCAAAATATTATTTTCAAGGTTGAGCGTGTTCCATGTGATCGCTGGAGCTGCCGCATCGGATGAGGTAATATCAAACGTTTTAATAAACCCATCATTACCATCTCCTGAATACATGAGGGCTACTGTATTTTTATCTACGCGCACTAAACTATTATAGGTTGCGTTATCTGTATCAAATTTTCGAACCCATTTTTTAGTAATGGTTCCGCCATCAGCGGATATGGTATAGAGCTCGAGATACCCATCACCATCGTCGCCTTCATAGGCGATCAAATATTCAGATTCATTTAGCTTTAACATATCGCCATATGGTTCATGTTGTGTAGCATCAACAATATATTCAGCAGCCAAGGCCATCGATGATCCAGTCCAAGGAATCGTGATGGTCTCAATAACCGTTTTTTCTGCGCTGGTTCCCCCAGCTGTATTATAGTTTGAACCGAAAATGGCAAAGGTGTTGTCATCAACCCTGACTATATTGTTAAACTCAGCCTCACCGTTATTGCTAAAGACAATATTAGATATCTCTGCAATAGAGCTGCCATCTGGCGGAATCGTAAAGGTTTGGATACGGCCATAGCTACTATTGCCCTCGTAGGCAAGCGCATAAGTGTCACTATTCATCCTGACCAGGGAAGGATGGTCACTATTTCCATAATCATGTTCTAGGGTTGCTGGGTTTGTCACGGCTCCATCGGCCGCAATTTTAAGTGTCTTGATCCACGAGTCATGTCCGGCTGACTCATAGACGACCAAGGCCGTAGAGTCGGTCATTTTGATAATATCATTGAAATTTGAAAGGGTAACATCATATTCATACTTCGCTTTGAGGTCTATTGTCTGACCATTGGTTGAAATATCAAACACGGAAACGTATCCATCACTACCTTCACCTTGATAGGCAAGGAGGTAGCGATTACCGCTCAAATGAATGAAAGAATTATACTGAACTCCATTGTCATCATGTTCTTCATTTTTGATATAGCTGGAATTACTCATTGCGCCATCCGCTCCGATCGTGAGCGTCTGTATTGTACCCTTATTACTGGAGCCGCGATAGGCCATGGCATAAATATTTCCTGAAATATGTATGATAGAATTGTGCGTCCCTTGTGTGCTGTTATGCTCCATTGAGGCAATCTCAGCGATGTAGGATTTCTTAAGACTGGCGGTATTATTGGACTGGGAGGTGCCGACCGCGTTACCATAAAAATCGTAAAGCGAATTGACAATCGGGGTTACGGTCACGGTCTCATTCCCATCAGCGAGGCCTGAAATATCCAGCTCAAAATCAAAAGCCGGTCCATAACCACCCGAAATGGATAGGGCGGTACCACTTGCCAGTGTGGCAGTTCCGCCGGACATGGAAAAAGTAAAATCACTGGTCTCAGGATATCCGGATCCAGTGTTTGCATTAAAGGTTTCTTTGCCAAAGGTGACGGTTACTTTGGTATTATAGGCATCAACGGCAGTGGATGCAATATTCAGTGAGCGCGCATCGTGTAAATAGGCCGTATTATTGAGCTGGGCTATGGTCGCCTCATTATTTGAAGCATCATAGATCCCATTGTCAACCGGGGTAACCGTGATCTCTTCAAATCCGTTGGCGGTTCCTGAGATATTCATGCCTAGAGTATATACGTTGCCACTGGCAGAAATACTGGTTGGAGTTGCGCTGCCTAGGGTGGCTGTACCACCTGAAAGGGCAAAGGCAAAATCATTGGCTTGAAGTGCGCCGCTACCACCGGTGGCATTAAATACGGGCTCGTTAAAGGTGACAGCGATCGTGCTGTTGTTTGCTGCAATTGAGACGGAAGAAATACGAGGTTTTGTGGCAGAGGCTGCTTGGGTATAATTAAACGTTTTAATGTATCCATCATCTCCACTTCCTCCATAGGCTAAGAGGTAAGTATCAAAATCTACACCAACCAGTGAATTCCATCGAGCCGTGTATTCATCGTGCTCATAGCTTTTTACGAGCGTGATCGATGACCCGTTATCATTAACCGTAAACATCTTGAGGTAACCGTCATTGCCATTAGCTGTAAAGGCCACCAAGAACGTATTGGAATCGATCCGGATCAATGAATGATATGCCTCGGTATTTCCATCGGTTGTTTCCATGAGCGTTTCGCTGTCTACCTGCGTGATACCGGTTCCATCGGCTTGGATGGTAAAACTTTTTATATAATCATGGTAACTTGCCCCACCTTTGTAAGCCAAAATATAAGTATCCGCATCGAGCTGAATGAAGGAATGATCCCTTCCGCTATCTGTATCGTGTTCCAGTTCATTTTTTTCCGTAATGGTAGCGCCGTCTGCGGTAATATCAAATGTAGTAATAAAACCATCTGCGCCAGTCCCTTCATAGGCCAAGGCAAAGGTATTGGCATCTACTTTAGCCCAGGAATGAAAATAGATATCATTCGATGTATAATGCCTAAGTTTTCCAGCTTGAGTTATAACATTGTTAGCGACATTAAAGGTTTTGACCCAGCCACCCCATTGGTTAGCATCACCTCCATTATACCCACGATAGGCAAGGGCATAGGTGTCCTTATCAACTTTAATTAGATCATTGTGGGCGTTTGAATCATTATAGGTGTCATGTCTTAACGCGTAAAGTCTGGTGATACGGGAACCATCCGTTGCTACTTTAAATAAAGAGATCCACTGCCCATATTGATTGGTAATAGCAGCGCCATTGTAATCGGTTCCACTGTCATAGCCATAATAGGCCATTAGATACAGATCATCGCTCATTTTAACCAGTGAAGGCATTCTTACGTCACCCGTATTCCACTCAACTGTAGCATCGGTTTCTGTAATTGTAGCGCCGTCTGCCGCAACCGTAAATGCAGATAAGTATCCATCAGTACCATCTCCCGAATACTGGAGTAGATAGGAATCGTGGTCCATCTTGACGATAGAATTGTAGATACCATATCCAGTATCATGTTCTAATTCTTTTTTGACCCAAAGGGTTTGGTCTTGCAGGCTAATAGCGTTATTGCTCTGGGAGGTAGAGGAGGCATTGCCATTGAAGTCGTAGATCGAATTGGCCACCGGCGTTACGGTCAAGGTCTCACTGCCATTCGGCGTGCCGCTTAAGCTGACGCCAAGAGCAATGTACTGGTTTACTATCGCAATACTGGTAGGGGTAGCACTAGCTAGGGTTGCTGTACCGCCGCTGATCGATAGAGCAAAGTCACCTACTTCTAAATCCCCCGTAGCATTGTTGGCTTTAAAAACGGGCTCATCAAAGGTAACCGTTACGGTCGAATTATCAGTTGCTCTGATAATGCTGGTGATGATTGCGCCTTTATTATCATGGAGGTACGCCGAATTCATTAGCTGAGAGGTAGAGGCTTCATTGTTTGTGGCATCATAGATGCCATTATCCACTGGAACCACAGAAATTTGCTCAAAGCCATTCGCGGTTCCTGAAATATTCATTCCCAAGGTATAGGTGTTGCTGCTCGCTGAAATACTGGTAGGGGTAGCACTACCTAAACTTGCCGTTCCCCCGGATAAACTTAAGGCAAAATCATTGGCCTGAAGCGCGCCGCTGCCACCAGTAGCATTAAATACGGGCTCATTAAAGGTAACGGCGATCGTGCTGTTATCCGCCGCAATGGACACAGCTGAAATCCGAGGATTAATTGTTGCAGCCGTAGTTGCAAAGTCAAAAGTCTTGATGGTCCCATCGCTTCCGTTATCCTGGTAGGCTAATACATAAGTGTCATAGTCTAAAGCCACCATGGAAACCCAAACGGCGTAAGAGGGGTCATACTCTAAGGATGATTTTTTTGTGATCGTAGCACCATCGCTTGAGATGTCAAATGAACTTAAGTATCCATCGTTATCTTTTCCGGTTAGCGCAAGAAGCATTTTATTCTCATCGATCTTAATGAGGGAATTGTGTTGAGTGTATGTTTCATCGTGTTCTAAAGTAGCGACCTTAGTAATGCCGGTGCCATCGGCTTGAATCGTAAAGGTGGATATAAATCCATCGCTATCCACTCCTTGATAGGCTAAGACATAGGTGTCCGCATCTAACTGGGCAAAAGAGTTATATCCAGCAATATCATCATGCTTAAGCTGCCCACTAACCTCTGTGATCGAAGAACCATCCGCAGGAATAGTAAAGGTTGTGATATAACCATCATTACTATTGTCTCCCCATGCTAGGGCAAAGGTATTTGCATCAACCTTAACCAAAGAGTTATGATAACTATAAGTGGTGTGGTGTCTCAGTTGAGCTGTTTGGGTGATCGTCCCGCCATTGATGGTAAAGGTTTTTATCCAGCCACCCCAATTGCTTCCTCCAGATTGACCTGAATTATACCCATTATAAGCCAATGCATAGGTATCATCATCAATTTTGACCAGGCTGTTATAAGAGTCAACGGCATAAGTATCATGCCTTAGATTGCCCAGCTCCTTGATCACACTTCCATCGGTTTTTACCTGAAATACAGAGATCCACTGCCCACTAGTTGATGAAGTGATCGCATTCCCATTGTAATCGGTTCCTGTATCATTATAACCGTAGTAAGCGATCGCATATAGATCATCACTCATTTTAACCATAGACGAATAGTTCACATCATTTGAGGACCACTCAATAGAAGTGACCTCTGTAATTGGGTCACCATCGGTATCGATGGTAAAGGTAGATAAATAACCATCATTAGAGTAACCTGAATATTGGACCAGAAAATTATTGTCATCCATTTTAACAATTTGATTAAAGTTGGCATAATTAGCATTGTGTTCAAGGGTTTGTTTAACGGTCCAGCGTTTATCCAAAAGGTTAACGGTATTGTTACTTTGACTCGTAGTAGAAGCATTTCCCGCTGCATCATAGATCGAATTGGCGACCGGATTGACCGAAAGCACTTCAGTTCCATTGGCGGTTCCGGAAATTCCGATTCCTAAAGTGTAGATATTGCCACTAACAGATATACTGGTAGGGGTTGCGCTAGATAATGTGGCCGTTCCACCACTGATCGATAGAGCCCAATCTGAGGTTTGAAGGGCACCACTACCCCCATTGGTATTGTAGGCTGTTTCATTGACCGTAACCGATACAGTAGAATTATCGTCGGCTATAGAAGTTTGAGTAATATTCGGACCGTTTTTATCATTAAAAGTAGCACTAATGTTGTTATTTGCGTTCATGGCGGTTCCACTAGAATTATAAACACTGGAACCGTTCGCAGGTTTTATCGATATTGTCTCCTGGCCTCCAGGAGTACCGGTGACTGATAAAAAGACTCGGATCACAGTCTCCCCGCCAGTGAGCGCTCCAGCGCTACCTTCTGATGTATTGTTATTTTTCTTGATACTGCTAATGGAAGCAGCAGTTGCTACACCTGAATTTTGGGTAAATGTAAGCGTAAAATCATTGGCCTGAAGGGCACCACTACCACCATTGGTGTTGTATGATGCTGCTGAGGCAGTAAGGTCTGCATAGGTATTGTTGGCAGCCATTTCTAGAGATTCAAAACAATAGCCAAGGCATGTGGTGATTGTTACTAGGCCGTGTCCTTCACGAGCACCTGCTGAATTTGATTTATTTGCTCCACCATTATAGGATCCGCCCCCGCCACCACCAGCTGTACATTGACTGTGTCCTGCACCGCCACCAGAATATCCACCACCCCCGCCGGAACTACAATTTATCCAACCAGATGCACCACCACCAAATCCTCCATCATTGCCATAAGTTCCACCTACCGCACCATTAGAAAATGATTTTCCACCTGTTTGATAGGAAGCACCATAATCTTCGCCATTTCCGGTAAAACCACCCCCACCACCTCCGCCATAGCTTGATGTTCTATATCCACCACCGCCACCGGTTCCACCTTTTGCATCGTTACCACTTAGACCATATCCAGGATTTCCATCTTCAGATACGGATCCATGAATATTAGCAGTCACATAAGAAGAATTGTTTCCAACGCCTCCGCCGCCACCGGCAATGATTAATTTTTCAGTATTGGTTTTTTTCACGACAAAGGATCCACCACCACCGCCAGAGGAATAAGTACTAGTGGTAGTTCCTTGTTGACCAACAACAATTTGAAGAACCGTTCCTTGAGTCAAGGTAAAATCACCTTTCATACGTGCACCTTTTCCACCATCAATACTATTTCCAGCGTTTCCGCCTTGAGCACCCCAGACTTCAATGGTGTAGACTCCATCGGCTGGAACAGTCCACTCTTGATACCCCGTGGTATTAATAGTGACGCCATTATTAAGATTGTTACCGGAAGAATACGTGCTGTTGATTTGAGATTGGGTAGGACCTGTTCCGCCCGTGGCCCCTGCATTGGTGAAGGTATATGTGGTTTGGCTAAAGACAGTAGCGGGCAGCAACAATACCACTAGGAATCCCGTAAGATTCCTTAGGAATTTTTTCATTAGCAAAGTGTTACCGTAATGGATCACGATTGAGGCCGATGGTCAGTTTAGCTTAAGTTGTTCTACGTAAGAGCTCTATTGAGCTGTCACTGTACCTTGGCCCAATGAATTGATCTGAATCGCAATATCATCGGGGTCAACGAACTCTGATTCGGCCGTGAATTCAAGCGAGGATGTCGCGGTCATCTTTGTATTAAAGATCACCGTAGCCACACTACCTGTGCCTTCTTTTGTAACTCCATCACCTAAGTAGAAGTAATAGATGTCCAATGTATCAACAGCCGTACTGGGGTTAGCCGGCACGGTAAAGAACATTGGGCTCTGGTTAACATCATCGAAAAAATCTCCGGGGCTAACGTTAGTCACACCTAACCGCACACTATTAAAGGCAATTTGGGTGTGAATTCCGCTCACTCCGGCTACTTGAACTGCAAAAATTTCAAAAACTGCTGACCCACCCACGGACGTTTCTATGGTTGATGGACTAAATACCAATGCAGGTACCTCCCCATCATCTTTATCCAGAGGATTATCATATACGAGCTGAGCCACTTCACAAGCCATGAAAAGAAGGATCATAGCGGGTGACATTATTTTAATCAAGCGCAATGGAAAACCTCAATTGTGGTTGGTTAAGCTCTGGATTATAAACCAGGTCAAATTTTTGTTTTTTAACCGAAGCGGTCTCTTCATCTTCGGGGCCATTTAAATAGGCATCTACAATATTGTAGATATGAACTGCTCCAAGAGCATACATAATGTATTCCATCGTTTGTTCGGATGACTCGGCATCACTCAAGTGCCCTTCAGACGTTTCTTTAAAAGAACGAATTTCAGTAACGTCTGTCGCATTGATATAATTTTGATGGAATTTGACCGCATCATTATTTGAAGCATAATAGTTGTTGTACGTGACGAGAGCAAAAATGCCCAGAGCAGCTTCACCGCCTAAAAAGTACCAGGACTTATTGGTAATATTCGCATAGTCCGTGGTCCACGCTTGACCTAAACCAGGCATCATAGCTGAGCGTAGCGCTGCACCTATTTTGGTTTTAGGCTTATCACTTTGGGTAACGATGGTCCCTTTCCGTTTTGAAATCAACTCTTTCGGTGGCTTAGCATCCATCATTTCCCAGGCGAGGATCTCGATCTCTGTGATCAGACCATCCACCGGTCCCGTATATGTAGCATTTTTGGTTTTGGCTGCAGCACCTGTCGACACTTCAAACATTTTGGCATCGATGGTAAATGTCTCACCCAATTTACCAATCGCACCATTGATCATATATTTTACCCCAAGTAGGGCACCGACCTCAGCTGCACATTCCTCTGATGTACAACCACCAGAAGTTTCATAGCCTTGGTCTTCCATGACCTCTAAAACAGTACTGCGGGCAACTAAAATAGCTTTACCCGTAGCGGAAATTTCTGTGGAAAAGCGATCGGTCAGCGTTTGAGACTCTAATAGACTGATCCCTCTAGGATCAAAGTCCATTACGGCCACCGTAACCTTGTCGCTATCATCAGCGCCAGTTCGTTTTATCATCAAAGCCTTGGGGACTTCTTCACCGACAATTTCCCAAGCCAGGATCTGCATTTCAATCAGTAATCCGCCTACATTTCCATCAAAAGTAAGATTTTTAGCGCGCTCTGCTGCTCCCGTGCTCACTGAGACCATTTTCATATCGACTGTAAAGGTATCTGCAAGCTTTCCAATCGATCCACTGATCATAAACTGAGCACCAAGTAATTCTCCAATTTGGGCTGCACATTCATCGGTTGTACATCCAGATTGTTGAAGACCTTGTTCCTTAAGGATGTTCTCCAACATCTTGCGATCTACCAACCGGACTGCTCCCGTATTGGGTAATTCGGATCTTAGACGCTCGACCAGGGTTTCGACTTCATATTCAGGAATCCCGTTAGCATCAAAATCCAACACAGCTACCGTCGGCTGTGAGAAGGCAGTGCCAATAAAGATAATTGGCATAAACCATCTAAGGTATTTTAATAAGTTCATATGTATTCACTCCATAAGCAAAAAAATTGCCTAGAACATTGTGTAATTTACCGTCAATAACACAAATAATAGTATTCTAAAATAAGTTTACCTTAACTACTGCATAAATACGCATTTACTACGTAGTTACATTTAGATTAATTAATTTTATCAAGTTTAAATAGAGAATGTTTGCTTTAAACTGTCAGAAAACTATTATTCCAGACCGATTAACGAAACGAATATAGGTAAGTAGCAAGATTATCGGTGTGATTCAAGTCAAACCGTTTGCGTATCCTATAGCAGTGACTTTCAACAGATCGAACGGACAAATTTAGACTTTTGGCAATACTTTTTGTATCATAACCCGCCCTTAAGTATGCACATACTCTAAACTGTGCTCGAGTAAGGTCAGGATATTCAGTAGATAAAGTCCGTATAAATATTTGATTGTTTTTTTGAAAAGTTTCAAAAAAATCAATCCAATTCTGTTGAGGATCGGCATCATTCATGATAAATAAGGTAAAATGCTAATTACACTAGTCAAGTACTGCAAATATACTCATTTAATAATAGATGCTATATTGTCTCTGGTTCTTTTTCTATTGGATATAATTGAATTTGATTGATGAATTTATAGAGAGATAAATTTCGATTAAGATTCAGTTTTTTTCGTAGACGATATCGGCGGCTTTCAATTGATCTGACTGAAAGTCCAGTTAATTGTGCAATTTCTTTTGTGGTTTGTCCAGCTTTTAAATAGGCGCATAAACGGAGATCTGAAATAGTAAGTGAACCATTAAGCGTAGTTAATTCATCTAGAAAGCCAGGATAGACTTTATTGAAGCGAGCCTGAAAATCATCCCAATTTGTATTGCCAGAGGTTGCATCTTCTAATTTAGATTTAAGAGGAGCCATTAAGTATTTTGAATCAGAATTCGATAAAAAATCAGAAGCATATTTGACATCTTTTTTAATCGATTCGATCATCTCATTTTTTTCCATAATAGAGGTAGTTGCAGATTTTAATTCTTTTTCTGTTGTCTTTAGCTCTAGTTCTGCCATTTGTTTACTTTGCTCAGCAAGGATTTTTTGCTGTTGGCTTGCAATATTTTGATTGCGAAATGTCACAATTACTAATCCCAAAATTGCAAATCCAATAATTGATAAAGTGATAAATTGTTTCCGTTCACTGAGAACCGCTGATAGTTGCTGTTCCTTGGATTTAAGATCGTTTCTTAATTGTAAATTAATAAATAGATCTTGATTTTGTCTGTTCATCTTTTCTTGGTTCAAGCTCAGTAGCTGTTCGCTGATTATCATGGATCCATCACGATCTCCTTGTGTAATCAAAAAAACCTTTTTTTGTTCTAGTAATCGCAATCTTTCACGAAATAATCCCTGTCTCTCAACAATTTTCAATCCTCTATCAATATCACGAATTGCATTTTGAAGGTCACCAAACTGGGCATAAGCTTTGGCTCGAACAACCATAAGTCGAGATAGTTCGATTGGTAGTTTCTCATAGTGATTCTCTGCTGAGCGAAAGTATTCTATGGCTTCCTTTTTCCTATTAAACTTTGTCGCATATTCAGCTCTGTATTGTTGACTCATGCCATAATAACGATTATAGCTATTAGGTGTTGCACCAATTTGTGTTTCATTTGGATCAGTAAAGAATTTACTGACCACTAATTCAGTGCTGTCACAATATTGTAATGCCAGATCTTTATCTTCCCATTTCATGTATAGTTCAGCAAGACTTAAGTAGGAGTGGGCCAGGTCATCATGTTGACCTCTTTCATGTCGAAATTTCAACCCTTCAAAATAATATTCTTCTGCTGACGCATAGTTCTCTAATTCGATATCAACTAAAGCTATATTATTTACACTAACTGCCATACCTGCTAACTGATCTTGTTTTGAAAAGGGTTGCGCTGGGGATTCAAATGTTTTATATGCATTGAGGTAAGCGCTTCGTGCTTTAGAAAGTAACCCTTGAGAGAAATAAATATTTCCGATATCGATTTGAAACCATGGCGGTACAAAACCTAATAGAGATTCAAACTCTTGTTCTGCATCGTTTAAATAATCAATAGTTTGAGTAGGGAGACCTTTAAGATGATAAATCTGAGCTAAAACCGCATACACTGAACCGATGACTCGGTTAGGACGGTCTTCGGTATATTTTTCAAGGATTTCAAATGAAAATTCTACCGCTGTATTGGGATTTACATATTTAATTCTATTTAGTGAGTCTCGAATAGCCTGACTATTATCTTTATTAAAATAATTATAATTCTGGGCAGATATAGCCGTAATTATAAATGTAAATATTATTAATGTTGGATTTACCAGTCGCATCATATAGTATATATTATATAGATTTGTATTAAGATAAAAACATAATGATGCGTATTTATGCCGTAATATTTTATACGTCATTTAGTTTTAATATCTTCAGCCCACAGTACATAGTCCGAGGTAAAACCTATGTTAAAAAAATATGCTGCAACTCTTGAAAGAAGAGGAGTTGACCCTTGCTCGTCTCAAATACTTGCTGAAGTGCTTGAGAAATTTCCTAAATCTATGACCTTAAAACAACTGTCATATAGAACAGGTAAATCAGAACGTTATATCAAAAGAAAAGTTAAATTAATGAAGCGGAATCATATCCCAATTGATCTCAAGCGTGGTTCAAGATCTAATTATGTATCTACCAGTTTATTTGAACCCGTATCTTGGATATTAAAAGAAAAAGAAAATGCAGAAATGGCTCTGGAAGATATAAATAAGATCGAAATGAATGGTGACGCTAAGGTCAATAAGAAAAAGAATATTGTGAAAAGGATTTATAAAGAATATTTAAGAGATATGAATGATTTAATTGATAGATGGTATTCTCTCAGATTAATTCAAGATCTAAAAGACGACTAAGACGCTTAAGCCAGCAACCATAAACTAAATTATATTTTAAACCCCTTTTTCAAGGGGTTTTTTATTATGAAATATCGATTCATAGTACATAATTATTTGTAATTTTTGATATGGAATCTGTCGATAGAAAAGATCTTTCTACTGAAAAACAAAACTCCAATTCTTTAGACTTTGATAACAATTCAATCAGTGAAATATTGCATATTATTAACCAAGAGGATAGAACCATTGCCGATAAAGTTGCAGGAGCTATTGATGATATTTCACAGACAGTTGAATTGACTACGAATGCCATCCGATCTGGCAATAAAATCTATTATATAGGAGCTGGAACTTCTGGCCGTTTAGGTGTGTTAGATGCTTCAGAGATGCCACCGACTTTTTCCGTACCATCAGATTGGTTCAATGGAATTATTGCTGGTGGTGATGATGCTCTAAGAAATTCAATTGAAGGAGCAGAAGATAGGCCTGAAATGGCCATAAAAGATCTTAGGGAATATCCTTTGGAATCTGGAGATGTTTTAATTGGAATTAGTACAAGTGGTGCGGCAATGTACGTACAGTCTGCAATTAATTATGCCAAGTCAATCAATGCCAAAACGGTATATCTTATTTGTAATAAACACCCTCATTATGCTGCAAATGCCGATATACTTATCAAGGTTGATACGGGTCCAGAAGTAATAACCGGTTCAACGCGCATGAAAGCGGGAACAGCTACTAAAATGGTATTAAATATGATATCTACGGCGACCATGGTGCAGCTTGGGAAAGTATATGGAAACCTAATGGTTGATCTGATGACCGTTAATGATAAGTTGAAAGATAGAGGAGTTCGTATTATAAAAGAACTAACTGGTGTAAAAGATGATGTGGCAGAATCAAAATTAACAGAAGCAGGTAATTCCGTAAAAGTAGCAGTTGTAATGATTAAAAAATCATGCTCAAAAGAAGATGCTTTGAACATGCTTGAGAAGGAGAATGGATTTCTAAGGCGAGTTCTAAAATGAGTGATGATAAGATCCTTAAAGATTGTAGAATTGATACGTTTCGATCAAGTGGTAAGGGGGGGCAGCATGTCAATAAAACAGAAAGCGCTGTTCGAATCACGCATTTGCCAACAGGCATTGTTGTTACTTGTCAGGATGAACGAAGCCAACATCGAAATAAAGAGATTGCGATCAAACGATTAAAAGAGAGATTAACTCAATTAGCGCATAAACCAAAAAAGCGGTTTTCAACTAAGCCAACCAAAGGTTCAAATGAAAAAAGAATTCAAACTAAAAAAATTCATTCTCAGAAAAAAATTTTTAGAAAAAAACCAGACATAGGCGATGAATGATAACAAATATTAATTTTGAAAGATCGGTTTAAGAAATATGAATATAAATCAATATATTTTTCGCGAATATGATGTCAGAGGAAAAGTTGAAGATGATTTTCCACCAGAAGTTGTAGAAAGCTTGGGAAAGGCTTTTGGAACATTTATTAAACGGGGAGGAGGTCAAGAGATTGCGTTAAGTGGCGATATTAGGCTGACAACTCCTGATCTAATGGAGCAATTTAAACTAGGGGTGCTTTCTACTGGTGTTGATGTGATCAATATTGGAATTCTGCCCACACCTGCAAATTATTATTCAATGTTTAAATTAGGTGTTGCTGGTGCTGTTCAAATTACAGGAAGTCATAATCCACCTGAGTTCAATGGATTTAAAATGTCTAGAAATAAGAAGGCAGTTTTTGGAGATGACATTCAGAGCTTATACTCAATTATCCAAAGTGAGGATTATGAAACAGGTGAAGGGGCTGAAGCTCCATACGATATTTTATCAGATTATAAACGTATGGTTGTATCAAAAATTAATTTAGATAAGGATATTAAAGTTGCAATGGATTGCGGGAATGCTGCTGGAGCAATATGTGCGCCAGAGATATTTAAAAATCTTAATATAGAATTAACGCAGCTTTATTGTGATGTAGATGGATTATTTCCAAATCATCACCCTGATCCCACGGTCGAATCAAACTTGATAGACCTTATAGACCTGATGAAAAAAGGATCCCATGATATAGGTATTGCTTTCGATGGAGATGCAGATAGAGTTGGTGTCGTTGATGAGACAGGAGAGATCCTTTGGGCGGATCAACTTATGGCTTTATTCCTTCCAGAATTATTGGAAGAAGGTGATGAAATATTATTTGATGTGAAATGTTCACAAGCACTTGAGGATATGATTATAAAATATGGCGGAAAGCCAGTGATGTGGAAAACTGGGCACTCACTCATTAAGCAACGTATGTCGGAATTGAATTGTAAGTTGGGTGGAGAGATGAGTGGGCATATCTTTTTCGCAGATGATTATTATGGCTATGATGATGCAATCTATGTAGCTGCAAGGATCGTTCAGACTCTTTCAAGAACCAATAAGACATTATCAGAGCTTAAAACTGAATTGCCTAAATATTATTCTACTCCTGAGATCAGACTTGAAGCTGAATCAGATGAAGAAAAATTTCGAATTGCTAAAGAAGCTATAGATTATTTTACTGAAAATTATGACTGTAGTACAGTCGATGGAGTCAGAATAAAATTCGGTGATGGATGGGGCTTGGTTCGCTCTTCAAATACTCAACCTGTTATTGTTTGTCGGTTTGAAGCAAATACTAAGGAAAGAATGGAGGAGATTCAATCCATTATTATGAATAAATTACAAGAGATTGGTACGCTTAAGCTTGATGATGGACATTAATTCATTTTCAGATCACATTAATTTTTTGAAGATTGAAATTGATAAAGCTCTTCGGAAAATTCCAGTAAAAGATTCCCCAAAATATCTTTATGATCCGATTCAATATGTGATCAGTGGCAAGGGGAAAAGATTGCGACCAATTCTTGTTCATTTGTCAGGTCAAGCTCATGATGCTGATCCTTCTGAACTCATGAAGGTCAGTTTAGCTGTAGAACTCCTTCACAATTTTTCACTAGTTCATGATGATATTATGGATGGAGATGAAATAAGGCATAGTAAGCCATCTGTTCATCATAAATGGGACAATTCAGCTGCTATTCTGGCAGGTGATGGGCTATTTTCCTTAGCTCAATTGTTACTAACAAAGTTACCAATAATTGTTTTTCAAAGATTTAATGAAGTCGCCTTAACAATTTGCGAAGGACAGGGCATGGATAAAGAATTCGAGAATAATTCATCAATCAGTATAAATCATTATTTATCGATGATAGGCAAAAAGACTGGAGCACTTTTGGGTTTATCTGCAGAAATGGGTGCCTTATTAGGCAAATTAGATAATCATAAGAATAAGGACTTATTTGAATTCGGATTTAATTTAGGTTTGGCCTTTCAAATACAAGACGACTATTTAGAAATATTTGGTGATGAGAGCTCAATGGGTAAAAGCCTTGGTAGCGATATAACCTCAGGTAAGCAAACTGTATTAACAATACTAGCTCGAGAAAAAGATCCGGTTAGTTGGGATAAATTTGTAAGTAGCAATAGTGATATTCAAGGATATAAGGAATATTATGAATCAAGTGAGGTAAAGGTAGAAGCCAAAAAACTCATCGATGAGTTTATATCAAAATCTCAAATTAATCTTGACGTGGTCCCTAAAGAAAAGAGGGATGCTTTAAAATCGTTTTCACAATTAATATTAAATAGGAAATTTTAATGGATAATCATCGTGCAATAGATCCAGATAATATGTATCAATCAATATATGATTTTCCAGATCATATTGTTCAGGCTTTAGATATTGGTAGAACAATAAATATTCATAATACTTATGATAATATTCAAAATATCGTTATTGCAGGTATGGGTGGATCTGCAATAGGGGGAGATGTGGTAAAGTTGCTTACAAAAAATGAATTAAAAGTTCCTTTTGTAATCTCGCGAAATTATAAACTTCCAAACTGGGTTAATGAAAATACGTTGGTTATTTGTTCGTCATATTCAGGTGATACTGAAGAAACTTTAGACTCTTTTGATGATTCATTAAATAAGGGCGCAAAGATTATTGGCATCTCAACGGGTGGCACTCTTACAAAATTACTAATTGAAAACAAGCTTGACGTTGTCACTATACCAAGCGGATTGCAACCTCGAGCAGCATTGGCATTGTCTTTTGTCCCAATGCTATGTCTTTTAAATAAATTAGGATTTATTTCATCAAATTCCATTAAAGATTTGAACTCTACTGTAAGTCTACTGAATGACTTTAGGGATAAATATTCTAATCAAAATGAACAAAACCCTACCTATGCCATAGCTCAAAGAATATATAAAACTATTCCTATTATATATGGTGAAAATGAGTACACTGGTATAATAGCTTTGCGTTGGAAGGGCCAATTAAGTGAAAATTCTAAGATGTTGGCATTTTGTAATGATTTACCCGAAATGAATCATAATGAGATTGTCGGTTGGGAAAATAATAATGCACTAATAGATAATATATCAGTTATTTGGCTTAAAGATAAGGATGATCATCCTCGAGTTATTTCCCGCCAAACTGCTACAAAAGATATTATTGGTAAGATTGCAGCGAAACATGAAGTCGTCTCTTTAAAAGGTGATACACAAGTTGAACGTTTAATACATCTTGTTCATTATGGGGATTGGCTAAGCTATTGGTGCGCTATTTTACATAAGACAGATCCTACGCCTGTAACAAAAATTGATCATCTTAAAAGAATATTATCTAAAATAAGTTGACCGCTAATTAATGGCTGTATAACTTCGGTTGAGTATTGATAATGATTCCTGTTAAAATACAAAAAATTTCTTATTACCATCCAAATCGCAGTTATGCAGTTATTTTAAAAGAGCTGGATGGAGATCGTAAATTACCTGTTTTAGTTGGCGCTTATGAAGCACAGTCTATTGCAATGGCAATGGAATATATGGATACTCCAAGACCATTGACTCATGACCTTATTGTCAATTTGATTAAGGGAATTGAAGGTAATTTATCTTCTGTAAAGATAACTAGTTTAGAAGATGGTGTATTCTTTTCAATTCTTGATGTTCAATCTGATTTACTAGGTCATAGAGAGATCGATTCTCGACCAAGCGACGCATTAGCAGTAGCTTTAAGAATGCACGCTCCAATACTTGTTGCCGATAATGTGATGGATGATGCTATAGTATGGGAAGGGGATTCTGAAAATATTGAAAATGAAATTCAGCAGGAGCCCGAATTACAGTTATTAGAACAACAACTCCAAAAAGCGATTGATAAAGAGGAATATGAGATAGCGGCAAGAATAAGAGATAAGATCAAGGAAATTGATATCTAACTATCAAGTGCCTCCATTGCATATTGAGCGGCATGCTGCTCAGCTGCTTTTTTGCTAGTTCCTATTCCGCTTGGAAAAACTTCATCTCCAATTTTCACATGAACCTCAAATAATTTTTGATGATCTGGCCCTGAAACATCAGATACAAGAAATTTAGGGTTTGATAACTGTTTTATATGGCAAAACTCAATAAGTTGACCTTTATGGTTAACCGACTTCCATGCCTCTAATCGGTTAGCCCATATTGTCTTTAATATAATTTTTTTTGATGGATTGATTCCTCCATCTAAAAAAATGGCACCAATTAAAGCTTCATAAAGATTAGCAGATTGTTTAATTGCAATTTTTTCTTGATCTATATCAACTGTTGATTCAATTTTAATAAAATCTAGTAAATTCATTAATATACCCATAGATGCAAGAAAATTTTTCTGTACAAGAGCAGATCTTTTTTGAGTCAAAATTCCTTCATCACCTTCAGGGAATTCTCTCATCAGTTCTCGACTGACAACAATATCAATAACCGCATCACCAAGAAACTCTAAACGTTCATAGTTTTCTCGAGGCTTACTTGAAATTGACCGGTGTAAAAATGCTTGTTCTAAATATCTTTTATTTCTGAAGCGATAATTACATTTTTTTTCTATTATTGAAAGGGGGTGTGGTTTAAATAGTTTCTTTATATAATTAAACACTGACACCTTGGTTTAATCTTCACCCCATTTTTTTATAACAATAACACCATTGTGCCCACCAAATCCGAAAGAATTTGACATAGCTGCATTAATATTAGATTCTTGTGAATTATTTGGTACGTAATCTAGCGTGCACTCTGGATCGGGGTTAGTATAATTAATAGTAGGTGGTAAGATACCACTTTGTATTGCCTGAATACATGCGATTGCTTCAAGAGCACCACTTGCACCTAGCGCATGTCCAACCATTGATTTTGTTGAGCTAACTTTTAGTCTTTTTGTGTGATCTCCAAAAAGTGATGCAATTGCAGCTGATTCAGTTTTATCATTGAATGGGGTTGATGTTCCATGTGCGTTAATATAATCAATATCATTCACAGATAAATTTGCATCATCAAGAGCCTTTTGCATTGCTTTTATTGCACCTTTTCCACCTTCAGAAGGCTGAGTAATATGAAAAGCATCATCTGTCGAACCATATCCTACGAATTCTGCTAATATTGAAGCACCCCTTTTTTCTGCATGCGAAAGTTCTTCAAGGACAATTGATGCTGATCCTTCACCCAAAACAAATCCGTCTCTTTCAGCATCAAAAGGTCTGCTTGCACTTTCAGGATCCTCATTACGAGTAGATAAAGCT
>Ga0208411_1000542_pt1 | contig 28811 bp, 26 predicted proteins | sample ETN01SmetaG_4_FD_185793 | JGI IMG/M metagenome (GOLD analysis project Ga0208411, IMG submission 185793) | Marine microbial and viral communities from oxygen minimum zone, Eastern Pacific Ocean - ETNP2014F12-01SV261 (SPAdes) (version 2) | ecosystem: Environmental > Aquatic > Marine > Oceanic ... | reverse complement strand
TAGCAAGAATTTTTAAAAAACTGAAAAAGGAACCAAGCGTTTTTAGAATACACGATGTACCAGACAAGGAAAAATTAAAAGCCCTAAAAACAATCGTAAAGGAGTTTGGATATAACTTAGACATATCCTCTAGAGAAGGAACAACAAAAACACTGAATAAAATTTTAGAAGAAATAAAAGGGAAAAAGGAACAGAATTTAATAGAAACACTTGCCATAAGAAGCATGAGCAAAGCAGAGTACTCAACTCAAAACATAGGACATTATGGGCTAGGATTTAAGGACTACACTCACTTTACTTCTCCTATAAGAAGATACCCCGACATTCTAGTTCACCGCCTTTTAGAGGAGTGTCTAAACATAAAAAAACAAAAAAAACAAAAAGACCTATCAAGCAAGTGTAAACATTGTTCAGAAAAAGAAACGGCAGCGACAAAAGCCGAACGAGACTCAATAAAATATATGCAAATAAAATATATGCAGGACAAAAAAGAAATTAAATTTAAGGGAATAATTTCAGGGATTACAGACTGGGGGCTATACGTAGAACTAGAGGAAAACAAATGTGAAGGAATGGTTTATGTAGGAGATATAAAGGGAGACCTTTTTAATTTTAAAGAACAAGAACAAGCCTTAGTAGGAAGAGAAACAAACAAAAAATACAGGCTAGGAGATGAGGTTTACGTTAAGGTAAAAAAGACAGATCTTATAAAAAAACACCTAGATTTTATAATTATTTAATAAATTTATAAAGATGAAAACAAAAATACTTTTTGCGCTGCTTGTTATAGGACAAACAATATTTTCTCAGAACGAAACAAGCAGAAAAATAGGAGACTTTAAAATCCTTAAAGTATATGACCTGGTAAACATAGAGCTTGTCAGGGCAGAAGAAAACTATGCAGAAATAAAAGGAGAACATTCAAACAGCATTGTAATTAAAAATAAAAACGGAGAGCTGAAAGTAAGAATGGGAATTGAAAGACGCTTTAGAGGAGCAAACACCAAGGTAAAGATTTTTTACAACAACCTAGAAAAAATATATGTACATGAAGGAGCTTTTGTTTATTCAAAAGACACGATAGACCAGGCAAACCTTTATGTAAAATCTGACGAAGGAGCCAGAGTAGTTTTTAATTTAAACATCACCGACCTTTCTACCAACACAAGCTCAGGAGCAATAATGGACCTACAGGGAAAAGCTCAACATCATCGAGCAAAAGTTAACACAGGAGGAGAACTGCAGGCATCTAGCCTAAAAACAGAAGAAACAGACCTTTATTTAACCACAGGAGGGCTGGCAGAAGTTTTTGCTGTAAACACATTAAACATAAATGTGAGAGCAGGAGGAACGGTTAATGTTCACTCTAAAACACGAAAAATAGTAGAAAACAAACTGGTAGGAGGAACTATAAATTATATATACGAGAACTAGTGGACATTAATTATATAACCCCAATAACAGTAGGCTTTTTTACATCCTTTATAATGGGGCCTGTGTTTTGGGTTCTTTTAGAAACAAGCATAACAAAAGGGGTAAGAGCGGCAGTAGCATTTGATGTAGGCGTTCTAATTGCAGATGTGTTTTTTATAGCAGCAACATATTATGGAAGCGTTAAGCTTTTTTTAAGCGAGAGCAATAAAGATGGGCTTTTTATTTTGGGAGGAACAATTATACTGCTCTTTGGAGTATATTCTTGGATGACAAGAAGGACACAAGAAAAAAAAATTGAAGTTACAGAATCAAAACACAACTATCTTGGGTTAGCAGCAAAAGGATTCGCAATAAATATTTTCAACGTTGGAGTTTTGATTTTTTGGGGAGGGGTAACAATAGTTGCTGGACCAACTACAGGAAACAGCGCCTCTGGATTTGTTTTGTTTTTCTCTATTGTGCTTCTTTCCTATTTTATTACAGACTTAGGAAAAATATTGATAGCAAAACAGCTTAAGGTCTTTATTAACGAGAACACAATGGTTTTCGTAAAGTCCCTTTTAGCCCTTATTTTAGTTATAAGCGGAATAGTTTTGATAATAGGAGGAATACGAGCGTCGTAAAAAAAAGAGGCGCCTGGCGGATTCGAACCGCCGTAGGAGGTTTTGCAGACCTCAGCCTAGCCACTCGGCCAAGACGCCATATTACTGGAAGGCAAATTTAGAACAAAAAATTTAAAAAATAACGGCTAACTTCTTCTTCCTTCTAGGAGAACAGAAACAGACTCAACATCCGCATTAATAGGAGGATTGATTTTGCTTATTTCAACAACAACACGCTCAACAACAGAAACCTCTTTAAGACAGGAGTCAACAATTCTCTTTGCCACAGACTCAAGCAGCTTAGAAGGAATAGCCATCTCAGATGAAATAATTTTAGCTAACAAGGAATAGTTCGCCGTGTTTTCAAGAGCATCTGTTTTGTAAGCAGCAGACAAATTACAATAAGCCCTAAGGTTTACCAGGAAGTCTCCCCCAATTTTTGACTCTTCCTTTAGACAACCATGAAAGGCATACACCCTCATGTTCTTTATTTTAACAACACCTTTCATTTACGAACAAAAATAGAAATTATCCCTCTATTTTGATAACTTTGTAAACTTATTAAAACAAACCAGACTTGGAAAGTAATAGTACAAATTTTATTGAACAAATAATTAATAAGGATTTGTCAGAGGGATTTAACAAAAAAAACCTATGTTTTCGTTTTCCTCCAGAACCAAATGGCTACTTGCACATAGGCCACGCAAAAGCAATCGCAATAAATTTTGGTTTAGGAGAAAAATATGGAGCCCCTGTAAACCTAAGGTTTGACGACACAAACCCATCAAAAGAGGAGCAGGAATACGTGGACGCTATTATAAAGGACGTAAGCTGGCTAAAATACAGATGGGAAAAGATAACGTACTCTTCCGACCATTTTCAAACGCTTTATCTCTGGGCAGAAATGCTAATAGTTGAGGGGAAAGCCTATATAGACTCTCAGACATCTGAAGAAATTGCTATACAAAAAGGAACCCCGACAGCACCCGGAACAAACAGCCCACATAGAGACAGGGCCTCTGAAGAAAGCCTTCAAATATTTAGAGAAATGAAGGAAGGGAAGCATGAGGAAGGAAGCCATGTTCTTAGGGCAAAAATAGACATGAGCGACCCCAACATGCTTTTAAGAGATCCGGTTATGTACAGGGTTTTACATAAACCCCACCATAGAACAGGAGACAGCTGGTGTATATATCCAATGTATGATTGGGCTCACGGGCAAAGCGATTATTGTGAACAGGTCTCACACTCTCTATGTTCGCTAGAGTTTAAGCCACACAGGAAGCTTTATGAATGGTTTACAGAAAACTTAAAAAAACAAAAAATTAAAAACCTAAACCTTTTGCCAAAGCAAAGAGAGTTTGCAAGACTAAACCTGACATATACTATAATGAGCAAGAGGAAGCTGGTTTCTTTAGTGGAAAAAGGACATGTTTCAGGCTGGGACGATCCCAGAATGCCAACCATATCAGGCCTTAGAAGAAGGGGGTATACTCCAGAATCAATTCGCTCCTTTGTAGAAAAAGCAGGGGTTGCCAAGAGAGAAAATCTTATTGATGTTTCATTGTTAGAGTTTTGCATTAGAGACCACCTTAATAAAACTGTTGACAGAAAAATGGTAGTTGTGAACCCCATAAAGATTACTATAACAAACTACCCTGCAGGGAAAGAAGAAAGCCTTGTTTCAGAAAACAACCCAGAACAGGAGAACTCAGGAACAAGAGAGCTTCCTTTTTCAAAACATCTTTATATAGAAAAAGAGGATTTTAGAGAACAGGCTGGGAGAAAGTTTTTTAGATTAACACTTGACAAAGAGGTAAGACTAAAAAGCGCATACATTATTAAAGGAGAGAGCGTTGTAAAGAATGGGGCCGGAGAAATTACAGAGGTTCTGTGCACCTATGACCCAAAAAGCAAAAGCGGCAGCGGATCAGAAGAAAGTTTGCGAAAGGTAAAAGGAACATTGCACTGGGTTTCTCAAAAACATGCAGTTCCCGTAGAAATTAGAGAATACGACAGGCTTTTTATGACAGAAGTTCCAGGGGAAAAGGAGGGCGACTTTTTAAAAGACATAAACCCACAGTCATTAAACACCGCAAAAGGCTATGCAGAGCCGTCCTTGGCACAAACCAGCCCAGGATCAAAATACCAGTTTCAAAGAAAGGGATATTTTGTAGCCGATGATGAAAGCACAGAAGAAAACATCGTCTTCAATAAAACAGTTGCACTAAGAGACAATTGGAAAAAAAAGTAATAGGAATATGTTTTTCATTTTTTTAAATATTTGTTTAATTTTTTTGGCTGTCTTTTCTTTTTTCCTTTTCAGCTGCTTTTTTCATTTCTTCACCAATTTGATTGCTTGCAGTAAATGAGGCAACCATATTGTTTAGCATTTCTGAGCCTGCCTGAGGCGAATTAGGAAGCAATATTAAATTACTGTTGCTTTCAGCTCCAACAGACTGCAGCGTGTCATAATGCTGGGTAACAACAATAAGCGCAGAAGCTTCTTGAGAGTTGATGTCTACATTGTTCAGCACCTTCACAGAGTCTTCTAGCCCTCGAGCAATTTCCCTTCTTTGGTCTGCGATTCCCTGCCCTTGCAGCCGTTTGCTCTCTGCTTCTGCTTTAGCTTTTTCTACAATCAAGATTCTTGCGGCGTCTCCATCAAATTGAGCGGCAACCTTTTCTCTTTCAGCGGCATTAATTCTGTTCATAGCCTCTTTTACTTGAGTATCAGGGTCAATATCGGTTACAAGAGTTTTTATAATATCATAACCATATTCAGTCATGGCGTCATTTAGCTCAGCCTTTACAGCAATAGCAATGTCGTCTTTCTTTTCAAAAACACTGTCCAGCTTCATTTTAGGAACCTCTGCCCTAACCACATCAAACACATATGATGTTATTTGGTCATGGGGATAGTCTAGCTTATAAAAAGCGTCGTAAACTTTGTCTTTTATCACCTTATACTGAACCGAAACCTTAAGCTTTACAAATACGTCATCTTTTGTTTTGGTTTCCACCACTACATCTAATTGCTGGATTTTAAGACTTAGTCTTCCTGCAACCCTGTCTATTACAGGAATTTTTATCTGTAAGCCAGATTGCCTGACACTTGTAAACTTTCCAAATCTTTCAATAATTGCAGCAGACTGCTGTTTAACAATAAAGAATGTTCCTAGGAGCAACAGCACCGCTAAAGGAAACAATAAGGCATATAATATCATCTTCTTTTTTTTAAGTTATTATTAAATAAACGCAAGCTTTTTGCTAGCGGCATAAAGATAAATCTTTTTAGCTGCAGAACAGAAAAGTTAATATTAAGAATTTGTTAAACTATAGGGTTTTCATAAAGTTCGAAACCCTGTTACACGACTCTTTTATGCCAACAGATGAAATTATAAAACTAATGTCTAGCCCTGACAAGGAGCCAACCATAGCCATCCGCAGCGGCATCATTATTTCGCGCATTTTAATGTTTTTTTCACTTTTGGAGGCTTTTTTACAAAACTCATGAAGTCCGGCTTTTATGGTTTCAACATCTTCTGAGCTCAAGGACTTTAGCATCTCTAAAAGATTTTCTAGGACAACTTTAGTGCTGCTTGATACAGCCTTTTTTCTTCCCCCCTCGTCATATGTTTTAGGAGACTCGTAAAAACAGCGACACACCCCCCACAAATCTTTCAGTGTGTTGGAGCGCTCTTTTGCAGCGTTTAGAACCTCTGTGCTTTTTTCTTTTGAAAGAGCCTCGATGTTGCAGCCAAAATTAGCCAAAAGCCCTAACAGCTCTTCCCCAGACCTTTTTTGTAAGTGCTTGAGGTTAAACCACTTAAGCTTTTCATAATCAAACTGAGCTCCTGCCGAGGAGATTTTTGAAATATCAAAATCTTTCACAAGCTCGTCTAAAGTATAAAGCTCTTTTTCATTGCCCGGGCCCCACCCTAGCATTGCCATAAAATTTATAAGCGCCTCAGGAAGTATTCCTTCTTCTTTATAGCCATTTATTTTGTTTTCTTTCCCCCAGGCCATTGGATATACAGGCACACCGGCCTTCTCGCCAGAACGCTTACTAAGCTTTCCTTTTCCAGACGGACTTAATATTAACGGAATGTGAGCAAAGAAGGGCTTTTTCCAACCAAAAGCATCATAAAGCAAACAATGAAGAGGCAACGACGGCAGCCACTCCTCACCTCTTATTACGTGTGAAATTTTCATTAAACGATCGTCTACAACATTGGCCAGATGGTATGTGGGAGAGCCGTCGGCTTTGTATAGAACCTTATCATCAAGCAGGCTAGACTCAACCTCAACAACCCCTCTTATTAGGTCTGTTGTTTTGACTGTCTGGTTTTCAGGGCACCTGAAACGAACAACATAAGGTTCGCCGCGTTTTAAAAGCGCTTGAGTTTTTTCTTTAGAAAGCGAGAGAGAGTTTTTAAGTTTTAGCCTGTTGTGCCAGTTGTATATAAACGTTTCCCCTTTTTTTTGGTGATCGTCTCGATGAAGCTCAAGCGCTTCTTCAGAATCAAAAGCATAATACGCAAGACCCTTGTCTATTAGTATTTTAATGTGGTTTTCGTATAGAACACTTCTTTCGCTTTGTCTGTACGGCCCAACGCCACCCCCTTCAACAACGGACTCGTCAGCAGAAATGCCACACCACTTAAGCGCACTAATGACATATTCTTCTGCCCCCTCAACTTTTCTTTTTTTATCAGTGTCTTCAACCCGAAGGATAAACGAGCCGCCTGCTTGTTTGGCAAACAAATAGTTGAACAAGGCAGTTCTAAGCCCCCCGACATGTAGAGGCCCTGTTGGGCTTGGAGCAAAACGAACTCTTGTGTTCTCGGCCATTCCTTTTTTTGTCAAAGATAAAACAATAATTCTTCAAATGTTTGTTGTAGTTTTGTTTAATATGAGCAATATTGTGTTTTATTATCATACGGAATTTGTTCTTTCAAACGAGGCGCCTCTTCAAACATGGCTAAACACAATTGCTGCTGCTGAAAAAAAAGAACTACTTCAAGTTGAATATAGTTTTGTTGATGTAAAAGAAATTACGAAGCTTAACCAAGCACACTTAAGGCACAACTATGTAACGGACGTTTTGGCTTTTGACTATTCTAGTGGAAACCAAATTCACGGAGAAGTGTTTGTTTGCGAACAGGCTGTCAGAGCGAATGCCGCCGAACTCAACGAACCCTTTTTAAAAGAACTCCATCGTGTTGTTCTTCACGGCCTTTTACACCTGTTTGGACATGAGGACAATACCCAAGAGCAGCAAAAAAACATAAGAGCGCTCGAAGACAAATATCTTAAAGAGCTTTAGCCTATGCTTTTTCTATTCGTTGTATATTTGTCTTGCACTAATCAAATGTTTCACGTGAAACCACAGCATGTTTAAAAAAACATACGACGTAATAGTTGTTGGAGGAGGTCATGCCGGAAGCGAGGCCGCCGCAGCCGCAGCCAATCTTGGTGCCAAAACCCTTCTTGTTACAATGAACCTGCAAACGATAGGCCAGATGTCTTGCAATCCCGCCATGGGAGGAATTGCAAAAGGACAAATCGTAAGAGAAATTGATGCGCTTGGAGGCTGCAGTGCTGTTGTAAGCGACAACACAGCAATTCAGTTTAAAATGCTTAACCGCTCTAAAGGACCTGCAATGTGGAGTCCTCGAGTTCAAAGCGATAGAGCTGCTTTTAGCCAGTGTTGGAGAGAGCTCTTGGAAAACACTCAGAATTTAGATTTTTATCAAGAAATGGTTTCAGGACTAATTGTAAAAAAAGGCAGAGTGAGCGGGGTGAAAACAGCTCTTGGCGCAGAAATAAAAGCAACAACAGTAGTTTTAACAAACGGGACATTTTTAAACGGCCTTATACATGTGGGCGATAAAAATTTTGGAGGGGGACGGGCAGGCGAAAGACCCGCAAAAGGGCTTACAGAAAATCTGACAGCCTTAGGGTTTTCTTCTGGAAGAATGAAAACAGGAACACCGCCAAGGGTTGACGGCAGGTCTCTTGATTATACAAAAATGACTCTACAACCAGGAGACAAGGATCCTCAAAAATTTTCATTTCTTGACACAACCAGTCCTGTAGAAAACCAACTGCCCTGTCACATGACATACACCAATATTGAAGTTCACAATCTTTTAAGAGAAGGCTTTGACAAGTCGCCAATGTTTAATGGAAGAATAAAAAGTATAGGCCCTAGATATTGTCCCTCAATCGAAGACAAAATACACAGGTTTTCAGACAGAGATCGCCATCAATTATTTGTTGAGCCTGAAGGAAGAAGCACCGTTGAGGTCTATGTTAACGGCTTTTCTACCTCTTTACCTGAAGAGGTTCAATATAGAGCACTAAGGTCTGTTGCAGGGTTTGAGAACGTTAAATTTTTCAGACCGGGATATGCAATTGAATATGATTTTTTTCATCCAACACAGCTAGAACACACACTTGAAACAAAGTTTGTTAAAGGCCTTTACTTTGCAGGACAAATCAATGGAACAACAGGCTACGAGGAGGCCGGAGCACAAGGGTTGATGGCAGGAATAAACGCAGCTCTAAAAACAAAAAACAGAGAGCCTTTTATTTTAAAAAGAGACGAGGCTTATATCGGAGTTCTAATAGACGATTTAATAACTAAAGGGACGGAGGAGCCGTACAGAATGTTTACTTCTAGGGCCGAATATAGAATGCTTTTAAGGCAAGACAATGCAGACAAGAGGCTTACAGAAAAGAGCTATAAGATTGGTTTAGCCACCAAGAGCCGGCTAAACAAAATGAAAAGCAAGTATTCTAACGCAGAGAAACTAATTAGTTTTTTGAAAAAACAAAGCGTTTCCCCAGAACAGATTAACCCTGTTCTAAAGAAAAAAAAGTCAGCGCCCATTAAACAGCCAGGTAAGTCAGAAAAAATACTTTCGAGACCAAACATTGGGCTAGGCGACCTAATGTTGGTAAAGGAGATTAAAAGGAAGATCGACCTGTTTGGGCTAAGCCAAGAAGAAAAAGACCAGGCAGAAATACAAATCAAATACAGCGGCTATATAAACAAGGAAAAAAATAACGCGGACAAATTAAACAGGCTAGAGGCGGTTAAAATTCCAAGCAAGTTTGACTATTCTAAAATAAAATCAATGAGCGCAGAGGCTAAGGAAAAATTAATTAAGGTTCGTCCAAAAACAATTTCGCAAGCATCAAGAATAAGCGGCGTCTCACCAAACGACATATCAGTTTTGCTCGTTTATATGGGAAGGTAAGAATGTTTCACGTGAAACAAGAATAAAGATGATAAACAAAATTATAAATACAAAAGACTATCTTGTTACAGGGGAAAGCTTTAAAATATCCCTAGACGAGCAAACCGGGGTTTTGAAAACAACTCCCACGCCAAACCCTGAAACCCTTAAAAAATATTATCAGATACAGCGCTATACGTCCTATACGTCTACCCCCAAAACAGCAGTAGAAAGAGCCTATGTTTTTGTTAGAAAAACAAGGATGGCAAAAAAAATTAAAAAAACACTAAGCATGCTTAATGGCAGGGGGTCGCTGCTGGACTATGGTTGTGGAACAGGAGATTTTCTATTAAAGGCAAAAGAGGCAGGGCTAAGCGTTGCAGGAATTGAGCCGCACCAAAAAGCGAGAGAAGCTGCAACACTAAAAACGAGCGCAAAAATTTTTAGATCAAAAGAAAACGCAGAAACAAACACAAACAAATATGATGTAATAACACTTTGGCACTCATTAGAGCACGTATTAGATTTAGAGCAAACGACAACTTTCTTAAAAAACAAACTCAAACCAGAAGGAAAGATTGTTGTTGCAGCGCCCAACCACAAATCCTTTGATGCAAGACACTATAAGGGGTTTTGGGCAGCCTATGACGCGCCACGACACATATGGCATTTTGACCAAAACTCTATTGAGAAAATATTCAAAAAACACGGCTTTGTTTTGAAATCAAAAAAAACAACGATGTGGGATGCGTTTTACGTTTCAATTCTTTCAGAAAAATACAAAGGAAGTTTCTTCCCTTATTTAAGAGGGGTTTTTGTTGGAAAACTTTCAAATTTTTTATCCTATTTCACTGGAGAAAGCTCCTCAATTACCTATGTTTTTGCTAAGGCGAACAAAAAGTAAATCCCTCCGGAATCAAAGTATACACCAAGACTCCTTTTTCTAAAACCTCTCCGTCTATTTGTGAAACAACAGGACGTTCCTTAGAGCCAACCCGAACAGTTTTGGAGCGACGAGTAAACACTTTTTTGTCTTTAAAGAGACCTCCATTAAAAAGCCGAGGAATGTTTTTAACTATATCTAGTTTTGTAAAATCTTGCGCAACCGTAATGTCAAAACACCCATCAAAAGGGTCTGCGTCTTTTGTTAGCCGCATTCCACCCCCTGTAAAGGAACAAAGCCCAACGCCAAGCAAGAACACATTAGCTCTAACTTTTAGGGTGTCTAATTCTATTGAAACAGGAAGATTTTTAAATTTCATAAAATTTATAATTGCGCAGATGAAATAGGAGAGAGGGCCAAATTTTTTATAACGATCCAGCCTAGACAACACAAAACAATCAAACCCGGCGCCAGCATAATTTATAAAATGATACTCTCGTTTTGTTTTTCCAAAAACCTCAATTTTCCCCACGTCTTGAGTTTTAATATTTTTCTTTAATATAATTTTAATTGCTTTTTTATAGTCTAGAGGAATTCCGTGAGATTTTATCCAATCATTTCCAGTTCCAGAAGGAATAACACCAACTAATATTTTTTTTACAGGGACTTTGTTTTGCATGTAAACCCCTCTGACAACCTTTTGTATTGTGCCGTCACCTCCAACAGCAATTATCTGAGCGTGTCCACGAAGAATTGCTTCGCGAGACAAGATTGCCTCGTGCCCAGCATATTCGCTAAAAGCATATTCCAGAATAATACCAGAAGCCTTAAGAGCGGTTTTTATAGCCTCCCACAGCGTTATAGCTTTTCCTGATCCAGCGCTAGGATTTACAACAGCATACCAATGGTTAGCCTTGTTTTGCATCGGAAGGTTTTTTATGAAGAAGGCGGGTTAACTTTATTGAGGCGTCTAGGAAAACAATTTTAGAATTACCATTCCTCTCAATATTATCATGGGCTGACTGAACCTCGTCATAGATTTCAACGACATTGTTCTCGTGAACAAAAGGAGCAAACTTTTCAAGCTTAAACCCGTTGTCAAAACCGGCAGAGTTTCTTTCAACAGCATAATTATATAAAAGACCTTTTCTAAAAACCGACAGAGAGCTTTTAAGAAAAGCCTTTTGATCTTCCCTGCTTTTTTTTGCCATGTTTTCACTGAACGAAATGATTTCTCCAAGAGCTTCTTTTGACGTTTTTACGCGAAAAGCAAGCCTAACCCAGCGGATAAAATCAGCACTGCTTTCTTCTGCAACCTCTTGATTTTCAGCAAGTTGACATGCAGCCCTGTAATTGCCTTTTGACTTTATCCCAATTTTCTCAGCCGTAGAGCTTTTAGTTTTATATCTAACACCCAGCCCTAAAGCAATATCATTTGAGGCAATAGGAGGAATTTCGATTTTTTGACATCTAGAGCGAATTGTTTCAAGAATTCCCGCTGGATTCTCAGACAACAACAAGAAAACAGTGCTTTTTGGAGGCTCTTCCAAAAGCTTTAAAAGTTTATTTGAAGCACTTGGGTTCATTTTCTCTGCCATCCAAATAACCATAAACTTGTATCCCCCCTCATAAGACTTAAGTGACATTGTTTTAGAGATTTTTTCGGCCTCTTTAGCCGAAATAACCCCCTGCTTGTTCCCAATACGAATTTTTTTATACCAGTCGTGTAGACTGAAATAAGGGGAATCAAACAACATTTCTCGCCACAGACTTAAAAAGTCTTTAGAAACAGGGTCTTTTTTTATTTTGTCGTTTGTGTTGACAGGAAATGAAAAATGTAAGTCAGGATGGGACAGAGAGTCTACCTTAAGCTCAGCCGCCCGAACAGCCTCAGAGTCTTTTCCTAATGATGAGCTGAGAACAATTTTTATAAACGCCAAGGCTATAGAGAGTTTTCCCACACCCTCAGAGCCAACCAGCATATAGGTGTTTGCAATTCTGTTGTTTTTAGCCAGGCCTTCTAGATGTTGCAGGAGCTGTTTTTGACCAATAGGGTTAGACGGAGACATTTAACAAAGATAAAAGAATAATATAGTTTTATACTCATATAAAAACTATATTTGTTTAAGGCTTTAAGCAGATGAAATTTGTAACAGACATTGGTTTTAAAAACAAAAAAGCTTTAATAAGAGTTGACTTTAATGTTCCTCTCGACAACAACAATAACGTTCTAGACGCCTCAAGAATTTTAGCCGCAAAACCAACAATCGACCACATAATTAACAAAGGCGGCGCCTGCGTATTAATGTCACACCTAGGAAGGCCCAACGGGCACAACCCAAAACTTTCGTTAAAACACATATTAGAACAAACACAACAGTGCTTGTCTAAAGAAGTAATCTTTATTAGCGATTGCATAGGGCCCGATGTAGAGAAAGCGGTGAAGGCAATTAAGCCTGGAGATGTTTTGATGCTAGAAAATTTAAGATTTTATCAGGAGGAAGTTAAAGGAAACGAAAGCTTTTCAAAGAAGCTTTCAAGGCTGGGGGATGTATATGTAAACGATGCTTTTGGCACAACACATAGAGCACACGCCTCTACAGCAACAATTGCAAAATATTTTTCAGAAAAATGCGCAGGCCTACTGCTAAAAAAAGAAATACAGTCGATAAAGAACATTTTGGTTTCAAAAAAGCAGCCAGTAACAGCAATTATAGGAGGGGCCAAGGTTTCTTCTAAAATTCCTATAATTAAAAACCTCTTATCAATAGTAGACAATTTATTAATTGGGGGAGGAATGGCCTATACATTTATTAAAGCCCAGGGCGGAGAAGTGGGGGCATCAATTTTTGAGTCAGAAAAAACAACAGAATGCCTTGAGCTAATAAAAACAGCAGAGAAAAAAGGAGTTTCAATTTTATTACCAAAAGACGTTATCGCAGCAGCAGAGTTTAAAAACAGCTCTACAACAAAAACCATAAGAGCAAGCAAAATTTCTCAAGGATGGATGGGGCTAGACATAGGCCCAGAAACAGAAATAGAATTTTGCAAAACAATTAAAGAAAGCAAAACAATTTTATGGAATGGGCCTATGGGGGTTTTTGAAATGAAGAGGTTTTCTAATGGAACAAAGGCTGTTGCAGCCTCTGTGGCAGAGGCTACAACAAACGGAGCATATTCATTAGTTGGGGGTGGAGACTCAGTGGCGGCTCTAAAGAAATTTAATCTCTATAACAAGGTAAGCCGTGTAAGCACTGGAGGAGGAGCAATGCTAGAAAGCCTAGAAGGAAAAGAGCTTCCCGGAATAAAAGCCCTAATGAGATAAAAAACACCAATTCTTTATGAAAGCACTCTTAACACTTTTTATATTAATTGCCCCAATTTTAGAAAGCAATTCACAGGCCTTTCCTGTTGAGGAGCAAAAAGCTCTAAAAGACAGTTTTTCAAACTTTAGCTCAGAAACCATAAAAGCAAGACTTAATGAGCTTAACAAAAAAACCCCAATAGAGATTTCACACACCCCAGAGCTAGAAGACTTAATTAAAAAATACTTAAAAGAAAAAAAAAGCTTTTTCGTTCAAAACACAGAACGTATGAGCTACTATTTTTCAATATTTGAAAAAGCTTTACAAAACAACAAAGCACCTCTAGAGTTAAAATACTTGCCAATAGTAGAGGCAACGCTAAATCCTAAAGCGGTTTCAAAAGTGGGGGCTACAGGTTTGTGGCAATTTATGTATGCCGCAGCAAAAGAAAACGGCCTAGAGCTTAACAGCTATATAGATGAACGAATGGACCCGGAGAAATCCTCAGAGGCAGCAGCAAAATATTTGTTAAAACTAAAAGAAAGACATAACGACTGGATCTTGGCTGTTGCCGCATACAATGCAGGCCCAAGAACAATTTCAAGAGCTATTATTAGGTCAGGCGGGTATAAGAATTTTTGGAACATAAGGGGGTTTTTACCATATGAAACATCACGCCATATACCAAAGTTTATTGCAACAATGTATGTTTTAGAATATGCAAACGAACACGGAATACCCCTTTATAAAGAAGAGATTATAAAAAAGAAGACAGACACAGTTCACGTAAAAGAACAAATTTCTTTTTCACAGATAGCCAGATTTTTAGAAATACCTCTAGATACAATAGAATTTTTAAACCCCTCCTATATACACAAAATAATTCCAAAAATTAACAATAAAACTCAAACTCTTACACTTTCTGAAAACCACACCCTGCTATATGCGGCAAGAGAGAAGGAGCTTTATGATTTTGCAAAAAAGGAATTCGATTCATTAGAAAAACCCCTCCCAGATCTTTATAGCATTAACTCTAAAATAATCTATAAGATAAGATATGGAGACTATTTAGGAAGCATTAGTAAAAAATTTGGGGTAAAAACAGCAGACATAATGAGATGGAACAATTTATCAAGCGATAAAATAAAAGAAAATCAAAGACTAATAATTTTCCCAAAAAGAATACCGAAAAATTAATAGTACATTTAGCCAAAGCATCATGAAAAAACTAGCTTTAATAACAGCCCTAGCTTTAATTAGCTGTAAGAACGACACTAAAATTGTCTTGGCATCTTCTGGCAACCTAAACGAGATATCAATAGTTGTTGAAGATCAGCTGTGGGAAGGAAGTGTTGGAAAAGCACTAAAGAGCAGCCTTACAAAATCAATATACGGGCTTCCACAACACGAGCCCCTATTTAAGCTAAGGCAAATTCCGCCAAGAGTTTTTACTGGCTTTGTCACAAAATCACGAACAATAATAAAAATAGAACACAACAAGCCAAAACAAACAAAGCTCATAGCAAACCAATATGCTGCGCCCCAAACAGTTGTGATTATTTCGGGAATGAATAGTAAGGAAATTATAGAAGAATTTAAAAAGCATGCAAGAGAAATAATATACAAGATAAAAGCAGGCGAAATTAAAGAAAAACAAAGAAGAATAAGAAAAGCGCTTAGCAGCTCCCAAGTATTAGACAGTATTTTTAAAATTAAACTAGATTTTCCATCAATTTATAGGATTGCAAGAGCAGACAGAGACTTTGTTTGGATAAGAAAAGACACAAAAAGCGGCTCAGTAAACCTATCAGTATCCCAAATACCCTTTAAAAGAAAGCCCTTAGATGTAAGCACAATAGTTGCTACAAGAGACTCCGTGTCTAAACAAAAAATTCCAGGACCAACAGAAAACACATATATGTCAACAGACCTTCAATATAGGCCTGTAATAAGCCAAGCAACAATTGGCAGCAAAAAAACAATACAAACCAAAGGCTTATGGGAAGTGAAAAAACAATTTATGGGAGGCCCTTTTATTAATTTTTCCGTTGTAGACTCAATTAATAACCGAATATTATTTTTCGATGGATTTGTATATTCTCCAGGGACAGAAAAAGCAAGCTATGTTTTTGAGCTTGAGGCAATAATTAAAAGCTTAAAGATTCTGAATTAAAAGAAGCAAACTATTGTTTTGCTTCTTCTTCTTCTTCTTCTTTAGGATCATCCGCTTTAAGCGCCTTTTTAAATTCTTTAACCCCTTCTCCAGTGCCTTTTACCATGCCGCCTAGCTTTTTTCCAATACTTTTTCCTCCAAAAATAAACACAGCAGCAACAACTATTAATGCAATTGACCCCCATCCTGGAATAGCGAGTGAAAAAACAGATAAAATCATAGTATTAAATTTTACGCAAAGTTAATAATTAAAAGTTTAATCTTAAACCATTGCTCATTATAATGAAAACCAGAATTGTAATTATATTTCAGTATTTTTGAAAAGCATGAAGAAAAAGAAGAAAACCAACGAGTTTTTAGAAGCCCTATATAAGCAATATAAAGTGGTCGTCTCAAACGACAAGACCTTTGAGGAAAGACTCTCCTTTAAAACAACAAAATTTGGAGTATTTCTCGTTGCCCTAACATACACATCAATATTAATAGGAGTAACGGCAGTGCTAATTTTTTTCACACAATTAAAAGAGTATGTTCCCGGATATTCTTCGCTGGAACTATTAAAAAGCTCAACAGAACTAAGCCTTAAAACAGACTCAATAGAAAGAGTGGTTACCCTTAATAACCAGTACTATAATTCTATAAAAAAAGTATTGACAGGAGAGCTTGACACAATTGCTTTTAACAGAGACTCTATATTAAATGAAATAAACAAAGACATGCTTTTATCAGGCTTAAGTCCTTCAAAAGAGGATTCTTTATTAAGAAAACACATAGAGGAAGAAGATAGATTTAATTTAACAAGAAGCCAGCTTTTAGTTGAAAATAAAATACTTTTTCAACCAGTTATAGGAGAAATAACACAGGCGTTCAATTATAATGAAAATCATTTTGCCATTGATATAGCTGTTGACACAGGAACACCTATAAAAGCCGTTTCTGACGGAAGAGTTGTCTTGGCAGAATGGACAATGGAAACAGGCTATGTGATTATTCTTGACCATGGAGACATGCTTTTGTCTGTGTATAAGCACAACTCCTCTTTGCTTAAAACCCAGAATGAGCTAGTTACAGCGGGAGAGGCTATTGCTTTGTCTGGAAACCAAGGAACCTTAACAACAGGGCCGCACCTACATTTAGAGCTTTGGAAGAATGGAGCCCCAATTGACCCTAAACAATTTTTTAATTTTAAATAACCGTCAATGTTTAAAGAGATAGCAATAAGTTTTTTGGCAAAAAAACGAAAGAAAGCTATTCTAAAATGGGCAACACATCCAATTGAAAGTCAAAAAAACACACTTAAAAAGCTAATAGCTTTTGGGAAAAAAACTGTTTTTGGAAATGAGCACAAGTTTAATAACATTAGGTCTTATAATGATTTTAAAAAAAATGTTCCAATAGCTGACTACGAGAGCCTCCAAAAATATATAAATCAAATAAAAAAAGGAAGAAAAAACATTTTATGGCCTGGACTGCCAAAATATTTTGCAACAACCTCTGGGACAACATCAGGAGAAAAACACATTCCCATAACAAAAGAAAGCTTGCCAAATTTACTGCAAGGAGCCACAGACGCGCTATTAATGTATATTGCCAATACAGGAAAAACAGAGGTTCTTGCAGGTAAGTTTATTTTTTTACAGGGGAGCCCAGCATTAGACCAAACAGGAGGCATAAAAACAGGAAGACTCTCAGGAATTTCAGCACATCATGTGCCCTTTTTTTTAAAAAAAGCCAGACTGCCGTCTAACAAAACAAACTGTATTGAAGACTGGGAAAAAAAAGTAGAAGCAATTGTACAAGAGACAATAAAGGAAGATATGACAATACTCAGCGGTATTCCTTCATGGCTTCAAATGTATTTTGAAAAACTACACGATGTATCAGGAAAACCTGTAGGAGAAATTTTCAAAAACTTTAATCTATTAATATACGGGGGGGTAAGTTACGCACCATATAAAAACAAGTTTGAAAAACTAATTGGAAGAGAAGTAGACAGTATAGAGGTTTATCCATCGAGCGAGGGATTTTTTGCTTTTCAAGACGAACAGGAATCTAAAGACCTTCTCTTAATTTTAAATGCAGGGATTTTTTATGAATTTATTGAAGAAAAAGATTTTTTAAACTCAAAACACAACAGAGTTTCTATAGAAGAAGTAAAAACGGGAGTTAATTATGTATTAATTATTTCAACGGCTGCAGGCTTGTGGGGGTACAACACCGGCGACACAGTCATGTTTACCTCAAAATATCCGTTTAAAATTATTGTTACTGGAAGAATAAAGCAATTTCTTTCAGCTTTTGGGGAGCACGTTATAATTAAACAAGTTGAAAGCGCAATAGAAAAAACATGCGCGAGTACAGGAATTTCTGTTAACGAGTTTACCGTTGCCCCAAAATTTACCTCTGAAAAGAGAGGGTCCTATCACGAATGGTTTATAGATTTTGACGAAGAGACAAAAGACCTAAAAGTCTTTGAAAAAACCCTAGACTTGAAAATGCAGAGTCAAAACAAATATTATCAAGATCTCATCCAGGGGAAGGTAATAAACAGTCTAAAAATAAGAAGAGTTTGTAAAAATGGGCTTAACATTTATATGAGCTCTATAGGAAAGCTAGGTGGACAAAACAAAATTCCCAGGATTTCAAATGACCGAAAAATTGCAGATGAACTCTACCGGTTAAATTTGGTTGAAGAAAGATAAAATCAGTATTTATAAAATAAACCAGAAGAAGTTTCGTTTAAATATGACAAAATAAATTGTCATGACTAACGAAAGAAACAACAACACACAAGAAGAAATGGACATCCTTCTTCTTTTCAAAAAAATAGAAACAATTTTCTTAAAAATTATTTTATTCTTCTTTAGAACAATTAAAGAAACATTATTAGCCTGGAAAAAACTCGCCGCCTTAATCCTTTTAGGCGCAGTCTTTGGCTATGTTGCTGAGAATATTATTGGGAAAGACTCTGCGAAAGAAGCTTCAATTTTATTACGGATAAATTTTGATGCTGGAAACTATGTTTATGACGCTATAAACTTAATAAATCAAAAAATAGAAACAGAAGATGAGGATTTTTTCACTAACGACATGAAGTTCAATGAAGACGAGGTTCTAGAAGAAATTAGCATAAAACCAATAATAGACTTAAAAGACATTTTAAAAGACGACATAAATGCAAATGAAATTAGGACTCTTTTTGAAAACCTAGAATTTGAAGATAATTTAGCAATGACAGAAGGTTTTAGATCGGATTATAAATATCATGTACTAACCCTAGACATCTCTTCTTCTGCCAGCAACTCTTCCATAAAAAAAATAATAGACTATTTTAATATAAATCCTTTATTCATAGGCCTAAAAGAAAGACAGCTTCAAAGTATTTCAAGCACTATTTTTAACAACGAACGAACAATTGAACAAATAGATAAGCTTATAGAAAAATATAGCTCAGCAGACAGCTTTGAAAAAAGCACTTCCCAATTATATATTGACAATAAAACATATTTACCTAATGAGCTTATTAAGATAAAAATTACGCTAGAAGAGCAAAATGAAGAACTAAAAGGGGAAAGAATTTTGTCTACAGAAACAGTAATGGCGGTAAATGACACCAGTCTTTTAATAGAGCAGAAGGGCCTAAGCGACAACAAAACTGTTTATTATCCAATTCTCTTGGTGCTTGCATTTATTTTAGGAGGCGCTATCTTAAAACTATACAGGTATTTAGAGGAATTAGACCGAAGAATGTAGCATGGTGCGCGAGGGACTATTAAAAAAAAGCTTTGGAGTTCTTTTTATAAGGGGATTGGGCGTTATATTGCTGTTTTTGTTTTCACTATTTTTAACAAACTATTATTCAGCAGAACAAGTAGGGCAGTATGATTTTGTTAGAGCCACAATAATGATTCTTAGCGGAGCCTCTTTAATAGGCACCAACCAGTCCTTAATTTATTATTCAGGTTTTTTGAACTCCAAAAAGTCCTTAAACTCCATTAAGAATATATATTTTAAAATGATAAAAATGACTACAGGCATATGTATAGTTTTTGTTTTAGGATATTTAATTATACCAGAAGGTCTTATTAATGAAATTTTTGACAAAAAAAATGCACACTCCTTAATTTTAAAAGCTGTTGTAGCACTGTTTTTTTATACAACAACAATGCTTAATGTTGATGCGCTAAGAGCATTAAACCAAACAATACACTCAGAACTTTATAGAAATATTTTTAGATATACTCCAATTTTTATTTTATCAATAGTTTTATTTTTCACCCAGAATCAAGAATGGCTAATAGAGGCTTTTTTAGCAGGCTTTATTTTGCTTTCATTAACTACAACAATTAAAGTATTAACTCTTTTTAAAAGACTAAATCTGTCTAATCAAATTAGTTACAGATTTTCTTATAATCAAATATTTTCACGCTCATACCCAATGGCATTGAGCGCAATAGCATATTTTATTATGCAAAGCGTAGACATAATAATACTTACTGTTTATGAAGGGTTTGACAACGTGGCCTATTATTCAATCGCAGTAAAATTAGCAACGGTTACAGCACTTGCGCTTATGTCTGTAAATATTGTGATTGCCCCAAAAATTGCAGAGATATATAACACAAACGATTTTAATAGGCTAAATAAGCTGATTAAGGATTCGGCGAGAATTATTTTTATTATAAGCCTCCCCGTACTATTAATTTTATTTATTTTTTCTGGCCCAGCACTAAGTCTTTTTGGGGAAGGATATGTTTTTGCAAAACAAGCTTTATGGTTTTTGTTAGCTGGCCAATTTTTTAGCGCTTTGTGTGGTCCAGGAGCGACATACTTAAACATGACAGGCAAACAGAAAACCCTTAACAACATATTAATTTCTGGGCTCATAGTGAATGTTATATTAAATCTAGTTTTGATCCCTGTTTATGGAATAGAGGGCGCAGCAACAGCAACACTAATTAGCATGGTTTTTTGGAACAGTCTAATTGTCGCAGTAATCTATAGGGCTGATAGAATAAAAATCTTTATATCATAGCATATGCGTTTACCAAACTTTATAATATCTGGTTTTCCAAAATGCGGAACAACATCCCTTCACTACTATTTAGCAGAACATCCTGAAATATATATGCCAAAACAAAAGGAGCTCCATTTTTTTACCAACAAAATTCTATCAAGACAAACAGCGGGCAACGGAGACAAGCTGGCTTTAAAAACACATATTAGAAACTTTAATGAATATTCTAAATTTTTTAGTCCAGAGAATAAACACAAGGCTGTAGGAGAAACCTCCCCCTCATACATAAACTACCCAGAGCTTTTTAATGAAATTAAAAACTCACTGTCTAGCCCAAAAATTATAGTATTAGTTAGAGATCCTATTAAAAGAGCATATTCGAATTATCTTCATTTAGTAAGAGAGAACAGAGAACAGCTTAGTTTTGAGAAGGCAATAAAGGATGAAGAAAAAAGGAAGAAACTACAATTTTCAGATTTTTGGTATTACAAATTTAACTCTTCATATTATGAAAAAGTAGTAAAAGCAAAGGAGGTTTTTCCCGAGGTTTTAATTTTAACTCAGGAAGAACTAACACTCAAGCCGGAAGAAACTATAAAAAAAACATATGAATTTTTAGAAGTAAATAGCGACTTTAGACCAACACTATTGAATAAAAGATACAACCCTGGCGGAGCCTATAAGAATAATATAATTACCAGAACAATCTTTAAGCCATCAAAGATAAAAAGCTTTATTAAAAGAAAAATCTCAGTGAAGCCATGGATGAAAGACATTCTTAATGCTATAATAAGAAAATATAAAACAAAGCCAAAAGCAATAAATAAAAAAACAGAACAAGAGCTGAAAAAATTCTTTAGAAAAGATGTAAAATCTCTAGAAAAAATCGGAGTAGAAACAAAACTATGGGGAAACTATAAATAAAAAAATGAAACAAATAAGCATTATAAATATTGCTCTATGGGCTATCTTGATGGGCATTTTTTTTATCCCTTTCAATTCTTGGGAAGGCCTCCCTATTTTAGGAGAATTTTACAGAGACTCATGTTTTCTGTTTTTTATAACTGCTTCGTTTTTTGCCCTTTTAAAAAGAAAAATTAAAATTCCAATAAAGAATATAGTTTTCCAGTTTTTAATTCTACTTATAGCCTGGTGTTTTACAGCAACGATTTTAAACAGCATGACTGTCGCAGAATATTTTTTCAAACAAACAACAGGACTGGAGAGATTTATTAATCAGTACGGAGCCTTGTTAATATGTTCAATTATTTTGCCAATTACTTTTTTTAACATCTTTTATTTAGTGAACTTAAATAGGCTTTTATACACAATTAGAAAAGTAATATTAGCCTCATTTATAATAGTGTTAATATATGCGTTTTTTGAGATTTTAATTGTAAAGTTTGGCATGCAAGATTTAAAAATTAAAGTCTTAAACCTATTTGATTATTTCCCTTTTACTGAGGCTAAAACGGACTCATTGTTAAATAGAATTTCTTCAGTTACTTTTGAACCCCCAGCCTTAGGGACATACCTCTTATCAATTGCAGGCTGGATGTTTAGCTATATAATAACCAGCACGTCTAGGTGGAGATTTTTGCCTTCAATAGCTGTTATTTTGCTGGCTTTTATTTCAGGATCTAGAGCGGCATTCTTTATCATCATTGTTCAGTCCCTGGCGTTTTTATATATCCTTTTAAAGGATTTAAAATATTCAAAAGTATTCTTGAATATTACACTTGCTTTGACATTAACAGCTTCTTGCTTCTGGCTAGTATTTTCAAATCAAATTTATGAATACGCTAGAAATGAAATAGCGTCTTTTAGGCTTGATGATAGCGATCACTCTAGATCTAATAGGTCAAGATTTGGAATACAAGTAGCTATGTATAAGGTTTTTTTAGAAAACCCTATAACTGGAACTGGATATGGTCTTCAAGCATTTGAATCAAGAAAAAAATACCCAAACTGGGCAAAGAAAAACAACTGGGAATTTAGACTTAGATATTCAAATCAGCAAGAAAAGCGTTTCCCTCCAGGATATAATATATATTTACGATTTCTTAGTGAAACAGGGGTTGTAGGATTTTTAATTTTTCTTGCACTGCTGCTTCACATATTTTTCTGGTGCTATAATAACTTTAGAAAACACAACACATATTCAGTAATTATATTTATTTCAATGATAGGATTTTCAATGAACTGGTTAAAGATGGATTCTTTAAGAATCTATGCTTTTTGGATTTGCTTGGCTATTATATTTGCAATAGACTATAAAAAATTAAACAATGTTTAAAGAGCTTATAATTATTATTCCTCATTACAATAATCCAAAAGGACTGTATGCTTCGATTAATTCAATAAGGGAGAAGTTGAAGGCGGATATAATTATAATTGATGATGGGAGCCAGGAAGAAATAAATATCAAACAACTTAAAAGCGAATATAAGTTAGGCACAATTTTTTACAAAAAAAACGAATTAAATAAAGGAATAGCAAAGACCTTAAATATTGGCCTTAATTTTGCGCACAATAATAAATACAAGTATATAGCCAGGCTAGATGCAGGAGACTTGTTTTATAAAAATAAGCTTACAATTCAGCATAAATATCTTGAACAAAACCCCGACGTTAAGCTTCTTGGAACATGGGGCAGTATTGTTGATTCAAATGGCAATCACATGTATAATTTAAAACACCCTACATCATATAAGGAAATAAAAAAAGCTATGCATCTAAATTCTGTTTTTATACACCCGTCAGTAATGTTTTCCTCTGTAATACTAAAAGAAATTGCAGAGTACCCAACAAATTATTTTGCTGCAGAAGATTATGCATTTTTTTTTAGTGTGATAAACAAGTTCAAGGCTGAAAATTATCCAGAAATATTGATGGATTATTTTGCAGACCCAAAATCAATATCATCAATCCACAGAAGAAAACAGGTAAAAAATAGAATTAAAATAATGATAAAAAACTTTTATTTTGGGCTTTATCCAATCTATGGAATTTTTAGAAGTTTAGTTCTTTTGTTTTTTTCAAGGGATTTGCTAAACGTTATTAAATCAAAAAGCTATAAATAATATGCAAGAAAAAATATATAAATACTATCTGTGGCTTTGCATGTTTTTATGCTTTTTTATTCCATTTATTCCTGTGGCACACGCTCTTTCGAGTATAATTATGGGCTGTATTCTTGTGCTTGCTGTTTTTCTTTTAAAGAAAAGAGACTTAAAGGATATCGTACAAACAAGATCGGTATTAGTATTTTTCGCATTTTTTACAATCATTGTCATACAGTCGCTATTCATTAATGGAATTATCAATGATTTTGAGGAATTAAAAAAAATTGGTCAAACAATCCTTTTAATCTTACTCTTTTCAATAGTTAAAAACCCACAAAACTTAAAAAACTCGTTTATTGCTGGAGCAGCACTAAGCTCTATTATTTCTCTGTTTAATATTATTGCATATGTAATTGATACAGGGAACACTTCGTTCTATACTGGAGAAATAGTAGAGAACCTTATGATGACACAAAGACTTTATTTAGGATTTTTCAATGTTATTGCTCTCGTCTTTTGCATAGAGTCTTTTTTTAATTTTTACAATAAAAAAACAGCTAAAGCCTATTTTTTGTTAGCAATTCTTTTATTAATTACAACCCTTTTGATAGCTTCCAGAACGGCAGTGGTTTTAATTTTATTTATTTTAATTAGTACAACCTTGTATAAATTAAATTCTAAAGCCAGAAATATAGGAATAATAGCAGTTGTAGTAGGGGGATTAGCGCTGGTGCTTACTAATAATAATTTTTCAAAAAGAATTTTATACTCAGCAGATGATCAAAGAGAAAGTTTTGTAGAAAAATTTAAAACACATGAACCAAGATATTTAATTTGGAAAAACTCCTTTGAAATCTTTAATGAAAACAACAACAAATCCATAGGCTTAGGATTTGGAAAAACACAAGAACTGCTAAGAGAGAAGTATAAAAAAATAGAGCCTGTAAAGAAAAGAGAGTGGTTTATTCAACGAGATTTTAACACCCATAATCAATATATAGACTTCTTATTAAGCATTGGGGTTTTTGGGCTGGCGGGTTTTATAGCCTTGCTTATTATAATATTAGTTGATTCGAAAAAAACAATTTATAATTTAAACATATATTTTTCCTTAATATTTTTTATGCTTTTTGAAAATCCTTTTCATAGGATCTTCGGGGTATTTGTGATTGCGTTAATTTGCTACACTATTTTAAATAAAAACAAAATCAAAGAATGAAAAACATTTTAGTAGTCGACTGGCTTGATAAATATGGAGGAGCAGAAAGAGTTGTTTCTTCTATAGCCAGCGTGTTAAGCTTTGATAAATGCTACATGCTTATTAATGTTATGAAGCAAAGAGACATTACAAAGGTTTTTGCAGGGAAAGATATTCAAATAAGCGAAACCAATTTGAAATATTTTGGAAAAAATTTTAGGTTTTTCTTTTTTCTTTTCCCTTATTTTTTGAAGCAAATTAAGGTTGAAAAGGACACAAATTTAATTATTTCATCTTCATTTTCTATTGCTAAAGGGGCCAGAAAGACAAACAAAACCCAGCTTCACATTTGTTATTATCAAGCCAGAAATCAAAGATATTTGTGGGACAACGAGGGCACATATTTTAGCAATCTTATAAGAATGGCGTTGTCGCCTGTTTTATTTATTTTAAGAAGAATAGACATTAGCCAGTCTAAAACCCCCGACTATATAATAGCAAATTCAAGATATATTCAAAAATGGATAAAACAAAATTACAAAAGAGACTCTTTTTTAATACACCCCCCTGTGGACACTAGGAAATTTCCTGTAATTAAGAAAAAGGAAAACTATTATGTTACAGCAGCAAGACTTGAGCCATATAAGAGGATTGATTTGCTTGTTAGCGCATTTAATAAACTAAATGAAGAATTAATTATTATCGGCTCCGGAAGCCAAAAACAGAAATTGATGGACAAGGCAAGTCCAAACATTAAATTTATTGACTATAGCAGTTCTGAAATCGTCCATTCTGTTGTTGGCAGGGCAAAAGCTTTTTTACACGCAGGTCTTGAAGATTTTGGAATAGCTCTAGTAGAGGCTCAAGCATGTGGGACTCCAGTAATTGCATACGGAAAAGGAGGCGTTTTAGAAACAGTAGTTGACGGTTCTACAGGCATTCTTTTTTTCAAACAAACACCTGAGGCAATTTTAGAGGCAATAAAGCGTTTTAATCAAACAAAATTTGACTGCAATAAGTTAAGGGAGAATGCAGAACGCTTTAGTAGACATGTTTTTGAACAAAAATTCAAATCACATATTTTAAATAAAACTGAAGAATGGCAAGAAAAAAACAAGGAAGATTCTCAAGATATATTAGGCCATTAACATATCTAATAGACCTATATATAATAAACTTTTTTGCTACTAATTATATTTTTAACAACGAACCTTTTTTCTTTTTTCTTTTAGTTTCAGCTACATGGATTACCATTTCAATATTTTGCAGGTTTTATAATATTTATAGATATACCCCTGAGATAAGAATATTAAACCTTCTTTTGGTTCAATGCCTTCTATTTTTAATGACAATATTCTCTGTTTCCGGAATATTTCCATTTTTAAGTATTTCTCCAAAGCAAATACTCATTTTTGTGTTGTATAGTGGAATTTCCATTGGAATAATCAAGTTTGCAATCTATTATTTCATGTTAAAATTTAGAGCTGATTTTGGCGGAAATTATAGAAGAACTATTATAATAGGAAATGGAGCAGAAAGCAATAGTTTAGAGAAATTCTTTCAGGAAAAAACATCTACTGGTTTTAGGCATATTAAAACAATCTTGCTTAATAAGGAAGAGGACATTGGGAAATACTTTGATTTCATCTTAAAAGAAAACATAGATGAAATCTACTGTTCATTACCTTCTTTAAGCCAATCTCAAATAAAAAAAATTATAGATTTTGCAGAAAGCAACTTAAAAACAATCAAGTTTGTTCCAGGCTTTGAAAACTTATATTCTAAAAAATTAAGACACGAAATATATGATTTTGTTCCAGTGCTTTCTTTAAGAAGGATTTTATTAGAAGAACCTTTTAATAAGTTTATTAAAAGGATTTTCGACATTTTATTTTCTTTAATTGTTATTTGCTGTCTATTATCATGGCTAACACCTCTGCTTGCTATAATCATAAAAGCAGAATCTAAAGGCCCCGTATTTTTTAGGCAAAAACGGAATGGATATAATTTCAAACAATTTTTTTGCTATAAATTTAGATCAATGGATATAAATGCTGAAGCCGACTCTATGCAGGCAACCAGAAATGATGAAAGATTGACTAAGGTAGGAGCTTTTTTAAGAAAAACTAGTATTGACGAATTACCACAATTTTTTAATGTCTTGGCAGGGAACATGTCTGTCGTTGGCCCGAGGCCTCACATGATAAAAGAGAATGAAAAATATCTTAAAACAATTGACAAGTTTATGGTAAGGCATTTCATTAAGCCTGGGATTACGGGGCTTGCTCAGGTAAACGGATTTAGAGGAGAAATTGAAACAAACTCAGATATTGTTAATAGAATTAAATTCGATGTCAATTATATTGAAAACTGGTCATTATTGCTAGATGTTAAAATAATAATATTAACAGTATTTAATTCATTCAAAGGGGAGAAAAAAGCATATTAACCCTTTTTAATTTTTGTGATCAGATAAGTTTTTTTATTTTCAGACATCTAGTACTTTTACGAAGACACAACAAAATCATGAATATACTTATTTTAGGATCTGGAGGAAGAGAGCATGCTTTTGCAAAGAAGATAAAATTAAGCAAGCTATGCAAGAATCTTTTTATTGCCCCAGGAAACTCTGGGACAGAAAAAATAGGAAAAAATTTACACATAGATTATAATGATTTCCCCGCTATAAAAAAGGCCGTATTAAAAAACAGAATTAATATGGTAGTTGTAGGGCCAGAGAACCCCTTAGTTAATGGAATACACGACTTTTTTTTAGGAGACTCAAAATTAAAGGATGTCATAGTAATTGGCCCACAATCTGCAGGAGCTCAATTAGAAGGAAGTAAGAATTTTGCAAAAGAGTTTTTAAATCGTCACAATATTCCAACGGCAGATCACAAAACATTTAATAAAAACCAAATAGACGAGGCCAAGAGTTTTTTAGACTCCTTATGCCCTCCTTATGTACTAAAAGCAGACGGGCTTGCTGCAGGCAAAGGAGTTTTAATTATTGAAGATTTAGAAGAAGCAAAAAAAGAGCTTCATGAAATGTTGTGTGCACAAAAATTTGGCGAGGCAAGCAATCAAGTAGTTGTAGAACAATTTCTAAAAGGAATTGAGCTCAGTTGCTTTGTTATAACTGACGGTGAGAGCTATAAAATTCTCCCGACAGCGAAGGATTACAAGAGAATAGGAGAAGGAGATCAAGGATTAAATACAGGAGGCATGGGGGCTGTATCACCCCCGCCATTCGTAGATAAAATTTTCATGAAAAAAATTGAAGAAAAAATCATTAAACCAACAATTGAAGGATTAAAAAAAGACAAAATCCCTTATCAAGGCTTTGTTTTTATAGGCCTGATTAAGGTCAATACAGAGCCTTTTGTAATTGAATATAATGTTAGGATGGGAGACCCAGAAACAGAGGTTGTTTTTCCTAGAATTCAAAATGACATATTAGAAATATTTATTTCTCTTCACAATAAAACGTTATCACAACAAAATTTATTGATTGATAATAAGACGGCTGTTACAGTTGTATTAGTTTCCGGAGGCTATCCAGAAAAACACGAAAAAGGACATGAAATAACCGGACTAGACCAAGTTAATAATTCTACCATTTTTCATGCAGGCGCAATTTCAAAAGACAACAAAACTATTACTTCAGGAGGTAGAGTTTTAGCCGTTACTTCTTTAGCCAATAACCACAAGGAAGCGCTATCAACTACTTATGATAATATATCAAAAATATATTTTAAAAAAATGTATTACAGAAAAGACATAGGATATGATCTATAAATAAGAATGAGCTGAAATGCTTTTGTCCTCCTCATTATTATCATTAAAGGATTTTAATTGTAACATCCAATATACAAAGGCTCCAAAAC
>Ga0208411_1000541_pt1 | contig 28910 bp, 30 predicted proteins | sample ETN01SmetaG_4_FD_185793 | JGI IMG/M metagenome (GOLD analysis project Ga0208411, IMG submission 185793) | Marine microbial and viral communities from oxygen minimum zone, Eastern Pacific Ocean - ETNP2014F12-01SV261 (SPAdes) (version 2) | ecosystem: Environmental > Aquatic > Marine > Oceanic ... | reverse complement strand
ATCAGGAACCGCTCAAGTTCCATTTCATTCGTCAATAAAGTGGGCAGGATAGATAATGGAATAAAGATCTGATGAACCCTTCAACAAAAACCATTCAACCAACTGGTGTTCTAGAGGGTGAGAACTCATCACTTGTCTGGCCTCAACCATCAAGCTTGCCGCGATTCAGTCCACCCTTGAGGATCGGCGTCATGGCTTCGGGAAATGGTAGTAATTTCGAAGCGCTCGTGAATGCGGCACAAAGATCTGAGCTTGATGCCCATATATCCACTTTAGTAGTCAATAACCCCAACTGTGAAGCGCGTCGTAGGGCAAAACGACTTGGTATTCCATGTGTAGTCCTCGATCATCGTGATTTTGATAATCGCGAAGAACTTGACCAGGCTTTAGTGAGGACTTTCTCAAAGTTTGATGTAGAGGGCGTTGTAATGGCTGGATGGATGCGCATCGTCACAACAATCCTGATTGAGGCTTTCCCAAGGCGACTTCTCAACATCCATCCGTCGCTTCTACCAAGTTTTCGTGGTCTAGATGCTGTTGGACAAGCATTAAAAGCAGGTGTGCAAGTCAGTGGATGTTCCGTTCACCTAGTGGAGCCGCAAGTCGATGCTGGTCAACTATTGGTCCAGGCTGCTGTACCAGTTCTGAGTTCAGACACTCACCAGAGCCTTAGCAAACGTATCCAGTGCCAAGAGCATCGGTTACTTCCCTTAGCGATAGCTATTGCTGGTGAGAGCTGGAGAAATATTTGAAATTCAAGGGTAGAAAGTGAGCATTGGCAGGCCGATAGCTGGTGATAGTCCGGCCATCAGATTCAGACATTGCACTGCTTGACCTGCCTGACCCTTGACGAGATTATCTACAGCACTCATCAAAACAAGCCGACTATTGCGATTATCGACTTGAACAGAAAGAAGAGCTTTATTGGTGTTTTTCACCCACTTGGTTGCTGGATAGGTGCCCACAGGAAGAACATCGACAAAGGGATGATGGCGATAGATCGCATTAAGCACAATCGTGCAATCCTCGGCAGTAAGGCCAGGATCGCGCAAACGGCCATAAACAGTAGCAAGTAGGCCACGAACCATTGGCACTAGATGTGGGGTGAACTGCAGTTGAATTGGTTGCCCGGCAACCTCGCTTGCCAATTGTTCAATTTCCGATGTATGGCGATGTCCAACAACTCCATAAGGAGTTATCGACTCAGATGCTTCTGCTAACAAGAATTGCTCCTTTGCCAGACGCCCTCCACCAGAAGTGCCGGTTTTGGCATCGATGATCAAACCATCGTTTTCGATCAAACCTTGTTTTAAGAAAGGCAGCAAAGGCAGGAGGCTTGCTGTCGGGAAACATCCTGGAGCAGCAACTAGCTTTGCGGCTGCGATTTCTGGCCCGTTCCATTCGGGCAATCCATAAACAGCCTTTTTACAAAGCTGAGCATCATTTCGATTGAGGCTGCGAGCTTCTTGAACATAAACTTGAGTCCAATGATCCAGTGACCGATATCGATAGTCAGCTGAGAGATCTACAACCCGCACATTGCGGCTCAGCAGTTGTGGAGCCAGTTGACAAGCAAGACCATTGGGAAGGCTGAGTACTGCGTAATCAGCCAACTGCGCGATCTTGTCTGGATCTGGAGAATGAATCTCTGGGTCATCGTTGATTGGCAAAAAAGGAAAAAGCTCACTCCAACGCTTTCCAGCACTCCTTTCTCCGCCTAGGTAGGTAACGTGCAGTTGAGGGTGATCTACAAGCAACCTGATGGTTTGAAGACCGCCATAGCCTGTTGCTCCGATAACGGCAACCCTGCCGTTACGAGCCTGAGAGATAGCAGAGGCTGTGGAGCTTGGGGTGCTTTCCATGGCTATCGTCGAACGCCGGCTGATCGTACTGGTGTCGATAATGACCCCAACAAGTTCAATTAGTAAGGCCCTGACAACATCTTCGAAATCCACCGAGACCGTCGACATCCCTTTCGACGAGATTGCTGACGCACTAGCCGCCATCCGCAACGGTGAATGCGTTGTAGTTGTTGACGATGAACGCAGAGAAAACGAGGGGGATCTGATCTGTGCCGCTCAGTTCGCCACACCTGAGCAAATCAACTTCATGGCCACCGAAGCCCGTGGTCTGATCTGCCTGGCAATGCAAGGAAGTCGCCTAGATCAACTTGATCTACCACTGATGGTGGATCGAAACACAGACGCAAACCAAACAGCTTTTACCGTAAGCATCGATGCTGGCCCTGAAAAAGGTGTAACCACAGGCATCTCAGCGGAAGATCGTGCCCGCACCATCCAGGTTGCCCTCCAACCAGAGACTCGTCCTGTAGATCTGCGTCGCCCTGGACATATTTTCCCGCTTAGAGCAAGTCAAGGAGGGGTTCTAAAACGTGCTGGGCATACTGAAGCCGCTGTTGACTTATCTCAACTTGCAGGTTTAGCACCAGCTGGCGTGATCTGTGAGATCCAAAATCCTGACGGCTCCATGGCAAGGCTGCCGCAATTGCAAAGCTACGCGCAGCGTTGGGGACTAAAGCTAATCAACATTGCCGATCTCATTCGATACCGTCTTGAGAACGAACGCTTTGTATACCGTCAAGCCACTGCCGAGTTACCAAGTCTTTTTGGCAGTTTTCAGGCAATCGGCTATTTAAATGGTTTGGATGGATCAGAACATATTGCTCTAGTCAAAGGCGATCCACGAAAACTGAAAGAACCAGTCTTAGTGCGCATGCACTCCGAATGTCTTACTGGAGATGCTTTTGGCTCACTACGCTGCGATTGTCGCCCCCAACTCGAAGCCGCGTTGGCTCGCATCGAACAGGAAGGTGAAGGTGTTGTGGTTTATCTCCGACAAGAAGGTCGCGGGATAGGCCTAATTAACAAATTAAAGGCCTATAGCCTCCAGGATGGCGGTCTAGACACTGTTGAAGCAAATGAAAGCTTGGGTTTCCCTGCAGATTTACGTAACTACGGAGTTGGTGCTCAGATTCTGACTGACCTTGGCATTCACCGTTTGCGTCTTCTCACAAACAACCCACGCAAAATTGCTGGACTGGGTGGTTATGGCTTGCAAGTCGAAAGTCGGGTACCTCTTGTGATCTGTCCTGGAGATCACAACGCCGCTTATTTAGCGGTAAAGCGCGAAAAACTTGGTCACTTGATTGATACAACCAAATTTGAGAATCAAGCTCCAGAAGCTGGACCTTTTATTGTGGTTGCCTGGGACGGTGAGGTGAGTAGCGAAGTGCTGACTGAGCTAAGAATCCGCGCTCAGAAATGGGCTGGTGAACATGGCCTTGTGCTGAATCCCGAACGCTCGCCCCGTTTACTTGCCCTATGGGATCGTCCTATCTTTGTTTGGCGTGTAAGCCCACTTGCCTTAGCATCAGGGTCTTCATCAACAACCCTTGAGAAAACCTCATTGGATTCATTGCTTAAAGAATTAGCAAAGTGGTCTGGCACACGTCGAATTGGTCTACTGCGTACAGACTGCGCTCAACAAGCAATTCATCCTTCTCAAGATCTCAATCGTGAAGAGCGGTCGTTGAACACACTTTTCGCAAATAAGGCATCCCAGTCAGAGAACTGGGATGCAACAAATATTCCAAAATTGATACTTTGGTCGTGAAATCGACCAACTTTATTCTCTTAATCCTCTTGAATGGTTACTTTATTGATCCGAGAGCCGTTCTTTAAAGCTAAGACAACATCTATGTTGGCGGCCTGACCGAAAACGGTATGCACCCCATCTAGATGAGGCTGAGCATCATGGACAAGAAAGAATTGACTTCCACCAGTGTTCTTGCCTGCATGAGCCATAGAAAGAGAGCCGGCGAGATGCTTTCTGCTATTTATTTCACAATTAATCGTATAACCAGGTCCACCGGTTCCAGGCATCCCCTTTGAACCCTCACGTGTATTTGGGCAGCCACCCTGAGCCATGAAACCATCTATCACGCGATGGAAAGACAATCCGTCATAGAAACCCTCTTTAACCAGCTTTGTGAAATTGGCAACAGTGTTGGGAGCATCACCATCAAATAGGTTCAACTCAATCAAACCAGCATCGGTGTCCATCAGAGCCTTGGTCACAGTCGGATTCTCAAAAAATTATTCTAGTCAGTTATGACAACCTCCGCGACATGAATTGAAGATATTGGTATAGAAAAAATACAATCTCAACAGGTAAAAGCATGCTCAAAAGATGCATAAAGCTGGTGTCTATTTTGAAGATCCAATAATAAATAAATGCAGAAAGATGTCTAAGCGGTAGAGATGGCTTAAGGCGTAAGTCATGCTTATTATCATGTATTTAGCCAGGTCGAAATGAAACTTAAGTCTTGCAATTACTACAACTCGCTAATGCTGTTCGCAATTGGTTGTCATGGTCTATAAGGAGTTCCTGGGCCGCCTGAGCATCTAATCCACCAGCGTGCATCAACAGCGCTAATTTTACCGAGCCCTCACTGGCTTGAAGCAACTCCATTCCGAGATCTCGATCAACATCAGCCAAATCACGAAGAATTCGCAATGCACGATCCATCAGCTTGCTGTTACTAGCAGCCACATCAACCATGCGATTACCAAATACTTTACCAAGACGAACCATTACACAGGTTGAAAGAATATTTAGAGCCATCTTTGTAGCAGTTCCGGCCTTCAAACGTGTTGATCCAGTGAGCAATTCCGGACCCGTCAAAAGGCGAATATCAATGCTGCATGGCAACACAGCTTGTTCTAATGGCACACATGAAATTGCAATCGCCAAAGCATTGATTTGCTCTGCGTAGGCAAGTCCACCTTTGACATAAGGAGTAGTTCCTCCTGCCGCAATACCGACAAGACAATCAACAGAGCCAAAGTCACGATCCTCAAGATCCTTTTGTCCTGCATGTTCAAGATCTTCAAGTCCCTCGGAACTTCTCAACAGAGCTGGGGCACCACCAGCAAGAACTCCCTGAACAAGATCAGGATCACTGCAAAAAGTTGGTGGGCACTCTGCGGCGTCAAGAACACCTAGTCTTCCTGAGGTGCCAGCACCCAAATAAAAAAGGCGTCCTCCAATTCGAAGACGGCCCGTAATCGCTTCTACTGCCTCAATCAGTTCGGGGATAGCTGCTGCGACTGCGCGCTGTGGCTCTCGATCCTCATCACAGAAAAGGGTTACTAAGTCTTCTGTATTGAGTTGATCAAGGCAGTCGCTTCTGGGATTTACCTGTTCAGTCAAAAGATGCCCACGATTATCTGAAGGTTGAAGATTGAAATTGCTAAAAGTTTTGTTACTCATACTCAAAGGAGACCCTCAAGACGCTTGCGTATTGCTTCTAAATCAGTGAGTTCAGTTTGCTGATCCGATTGATCATCGACGGTATTTGAACCATCTTGATCCTGCCAATTACTGACATCTCGATTTGCTTCTGGTGGAGCAAGTAAAAGACGTTCTTCATCTGTATTTGGCATAAACCCAGACTCGACATGACGTGCTTCATATCCAGCCTGACGACAAAACTCCTCGATCTCATCACGACTTACTTGCTCAATAGTTGGTACGGGAAAGTCCTGCGCCTCTAGTAAACCTGCATATCGCTCTGCATCATCAGCGTTTTCGAACATCAGCACAGCTGTCTTACCAGCAAGTTCAAGAGAATGGATACCCTCATTTTCTTGACCTGCGTCATAGAGCAAAACGTGTACTTGCATAAGGATCAGAGCGAACCGCTGGACACTTTTACTTGTTTATCTAGACCAGCATCACAGAGCATCAGGATCAAGGGATAATTCTTGAAGTCGGCGATAAAGAGCTCTCTCGGCCTCAGCAAGTTCTGCAGGTATTACCACCACAATTTCAACCAGTTGATCCCCTCGTCGTCCATCCTCAAGTTCAAGCCCCCTTCCTCTAAGACGCAGTAAACGACCACTAGAGGAGCCAGGAGGCACTTGGAGTGTGACTGGGCCAGCCAAGGTAGGCACATCCACAGCACATCCCAAAGCTGCGTCAGGTGGAAACAACTCAAGGCGATAGTGGACGCGCAATCCATCAATCCTGAGGCCGTCTTCAGTCTGAACACGTAACTGAAGAAAATGATCACGTCCCCCTGGTGCGACCCCAGCAAGGCGTAAGCGCCAACCATCGCCAGCCAAAAGAGGAGTATCGACCTCTACAAGGGTGCCGTCATCAAGTTCTAGTTCAAGCGAAGTTCCATATAAGGCCTGATCAGGAGTGAGCTCAACCAGGGTCTCAAGATCATCTGATGCCTGAACAGGAGGAGGAGGTGGTGGTGGCGATGTAGCAGGCCATGAAGCCTGTGGTGCGTATTCGGTATCAGCATCCTCAATAACATCGTGTGATCGGCTCTCAATACCAAGAACTACTTCCAAATACTCTTCAAAATTTGGGAAGTCAACGGCGAAAGGTTCACAAGAAGTTTGCTCAGCCGATAGAGATCCCTCCCAGGCTGCACGCCTCCGTGGATCACTGAGAACGGCATAGGCCTCATTGACCAATTTGAAACGTTCCTCTGCATGGCAGTCATTGCCATTGAGATCTGGATGCCATCTCCTCGCTTCACGACGGAATGCCCTTTTGAGCTGAGAAGTGTCACTATCAGGCGAAAGACCCAGAAGAGACCAATAATCCGGTTTAGCGGTAGAAGTCATCGTCCCAGGGATCTAGATCACGACGTCCGTAACCACGCCGATTGCCTGAAGACCTTGCAGGGCTATTCCAGGGATCATCATCCCAGTCATCATCGGAAAAAAGCTCATCTTTCAACGAGCCAAGGGTGTTGCGTATGCCCTGAAGTGGATTGGCATCAATTTGTCTCTCTGATGAGATGCGGCGATTCAAACCAAAGAGAGCCTCCTGAAGGGAAGCCACAGCCAATTCAAGTTCCTGCAGATCATTCTGATCGAGCAGATCCTGCACATCACGCATCGCTATCTCTACAGCCCGTTGTTGCCGTTCAGCGCCATAGGGGCCCAATTCCAGAGCCGCATCACGAAGCCTGCGTTCAGCTTGTGCGACAAGGGTGAGTGCACTATTGCGTCGATCAATTGATGCACGCCGACGTCGATCTTCACCTGCTTTCGCCTCGGCCTCAGCAAGCAGTGCTTTTAATTCTTGTTCATTAAGGTTTGAGCCTCCCTGAATATTCACAGATTGCTTGCGACCTGTGGTGCGATCGGTAGCACTTACTTGCAAGAGTCCGTTTGCATCAATATCGAAAGCCACTTGCACCTGCGGGACACCTCTAGGCGCTGGTGGGATACCAGACAGTCGAAAACGTCCCAAGGACTTGTTATCAGCTGCCATCTGACGTTCACCCTGCCATACATGAATTTCAACAGAGGACTGATTGGCCTCAGATGTACTGAACAGATCTGATTGCCTAACTGGTATTGAAGTGTTCCTCGGAATCAACACCTTCATCAAACCTCCAATTGTTTCAAGGCCAAGCGAAAGAGGTGTGACATCGTTGAGCATCAGATCACGAAGTTCACCAGTAAGGATTCCTGCCTGAACGGCTGCACCTACAGCAACAACTTCATCTGGATTCACTGATTGGCAGGGATCGCTGGGAACAAGAGTTCGCAACAATTGCTGCACCATTGGCATCCGTGTGCCACCGCCTACAAGAACAACATCATCTATATCTTCAGCGGCCCAACCTGAATCACGAAGTGCTCCCTGTACCGGATTCAAAAGACGGTCGAGAAGATCCGGACAAAGGGCTTCAAATGTAGAGCGATCAAGACTGGTCTCGATATGAAGAGGTCCATCCGGTCCTGTAGCAATAAAAGGTAGTGAAATCGGTGTATTAAGCACACCAGAGAGCTCCTGCTTAGCTTTTTCTGCCGCCTCAGTCATGCGTTGCAACGCCTGACGATCACGGCGCAAATCCAAACCATGGTCGTTCTTAAAAGCATCCGCGAGCCAATCAACAATCCGCTGATCGAAGTCATTACCACCAAGTTGGGTATCTCCACATGTGGCCTTTACATCAAAGACACCATTCGCAACTCGCATTAATGACACATCAAACGTGCCACCTCCTAAATCGAACACAAGCACACGACGGGCTGCACTACGGTCAAATCCATAGGCCAGTGCAGCAGCTGTAGGTTCATTGAGGATCCTTTCTACTGTGATCCCCGCAAGCCTTCCAGCATCGCGGGTAGCCTGCCTTTGGGCATCATTGAAATAGGCAGGCACAGTTACTACGGCAGCTTCAACTGGCTCGCCAAGGTAGGTAGCCGCGTCATCTACAAGCTTTCGCAGGATGCTGGCAACGAGCTCCTCTGGGGCATATTCACGCTCGGTAACCGGACAGGAGACACGAACATTGCCCTGATCATTAGCTCGCACGGTGTATGGCACAGCAAGACTGCTGTCATCCAATTCATCCCAAACTCTGCCAACAAAACGTTTGAGATTGGAAAAGGTGTTCCTGGGATTAAGGACTAACTGGCGTCGTGCCAGCTGACCTACTAAGAGCTCGGAATCCTTGGTGTAACCAACAACTGAGGGTGTCGTTCGGGTTCCTTCCACATTGGCAATCACTTGAGGTCGGCCTGCCTCAAGCACTGCTACGACGGAGTTGGTCGTTCCCATGTCTATGCCTACGATCCGCCCCATGGCCGCGTCTTCTGAAGCCCTAAGCTAACGTTGAAATGCACCTTAAACCAAAGCTTTTCAGTGGTAGTGGCTCAGAGCATTAATAAGCACTTGATGGAATAGAGCCCCTTACGCGATTAGGTTTCTTAGGTCCTTAGGACAGCGGCATGGCAACTGGTGAGCTGAATGAGCTTTACTTGCGCAGGCGACGAACTGCCTATGACAAATTTATAGATAGCAGCTTTAAGAATGTCGCCATCACGATGGCATCAATGGTGGCGCTGATATTAGTGGCAATCCTGATCGTGGTCTTTTGGGGATCAAATGAATCGATGGGTCGCTACGGGCTGAAGTTCCTAGTGACTTCTAGCTGGAATCCTGTGGACGATAAGTACGGAATAGCGACAGCCGTTTACGGCACGATCATCACTTCATTATTGTCACTCTTAATCGCTATTCCACTTGGAGTTGGAACTGCTGTATTCATAACCGAAAATATTGTGCCCACCAAAATCAGAAATATTATTGGAGTATTTGTTGAACTACTTGCTGCAATTCCGTCTGTGGTACTTGGCCTATGGGCCATCTTCGTGATGGTGCCATTACTTAAACCGATCCTAACCTTATTGTATAAATTATTTAACTGGATACCATTTTTCAGCTCTGAACCAATCGGACCAGGCCTAGGTATCACTCCAGCTATTTTAATACTAGTAGTAATGATACTTCCAATCATCACAGCAATCTCAAGAGACTCACTAAATCAAGTACCTATCAATTTGCGTGAAGCAGCATACGGAGTTGGTGCAACACGCTGGGGTGCCATAACTAATGTAATACTACCTGCAGCACTTTCGGGCATAACTGGTGGAGTGTTGCTGGCCCTTGGGAGGGCCATGGGCGAGACAATGGCAGTCGCAATGATTATCGGCAACTCCAACAATTTCAGCTGGTCATTACTCGGCCCGGGAAATACGATTGCCGCGATGCTTGCTAACCAGTTTTCAGAAGCCGATGGTATCCAAATATCCTCATTATACTATGCAGCATTTGTACTGATGCTGCTTACGCTTGCCGTTAATATTATATCCCAATTAATTGTAAAGCGACTTAGTCTTAAGTATTAAATCATGAAAATAACAACACCTGAATTGGCTATGCAAAAAAACACATTAGATCTTTACTACAAGCCTGATCTTAGAAGAAATATTGTCAACAATTCACTTACTTTATTGTCAGCACTATTCTCAATAGTGGCGATAACACCACTTGTACTAGTTTTAGGCTATGTAATTATTAAAGGAGCATCAAAGATTAGTATTGATTTGTTTACACAACTGCCACCAGCCGTAGGCCTTGATGGCGGCGGTATTGGCAATGCAATTTTAGGCACAGTTATCGTCACATCAATAGCCGCAATGATAGCGATTCCCTTTGGTGTTGGTGGAGGTATTTACCTTGCCGAATATGCTCGAGAGGGTTCCTTTTCAAAGTTCATACGCTTCGGAACAAACGTTCTTGCTGGGGTTCCTTCCATTATTACTGGTGTTTTTGTTTATGATATTATTGTATCATCTAAGTTATTATTTGGCAGCTCATATAGTGCCATAGCAGGAGGCATGGCGCTCTCAATTCTTATGCTTCCTACTGTTATAAAAACAACAGATGAAGGACTTAAACTTGTACCAGACAACCTACGCAAAGGATCACTTGGTGTAGGAGCATCCAAATTCGTAACGATTACACGCATAACATTACCAATGGCATTCACACCGATAGCCACAGGTATTGTTCTATCTATTGCAAGAGCTGCTGGTGAAACAGCACCTTTGATCTTTACGGCCGGATTCTCTCAGTTCTGGCCAACAGCTGGGAATCTTTTGTCCGGGCAAATCGCTACTCTGTCAGTATTAATATTTAATTTCTCTCAGGAGCCATATGAAGTGCAAAGGGAATTAGCCTGGGCTGCCTCGTTTATTCTTGTGGTGTTCATATTCACCATAAACATCTTCTCTCGCTGGCTAGGTCGATTTACCTCAAAGTGAGCCACTACAATAAATGAATCCCTCTTCCTTCGTTCAGTCAAAATCTCACAGCGCTGCTCACTAATAAAGTCATGGTATCAACTCCTTCACCTATTGCGCAACAACTGCCAGCTGATGCCTGCATATCCCTAGACAACGTAACGATTAGTTATAACAATTTACCGGCAGTTCGGAATGTCTACTTCGATATTCCTCGTGGACAAGTAACCGCACTTATCGGACCATCTGGTTGCGGAAAGTCAACAGTCCTTCGTTCTCTAAACCGCATGAACGATCTGATCGATGGATGTGCACTGACAGGCAGAGTTCTTTTTGACGGTGCTGACCTATATGACCCCAAAGTTGATCCAGTAGAAGTACGCAGACGTATCGGCATGGTATTTCAGCAACCAAATCCATTCCCGAAGAGTATTTATGAAAACATTGCTTTTGGTGCTCGTATAAACGGCTATAAAGGCAACATGAATGAGCTCGTTGAACGTTCCCTACGCCAAGCAGCTGTATGGGATGAATGCAAAGACAAGCTTAATAAAAGTGGCTGTTCCCTCTCTGGTGGTCAGCAGCAACGACTATGTATTGCCAGAACAATTGCAATAGAGCCTGAGGTTATATTAATGGACGAACCATGCTCAGCCCTAGATCCAATCTCAACTCTTAAAATTGAAGAGACCATGCATGAATTAAAAAAGAAATATACAATAGTAATCGTCACTCATAATATGCAACAAGCCTTACGAGTGAGTGATGTTACTGCCTTTTTTAACGCAAAAGCCCTCGAGGAAGGATCAGGCAAAGTTGGTTACCTTGTCGAATTCAATGAAACGGAAAAGATTTTTCATTCACCAGCACAGAAGGCAACACAGGATTACATTTCTGGACGATTTGGCTAATTATATTCATTCAGTAACCAACTGTTTTCGGCAATGCGTCGCTCATGCTTATAAGTTTAATAACTTGACTTTAGATGTAGGCAATAATATTACGTGTCTTATTAAATAAATTCATTAATAAAACAACCTTTAAAAAGCAGAGGATTAGACAGAAAGATTCTAACGTGATTATCGAGTATGATTTTATAGTAAAGATATTACCTGCCAAACGTTCGTCGCCTGCAATCCGACCCTTTAGGCCGGATTGAAACGGAGAGGGAGGGATTCGAACCCTCGATAGAGTTGCCCCTATACAGCATTTCCAGTGCTGCGCCTTCGACCACTCGGCCACCTCTCCAGCAGCTTTGGCCGATGCGAATGTAGCAGGGCATTCCAGGTGACCCAACATGACTACAAAACACAGAATCACCATCCACTGGCGACAAGGGGGACGGACTATCAGCCACGAGGTAGCTGAAGGTGACTACATTCTTCGCAGTTTCGAGCAACAAGGGGACCCCTTGCCATTCTCTTGCCGGAACGGATGCTGCACCGCCTGTGCAGTAAGAGTCTTGTCAGGGCAAATTGACCAAAATGAGGCTATGGGACTCTCTAAGGAGCTACGAGCCAAAGGATATGGCCTGCTTTGTGTAGCTAAGGCCATAGGACCACTGGAAGCAGAAACCCAAGACGAGGACGAGGTCTACGAACTTCAGTTCGGAAGAGCATTTGACCGCAAAAGGTTCCTGCCAGGCATACCATCTTGATGAGGTTCGAGACTTGACCCCACTTATCTGCTCCCTTGCAGCTGAGCAAGCTGGATTGCAGTTAGATGATCTATCTATGCTCGGCGCTGTAGCTCGGCAAGCCTGTGAGCGAGGCGGCCGACTATTAATGGAGCATTACGGACGGCTTGAAAGCATCAATAACAAGGGACGGGTTGGAGACCTGGTTACGAATGCAGATCTAGAAGTGGAAAAATGCGTACTGGAATTTCTTCAGAAAAAGACTCCTGATATAGCTGTTCTTGCTGAAGAGAGCGGATCTATAGGTGATCAAGGATCATTGCTCTGGTGTGTTGATCCCCTTGATGGAACAACCAATTTCGCCCATGGCTATCCCTTTTTTGCTACATCCATAGGCCTTACTTGGAAGAGGCAACCGATTCTTGGCGCCATAGCCATTCCTTTTCTTAATGAGATCTATTGGGGAGTTCCAAACCTCGGTGCCTTCTGCAATGAGAAGCCGATCAGGGTGTCATCCTGCAAAAAACTGACTGATTCCTTGTTGGTAACAGGATTTGCCTATGACAGACAAAATCGTCTTGATAACAACTACGCAGAATTTTGCTGGCTGACTCATCGTACGCGTGGTGTACGGCGCGGTGGTGCGGCAGCAGTTGATCTAGCTTTTGTGGCGGCTGGCCGACTAGATGGTTATTGGGAGCGTGGCCTGGCGCCATGGGACCTTGCTGCTGGCGTAGCCCTTGTAGAACTGGCAGGTGGAAAAGTAACCGATTACAAAGGAGGGAGTTTTGACCTTGATAACGGCAGAGTTTTGGCATGTCCCCCAGGAATGCAAGACACGCTGATCGAGGAGCTAAGCAAAGTAACCCCTCTGGAGGGTGACTCATTCGGTGCACCCGAACTCATAGTCATGGGATCCTGAAGTGACTCCGAAATAATCAGGGATGGCCCTGCAACCGGCAGCGGGTGCTCGCGATCTAAACCCCCAACAGGTCGAACATAACCAGCAGCTAAGCCAACGACTTGCCGATGTTTTTCGAATGTGGGGCTACGACGAAGTATCGCCTCCGAGGGTAGAGCGACTCGACACGCTAAAAGCAGGTGGTGCTATTGCAAGTCAGGACATCGTGCGACTGGTAGCCGATGAACCCCTTGGGCTTCGGCCTGAGATGACCGCCTCTATCGCCCGAGCTGCTTGTACAAGGCTGAGTCAAAGACCACGTCCCTTAAGGCTATGGGCTGCAGGAACAGTGTTCGAAAGCCGTACTGCTGATGAAGGCGGCCTCTGCATCGAAGAGAAACTTCAAAGTGGCGTTGAGCTCTTCGGAGTTGAAGACATCCGAGCAGAGATGGAACTTCTATCGCTGCTGTTTTCGGCACTGAACACCCTCAATCTCAATCGCTGTAATCAACCCAGATTGCTTATCGGACATACCGCATTAATGGACCTCATCCTTGCCCCCTACAAAGATGGCTTACGCAACCAAATCCGCACTGCCCTTATCCACTACGACCGCCTTGCCCTAGAGAACCTCGAACTTCCTAAAGCCCAATTCACACGCCTTATAGGCGAATTGGAATGCCGCGGAGAACCTATTGAAGTGCTCGATCGCTTGCAAACAATCTATGGATCGCAATCCGTACTCACTGATCTGCAGCGACTATTTGCACAAATGAACTCTTTGGCAGCTGCTCAGGGAATCAAACTGCAACTAGATCCAACCTTTCAGCCCCATTTTGAGCTCTACACCGGGCTTGTATTTCAATTGGTTTGCCAAAGCGATTCAGCACCAGTCGTAATAGCCCGAGGTGGTCGTTACGACGAACTTATGGCTCGCTGCGGTGCCAAAGGAGCAGATGCTGCAGGAGTTGGCTTCAGCCTCGCCATCGACGACATTCGTGAGCTGCTAACAAGCCAGATCAATCAATCTGAAGAGGTGGATTCAACTCTTGTTGCCTATGGATCTCCAGCAACACTTGAGAGTGCTCTGGAGCGCCAACAACACTGGCACCAACAAGGTCAAAGAGCTTTGGTCGAACTTGAAGCCTGCCAAGATCGTGAAGAAGCCATCAGCCGACTAGAAGAAAGGGGTTGCAAAACACTTGACTGGTTGGATCTCTAGGATTTGAACCTCCGATCTGCAGGGCCATGCCACACAGCATCGTGACTGAAATTTGTGAAGGTGTTGCTGACTGCGCTCAGGCATGCCCTGTCGGTTGCATTAAGCAAAGCCCAACCACAAATAGCAAAGGTAATATTTTCTTCTGGATCAATTTCGAGGTTTGCATTGATTGCGGCATCTGCCTACAGGTATGTCCTGTAGAGGGTGCTGTTCTCGCCGAAGAGCGTCGTGACCTGCAACGAAGCAGCTGAGAGATTGCTCAGGTACGGTGACCCCACCAAAAAAGACTTGAGTATTCAGGCAATGACTACCTATTGTCGAAAATAAAAAAACCATGACTTTGCTTGAAGAAGGGCAGATCCAGATTCACACCGAGAATATTTTTCCTATTATCAAGAAGGCTGTTTATTCAGATCACGAGGTTTTTCTAAGGGAACTTGTAAGTAATGGTGTAGATGCCATTAGCAAAAGACGCATGGCAGCCGTAACTGGCGATTGCAGCGCAGTTGATGAGGGCGTAATAGAAATCAAGATTGATCGTGAAGCAAAGACGCTTACGATTTCTGACAATGGGATTGGAATGACATCTGATGAAGTGAAGCGTTACATCAATCAGGTTGCATTCTCAAGTGCTGAGGATTTCCTTGAAAAATATAAGAAGGAAAGCGATCAAATCATAGGTCACTTTGGACTGGGATTCTATTCAAGTTTCATGGTTGCTAAAAATGTAGAATTGATTACTAAATCTGCTTGTTCTGAAAGTAAAGCCGTAAGTTGGAATTGCGATGGTTCGCCAAAGTTTAGTCTCAAAGAATGCGAACGTGAAAACCCAGGCACTGATGTAATTCTCCATTTAATGGATGATGAACATGAATACATTGAGCCAACCCGAATTCGCACCTTAATCACAAAATACTGTGACTTTATGCCAGTTGAGGTAAGGCTTGAAGGAGAGCCTATTAATAAAAGAAGTCCTCTCTGGAGACGCAATCCAAAGGAAATTACTGATCAAGAATATAAAGATCTCTATCAGTATCTATATCCATTCCAGGGTGATCCTTTGCTTTGGGTGCATCTCAATACAGATTATCCTTATAGCCTCCAAGGCATTCTCTACTTCCCTCGGAGCAGTGGTCGTGCAGACTGGGAGAAAGGAGAAATTAAACTTTATAGCAATCAAGTATTTGTAAGTGATTCAATTAAAGAAGTAGTTCCTCGTTACCTCCTACCACTAAGAGGTGTGATCGACTCGCCAGATATTCCACTCAATGTTAGTCGTAGTGCTCTACAAACTGATAGGCGCGTAAGATCTATAGGTAATTTCGTAGCCAAAAAAGTAGCAGATCGGTTGCGAGAACTGAAATCAGAGCAACCTCTATTTTATGCTGAGGCATGGGATGCGTTAGCCCCATTCGTAAAGATAGGCTCAATGGAAGATGAAAAGTTTGCCAATCAAGTAGCCGACCTAATAATGTTTGGCACCACAGCTGCTGCACCAACAAATACAGATGAAACAAATCCTGACCCAATTCCTTGTGGCGAAAAAACATTCACCAGCCTCAAAGGATACCAAAGTCGCCTTGGCGAAGATTCTAAGAATCGAATTCTCTATTGCACAGACGAAGTGGCACAGGCAAGTGCACTGAGCTTATGGATTTCACAAGGTGCAGAAGTACTAAAAACCGAACCACTTATAGATAGTCAATTCCTACCTTGGCTTGAAGATCGACACGAGGAACTTCATTTCCAGCGTGTTGATGCCGAACTGGATGAAAGCCTTAAAGATGATAAGCCTGAACTAACTGATCAAGACGGTGAGACCAAGTCTGAAAACCTACGGACTTTGATCAAAGAAGCACTAAATAATGAAAAAGTGACTATACAAGTGCAAGCTCTTAAGGGTGATCAGGCTCCACCAGCAATTATTTTGCTGCCAGAACAGATGCGGCGAATCAACGACATTGGAGCGTTGATGGAACAACGCTTCCCTGGCTTGCCAGAGCATCATGTACTTGTTGTCAATCGTCGTCACCCCCTAGTGGAAGGGCTGCTCAAACTAAAATCTGGATCTGTTTTGGTCGGCACGTCAGGGATTTCTCCTACAGAAACCCTGGCACAAGAGCTTGCGCGTCATGTTTACGACATGGCCAAGCTTGGCGTAGGGGGGCTAGAACCCAATGAGATCGCTGGATTCCAAAATCGCAGCGCTTTGTTAATGGGTCAGCTAATGGATCGAGCCATTTAAATCATTTATGGTTTGGTAGAATGATTTATAGGGTTGAACACCCTTAATTCTTTAGAGGATCAAGACATGTCTCGGGTGTGTCAGCTCACTGGAACACGCGCTAATAACGGCATGGCAGTAAGCCATTCCCATATCCGTACCAAGAAGCTGCAACAGGCAAACCTGCAACAGCGTCGTCTCTGGTGGGCCGAAGGAAAGCGCTGGTTAAATTTACGCATAACTACACGTGCATTGAAAACGATTCAAAAGAAAGGTCTTGGTCCCTATGCAAAATCTCTAGGAATTGATCTGAATAAAATATGAGCCGCTAATTAAACATCTATCTATCTGCTAATACATCGATTAAATATTAAGAACCAAGACCACCCAAGGCAAGCTTTTGGTAGCGAATTTTCGCAAAATTCGATTTATCACCCTAACTAAATTCAATAGTATGTGTTTATCTCCTGCAGATAAAGGCACAATCATTGCTCCTATCACAATATTGCTAATTCAATAGTCTTGTTGCATTAACTAAATACTAAGCCTTATATCACACATGTATCAAAATATAGCCTAAGCAATTAAAATGACTATCAAAGAACTGCAGCAATCAATTAGATCAATGACAGCCGCATTGCAAGGTTATACCCTGAGGCATTGGGAAGAAGCTCAAAGCACCTTGTTAAATATACAAATAGATCCTGCCAAGATATGACTAGTAAGAGAGCCTGGGCTTTGGCAATACTGCTCTTACTAACCAGCTTTGCACTTGTAACAAGCTGGGCTTTGATCTTGCGCCCCATCCAGGTCAACATCTTGATGCCAGCATCTATTGCTAAATCAACAGCTGGTCTTGTACGCCAATTCAACAATGATCATCACGGCTATATCAATCTTCAGGTAACTCAAGGACCTCAGGACACGGAAGCGATGTCTGACCTTGCGATCAGCAGTCTGCTTTTGGGTAAAAGCCCATACGATGCACTTCTAATTGATGTGCACTGGCTACCAAAATATGCGAGGGCTGGATGGCTGACCCCTCTAGATCCCTGGATCGAGCAGCAGGAGATTGACTCACTTGCTCCGGGTGCGCAGCTGGGCAATAGCTACGACGACCATCTCTATCGATGGCCGCTTATGGCTGACATGGGCTTGCTCTATTGGCGGACTGATCTGATTAGCAAGCCACCGCGAACCCCTGAGGAGCTTGTCAAAGTTAGTCAGAGACTTCAGCAAGAAGGAAAGGTCCCCTATGGTTATATCTGGCAGGGTCGACAATATGAAGGCCTCAGCTGTGTTTTTCTTGAAGTTCTTGATGGGTTTGGTGGTCAATGGCTGACCCCTGGAACCGACGCCGTTGGCCTCGATAGCTCCGCCAGTGTTAAGGCTGCAGGTTGGTTACGTGATCTGATCATTAGTGGTGTGAGTCCTGAGGCAGTAGTGAACTACTCCGAGCCTGAAACTCTTCAAGCCTTTAAATCTGGTGATGCAGCCCTGATGCGTAACTGGCCGTATGCCTGGGGTGAAGTTCAGAAAGACAACAGCCCAATAAAAGGCAAAGTAGGTGTAACCACAATGGTTGCTGCGCCAGGCCATACATCCACTGCCACCCTAGGCAGCTGGGGATTCTCCATCCTCAAGGGATCATCAAATCCTGAAGCTGCAGCCGAGGCGATTGCCTTTCTCACGTCAACATATGCACAGAAACAATTATTTCTCAACTACAGCTACACGCCGACCAAAGCAACACTATTCAAAGACCCGGAACTTCTCTCAAAATCACAAATCCTTCCGGATCTTGCCAAGGCCTTGCAGCACACGGAGCAACGTCCACAAACACCCGTTTATGCGCAGATTAGTGATGTATTGCAACGACAACTTAGTTCAATACTCACGAGTCAAGGTGAGCTCAAGACTGCCATGGACCGCGCTCAAGTAAACACCGAGCAGATTCTTCTTGCAGCAGGTGAAACACGATGATCCAACTGCTTCTACTGCCAGCAGCACTACTAATTGCACTGATCTTTGGTATCCCTCTTCTGCGTTATTTATGGTTGAGTTTCCATGCAGATTCAGTTATCACTAGCTTAGTAGCTATCCCAAACAATGGAGCCAATTGGTTTCGCCTATTTAACGACCAACGCTTCTGGCAGGACACATACCAAACAGCTCGTTTCGCATTTGTTTCAGTCAGCCTCGAAATATTTTTAGCGCTAGGAATAGCCCTCTTGCTCGATCAACGCTGGAGGGGAAGAGGTGTGGTAAGGGCAATCACTTTACTTCCATGGGCACTACCCACCACTGTTATGGCTTTGGGCTGGAGATGGATCTTTAATACTCCTAACGGGCCAATTGAGCAGTTCGCAAAACTGATTGGTCTACAACATTTATATGGACTACAAGATCTAAATATACTTGCAAATCCAAGCCTCACCTGGCTAGCCACTGTAGTTGGTGATGTTTGGAAAACTACGCCATTTGTTGCTCTGATTCTTTTGGCGGGATTGCAAACCATACCCAATGACTTGTACGAAGCATTTGATCTTGAAGGAGGCAAACCATGTGCCGGTTTATTCAAGATCACTCTGCCTCTCTTGCAGCCCTATTTACTATTAGGCCTGTTATTTCGCCTAGCTCAAGCCTTTGGTGTATTCGATCTTATTCAGGTGATGACCGGTGGAGGCCCGGCTAGTAGCACAGAAAGCCTGGCGCTATATGCCTATTTAAATGCGATGCGATTCCTCGACTTTGGCTATAGCGCCACTGTGATGATTGCTAGTTTTCTGCTCTTGGTCTTTATTTGCCTTTTTGGTTGGTTGGTTATCCATCAGACCAAGCATTTTCGAGAGGTAGTTAAGTGATTCGAACGCGCAACCTATGGATCACAGTACTGCTGCTCTGGTCATTAGCCCCTCTGCTATGGCAGCTGTATACGTCCTTTTGCAGCAATGAAAGCCTGATCCATACATTTGCAACCCACCAACATCGTTGGACCCTCGAGAACTATCGCCAAGTTCTGACGGCAAATCCACCCTTTTGGCGCTACCTCTTAAACAGTGCATTCGTTGGCATTTCCTCAACAGGGTTAACACTGCTCCTAGCTATTCCAGCTGCATATTCATTAGTAAAAGTTCCACAAAATTTTGCAAGAGGTGCACGGCTTTTTCTCCTAGGGGCAGCTCTGTTTCCATATGTACTTCTATTTCTGGCGTTATTGGAAATAGCCAGAAGCTTGAACCTCGGGAACAATCTGCTTGCGCTGAGTTTTCCCTACGCCGCCCTATCAATGCCACTAGCGGTCTTACTACTGTCATCAGCTTTCCGTGATTTACCCTCTGAAATAGAGGAAGCGGCAAGGCTTGAGGGTTTGGGATTGTGGCAAAGATTGAGATGGGTGTTAATTCCCCTAATCGGTCCTGCTACTGCAAGTACTGCCATCTTAGTTTTTCTCTTCTCCTGGAACGAATATCCAATTGCTCTGACCTGGATTAGTACTACTGATTTACTCACACTTCCTGTTGCCATTGCTCGCATTGCCGGTTCGTCGGTTTACTCAATTCCCTACGGCGCCTATGCAGCAGCAACAGTGCTCGGATCCCTACCATTGTTGTTGCTGGTAATCATCTTCCAGCGGCAAATCGTTTCTGGACTCACTCAAGGAGCGATTAAAGGATGAGTTTAATTCTTGAAAACATTGGCCGCCGTGTTGGCCGAAACTGGATTGTTCGTCATCTACAGCTTGAAGTAGCTGAAGGTGAATGCCTTGCCTTACTTGGGCCAAGTGGATGTGGCAAGAGCAGCACACTGAGGCTCATAGCAGGGCTCGATCAAGCCGATGAAGGAACCATCTTTATTAAAGGCAAAGATGTCACGACGGTGTCACCTGTAGACCGCCGTATCGGAATGGTCTTCCAGAGCTATGCCCTATTCCCACATTTAACAGTTGCCGAAAACCTTGCTCTTGGACTTCGGGTTCGCAAGTTCTCAGCCACTGATCAACAAAAAAGAGTGGCCTCAATTTTGAACTTAATGCAATTGGAAGATCATGCAAGACAACGCCCAGCACAACTCTCAGGCGGTCAGCGTCAAAGAGTTGCTCTGGCCAGGGCTTTACTCAGAGATCCTCTCGTGTACTTACTCGATGAACCAATGAGCAATCTAGATGCTCAACTACGCGAAGATCTACGTCCAGAATTGCGCCGTCTGATCCTTAAAGACGGACAACCAGTTGTTTACGTCACCCATGATCAACATGAAGCCATGGCCATGGCCCATCGGATTGGTGTAATGCGTGACGGGCAACTTGAACAAGTTGGTAGCCCCCAAGAGCTTTATCACCAGCCAACTTCAACATTTGTGGCTAGTTTCATCGGACGCCCCCAGATCAACCTCTTGCCAGCCGAATCAGGCATTATCAAAGCTATCCGGCCAGAGGATCTAAAACTTAGTTCACAAGGCCTACCTTGTCGTCTTATCCATAGGGAATGGCTGGGAACCTCCCAGCTTTGGCTTCTAGAAAGCCCACGTGGTCAACTAAGGATGCTGACCGCTGGGGATACCTCTATTCCTGCAAATATTCAATTGGAGTGGTCTACAAAAAAAGAACATCTATTTGATGCCAATTCAGGCTTAAGATCCAAATATCCAACTAGCTAGTTAAGTCTAAAAAATCGGCGGACAATCATTAAATGCTGACAACTAAACTATTTACTTAATATTCTATTCTCAAAATTAGTTGGTAAACGCTATTATATCTGCTCAAAGAAATTGCACAGCACCTTCTTATGCTTAGAAGCCTTCTCCCTAATTGATTCAATCTTAGCAAGGTCAGGGGGGACATCTAAGGTTCTTTGCCAAAGCCCAGCAAGTAGACGAAAATCGGGCAAAGCATGCAAATCTATAAATGGCACATCAGCCATGGCAGCAGCAGCAGATACTTTTGGGTCATAACTAAGTGCAGCCGTAGGGCTACCGGTTAATTGAGCAAGAATGAGTGCATGCAACCTCATGGGAATAACTAACCTGGCCATTGCGAACTGTTCCATAGCCTCTGCTACAGAATCGACAGCAATATTTCTACTACGTGATCTCAGATTGGAGCTTATAAGGCCTTTACTCTCTAAATCCAGAAATAACTCTCCATCCTGCTGTTTATGAAAAGCAAGCCAATGAACTGGAACATCAATGTCTTTCAGGATCATCTCAAGGGCTTGGATCAAATGCTGCCAGCCCAAGCGGTCAAGCATTGCAATAGGACGCCAACAAAGCACAACAGCCTGGCCACCTTTCCATTTCAAGCAAGGAAACTGCCAAACCGGATCAGGTGCCATCGACATCGGCATAGGAAGAAACCAACGTTGAGCCAACTGGAAGGATTCTGGATCTCTCCAACTAATCACCTGCACCCAGCGCAGAACCCGCCGCACTATCCAGCGGCTAAAGCGATTTCGTAAGGGACCTAACCCCTGACCCCAAAGCAAAACAGGCAAGCCACGCTGACGGGCTGCTGCAATCAAGATGATGTAATAGATCAAACTTTTAAAACTTGTGCTGTCCTGCAACAGGCTGCCGCCGCCAAGGACCAAAGCATCAACCTGACGAAGTGCTAAGAGAGTCTTGATCAATGAGCGGCGGTCAACGATTCGAGCCTTCGGTGCAAAGGCCTGAATAGCCATCAAATCGTTAGCCGTGATGCAAGGCTGCAAATGCTCAGGAAGTCCCTGAAGTAAAACCTGCAAAAGTGCATCGTCGCCAAGGTTGTGCTCTCCGTAATAACCGCACAACAGAACCACTGAGCACTCCCTTGCCTGAACTTTCATAGCCAAGCAAAGAGTGTGTTTTCCATTATCAGCGATGGAACCTCCCTAGGCTTACCAAATCGACCTATTCATGTGCACGCTTTATCTCTAGGCACTTGGTGGATCCACCTCACATCCTTGTTGGAGTGGATGCTCGCAATCGTGCTTGTTGTGCAATGGGGAAAGCTGAACCAGACAAGGGCTATGTCTTGGTTGGCTCTAGCAATGCTCCCCAATTTGGCCAGTGCCATGACTGCAATTACATGGCACATTTTTGATAACAGCCAAGCCCTAGGTGGACTTGTTGTGCTTCAAGCCTGGCTGACCATGATCGGGAACTGCTGCTTAGCCGCAGCAACCTGGAATTTGCTACGTCCAGAAAGGCAGCGGTCATGAACATTGCCACTCCAGCAGAAATATTAAGTGCTTTTGTATCGATGGACCCAGGCCCACTATATGGACTCTCTTTGATCCCCTACCTGTTCTTCTTGTGGTGGGCTCAGCAGTGCAAAACCATTCCAAAACTTGCCCTGTGGGGATTCAGGCTCACACTTCTTTTTGTAGTGATGACAATCGTTTTCGCAATCCTTGCAAGCCAGCGTTATGGACTTGAACTGGTCGAAGTAGATCGATTCCACGGAGCAGCAGAGGCCTTTTTGGTGCTCAGCGATACCCTCATTGTTCTGGGTTTTTTACGTGCAGGCCGGCAGCGGGTGGTAAAAAACTCTTAAGAGGAACAGTTTCTATGTCAAGAACATCACTCGATGTTGGAAAATAGATCGTCGCTTCCACGGTCCACATGTTCACGCACCTACTAGCTGCAGCTGCTCCTTCCACATTCACCTGGTCGCCTGCTGTGGGCATGGTGATGATCGCCTGCAACGTGCTCGCATTTGTCATTGCTAAGGCCAACATCGAGAAGCAAAACGAAGGCTTCGACATGCCTAATAACAGGTTCTACGGCGGTATGAGCCACGGTGCCGTTGTTGGTTCCCAATGCTTAGGCCACATTCTTGGCATGGGCACAATCCTTGGCCTTGCTTCACGCGGAGTTCTCTGAACATCAAATATGGGCTGGCGAATTCATCGCCAGCCCATCAAATAAGGCAAAAACCGAAATCCATAGCGCTCAAAGCGATAGTCGAACAGCAAACGACTTAGATCATCAGCGTTTGCACTCTCTGAAAGCGCATTTATCAAGCTTCCCAAGCGTCGATCTCCCTTTTGATCGTACAAACCCCACCAGGTTCGTTTAGCTAAACGTCCTGAAAGATTCCAACGCCAGCCCAGCCGTCGACTTAGGCGCCTTTCAAAATGCAGTAAAGCTTTTTTGTTCTTGCGATCACTGGCATCAAGAGGCTGCGAACAAACCTCGATCAACAAAGGCGCAAGAACATCAGCACTGACAAGAGCATGCCGGATTCCTTCACCGCCAAGCAAATTGGCTGTGCTTACAGCATCACCAACTCCAACAACCCGACCCTTAACGTGCGCTTCACTACGGCGAATGCTGCTGCGTATAACACCACCATGTCGATCTAGAACAGATAGACCATCGAGCTGATTCCTGACTAGAAGTCGTTTTAACAAACTGCCCAATGGTTCAAGGCCCCGCTTAAGCGGTGGTGGCAAACGGCAAATCCCAACCTTCAATTGATCGCCTGCCATCGGAAAAATCCATCCATAACCGTATGGAACCCACTGGGAGCCCATGAAGAAGCTGACTCGATCACGCCAAAAATCTGTGTTTTGTTTATCTCCCTGAAGGATCCACTCAACGCCAAAGCCATCAAGGACCATATCTGCTCTAAAAGCCTTTGATGGAAGCGAACTGCCCAATAGAAAGCGACTATGGCCAGTGGCATCAACAACCCAGCTCACTCTCCTTGTCTGGACCGTGCCATCAGGGCCAAGTAATTCAACATCTGCCCAGTCAGGGAAAGAAAGAACTGATTTAACGCGCCAGCCACGCAAAAATTCGACACCTTCCTCAATCGCTCGTTGCCATAACTGCTGTCTTAATGTCCCAAAATCCAGCACTGCACCAAGGTCATTCTGACTCCACCATTGATATTTGGTTCCTTCAGGATCAAATAATTGCCAGCCATGCCAACGAGCTGATATCGATTCAACAGGAATACATAAATCAGCAAGCGCTTGGATAGGAACAACAGCACTAGAGAAAGCATCCTGCTGAGCATCTACAAGACGCTCTACAAGAATTACCGATACACCCTTGCTAGCAAGCCTTTGAGCAAGACGAGCGCCAGCAGGGCCGGCCCCAGCAACCAGAACAGTCAAGAAGCCTGGTTTAGCTTGATAGTGCCTGAGGAGTTGTCTGCTCCTTCAAGGAAGTCTGCGAGTTCCAGTCGAAACGCTCCCTAATACGTTCGGCCATCTGGGCTGGAGTAAGCCCAAGGGCTTGTTGGCTTTGCAAGGGACTGGCGTGATCAACCAATTTATCAGGAATGCCAATTCTAAAAACTGGAACTAGAACATCATGATCATTAAGCGACTCAACCACAGCTGCACCGAAACCACCAGCAAGAGCACCCTCCTCCATCGTGACAAGACGACCGATGCGGCGGGCCAACGGGTGGATCAGTGCTTGATCAAGTGGCCTCAAAAACCGAGCGTTAATAACGGTGGCCTTTATACCTGTTTTCTGTAATAGCTGAGCAGTGATAATGGCGGCAGGCACCATCACTCCATAGGCAACGATCAAGAGATCGTCACCTTCACAAAGCACTTCTCCACGACCAATCGGCAAAGGCTCCCAACCTTCCTCAAGCAGAGCTACACCCTCGCCAGATCCCCTTGGGATGCGAAGCGCTGTTGGGCCTTGATGTTGAAGGCAAGTCACCATCATGCGTTGAAGTTCAGCCTCATCTTTCGGTGCCATGACAGTGAAATTGGGGATGGCTCGGAAATAGCTGATGTCGTATTGGCCCTGATGAGTTGGCCCATCAGCACCAACGATGCCAGCTCGATCCATCACGAAAACAACGGGTAGGTTCTGTATACCCACGTCATGAATCAGCTGGTCATAGGCACGCTGCAAGAATGTGCTGTAAATAGCCAGTACAGGCTTAAGGCCCTCGCAAGCCATGCCAGCGGCAAGGGTTACAGCGTGCTGCTCAGCAATGCCAACATCTATGTACTGATCTGGGAGAGCCTTTTGTAGTAAGTCAAGACCAGTGCCAGTAGCCATCGCAGCTGTGATTCCCACCACAGTGCTGTCCTGCTCACAGAGTTTTATAAGCGTCTGACCAAATACCTTGCTGTAGCTAGGTGGCTTCGACGTTTTGGAAGGAAGCGCTTTACCAGTAGTTAAATCGAATGCAGACTGAGCGTGATAGCCAACTTGATCTGCCTCTGCATAGGGATAACCTTTGCCCTTGGTGGTGACTACATGAACAAGCACCGGTCCGCCGACCCGGTGAGCCATCTCAAAGGTACGAACCATACGAGCAATGTCATGACCATCAATAGGCCCCATATAAGTGAAGCCAAGCTCCTCAAAAACAGCCCCCACCTTTGGCACTGACCATCGGCGCATGCTGCCTTTAAGGAGGTCAAGCTCAGCTGGTAACTCTCCTCCCATAAAAGGAAGGCTCTTAACTCTTTCCTCGACGCTGTCAGAAATGAACTGCAATGGCGCACTATGGCGCATGCGATTCAAATGAGTCGACAACGCACCCACTGGCGGTGAAATAGACATGTCGTTGTCGTTTAGGACAACCAAAAATGGCGTGTTGGGCATATGGCCCGCATGATTTATGGCTTCAAGGGCCATGCCACCAGTGAGCGATCCATCTCCTATGACTGCAACACATTTGAACGATTCTCCGCGTCGCTCACGAGCAACTGCCATGCCAAGTGCTGCAGATATTGATGTGCTTGCATGCCCAGCCCCAAAATGATCGAATTGGCTTTCGCTGCGTTTGAGATAACCGGCAACACCGCCCTGCTGGCGCAGGGTATCGAAGTCACCATATCGACCAGTTATCAACTTGTGGGGATAGGCCTGATGGCCGACATCCCATACAACACGATCGTGATCTAAATCAAGAGTTTGGTACAGGGCAAGCGTGAGTTCAACAACACCTAACCCCGGTCCCAAATGTCCACCACTAGTTGAAACCACCTCAAGATGGCGTTCGCGAATCTGACGTGCCACATCCTCAAGCTCTGCATCGCTCAAGCCATGAAGCTGATTCGGATGGGTTAGCTCGCTCAGACGCATTCGCGTTCCAATCCCATTCCAATAATTGCAATCTAAGTGCTATTAGCTATAGATCGGCGTGAGCAGCCCTGGCAAGTGCAATCAGTTGTTGGATCAAGATGTTGCGAAACTGATGCTATGGACAATTATCTTCAAAGGATTCTGAGGGCACGTGTCTACGACGTGGCTCAGGAAACCCCCCTGGAACTAGCCAAAAACCTAAGTCGGCGTCTAAACAACCAGATCTGGTTAAAGCGTGAGGACCTACAGCCAGTCTTCTCTTTCAAACTTCGTGGTGCTTATAACCGTATGGCTCTCCTCAGCGAGGAAGAGTTGCAGCGTGGCGTAATTGCCTCAAGTGCTGGCAACCATGCACAGGGTGTGGCTCTTAGCGCTTCTCATCTCAATTGCAGAGCTGTGATCGTGATGCCAGTCACCACACCCGAAATGAAAACAAGGGCAGTGCGTGCTCTTGGTGCTGAAGTTGCGCTTCATGGAGAGACTTACGACGAGGCCTATAAAGAGGCCCACCATCGGAGTGTTACTGAGGGGCTCACATTCATCCATCCCTTTGACGATCCAGAGGTGATTGCTGGGCAAGGCACCATCGCTCTAGAAATCCTTCGTCAAAGCAAGCAGCCACCAGATGCAATTTATGTGGCAGTGGGAGGTGGCGGATTGATCGGCGGAATAGCCAGCTATGTAAAAAGCCTCTGGCCAAAAGTAGAAGTAATCGGTGTTGAACCCCATGACGCTGCTGCAATGACGCTCTCACTTGAAGCTGGCGAACGCATTGAGTTGACAAAAGTTGGTCTATTCGCCGATGGCGTAGCTGTACGTCAAGTAGGAGTACACACCTTCTCAATAGCTCAGATGCACGTGGACTCAATGGTGACGGTAAGTACCGATGAAATCTGCGCAGCGATCAAGGATGTATTTGAAGACACACGCTCAATTCTCGAACCAGCTGGTGCTTTAGCGATTGCTGGCATGAAGGCAGATATTGCCAAGCGGGATCTGCATGATCGCAACCTGGTCGCGGTGGCCTGTGGCGCAAATATGAATTTTGACCGGCTCCGATTTGTCGCCGAGCGAGCTGAACTTGGAGAAGAAAGGGAAACAATGCTCGCTGTGGAGATACCTGAGCAAGCAGGCAGCCTTAGGAAACTTTGCGATGCACTAGGGGATAGGAGCCTTACGGAATTCAGTTATCGAATGGCGGAAGGGCATAGAGCTCACATCTTCATGGGGGTGCAAGTTGAGAACATCGAAGATCGAAACAAGCTTTTAACAAGACTGCAGACATCAGGTTTCCCCTGCCTTGATCTAAGCGACGACGAACTGGCCAAAATGCATCTTCGTCACATGGTTGGTGGAAGACTGCCCGCCTCAGCCAAAGACCTATGCCGAAATGGATGCAGAGAGCTTCTATATCGCTTTGAGTTCCCAGAACGCCCAGGTGCACTAATGACCTTTGTAAATACCCTTAATCCTGAATGGAGCATCAGCATCTTCCACTACCGCAATCACGGTGCTGATGTTGGCAAGATTGTTGTAGGTGTGCTGGTACAAGAAAGCGAAGTGGCTGATTGGAAACGCTTTCTTGATGAGCTTGGCTATCCAAGCTGGGAAGAAACTGGCAACCCTGCCTACGACTTATTCCTGGGTGCGCAGACCGTTTGATCGCGGTAACTTGGCGTATTCAATAGCAGGGCCTGCCATGGCCACCGATTCCCCAACTCAAAAAAGGGGTGAGGTCGCAATTATCTCCTTGCCAGCACGACTGGAAGCGATTCTCTATTTGAAGGGGCGACCTATTGGCCTCAAAGAGATGGCAGAGCTAGCCCAGGAAACTGAGGAGCACATTGAACAAGCCCTAATGGCTTTGATGGCCGGATATGCACAAAGAGATACAGCCCTTGAGATTCATGAAAATAACGGCCGCTATAGCCTTCAGTTGTGTACAGGACTTGGCGAGCTCGTACATAACCTGTTGCCCATTGATCTCTCCATAGCAACGCTTAGAACCCTTGCCACAATTGCATTGAAGAAAAGAATTCTTCAATCGGAACTAGTTGACCTACGCGGATCAGGTGCCTACGACCACATCAAAGAACTAGTTGCTCAAAACTTCATCGAGCGAAGACGGCAAAGCGAAGGAAGGTCCTACTGGCTCACCCTCTCTGAAAAATTCCATCGCACCTTCTCAGTGCTTCCTGACTTGGGTTCAGCCGAACCCCCTCAGGTTGCATAGAGTT
>Ga0208411_1000532_pt1 | contig 29259 bp, 23 predicted proteins | sample ETN01SmetaG_4_FD_185793 | JGI IMG/M metagenome (GOLD analysis project Ga0208411, IMG submission 185793) | Marine microbial and viral communities from oxygen minimum zone, Eastern Pacific Ocean - ETNP2014F12-01SV261 (SPAdes) (version 2) | ecosystem: Environmental > Aquatic > Marine > Oceanic ... | reverse complement strand
AATTTCGGGAAGGTCTTTTACTTGCTGTCCGTAAAACCCGTCAATCCGGGGATCAGTAGAGGGGTAGAAAAGTATACTTTCACTGGTATCAACTGGCAGAAACTCAAACTCTTCGATACTATAGTAATAGGGGTTGCCTAGAGAATCCCTTGGGAAGACATAGCCGCCGCCAGCACCCTGGGCATAAACCTTGAAGATTGCTACCCGTGTGATGAAGATATCCAGGAACAGGGCCTGATTTGTAGGCGTATTAAAGGCAGTGGCCCAGGTAATTCGAAAATTCTGATTCTCTTTGGGTTTATAGGTTAATCCGATCTTTGGGGAGACCTGAATCCCGTCCGTCTGACTGAAATCGAATTCCCAGTCCAAGGGGCTGTAACCCATTCCAAACCCCTGGTTGTTAAAGTTGACCATATCAGTCAAGCGGTCATGAATATCCATCCGGGTAGCCTGGATTAATTCAACCTTATCTGCCAGTTTCCAGTTTATCTGGTAGTATGCACCCATTTCGTTCACCGTATAGCGGTTATCCTCAGCAGCTTCATCAATACCCTCATCAATATTTTCGTCAGTTTTTCCATCACCATCATTATCAATTTTATCGGCATAAACAAAAAATTGATTACCGCCCATCCATCTCACACCTGGTTCAACAGTTTCACCGAAGGAATAATTGCCATCTCCATCAATGTCAACAAAATCAGGAACCCCATTTCCATTCAGATCTTTAAAGTCATCACTATCTCCATCGTTATCATATCCATCCGCTAAAGCATGGAGAACATTGTCATTGTAGGTTACAGATCCATCACTATTGACATTCAACGTATCTGTAGGAGTTCCACCAAATATGCCGGTTGTATTCGTTGCCCAGGTTGAATAAAATTCTCCATCATCATAGAACGTGTTATCATTTCTGTCTGCGAAGGTATATGGTGACCCTGCTTCTCCATTACCGTTGTTGTCCCGCCGATCAGTCAGTTGCTTATCTGAGAGAATAGTCCCGCGAGTATCAGGCATCGTTAAGAAATAATCCAGACCCCATACAAAACGAAAATCACCTTTAAGTAATTCCATGGTGTGCTGGAATTGGGCGCTGAATTTTTTTGAGCGGTCATAAATGAGACCGCCTGTAGCCATGTTTCGGGTTGGATGGGTTGGATCTCCGGAATAACTTGAATTTAGATAAGTTTGTAAAAAGAAATTTTTCCAACGCAATCTACCCTGGTAATATCGATACACCCAGCCATCCGCTAAATAACGGGCAATCCCGGTGATATTAATGTTTCTTGCCCATGCATACCCATGGGAAAAACTCAGTGTCAAGTCTGAGTTTGGCTCCCAATCAAACCTGACATCGTAACGATAATTCCTTACATTAAAGTCTGGATAATCTTTTATACCATCATCATTCGCGTCATTATAAATGTGTGGCAGACCTCCATAATTCATGACGAAATCTTTCTCATCCAGCTCATCTACACCTGTTTCACCTCTGCTGGGTTTGCCATCCCCATCAATATCATTATTCATGAATTGATCCCAGGTTTCATTTCCATTTAAATCTGTAAAAGTTTCACCATCCCATATTCCATTTCCTTCACCAAAGTCTCCGGTACCATCTACGCCATCCAATCCCCAATCAAAAAGAAGCTCTCCAGAATCCCAAATGCCATTTTCATTGCCATCCCAGTAATATTCTGTTCCATCGCAACTGCCATTTCCATTCAAATCGGTGAATGATTCTTCTGAAATATCGTATGTTATGCCAAGGCTATCTATAAAAGGTCCCCAGTCACCATCATTGTCCAGCCCGTCACTTCCCCAGTCATCATTGTATTCGCCATTTTGGTTTGTGTCGAAAACAATATTCCCATTGGCATCATAGGTATAGTCTCCAAACCCGAATTTATGGGTGGAATCCAGCCCAACTCCTACTGTGTAGTTGGTTGTCCCTTCTATATTACTGCCGAAACGATCCAGCCAGGCGCTCCCTCTTTCATCCTCTTCATCTACAAGCCCATCGCCATCATTATCCACCTGGTCGTACCATATTTCAGAATCGTCATCTATACCAAGATCAATTCCTTCATCTATGGCACCATCGCCATTATTATCGATGCCGTCTGCGTATTGTTGACCAATCTTATCAGCAGTTACATTCCATAATATGATTCCATTGCCCAGCTCAAATTGGTTAAAGGGGTTATCCGCTGCTTCAGCCACCATGGCGGCAGTGATGACTGGGGACCCTTCTTCTGCGGGAAATGATGCAATATTATCTGCATAACTTTTCCCGATCCAACTTTCATTGGCATCATCAAAATAACCCAGCATATCCGCTGTAAATAATGGACTTCCATCTTCCCCGGGTATCCCGCCTTCATCAATAATATTATGTTTCAATTGCGGGCGGCCGATAAATGCAGGATCATGTCCTTCATATTCGTCTTCATTAAAATGTGTCCAATCCTGGCCAGCCAAGGCAACACCGGAAATTTTGAATCCAAAATCATCAAATTTATGTGCGGTACGGAATGTAAATTTTTTCAGTAAATCTGTATCTGCCTGGTTCAGAAGACCTCCCTGGATATTGATACTGGTGCCCTGAGCGCGAATGGGTGAACTGGTCACAATGTTCAGGACCCCGCTGTGTGCATTGGGTCCGTAAAGCGCCGAGGCGGGCCCTAGGACAACCTCAATCTGCTCCACATCCTCAAAGGATACAGGAATTACGTTATAGGCAGTCAGGCGCAGGGAGGGAACATTCGCCATGCGCCCATCTGTCAATGTAAGAAGCCGGGAATTGAAGGATGAATTAAACCCGCGGGCGGTCATGTTGTAACTGTCTATCCCGGATTGGGTGAAATCGATCCCCTTCGTTCCTTTTAAATAATCACCCAGGTTAGTATTGCTTTCCCTTCTGATTTCTTTTTTAGATATCACTGAAATTGCAGCGGGAGCATCTTCCACACGTTCCCTGCGCCGGGAAGCAGTTACCACATAAGTCTCCATCTGGATCGCTTCCGGTTCCATCTGCAGGTCAACCGTAGTGGTTTCGGAAGTCTTTACGGTGATGTCCTTTTTCAAGGGCTGGTAGCCAATATAGGTGACCCGCAGGGTATATTCACCAGCGTTTACAGCTGAAATGGTAAAACGACCTTCCTTATCAGCAGCAGCACCCTGGTCGGTATCTTCGATAATGACATTTGCTCCCAGAAGCAGTGATCCATCTGTTTTATCCGTAACCACTCCGGTGATATGTCCCACTTGCTGAGAGATAGCTGCATTGAGCAGCAAGAATAACGAAATGAAAAGCAGCTTCATAGCCTTAAATAAGAAGCAGCCCCGGATCTACTGAAGCGGGGCTGCTGGTTTGGATATCAATTATCGTATTTTAGAGATATGATTATTTCAAAAGCAGCATTTTCCCGCTTAAGATTCGGTTATCTGATATCACTTTGTAAAAGTACATACCGCTTGGGACATTATTCCCAGCACGGTCCTTGCCATCCCACGTCATGGAATAGGTTCCAGATGCCAGATTTCCACTATATACTGTTTTAATCTCTTCTCCTAAGATTGAATAAACAGTCAACTTTACATCAGAAAATTTTTCTGTTGCAAATTTAATGCTGGTGGATGGATTAAACGGATTCGGATAATTCCCAAACAATTCAAATGTTTGCGCTACAGGGGCATTCTTATCCACAGAAACAGTACCTGCGAAAAGGAACTTCGGATTCACCCGCTGGGTTGTATTATCTGGAATACAAACGTTGTCGATCTCGAAAGTCAAGCGTCCACTACAATCTGAAGGGTCACCATCCGCGAGGCATGCTGGGTCAAGATCATGATCTGAATCATTTACATTAATTCCATTTGCTGTAAGAAATCCCAAGGCAGCAACAGTACCTGTATAAAGAGCATCTTCAAAGCATCCTTCCGTATCAAAACCTGAACTTATTAGACATTGAGTGAAACCCGCTGCCAAATCCGCCGCTAATTGTGTACCGTGAGCAGCAGCTGTTGCGCTGTCAACAGTGCCTCCGCTCATCACATTCACAAGATAAAGAAAACCAGCCAAAGCAGCTCCTTCAACATCAGTTTCAGCAGTGTCAAGAACAGTCTCTGCTCCTGCTTGAAAAAGACCGGCAGCAGCTAACAGATTGTAAGTGAAATAATACCCGGTAAACTGGAATAATTCGTCACCGCTGAATGGTACACCATCGGATCCGGCGGGATCAAACAGATATCCAAAGTTGGCTTCAAATGGTGCTTCAGCACCTTCTATTGCACCATTTTGGTCAATATCCACTCCTGATGCACCGATGGCTACTGCATTTGTTGCCGGAACATGAATTGTAATGCCTGCCGCGGCAGCAGCCGCGGCTGTTGCAGCAATGGTTACACTGTCGGATGCAACAGTCCCAATTCCAACACTGCCATTGAGAAAGCCATCATCATCTACGCCCAAAGTACTGGCTGTTCCATCATGAGCTTCCCAGTATATTTCCGCAGAGACTGGAGTAGCAAGAGAAGCATCAGTGTAATTGACAGTTAATATTCCCCAGTTTTCCATATCAGTACCCGCGCCATAATCTGTCCCTTCTACCATCGTGGCTAAATCCGGTGCGCCAAACTGGGCAAACACTGATGATAGTGTGATCCCCCAGCCCCTTGTAGATACAGTTGCATCATTTGGATCAGTGATTGGTGATGTTCCAGTCCATGTGCCATTTTCAGAAACAGCTGGAATGGTAGCCGATGTTATGCAATTGACAGTTTCTGTTGTTGGATAGGTACTGCCATCATTAATGGTGAAAGTCCCGCCATCGTAGAGATCAATATTAATTGCAACACCAGGTGCAGTCGGGTCGCCCGTAAGCAAATACCCAAATCCAGCCAGAGCTTCAGGCGTTGTTAATGGAATTAAGGTTTCACCAAGTGTATCCCCGGGTTCATATTTCAATAGGGGGTATGAGAATATAGGCGCAGCTGAACTTGGCCAAGATGCGGTGACCGCATATGATGCCTCTAAACTATCCTGGGCACTTTCTATCTCTCGTACTTCATAGATATAATGAACTGTCACATAGTTCAGTTCATAGTTTCCTTGAACGCTTTGAGAAAAAGCAGTACTGACAAAAAGTACGGATGTAATAACAATATTAACGAGTAATCTCATAGATATCCTCCATTTTTGGTTATTAAGACTGAGTATTCCCTTATTCACAGGATTCAATCCTATCATTTCCGGGTATTGAATGGTGAAAGATATAACGTTGATCGGGATGTATCAAAGACTTTTTGAAAATTCTTCTCAATCCTTTTTTTTTATGCTCCTGCGTCCCCACAGGATCCAAAGACAATATAAAGTCAGGATACTGCCAAAAAAAAATATGCCATTTAATATAAGAGCCTTAATTATTTCATTCATCTTAATTGTTGCCTAATGTTATGTTGGATTAAATTCACGCGCCAAATTAATCATTTTTCTTTTTTTAATCCTTACCAGAATATTTTATGAAGATCGCTGTGCTGATTAAACAGGTCCCTGGTTCAGAATCACCCCTGCCCCTGAACAGCACACAAACCTGGGTAGATGAACCGCAGGTAACCTACACCATGAATCCGCCGGATAATTATGCTCTGGAAGAAGCACTCTTGATCAAGGAAAATGTTGGGGATGGGGAAGTGGTTGCAGTCAGTTTAGGACCGGAACGGGTTAAAAAAGTGATCCGGGAGGGGCTGGCCAAGGGCGCAGATCGGGGAATTTATTTGGAAGAGAATAGTCAGATTGAGACTGATCCTTTATCCATTGCCAGGAGTTTTGCTTCTGTTTTACAAGATGAGAATTTTGATCTGATTTTGACCGGTCTGCAATCGGATGATGCAGGTATGGGTCAAACCGGAGTACTGATCGGTGAACTGTTGGGGTTATCTACAGCAACGCTTGCCGTCCAGACAAATATCCAGGATGAACAGATCCGTGTGAAACGTGAGTTGGAATCAGGCTGGTTTCAATGGGTAAAATTGCCCCTGCCGGCTTCCATCAGCATTCAATCGGGACTGAATACACCCCGCTACCCATCCCTCAAAGGAATAATGGGGGCGAAGAAAAAGGAGATCAGGGTTATTCCTGCCTCGGAACACCAAACCGCTGAAAAAACTCAAACCATTAAAAAAGTATTTGTACCACAGACAACCAAAAAGACAGAAGTGATTGAAGGCAATGCAGATACAGCAGCTGCACGTATTTTGGAAATTCTAAAATCCGATGTGAAAGTATTATAATCCATGGACATTTTAGTTGTTTTAGAGGATAATCACGGTTCGCTGCACCGTATGAGCAGGGAAGCCATTGCCGGCGCTCAACAACTGGGTGAGTCCATAACTGCCTTGGCTATTGGCCAGCATGCATCGCTGCTGGCAGATAAACTTTCCGGGGTAGACCTGGCAGAAGTGCTGACCGTCAGCCATGAACTTGTTTCATCATACAATGCCGATGGCTATGCGGAAGTGGTTAGACAGATCATTGAAGCAGAATCTCCGCAACTGATCATTGCCGGGCACACCTACCAGACCCGGGACTATATGCCCCGTGTCAGCGCGAAATGTGATATTCCTTTCATTCCCGATGTTATTTCCGCTGAAGACGGCTCGTATGTAAAACTTGTCCTGAATTCGAAATTAAATGCCACTGTTTCCGCTTCCTCCGACACTGTTATTTTGAGTTTTCAGTCCGCCGCATACAGCGATGAAGATTTGGTACCGGGATCCTGCGCGTCTCGACCCTTTGAAGTCAACCTGGATACCGCTATGGTTCGTTCAGAAACGGAAGAGCCCTTTCAGGAAGATGCTGGTGATGTGGATCTGGAAAGTGCAGAACTCATTATTTCCATAGGCCGGGGAATCGAAAAGGAAGAAAATATACCTATGGTCTTTGACTTGGCCAACGCACTGGGTGCGGAAATATCTGCCAGCAGGCCAGTGGTGGATTCAGGCTGGATGGAGTCTTTCCGCCAGGTGGGCAGCTCGGGACAGACAGTGGCTCCTAAACTATATTTTTCCTTGGGTATTTCCGGTGCCATCCAGCACGTGGTGGGAATGAAAGGGTCCAAGAATATCCTGTCTATCAATAAAGATCCTGATGCGCCAATTTTTGAAATAAGTGATTATGCTGTAGTGGGAGATCTTTTAGAAATAATCCCTAAACTAATAGAAGCACTACAGACTGAAAAAAATTCATGATTGAACGGGAAGCCCTGGAACTGGATATTCTTTTTGTAGGTGCTGGCCCCGCAAGTCTTGCTGGAGCGATTCATCTTAAACGGCTTTTGCAAGAATCGGGTCAAAATGCCAATATAGGCATTTTAGAAAAAGCAGTCGAGGTAGGAGCCCATTCTTTATCTGGGGCCATTGTTGATCCCCGTGCACTTAGGGAACTTTTTCTCGATAAAAATGATCAAGATTTTCCCTTTGAAGCAGAAGTCTCTGAAGAACATCTATATTATTTAACAGATAATAAGAAAATTCCATTTCCGTTTATTCCTCCTTCTATGAATCACCATGGATGTTTTGTGGCATCACTGGGGAAACTTACACGTTGGTTAAGTGAAATCTGTGAAAATGAGGATATAGATATTTTCTGTGGCTTTGCGGGAACAGAACTGATTTATGATGAGGATCGGATAATCGGCGTTCGCACTGGTGATAGGGGTATCGATAAGAACGGAGCACAAAAACCTCAGTTTGAGCCAGGTGCAGACATCTATGCCAAGATTGTTGTTTTAGGCGAAGGAACACGAGGGAGCCTGACCAAAAAACTTATACACAAACACAATCTTATGGATGGCCGTAATTCGCAAGTTTGGGCTCTTGGTGTTAAAGAATTATGGCAGATGCCGGCCGGCACGGTTCAGAGTGGCTATGTAGCTCATTCCATGGGTTTCCCTTTGGGTCATGATATTTTTGGTGGTGCCTTCCTTTATGGGATGAAGAATGATATCTGGAATCTGGGTCTCGTGGTGGGCCTTGATTATAAGAATCCGGGTGTGGATTCTCACCACGAATTCCAGAACTTGAAAACTCATCCTTGGATACGTTCGAAATTAGAAGGTGGTAAAGTCATTGCTTATGGAGCTAAATCTTTACCTGAAGGCGGTTGGTATTCTATTCCAAAGCTCTCAGTAAACGGTGCTATGCTAATTGGTGATTCTGCTGGATTTTTGAATGGGCAAAGGTTAAAAGGTATCCACTTAGCCATGAAATCTGGGATGCTAGCAGCTGAAACAATTTCTATAGCGTTGGCTGAGAATAATTTTACTGAGATAAAACTGGGAGACTATGAAGATCGTATGAAGTCGAGTTGGATCAAAGATGAATTGTTGAAGGTACGAAATTTTCATCAGGGATTTGATCACGGACTGTTTGGAGGTTTAACGAATGCAGGAATAGGACTTTTGACTGCTGGCCGCGGATGGGGATTTAAAGATCGTCTTACCAGTGAAGCCGGCCATTTACAAATGGAAAAAGGGTTGAAAAAAGACCGTTACAAAGATCTACAATTTGATGGGACTTACTTATTTGATAAAGTGACAGACATCTATCACTCCGCGACTTCTCACGAAGAAGACCAGATTCCACATCTGCATGTAAATGAACCGGACATATGTATTACGAAGTGTGCTGAAGAATACGGGAATCCCTGTGAAAATTTCTGTCCAGCTGATGTGTATGAAATGGTGCCGGATGGTGAAAATCAAAGACTTCAGATCAATTTTTCAAACTGTGTACATTGTAAGACTTGTGACATAATGGACCCGTATCAAATTATTGACTGGGTTCCCCCTGAAGGTGGCGGTGGCCCTACATGGATTAATTTATAACTCAATTGCCGGATTCCACTTTGATGGTTCAAGTAGTGCAGATGAAAAAGGTTTCGGAAAATCAGGCCTAAGTCTTGGATAACACATTCCAATTATCTTTCGAACAAGACCTTAATTTCAATTATTCATACCAATCCATAGATAACCTCTCTGAGTACGGAAAATATGAATTGTCTTTTCACCCTGAGCGTCCTAAATACCTTGATTATATATCTATTTTTGATGTTGTGGAACCATGCCTTGAGTCGGATGAATTCGGAGCCTGCCTGATCCAGACCCACCGGGCAGAACTGGAGGGGATTCCGATCATGCTCATTGGCCAGCAAAGCGGACCATCCTCCAATTATACGGACCTTCTTGAATCTTTGAAAGATCCTGAAACAGTCCGTACCTGGAACCATGGTATGCCGGTGCCCGCCTCTTACGAAAGGGCGGTAAAGGCCATTCAGCTTGCTGAAGAAGAGCAACGGGTCATAATCATTTTCGTAGATACACCTGGTGCTGACCCCACAGAACAGTCAGAAGCCAATGGCATCGCCTGGCGGATCGGAGATACGATCCATGCCCTGGCAGATGTGAAAGTTCCCACCATTTCCCTGATCATGAATCGTGCCTGTTCCGGAGGCGCCATTGCCTTGACAGGAACCGATGTGACTATGGCCATGGAACATTCAACTTACCTGGTGATCACCCCGGAAGCCTGCTCATCCATTTTATTTCATACACGATCCCGGGCCAATGAAGCGGCAGAGGCATCCCAGATTACTTCAAAAGAAGGATATATACATGGAATCGTGGATGAATTGATTCCGGAACCAAATGGTCCTGCCCATCGAAATAAACAGCAAACGCTGGCATCTGTAAAAACTGTATTGCGGGAATATGTTATGAATGATTCTGATTTCGATCCAAAAACCATTTTTGAAAAACGGGTTGATCGCTGGAAAAAGATTGGACATTGGGAAGAGATCGATCCATCTGAGTTGACTTCCTTTCATCATCCTGTTACCAGACTTCCTGTTCCCGAATCTAGCGGCTACGTCAAGCGGCACGTAAAGTGTTATGACACTGATGGGAACCGCCATTATGATCCAGTATCTATTAAGAAACTTCAAAAAACAAATTACGTTTGTGGCGTATGCGGTCACCGATATGTCCGCCCATCTGCTTGGGACTATATCAATTGGATCGTGGATGATGATTCATTTTCAGAACACGATGAAACCAAGTTGATTGCTGATAAGGACATCCTTGGATTTCCTGGTTATGTAGAAAAATTAAAGGAAACCCGCAGAAAAACGGGACTGGTTAGTGCCATGATCACTGGTAACGGGATCATTCTGGGTAGAGATGTTGTGCTTTGTGCCACAGATTTTGGATTTCTTGGCGGCTCATTCTGTATGAGTACAGGAGAAAAGGTTTGGCGTGCAGCTCAGATCGCGATTGATCGTATGGTTCCCCTGATCCTTCAAGCTGCTGGCGGCGGGGCAAGGATGCATGAAGGATGCTCTTCTATGGTTAGTATCCCTAAGGCACATGTGGCCATCAGCTGCGTGGAAAATGCAGGGCTTCCTGTGGTCACATTAATAACAGATCCAACTCTTGGCGGCGTGGCGATTGGTATGGCCAGCCGGGGAAAACAGCTGTTCGAGTTTAATGCCGGACATATCGGGTTTTCCGGGAAACGGGTCATAGAACAGTATACAGGAAAGAAAACATCAAAAGGATTCCAAACAGTGGATTGGCTTAAAAAGCATGGCCATGCGGAAAGGATTATTCATCCGAAAGATCTAAGGGATGTGATCTATTCGCTCATTAAGAGTGAAAATTAGGATCCAATATCAGTATCATTTCTACAGATAGTATGACAGTCAAGGATTGGAACTGACTCATTTTATATAAATAAAAGCATTCTTTTAGCAGATTATTCCGGTGCCTCCCCGCCGCGGATCGCCTACTGCTGACGTGGGAGTCACGGCGTTAACACCACCAAAAAACAAATTAATCTCGTTCCATGAATGAAGTTGAATATGATCAGGCAAAGACTCCAATACCATTTCCGGTTCAAAGTGGAGCACACTTCCCTCCAGATGAATCCTGGCAGCGTGGACAGCGGACTCAAGGTCCATATTTTTGACAAAGAAGTTCAGTATTACCTGGGAAATCGCAGACCGGAGCCGGTTACTTCCACCGCTGCCCAATACCATTTCAACTCCTTTCTCTCCCATGACCAGGGTAGGGGATATCATGGTTGGTAGCCGCCGCTGCCGTGGCCATTGGTGAAAACCTTGGGGATTCAAATCTTCCTCACCAAGCATATTGTTCAGCATGACACCCATTTCCGGAATGACGTATCCGCAGCCTTCGCCATTGGTGGTGGTGACGCTGGCGGCATTGCCCTGCTTATCCAGAATGCTCACATGTGTGGTGGCACCCCGGGAAGCAGGATCTTGTTCATTGTGGAATGCAGTATTGCCGGAATTGAATAACTGCAGGTAATGGTTGAATATCCCTGGTTCCATTACCTGAGATATTTGGAATTCATCTTCCGGATCAAGGCAAATTTCTTTTCTGGCAATGGAGGTAACCTGCATTGCCTTTACAAGATTTATGAAATCAAAACCGGAAGCAGTTTTTGATTGTTCCAAAAGCTGCAGGGCAAAGGTGATTAGTGTACCGCCGATTGCGGGTGCCGGATTGGTATAAATGGTTTTCCCTCGGAACTTACTTTTTAGCGGCTGCCTCTCAATTACCCTGTACTGGGCAAGGCATTCTTTGGTTAGAAGACCATTTTCTCCTATGGTGCCCAGAATCAGCTCTGCACCGTCTCCTGCATAAAAGTATCTGGCTCCCTCAGCAGTAAGCATTTCCAAGAGATTTGCAAAGGCAGGATTTTGAAAACAATCACCTTGTTTTAATAGTTTTCCGTCTGGTTTGAATAATTTATTCCCCTCGGGGGAGTGAATCAGGATCGGTTCCAGGATCTTGACCAGGTAAGCCTGAGCTTCATTGAGAATGACCCCGGACCTGGCGGCCTCCACCGCTGGTTCCAAAACAATTTTCAGCGGGAGTTGTCCCAATTTTTCCTGAACATGCAAAAGACCGGCGGCATTGCCGGGTACAGCGACTGAACCCTGCCCGATATGAAACTGCTGCTGGCTGGGCCCGAAATCCACCAGGATGCTGAAAAAATCCAGTTCCTTTCCGGATTGAAGCGGGGGTGTATCTACAAAAAAGTCAAACAGGATAGGTTCCAAACCTGCCGGACAAGCCAGGAAAGCACCACCGCCTCCCGGCCCTGTAAGGTTGAACTCAGAAACCATGGAGGTAAATACCGCTCCCACAGCTGCATCGAAGGCATTGCCGCCATTTTCCAGGATTTGGCAGGCAGCCTGGACTGTTGAGTTTTCCCCGCCAGCGATTGAACCATATTTCATCATCTTCAATAAAAATACGGGGATATCAGCGGTTATGCAAGTTTGTCTATTTCAGTAATAACAATTTCTGATTTATTAAGTGATTCCCGTTTTGCAACCGGACAAAATATACTCCACTGGCAAATCCGCCAGCATTCCATTTTATTTCATGGAAACCAGATCCGATCTGTCCATTAACCAATGTTTCAACTAATTGTCCGGTTATGTCGAATATTTGTAGAGACGCATTGCGATGCGTCTCTACCGAAAACTGGATCGTTGTGGTAGGATTGAATGGATTTGGATATGCGGGAAAAAGTTTAAAGGAGAATATTTTGGGCACGTTTATGGGTTTTATATCCATTGTAGGCGAAAAAACCGGTTGGGAAGAACGGTGCACATATCTCCCGGCTGCGTAGAGATAACCAGATGAAGTTAATTCCAGATCCGCACCCAGGTTGAATGTTTCTTCTTCACTGAGTCCATTAGTCAATTCTGACCAAGTCTGGCCTTCATCGATTGTGATAAAAATGTTCTGGTCGTTAATGGCGTAAATATGACCATCCACGGCAACAATATCGAGAGCGTAATTAATATCCTGGACCCAATCCAACGCTTCCCAGGTCCTGCCGTTATCCATACTGCGATAGTAGCCGTCAAATAACCCTGGCTGAGTGGTTAAAATGTAAATATGATCCTGGTCATCGATAGTCATAGAATAAACCTGCACACCATTCAGGCCATCATTGACTTGGTCCCAGCTGGCGCCCACGTCCGTGGAACGGTATATGCCGTTGATGGTCCCTAAAAACACATGGCCCTGGGTGTTGAAATGAATGTGTTCCACGGCATAATTGGAGTCATAATCGGGCAGAGGAATGGCTTCCCAGGTTGATCCGTTATCTGCGGAACGGTGTATGTAACCGATCCCGGAGGCCAGCCCGGCAAAGAGTACCCCAGATGGATGCAAACCAAATGCAGCACAGCCGTCCGGCGTGAATTCACCGCTGCCAGTCCAGGTTTGTCCATAATTGTCACTGTAAAAAACACCGTAGGCAAAATCAGGTATGTATATGCGGCCGTCACCGCTTATAATCACGTCCCGGAACGTAGGTGCCGGGTTATTGATTCCGTACAGCGGGGTCCAGGATAAACCATCGTTTTCCGAATAAAAAAGGGCCGGTGTTCCACCATTCGGATTTGTACCGGCGACCAGCACATGACCTTCAGGCCCTGAGCCCACAAGGTAATTGTAGCCCTGGGGGATATCTTCCAGCTGCCAGAAATCAGGGCCTGTACTGTGTTCACTGAAAAACTCCAGAACCCGCTCATTATAATCAGCGAAAAAGGAATGATCCGCCGTTATGACTTTGATTTGATCTAAAACATGGCGAACTGTTGCAATGTCCAACGTACTCAGGACTGAAAAGGCGTCTGGATTGGTTATGTATAGGTGCTGAATGGAATCATCCAGTACTGTGAAATATTGATCGTTGTTTAAAAATCCAATGGACTGGAATTCGTTAAACAGATCATTGGATAAACTCAGGTCAATTCCCGGGATGCGGGCAAAGCGCTGAGGATAAGCCGGAGAGCGGTCCAGTTCATAGAATGCGCTGGAAATATTCCGGGCCTGGAGGGTGTCAAAATTCATTTGGGCTACCCAGTTTCCTCCGCCAATAGCAGGATCATATTTTGCCGGACAGAAAACAGTTGGTGTTTCAGTGACCAGATATAGTGCTGGTGGATTGCCCTGGGCGGAATACATGGCTGCTGCGTTAAAATTCAGAGCATGGGCAACAATGGATGAAAAATTCCCGCCATTGGAGACACCTGCAGAATAAATCGGATCTTGAGCATTTATACTGCCGCGAACCGTAAAGGTGTCTATCAACGCCTGGATATTTGCAATATCAATATTTTCTTCTAAAGTCCATGGTTCAAGAAGCCAGCGATTAAGGCCAGTGTTTAACGTTGCATTTTCCGATTCAGTGATAATAATGCCATATCCTTTCTGCAACGCATCCTGGAAAAATTGTATGATTTCAATTCTGTCAACAATATTTTCCGCACTTCCGTTGCCCCCATGGAAAAAGAAGATTGTGCCGGTTGAATTTTCCGGGAATTTGTAATATACGTTTTTTGGATTTTCAGGACCCTGGATAATTTCGTATTCGAAATAAATTGTGCCGGTGGGCTCCTGCAGGGCATAGAAGTTCACATCATTATTTGGCATAATGAAAGTAGTGTGCCATTCCTCGGTATCAACCAGTAAAGATGTATCGCCAGTCCACTCCTGGAATGTCATTGTTACCGGGTCCAGACCGGACCAGATATGCACCGTATCACCGGGCATGTACGTACCTGAGGCATAACCGTCATTTATCCAGGCCCAGGGGCCTTCAGGGTCACCACTTATTTCTTCTTTTATAAAACTGGACCAGTTGCATAACTGTCCCACAGTGTTGATCCAGTAATCCAGGTCATTCTCAACATTTTCCGGGTAAGCGTTACAGATACCAATGGACATTTCCGCCAGCACCCACTCATTGGGAATGATATGCCAGCCCCAGGGCTGGTTAAAGCCGCCGTCGCCGTAATCCAGGAAACCATTGATGTGAAGCATACGCTCTGCTTCGGGCAGTTCCAATTGTGCCCGGCATTGATCGATCAGCGCATCATTATCCGTGGCAACGACATAATCGGATTCATCTCCAGCACCATGAATCCCAACCGAAAAAATAACCAAGTTGCTGTCCAAAACAGGTTCACAGGTGCTGGTATCTATCGCTGTTCCTTCCGATACAAAATTCTGCCAGAGTTCACCCTCTTCTCTGGCGAGAAACCAGGAAGATGAATCCACAATTCCGTCATAGCAATCCCAGTCGCCAATGATCCAGGTATCCTGGTTGCCAAGCCAGCCTATGGTATCGGACAAAGTAATCAAGGTGACCGGCTGAAACACGTCCAGCGGCTGAGGCAGGCGCAGGTCCGTCACTGTATTGAAGAATGAATTTAAGAAATTTTGATCTGTGATCTGTGTATGCCCAGCATCCTGTTCCATGGCTAGAGCCCATTTTGCACCTAGAGGCCGGTGATCTAAAAATATCCCTGTAAGATTTTCAATTCGATAAGGCAAATCGTTCTCAGCAACAAACATGAGCCCTGGAACTTCAATGGCATCGCCTGCATCTGTGGTATCATGATAGCCGCCTTTCTGGGTAATGAAACCAAGCATGCGTTCAGGGATCCATTTGGTAAAATGATAGCCAAATTGTCCACCCCAGGAATAGCCGTTAATAAAGAAGGGAATAAAAGATATTTCATCATGCTGGGACAAGACCGCAAAAGAATCCATGGCGGCAATGACCGCATCGCCGATGCCTGTTTCCATATGCATATTGAAAATATGAGCACCCATGAGGGCAAAATCCTGACCATTCACCAGACTTTGGTATGCGGAATCGGTTACAATATTCCGGGAATCCCCATTATTGGGGTGCATGAACCAGTAAATACCTCGAAGGGTGTCTGTAGAATCATTGATCCAGATGCGAAAGTCTGCGTAATTGTAGCTGGCTGTATCGTTTTCGGGAATGGATACGTCGTAAATCTGGCTTGAGAGAAGGGAGAAGAGTAATAAAATAGGGCTGAAACGCTGCACCCTGTAGTTTAGGCTTGCAACCCTATTTTCTGCAATTGTTCATGCAGGTTTAATTAACGGATGGTCAAGAAAAAAATATTTTTATTCAGCAGGTCTGACACCAAGCCATACTGCGGATTATGATTCCGCAGTTTCGTCTAATTGAATGAGCTCAATGCCGGCTTCCCTTGCATGTTCGATGATGCGTTCCTCCCGATAAAACTCAAGAAAATAGATCGATTTTATGCCCGCATTTGCAATGAGCTTGAAGCAGTTATAGCAGGGGGAAGCAGTTATATAAATTTCAGCATGATTGATTTCAACGCCGTTTTTTGCGGCTTGGACAATGGCGTTGGCTTCCGCGTGTGTGGTGCGTATGCAATGACCGTCCACCATTTCGTGGCCGACCTCATCACAGTGGGGCAGGCCTTTGATGCTGCCGTTATAGCCCGTGGATAAGATGGTTTTTTCCTTAACGATGACGGCACCCACATGCTTGCGGCCGCAGGTGGAACGGGTAGCCACTTCCGTCGCGATATTCATGAAATATGTTTCCCAGCTAACGCGTTCTTTTTTCATGACTGTAGTTCTTTTCTATTAAATATTTTTACTGCGTACCGGGGCTCACCATAATAGAGCTTCTCTGCTACTTGGGCCAAATTTGCAGTCAGTATCAGGTAAGCCCAGGTTGGAATGACAACGTCAGCACAACCTTTGATAATCACTTTCTGGTCCCGGTATTGTTCAAAATCCATTTCAGCCACTTTTTTCCGAAATGATTTTTCACGGATGATACCGCCATCAACAAAATTGTCCAAGTGAATGGTTTTCATGCTTAAAAATATTCTCGGATAGAATCCAGGGACTGACAAAATTTATCTACATCCGACTCATCATTATAAATATAAAAACTCATGCGTGCTGTAGCAGTCTCGCCCAGGGTTTTCAGCAGGGGCTGCGCGCAATGGTGGCCTACGCGAATGGCAATATTGTCTTCATTTAAAAACTGGGCCAGGTCATGGGGATGGATGTTTTCCAGGTTAAAACTGATCACCCCGCCGCGTTGGGGAGGACTGCCGTGGAGACGCAGGCCTTCAATTTTGTCAAGCTTATCTAAGGCATAATTGGTTAATTCTTTTTCGTGTTCAGCAATCTTTTCCATGGTGATATCTGCCAGGTAATCAACAGCGGCTCCCAGGCCTACTGCCTGGGCAAAGTTTGGTGTCCCTGCCTCAAATTTATAGGGTACGGAATTCCAGGTGGATGATTCCATGGTGACAGCCTCGATCATTTCACCGCCGCCCATGAATGGATCCATATTCACCAGTTGTCCCATCTTTCCCCACAGGATTCCCACACCGGTGGGGCCCAGCATTTTATGTCCTGAAAAGGCGTAGAAATCACAGTCCAGATTCTGGACGTCCACTTTCATGTGGGGTACTCCCTGGGCTCCATCTACGATAAAAACTGCTCCCACGCCGTGAGCCTTTTCCGCCAGTTTCTTTACCGGGTTAATCGTACCCAAAACATTGGACATGTGAGTCAATGAAACTATTCTGGTACGCGGTGTGAAATATTTATCCGGATCTGACAGGTCCAATTCGCCATTTTCATTGATAGGAATGTATTTTAAGACAGCACCGGTTCGCTGTGCCGCCAGCTGCCAGGGCACAATATTTGAATGATGCTCCATTTCCGAGATCAGGATCTCTTCCCCGGGCTTCAATGTATTGCCGATGGAACGGGCCAATAAATTAATGGATCCAGTGGTGCCCCCGGTAAAAATGATCTCTTTCTCTGAAGATGAATTAATAAATTTAGCGATCTTCAGCCTGGCAGTCTCAAATCGCTGTGTAGCTTCACTCCCCAGGGAATAAATGGCCCGGTGTACATTGGCATTGGCTTCCTGGTAAAGTGATTTAATAGTTTCAATGACAATGTCTGGTTTTTGGGTGGTGGCGGCATTGTCTAGGTAAACCAGGTCTGAATCCTGGAAAATGGGAAAATCCTTTTTCAGAATTGCAGGGGAAAAGTCCATTTTAAAGCATTCCTAATTCCAACTGGGCGGCCTCGGACATCATATTTCGGTCCCACATCGGTTCCCAGACCAGTTCCACCATTACATCACCAACACCATCGATATCCCTTACTTTGCGCTCTGCTTCACCAGCGATCATAGGGCCCATTCCGCAGCCCGGTGCTGTCAACGTCATTTTTATTTCCACAAATTTATCATCGTCTCCATCAGTGATCTTTAAATCGTATATGAGCCCCAGGTCAACGATATTTACTGGAATTTCCGGGTCGTAACAGGTTTTAAGCTGATCCCAGACCAGTTGTTCGGAAAAAACACCCGGTTCTGCAGGTTCTTGTTTATGTTCAACTTCTAAACCAAGGGCGTCTATGTTTTCTGCGGTGATCTGGGCCATATTGCCATTGACAAGGATGGTGTAATTTCCACCCAATGCCTGGGTTACTCGAACAAGATTCCCCGCCAGGAGTTTTACCTCATCACCGGAAGGTACCATATAGGCATCTACATCTCTAAGCAGACGAATGGCCTCGTTCGGTACGCTGGTCGTCATGATACGAGTCCCTGTATTTTTTCCACGGCACTGGAAAATCCGGTTGTCCGCTGGCTAGTAACGGCTCCCACTAGTCCAATTGAATTTAAAATCATGGTTCCATCCACGGATCGGATCTCAGCGGCTGTTTGGCCACTAAATATTTTTACCAGAAGAGTAAGCAGTCCTTTTACAATCATGGCATCGGAATCTGCCCGAAAATAGAAAGTGTTATCTTCCTGTTTATCTGCCAAAACCCAGGCCTGGGAAGTACACCCATACACTTTATTTACTTCAGTCCTTTCTGATTCAGAAAGACCTTCCGATTCTTTGGCCATATCCATAAGCTGGACAAATTTGTCTTTATGATCATCGAAGATGGCAAAAAGTTCATTTAATTCTTGGAGTGTATCTTGGACGGTCATGACAATTCATATTAATTGAGCCAGTTATCAAAACGCTGCACGATGAATGATTTTATTTTTTTATCTTGGATTGTATCAAAACATTCTGTCGCAAAGCCCCTTACAAGGAGTGATTTTGCCCTTGCCAGGTCCAGCCCCCGGGACCGTAGATAGAACAGAGAATCAAAATCCAACTCTCCAGTGGTAGATCCATGTGTACATCGTACATCATCTGCAAGGATCTCCAGTTGGGGATTGGAATTCATTAGGGCATCCTTGGATAATAGTAAGTTCTTGTTGGACTGCTTGGCATCCGTTTTTTGTGCGTTTTTCTGTACAATAGTGCGGCCGTTAAATACACCAGATGATTTTTCTCTGAGCACTGATTTAAATAGTTGCGAACTAGTACAGTGAGGAACCTTATGATCAATAATTATGTGATTGTCAAAGTGCTGTTTACCATTAGATAGGGCCAGACCATTCAATTCGCAGTTTGCACCCTTGCCGTTCAGGTGTACATAAACATTGGTTCGCCCCAATTCACTTCCATCAGCAAACTGGGTAAAGGTGTAACGGCTGTCTGTTTCCTGCTGCACATCAAGATTGGCCATGTTCTGGGTTGAGGTGGAATTGGATTGAATGCGGATATGATCCAAAGAAGCATTTACACCTACGGATGCGAAAAAGGAAGCGTTCTGGAAAAAAGAAGCAGCGTTTCCTACATGGTGTTCGATAAAAGTAACAGCAGCAGAATCACCCACATCCAGGTACATACGGGGATTGGCCATAATATTATTTTCGCCATTTGAGATGAAAAGAATTCGAACTGGTGTTTCTACATTTATGTTCGGATCAACGATAAATGACATCCCGCAATCCATGAATGCCGTATTCAGAAGATCAAAGGGGGAGCGTTCAGCCGTCTCAAATTCCCAATTATTTCTTTCCAGATACTCGATTCCCGACAACAATTGAATACCACTCGGAACGGATGACAATGCTTCTTGGTAATGTCCATTATAAATAACGACCGTATCAACGCCATCAATCTCAAAACTGGAAAGGTCAACGTCACCAGCAGGTGCATCTTGTGTTTCGGAGATACGATACTTCTTCTGTTTCAGTTTTGATAAATTGGTAAAACGCCAGTCTTCCCATTTATTAGTTGGAAGTCCACTATTTAAAAATTTAGAAAAGGCTTCCTTGCGCATAGGATGAACTGCATCCAGGAAATAGTCCCGGTTCATTATTTTATCAAATTCGGTCTGAAAATGAGACAGACTCATGCTTCCAGCCAACTATATCCTTTTTCTTCTAGATCTACAGCGAGATCCTTGCCGCCGGATTTCACGATCTGGCCATCGATTAATACATGGACAAAATCCGGGTCAATATAATTTAATAGTCGTTGATAATGAGTAATGACCAAGAAAGACCGTTTCGGACTTCTATATTTGTTGACGCCTTCGGCCACAATTTTTAATGCATCAATATCCAGCCCGGAATCGGTTTCATCCAGGACGGAAAGAGCGGGTTCTAAGGTCAGCATTTGCAGGATTTCATTTCTTTTTTTCTCGCCGCCGGAAAATCCTTCATTCACTGCCCGCTGCAGGTAATTAGCATCCATATCCATTTCAGCTAGTTTGCTTTTGATCAATTTCAGGAAGTCTGCAGCGTCCAGTTCTTTTTCATCCTTATGCTTCCGTTTGGCGTTTAACGCGGCTTTCAGGAAATAAGTATTATTTACGCCCGGGATTACTACCGGGTACTGAAAGGACATGAAAATACCCGTCAATGCTCGATCTTCTGGTGACCAATCCAGGATAGATTCCCCATTAAATAGAATATCGCCTTTTATGACTGCATATCCTTCCCGGCCTGTTATTACATTGGCAAGTGTGCTTTTTCCGGATCCATTACGGCCCATTATTGTATGCATTTCACCGGGCATAATCGCAAGATTGATCCCTTTTAAGATTTGTTTATCATCAACTCCCGCATAGAGATTCTTTATTTCTAACATCATTTGAATTTTTATCCTACTGAGCCTTCAAGGCTCACTTCCATGAGTTTTGTGGCTTCCACTGCAAATTCCATTGGCAGTTCGTTAAAGACCTCCTTGCAAAAACCATTAACGATTAAGGAAACAGCATTTTCCGTGGAAATTCCCCGCTGGTTGCAATAGAACAGCTGATCGTCACCGATATTGGAAGTTGTGGCTTCATGTTCCATCTGGGCTGATGGGTTGCGGACATCAATATAGGGAAAGGTGTGTGCGCCGCATTTATCTCCAATCAGGATTGAATCGCACTGAGAAAAGTTGCGGGCATTTTCGGCCCCTTTCATGATCTTCACACCACCGCGATAGGTTTGCTGACCTTTCCCGGCGGAAATTCCCTTGGAAATAATGGTGCTCTTTGTGTTTTTCCCCATGTGGATCATCTTAGTTCCCGTGTCTGCCTGCTGGAAATTATTGGTTACCGCCACTGAATAAAATTCACCCACTGAGTTATCTCCTTTTAAAATACAACTGGGATATTTCCAGGTGATGGCTGAGCCAGTCTCTACCTGGGTCCAGGAGATACGGGAATTTTCCTCCAGGCAGGTGCCACGCTTGGTTACAAAATTATAGATGCCGCCAGCCCCGGTTTCCGGATGGCCCGGGTACCAGTTCTGAACCGTGGAATATTTGATGGTAGCATCCCTGTGGGCCACCAGCTCCACCACGGCCGCATGAAGCTGATTCTCGTCACGCATAGGAGCGGTGCAGCCTTCCAGGTAACTTACATGACTGCCTTCATCAGCTACGATGAGAGTTCTTTCAAACTGCCCGGTCTTGGCTTCGTTAATCCGAAAGTAGGTGGACAGCTCCATAGGGCAGCGGACACCTTTGGGGATGTAAACAAAAGAACCATCGCTGAAGACTGCAGAATTCATTGCTGCGAAATAATTATCAGTATAAGGGACAACCGATCCTAGATATTTTTTAATAAGATCCGGGTGGTTTTTCACTGCTTCCGAAAAACTGCAGAAAATGACACCGGCTTTTTTCAGTTCTTTTTTAAAAGTCGTGGCCACAGAAACACTATCAAAGACAGCATCCACAGCCACACCGGCTAGCATTTTCTGCTCTTCCAGGGGGATGCCCAGTTTGTCGTATGTAGCCAAAAGTTCCGGATCCACCTCGTCCAGGCTGGAAAGTTCTTTTTTCTTTGGCTGCGAAAAATAACTGATAGCCTGGTAATCAATTTTGGGATAGGTCACGTTGGCCCATTTTGGTTCTTCCATGTTAAGCCAGTGCCTGTAGGCTTTCAGCCGCCACTCAAGCATCCACTCCGGTTCTTCTTTCTTTGCGGAAATAGTCCGGATGATATTTTCATCTAGTCCTGGTGGAAGGGTTTCTGATTCAATATTTGTAACGAACCCGTACTCATAATCTGCCTTTAACCTGGAATCAATAACCTGCTGTTCGTTGGACATTGCAGTTTAAATTTATTTTTGTTTCGGGAGGATTTTCAGGCGGAAAAACTCGTCCCACAGCCGCAAGTACGATCAGCATTGGGATTTTTAATTTGAAATCCGCCATTGAGTAGATCGTTAGAATAGTCTACTTCAATATCTTTTAAATAAAGCCAACTTTTTAAGTCACATACTATTTTTAGTCCATTGGATTCAAATACTTTATCAAATTCCTGCTGCTGTTTATCAAAGTCCATTTTATAGGTCATACCGGAACAGCCGCCGCCCTCCACGGACATGCGCAGAATTTGGTTTTCGTCGCCGGCGGATTTCATGGCTATCTTCAGCTGTTTAACCGCTTTTTTTGTTACAGTAATAACTGCGTTTTGAAAATCATGTTGTTGGTCTTGAATGGTTTTTGGGTTTTGCAATTTTTCGCTCATTATTCCCACTCCGTTTTAATTTCTGGTTCATTTTTGGGAACCGGGGTTGGGTTAAATCCCAGTTTTTGCCTAGCCTCAGTACTCATCATTTCGGGGTTCCACGGTGGGTCAAAGGTAACATTTACATCTACATCTTTAACCGGGTCGAGGCTGGAAATTTTTTCTTTAATATCATTTGCCATGTGTTGACCCATACCACAGCCTGGTGTGGTAAGTGACATAGTAATAAAAACATCTGTTTTATTATCTTCCGCTTCTTGAAGATTTATGTCATAAATAAGTCCTAGGTTCCACAAGTCCACGGGAATCTCTGGGTCCACACACTGTTTGAGCATTTCTATAATATTATCTTTTAAATTCATATTAGTTAGTAATATCAGCTAGAGTCATTTGATCCAGCATGGATCTAATGGAATCGTTAATACGATTAATGGGTGTTCGAATATTGCAGGTATTGAGTTGAATACAATCGGTATCAAAATAACAATCCATCAAGCCTACTGGTCCTTCCAGTATTTCGATAAATCTGGTCATGTTTATGGTGTTTGAGTCTTTTCTAATCCTGTACCCTCCTGCAGGGCCTTTCACTGCCTGGATGATTTGCTCCCGGGCCAGCTTCTGGAGGGTTTTGGCCAGCAATTCTTGCGGAATGCCGTACTGTTCCGCGATTTCTTTAGCGGAAACCAACTGACCAGCCTCTTTTTGCTGTAAGTGCCCCATAGCGATAAGAGCATATTCAACTTTTCGAGTAATTTTTAACATAGTAAAAAATCTGGGGCCGGAAGTTATTTGATGGGAAATGTATAGGCAAGAAATAAATACGACTATTACAGTCGTATTTAGTAAGCTTTTAGGTATTATCCCACCATCGCTTTTACACAAATTAGCATCTGAAGAAGAGAAAGAATATAGGACAACTAGCCGTCTGACCCCAATGGGGTTGTGGGGGTCGCAGGTTCAAATCCTGTCGCCCCGACCGATGGTACTCCAATTATTTAATTATATTTGGCGCTTCAAAATTATTTATTTATAATCGCCGCTTTATGATAAGCCGAAATAACATATTTACCGTAATTATTTTATTATCTTTATCTAGTTGCGGAGGAAATCTGTCAACCTATTCTGGCCAAGATTCGGATGTATTACAGTTATTTAATAAAGCCGTGGAACTTATGTTATCGAATCGGTATCACCAGGCCATACCCTTGCTGGAAAAAGCTATTACCCAAAAAAATGATTTTTCACATCTTCATCTTAATCTGGCTATTTGTTATAGGAAGACGGGATATCCTAATAAATCAATCGAATATTTTAATTCTGCGCTTGCTTTAAATCCAAAACTGTATGGTGCTTATTATAATCGCAGCATTGTATATAGTCGTTTGGGAGAATATGAAAAATCCAACACTGACCTAGAACAATTAGCGAATAGTTCCGACCCGGAAGCTGAACTTTTTTTTATCGAGTTAACTTTTTTCTTAGAAAACGGTTTTGAGAGAAATTCAACCAAGCCTTTTGGAATAGTAGAAAAGATTAGCTGATACTTGGTCTGAATGGTAACTGTTATTGTATTGTGCCTTTCAATGACTGATAAAGATTGACGATTCTCGACGTTCAATAATATTACCAACCTGAAACCCGGAATCGAAGGAAACCATAAATTTTTCAGCATCTCCCTGGGGCAGGGAGATCAGCAGACCACCGGAGGTTTGGGCGTCCGCCGCCAGGAGTCGATCCACTTCCGTAAGCTGCGGGTCAAATCCGGTGTAATCTTTGATATATGCCAGGTTGCGGCGGGTGCCGCCGGCAATCATGCCTGCTTCGGCCAGATCTTGCACACCGGGTAGAAATTCAAGATTTTGAAAATCTATCCTTCCGGAAACAGCACTTGCCTGGCACATTTCCTGTAAATGGCCCAGCAGACCATAGCCGGTTACATCTGTAACGGCGTGGACCTCCAGCCCTTGCAATGCCTGGACCGCATCCTTATTCAGTGTGGACATGGTTTCTATTGCGGCAAAAACGCTTTCTTCCGGTGCTGCTTCTTTTTTTATAGCCGTGGCAATGATGCCGGTACCAAGGGGCTTGGTAAGTATAAGAATATCTCCCGGCTGCGCCCCGGAATTGGTCCACATATTTTCTTCATCTACTTCTCCGGTAACCACCAACCCGTATTTAGGTTCCTTATCGTCGATGGAATGCCCGCCCACGATGGGGATTCCAGCTTCAGCGGCTTTGTCTGCACCGCCCTGCAATATTTCAGTCAGGATCGATTTGGGCAGATCATTGATGGGAAAACCTACTATATTTAAGGCGAATAACGGTTTTCCGCCCATGGCATAAATATCAGAAAGGGCATTGGCGGCAGCGATCTGCCCGAACTCGTAAGGATCATCCACCACCGGGGTGAAAAAATCTACTGTCTGGACCAATGTTGTACCGCTGTCCAGGCGTACGGCGGCGGCGTCGTCGGCACTGTCAAAACTCAAAACGACGGAATCATCGGTGGGCATGTTAACATCACCCAGAACCTGGGCTAGGTCACCCGGACCGATCTTGCAGGCTCAACCGGAGCCGTGACTTAAGCTGGTGAGTTTTATTTTATTTCTGTGAGTCATGAATGAAATTTAGAAAGGGAATCCCCTGGATTGGGGAATAAAGATTAACTTTTAATACAGGCCTGCGGGTAACTCGATCAAGATTCGTCTTCGGCCAGGGTGATCAACCCGTCCTGGGGTGTTAATGTAAATTCTTCTCCTTTATCCGGGATCAGGGCCACACCGAAGAATTTATCCCTGTCCCCCTGATGGGCGTGAAGCTGGACTCCCAGGCATACTTCCTGCCTCAACAGAGCGGCCTGGGTGCACTCCCCGTAAGGTACTGTAATGGATTCCCTGCCGTCGAAAGAGAAATAATAATTTGCCGGCTTGATATACAATTCGCTCCCTTCCGCCTGGAAGAGATCATCATATACATCCAGAGCCAGAGGCTCTTCCGAGACCTGGGCCATGATCTGGGAGACAAACTGGTTGGAAACCATGAAATCTTCCACACCGCTGTTTAAAATAATATCGATGTTCTCACTGTCCATGACCTCGGTGATCAGTTTCGGCCATTTATCCGACGTAGATTTCCGCAGGATCTGGCGGATGCGGATCAACAGGGAGATTACATAGGCATCCATTTCTTCAATGGTGGTTCCGCCGGGAGACAGGATCAGCAGGCTGTCAAAATTTTGGGGCTCCAGTTCATTGAGGGCATTGAGGTCATTTAAATCTACTTGTTTCATGGCCAGATTGAGATCAGGATGATTATCCTGGAGTTCAACCAGGAAAGATTCCATTTCCTCTGTTTTGGCTGGGTTGTAAGCAATGATCTCTGATCCCGCAGGTACATAGGTACAGAGTTTTTCTACAATGATGGCTGCTTTGGGCGTCCAGTTCAGCAAGGCTACCCGCTGGGTGCGCAGGCTGGTGTCCACTTGAGGCAGTTCCGAGATCTGGGGGTTTTGCACCGATTCTTCGTAATAAAATATGGTGGAATCATCCTCGGCGAACACAATCAGTTCATCCTCTTCCGTGACTTTTGTATCAGCAGGTGGGTTGAGCATGATTTTACCTTCACTGGTATGAATGCCCATGGGTGTACTGCTTTTGAAACGGTTAATACTTTCCCCAAAGGTCAACGGTCCGCCCCAGCCTTCATCAGGCTGGTAAAAATAAAATTCGTTGCCGTCAAAACCCACCATATCGCTGTATACCACGGAAAGCCCATTGCGACTCAGGGCCAGCTGGGCGATCATCCTGGAAAGGACACTAACCTCGTTTAAGGCTTTCACAGTTCCAGTGGTAATATTCTCAGCCAAATCCCGGTCCCGATCGGAGTGTATCTCACAGACAATGGGCGGATGTTCCTCGCCGTCACACACTGCAATAATGGACATGATGGATTTCAGGACCAGAGCGTCGGCAAGCTTTAGTTCTTCCTCCGGCCGCCAGCTGGCAGCCGAGTTCATAATAATAATGGACTTGGCCCGCTCGGCCTGGACTTTTTTCAGGTTGTTGATATTGGTGGTTACCCCGGAGCGGGTAATAATACGGGTGGTCACGAAATCAAGGATATTATCGCGGATCAAATTATCCATGTCCTCCTTGTCATCTTCTGCCAGGATCACAATTGCGGCGTCTGGTTCCGACTCGTTGGCTTCAATCAATTCTTTAATCACCTCAATAATACGGTCGCCAAAACCCAGGATCAGGGTGTGATTGCTTTCCAGTACCAGGCTGCGCCCGCGGCGGAGTTCCGCCAGCTTGGCTTCAAAAACACTGGTGATGAAAGCCACCATACTGGAAAAAAGCACCAGACCAATGAGTACACCAAGAATAGAGGTCATTTTTGCCGGCCAGTTGCTGTCTCCGTCTGTTTCCGCTGCCGAACCTTCCATGACGGCCACATAGACCCGCCAGGGAATCTCCAGCCAGCCGCCTAAGGTTTCATCCGGTAGAAATACATTGGCAATGACCCGCAGCACGACCATGACCAGAAACCCGGCAGTAAAGAGCAGTAGCAGGGCTAGGAAAATAGAAGCGCTGCCCCGGGACATGAAGTTATCAATGCGGTAGCGGATTCGCTGGCTTAAAGGATAAGGTATCTGTTCACTCATACGAAAGATAATGGTTAATACTACCCCAATTTTGTAAAGATTGAAAAATAATCCAAAAAAGAAAACAAATTAATTCTTATCAAATTTTAAAATGTCCCAGGTTGAATTCAGGCAGTTTATTTTGAAAATATTCGATTATGGGAAAAAACTGTTTTCTCTCAATTGTTGTGATTTTAGGTACACTTGGTTTTTTTGATTAAAACCAAATTCGGGAAATAGAAAACGAATTAATTTGTTTCGATCCTTGAATCCTACTTGGTAGATTTGGTTTGAATTCCTGCTAAGAAAAAATAAAAATTCACCAATAAATCTTTCACCCATTTTATAGTATTCATACCACATCTTTATTATTAGATCAACAAAACGAAAAATATATGGGAAAAACATTTAAAACAATCGATGAGGCCATTATACGTTTTGCTGGGGATTCCGGTGATGGAATGCAGCTCACCGGCGGGCGTTTTACGGAAACAACTGCAATTCTGGGCAATGACTTGAACACATTGCCCGATTTTCCTGCAGAGATCAGGGCTCCGGCGGGTTCCCTGGCAGGTGTCAGTGCCTTTCAGATAAAATTTTCATCTAGGAATACACATACACCGGGAGAGCAACCGGATGTACTGGTGGCCATGAATCCGGCTGCTTTGAAAGTACATCAAAAAGAGTTGATTCCTGGCGGTACGATGATTATCAATACAGATGCATTTACCAAAAAGAATCTGAGATTTGCCGGATATGAATCTAATCCATTAGAAGACGGGTCCCTTGACGATTATTTTACTCTTATCCCGGTTGAAATGAATAAAATGGTGACTGCAGCCTGCGAAGGACTGGATCTTTCGCCAAAGCTGGTGGGCAGGACCAAGAATTTTTTTGCACTGGGCATTCTATTTTATATGTACGATAGACCCCTGGGTACCACAGAAGGCTGGCTGAAGAAAAAATTTGCTGGGAAGGATGACATTATTGAGGCCAATACCCGGGCATTAAATGCAGGATACAATTTTGGGGATACAACTGAATTGTTCATGTCTCGATTTAAGGTGGCAAAGGCATCTCTTCCACCTGGGACTTATCGAAACATTAATGGCAATTTTGCAACATCTCTTGGCCTGCTGGCTGCAGCTGAAAAATCAGGTCTCATCTTGTTCTACGGAGGGTATCCCATTACGCCGGCCAGCGATATACTCCATACATTGGCGTCATGGAAACATCTTGGTGTACAGACTTTTCAGGCTGAAGATGAAATTGCCGGTGTGTCTTCCGTCATAGGTGCTGCATTTACAGGGAGTTTAGCTGTTACGGCTACCTCTGGTCCTGGAATCGCATTGAAGGGTGAAGCATTGGGACTGGCTGTGATCACGGAACTTCCTCTTGTGGTTGTTAATGTTCAGCGGGGCGGTCCCAGTACAGGCCTGCCGACCAAAACAGAACAGTCAGATTTAAATCAGGCACTTTACGGGCGCAATGGAGAAGCGCCAATGCCGGTAATTGCAGCAGCAACGCCCGGCGACTGTTTTTTTGCTGCATTTGAGGCCTGCCGAATTGCGTTAAAGTACATGACTCCGGTCATGTTTTTATCAGATGGTTATTTAGCAAATGGTTCTGAACCCTGGAAGATTCCTGACGTAGATGAACTAGAACCGATTGAAGTCAATTTTTTCGACCGGCCCAATGCGAATCACGATTATTTACCTTACTTAAGGAATGAAGAAACCCTGGCCCGGCCCTGGGCTATTCCAGGAACACCTGGTCTAGAACACCGGGTGGGCGGTA
>Ga0208411_1000527_pt1 | contig 29445 bp, 27 predicted proteins | sample ETN01SmetaG_4_FD_185793 | JGI IMG/M metagenome (GOLD analysis project Ga0208411, IMG submission 185793) | Marine microbial and viral communities from oxygen minimum zone, Eastern Pacific Ocean - ETNP2014F12-01SV261 (SPAdes) (version 2) | ecosystem: Environmental > Aquatic > Marine > Oceanic ... | reverse complement strand
ATTGCAAAAACTATGAAATTTCTTGGAAATTGTAGCTTTAGTGAAGAAAAAATCATAGCAGGAGAAAATTCAGCACCCGGTGTAATTAGTTTAATAACTAGTTGTGAAAATGATAAAATTAGAGAAAAACTAAAGTTAAACTCTAATTCCAATATATTAGTTATTGGTTGTGAGGGAGATACAGATAAAGAGATGTATCAAAAACTTATAAATCAGTAAAAAAATACATAAATGAAAAAAATTTTTAAAAAAAAAGTTGATAATTTAGATTTTTATAAAATTTTTAAACCTGAATTAACTCCAAAAAGAATGTTGGAATTAGGTGTTTTTGGAGGTTCCTACTTTGGATTAAACATAAAAGAATATCCTAAATCATGGTTCAAAAATGCAAAAATAAGTAAAAATTTTGATGTAAATTTGAATAGATTTAAAGTTGTCTCAGGTTTGTCGAGGGAACACTGGATTAAAAAAGGATGGATTTATAAAGATGATCCTTTGGGTTGGTTTCAATGGTATTGCAGATTTACTAAAGGAAGAAGAATTCCTCATATGGATGAGATTCAAATTAAGAGGTGGAAAAATTTTAGAAGACATGTATTAGCAATTGAAAAAAATTGTGAAGTAGGTGATCTTGCATGCAGAAAAAAGCAAAGACAAGCAATATTGCAATGGGCTTACAATCCTTATAGATGAATAAAAAAATTTATTGTTTTTTTTTTTTAAAATCTATCCCATATTCCGATCTAGAACCTTTTCTTAATCCAAATGGTCCAGATATAAATAGTGTAAGAGGTTTAGTGCCAGGTTTAAGATCAACTCTATGTAAATTGTTTGCTGATCTAAAACCAATATATCCTGGGGGCCGCCAATATTTACCTGTACTTAAAGTTTCCCAATACCCTCCTCTTAATATAATTGTTATATAAGGGAATGTGTGATTATGAACTCCTTCTCCATGATCATCTGATAACATTTCATGTATCAATATATTAAATGGAAACCATTTAGGGCGATGTCTTAGAAGAACATAATATCTATTTATCCATGGTTTTGCTTCATGGTATTTTGGATGTGAAGGCCCTCTATCTAAAACAAGCTTTTTTCTACCAATTTTTTCTAAGAATTTTAAAATCATTTCTAATCATATTTAACTATAGATCCGTTTTTAACAATAAATAACTCTCCGTTATATATGTAAGGTTTTGAAATTAAATCTCGAGAAACTTTTTCTATTTTTAATATATTTCCAGAAATTAACTTAACCACAATTAAAGATCCATCTGAATTAGTTAAATATAGATTATTTTGACCAACTAAGAAGCCTATTGGTTTTAATTTTTTTCTTTTTTTTAAATCATAATTTTTATAAAGGTCATTAATTCTTATTATATTTCCTTGTTTTTTCTGAATAGTAAAAAGATATCCATCTTCAGAAACTGTAAAAATATAATTATCAATTATAACAGGGGTTAAAATAGAGCTTACTTCATTAATCCAATTACTAGTTCCAGTATTTAAATCAACAGAAAAAAATTGGTTTTTATTATTCGAAAAATAAATTGAATTGCCATCACTTACTAATCGAGAATAATTAAAATTATAAGTTTCATTAATTATACTGCTCTTTTGTGTTGGTAGTTGCCACTTAATTAAACCAGATAATATATTAACTGCAGTAATATCACCTACAGAATTATTAAAAATTACTAAATCATTTACAATTATTAAAGAATATTTTGAGTTTGAAATAGTAAAAGAATCTTCAGTTTGAACATTCCAACATTCTGATCCATCTTTTAAATAAAAACATCGTAATATATTTTTATAATCAACAACAAAAAACCTATCTTTATAGATTTTAATTTGTGAATTAAATGGATAATCGCTTTTTTTTGACCAAATTAAATCTCCTGAAATGCTATTAATTAAAAAAATCTTTGCAATATTATCTGCGACTATCAAATTTTTATCTTTCATCGAAAATAATAATTTTGGATTTAATTTTTTTTCAGTTTTTGAATAATAATTTTTTTTCCAAACAATTTTTTGATTATCGTTAAATCTTAAAATATTTCCTTTTTTATCAAAAAAAATCAGACCATCTTTTAAAATCAATGGTTCAAAGTCAAATTGACTAAAATTATTAAATTTAGCAAATTTAAAATTTGCAATTTTATTTAAAGATCCGTTATATTTTAATGATCCAAAATTATTGAGATTATCAACAGTTTTGTTGTTTTGTTGATTTTTTGATAAATCTAATTTTATTAATGGATTTAATTCACTGGATTCTTTTTTTTCTTCAACAAAAATTTTTGTTAAATTTTTATTTTCATTTAAATCTTTTTCTTTTTCATTCCATAATCTTGAGTTTTTATTTAAAGAACAATTTACTAAAAAAAATGAAATTAAAATAAATAATAAAATTTTATTCACTAAAATCTCTATTTAATCTTTTTTGTGTTTCTTTTATAATATCTTGATTAGCGTTCTCTATGCTGAGTATTTGATTAAAAAATTCTTTTGATTTTTGCTTTTCATTTTTTGAATAAAAATACTCTGCTAATAAATATAAAGCATGGGATTTCCACACACTTTTTGAATTTATCAAAGAATTTAAAATACTTAATAACTCATTTTCATTACTAGAATCAGCGTTGTAAAGCGCTTTTTTATAAATAATAAGGTTTTTAATTTCCGTTTCTAAAGACGTTTTATTTATTAAAATATCAAACAAACTATTAATTTCATTTTTATTAGTGATCAAATTATTATCAACTAAATAATATAATGCCAAAGGCGAATATGTGCTGTCTTTGTCTTCTACAACTTCTTTCATTTCTGAAACGATTTTAGAATTATTGCCATTCTTATGTTCAATTATTGCACTATTATATTTATTTGAAAGCCATTCTATATGTCCTTCTTTATATATTTGATAAGAATAAAAACTTAGTAAAATTAATATCAAAACTGTTGATATAGATAATAATAATTTTTTATTATTAATGAAAAAATTTTTTATTTTTTCATTTCTTGTATTTTTATTAATTATTGCTAAATCTTCATCCATATTTAAATCATATTTCGAAGCACATAATGTAATATGCCTCCATTTTTATAATATTCTAATTCATTTTTGGTATCTATCCTACATAATGTTTGTATCTTTTTAATCTCACCTGATGCATATTTTATTTCTACTTTTATCTTGTCTGACGGATTAATCCCTTTTTCAATTTCCATTATACTAAATAATTCAGAACCAATTAAATTTAATTTTTTTCTATCGATATTATCTATAAATTGTAAAGGTAAGATGCCCATACCAATTAAATTTGATCTATGAATTCTTTCAAAACTTTCGGCTATTACTGTTTTTACACCTAATAATTTAGTTCCCTTTGCGGCCCAATCTCTTGATGAACCTGTTCCGTATTCTTTACCCCCAACAATAACCAGGTCTGTTCCTCTTTTTTTATACTCAACAACTGCATCATAAATTGTTACTACTTTTTCTTCAGGATATAGTTTTGTAAAACCACCTTCTGTTTCTGGTGCCATTTCATTTTTAATTCTTATGTTAGAAAATGTTCCTCTCATCATAACTTCATGATTTCCTCTTCTTGAACCATAAGAATTATAATCTTTGGGTAAAATCTGACGTTTCATAAAATATTCACCGGTAGGACTCTCTTTTTGAATACTTCCTGCAGGAGAAATATGATCTGTTGTAACCATATCTCCCAAAATCAATAATGGCCTTGCATCTTCGATTTTTTTAAATCCCTCAGGTTTTTCTGAAAGATTATCAAAAAAAGGTGGTTTTTTTACGTATGTTGAATTTTCTTCCCAATTATAAATACTACTTTTTTCTGTTTTAATTTGTTGCCATTGTTTTGGTCCTTCAGAAACATTTGAGTATCTTTTAATAAACATATCTGCATTTAAAGATAATTTTAAAGTTTCTTCAATTTCTTTATTTGTAGGCCAAATATCTTTCATAAAAATATCATTTCCATTTTTATCTTTTCCAAAAGAATCTTTATATAAATCAAAACTCATATGTCCTGCTAGGGCATAAGCAACAACAAGTGGGGGTGATGCTAAGTAGTTTGCTTTAATGTGAGGTGAAATTCTTCCTTCAAAATTTCTATTTCCAGATAAAACTGAAACTGTATAAATATTTTCTTTTTGAATAGCTTCAACGATATTATCTGCTAATGGACCAGAGTTTCCAATACATGTGGTACAACCATAACCAACAAGATTAAACCCAAGTTTGTCTAGATAAATGTTTAAACCTGCTTTTTCTAAATAATCTGTAACTACTTGAGATCCAGGTGCTAATGAAGTCTTAACCCAAGGTTTTACTTCAAGACCTAGTTCTACTGCTTTTTTTGCTAGCAACCCTGCTCCAATAAGCACATTGGGATTAGAAGTATTAGTGCATGAAGTTATTGCAGCAATTAAAATTGAACCATCTTTTATTTCAAAATCTGTATTTGCAACCTTAGAGATCGAAAAATCTTTTTTATTTGTTATTTCAGAAAAACTTTTTTTAAAACCATCCGAAGCATCTTTTAACAATACTTTATCTTGTGGTCTCTTAGGTCCTGAAATTGTAGGAACAATTGTTGACATATCTAAAGTTAAAGTATCTGTAAACTCAATATCATTACTTACCCATAAACCTTGAGCTTTTGCATATTCTTCAACTATTTTTACTGTTAACTGATCTCTTCCTGAAAATTTTAAATACTTTAAAGTTTCATCATCAATAGGAAAAAAACCGCATGTAGCACCATACTCTGGAGCCATGTTAGCAATTGTAGCTCGATCAGCTAATGTTAAATTCTTTAACCCCTCTCCATAAAATTCAACAAATTTTCCAACCACATTTTTATCTCTTAACATTTTAACAACTGTTAAAACTAAATCAGTTGCTGTAGTTCCTTCAGGCATTTTATTTTTTACTTCAAAACCCATAACCTCTGGAATCAACATTGAAATTGGTTGACCTAACATGCCGGCTTCAGCTTCTATTCCTCCAACTCCCCATCCTAAAACAGATAGGCCATTTACCATTGTTGTGTGACTATCAGTTCCAACTAATGTGTCTGGAAAAAGATATGTATTACCTTCGAAATCTTCACTCCATACTACTTTAGATAAATATTCTAAATTAACCTGATGACAAATTCCTGTTCCAGGCGGAATGATTCTAAAATTATTAAATGCTTGTTGTCCCCATTTTAAAAAAGAATATCTTTCACCATTTCTACTAAATTCAATTTCAACATTTTTATCAAATGAATCTAGTTTTGCAGATTGATCTACCTGTACCGAATGATCAATTACAAGATCTACTGATGAAAGCGGATTAATTGTATTTGGATCTTTATTCTTTTTTTTTACTGCTTCACGCATTGCTGCTAAATCTGCAACAGCAGGTATTCCTGTATAATCTTGTAATAAAACTCTAGCTGGTCGATAAGCTATTTCTGTTTTAGATTTTTTATCTTTAAGCCAATTTTTTATTGCTTCAATTTGATTTTTGGTAACAGACAAGTCATCTTCATATCTAAGAAGATTTTCAAGAAGAACTTTAAGTGATTTTGGTAGTTTTGAAATGCCATTTAGACCATTTTTTTCAGCTTTTGATAAAGAAAAAATTTTGAAATTTTTATTATTAATTTCTATATCTGTAAGAGAGCTATACGAATTTTTTGATCCTGGCTTCATAGTTTATATATAAAATGTAATTATGCTCAAAAGAAGAAGTCCTGACATAGCATAATTAAAATACTTAATAAATTTATCATTTGTCGCAAATTTCCTCAAAAATTTACCAACAAAAGTCCATAAAGTGATGCTTGTTATTGAAAATAAGAAAGCTAGAACTATTATTTGAGTCGCATAGCTAATATAATTTACGCCCAACTCTACATAAGTAGATACAACAATTATTGCAACTGTAACGCCTTTAGGATTCAAATATTGAAATAAAAAAGTCTCAATAAATTTTACAGGATTTTCTTTTTGTGTTTCGTTAGACGTTGTTGAAAATGCAATTTTATAAGCTAGATAAATTAAAAACAAAGTTCCTAGATATCTAATGACTATTTGAATAATTGGAAATAATTTAAATACATTTATCAAACCTATTGACAAAAATATTACTAAAGAAGTAAAACCAAAAGTAACACCAAGAATATGTGGAATTGTTTTTTTTATTCCAAAATTAAAACCAGAATATGAAGCTACTACATTATTTGGACCTGGTGTATAAGCTGTAACAAACCAAAATAAAGAAATTGATAATATTTCGGGATGCATGTTTATGCTATTGGCAAACCATTCTCTGATTTTTGAGATGGATGTACTAAAATAACCTTACCTTCTTTATCAATTGAACCCAAAATTAAAACTTGAGAAACTACGCCAGCAATATTTTTTTCTTCAAAATTACAAACTGCTATAACCTGTTTTCCTTTTAAATTTTCTTCGTTATAATAATGAGTAATTTGAGCAGAGGATTGTTTAATTCCTATTTCTTTACCAAAATCAACCTCAACAACTAACGAAGGTTTTCTAGCTTTTTCATTTTTTTTAACAGAAATTACTGTTCCAACTCGAATATCAACTTTGTCAAAAATATCGTATGTTATTTGTTCTTTCATAAATTCAGTATATATATTAGTTATTATTTATGAGTACAGAAATTAATTTAGACCAATTATACGATAATTCGGTTAAAATTTTATCTGATTTAATAAGTTTCAAAACAATTTCTGGAGAAGATAATAGCGAATTGATTAATTATTGTGAAGAATATCTAAACAAATTAGGTGCAACATCTTTTAAAACATTTGATGATGAAAAAAAAAGAGTAAATCTTTTTGCTACAATTAAAGCAAAAAAAACTAATGACATAAAACCAATAATTTTATCAGGCCACACTGATACTGTGCCAGTTTCAAATAGTTGGAGTACAGATCCTTTTAAAGCAACTATTAAAAATGAAAAACTTTATGGACGTGGAGCTTGTGATATGAAGGGTTTTATAGCATGTGCGTTAGCCTTTGCTCCCATTTATTCTAAGACAAATTTAAATAGAGATATTCATTTTTCATTTACTTTTGATGAAGAAACTGCTTGTTTGGGAGCTCCTATTTTAATTAAAGAACTAAAAAAAAGAAATATTCAACATGGTATTTGTATTATTGGTGAACCAACTGAAATGAAAATTATAGATGCTCATAAAGGTTGTTATGAGTACACAACTTATTTTGAAGGCTTAGCAGGACATAGCTCAACTCCACATAAAGGTGTTAGTGCAGTTGAATTTGCCGCAAGATATGCAAATAAATTAATTGAACTTAGAGAAGAACTAAAAAAAAGAGTTCCAAAAGATTCTATTTTTGATCCACCTTTTTCAACTTTACAAGTTGGAGGAATTTTTGGAGGAATAGCACATAATGTAATTGCAGATAAATGCCACATTAATTGGGAAACAAGACCAGTAATAAAAGAAGATGGAATATTTTTAAACAATGAGATTGATAAGTATGCAAATGAAGTTCTTTTGCCAAAAATGAAAAAAATATTTCCCAAATCTAATATAACAAAAAAAATTATCGGAGAAGTTACTGGATTTGATCGTGTCAAAAAATCAGAGGCATGTGAATTAGTTTCAAGTTTGACAGGAGATAACTCTAGAGAAGTAGTTTCATTTGGAACTGAAGCAGGATTATTTCAAGAAATTGGAATTAGCACTGTTGTATGTGGACCCGGGTCTATCGAACAAGCTCATAAAGTAGATGAATTTATTGAACTTAATGAATTAAAAAAATGCTTAATTTTTTTAAATGGTATAAGATCTAAATCTATTTCAAATTAATAAATTGTTAAGAAATCTAAATTAATTTATAATTATACATGGCTAAAAAAAATTCTAGAGACTTCATAGGTTATGGTGCAAAAGGAAAAAAAATTTCCTGGCCCAATAATGCAAAGTTAGCTCTTCAAATTGTTTTAAATTATGAAGAAGGAGGAGAAAATTCTGTTTTAAATGGAGACAAATATTCAGAAACTTTTTTATCAGAAATTATTGGTGCAAAAGCAATAAAGGGAAGACACATAAGTATGGAAAGCATTTATGAATATGGATCAAAAGCTGGATTTTGGCGATTAGACAGATTATTTAAAGAAAAAAAAATTCCTGTTACTATTTTCGGCGTAGGTTTAGCTCTAGAACAAAATCCAGAAGTTTGTGAAGCAATTAAAAATGGAGATTACGAAGTTGCTGCGCATGGTTATCGATGGATTGATTATCAAAATATAAAAAAATCTATTGAAAAAAAACACATGCAAAAAGCAATTAAAACAATTAAGAAAATTTTTGGTTCAAGGCCCTTAGGTTGGTACACTGGAAGATGTAGTCCAAATACTCGAGATTTAGTTTTTGATAATGGTGGTTTTTTATATGATAGCGATAGTTACAATGATGATTTACCTTACTGGGAATACCGTGGCAAAAAAAAACAACTCATTATTCCATATACTTTAGATAATAATGATATGAGATTTGCTACCAATCAAGGGTTTAATACGGGAGATCATTTTTATAATTATTTAAAAGATAGTTTTGATGTTTTATATGAAGAAGGAAAAACTAACCCAAAAATGATGTCTGTAGGTTTACATTGTAGATTAATTGGAAGACCAGGAAGAATTCAATCATTAAAAAAATTTTTTGATTATATTTCAAAATTTGATGATATCTGGATTTGTAAAAGAGTTGATATAGCAAAACACTGGATAAAAAATTACTCAAATAAATAATTATAATGAAAAAAAATAATATTATTTACTTAAATGGATTAATTGATTTGGCTCAGTCAAGATTAGGTTCTAAAATAGTTTATAAAACAGATGAATTCTTTGCACCTGCTAAAAGAATTATTAATCCTTGGCCTCCTATATTTAAAGAAGGAGTATTTGATAAACATGGTAAATGGATGGATGGATGGGAAACTAGAAGAAAAAGAACAAAAGGCTATGATTTTTTGATTTTAAAATTTGGAAAACCTGGTTTGATAAAAAAAGTAGACATTGATACATCTTATTTTTCTGGAAATCATCCTGATCATGTTTCTTTACAGGCTTGTATTAGTAAAAAAGAAATACCTAATAAAAAAACTAAATGGATAACAATTGTTAAAAAAAGCCGAACTAAAGCAAATAGTCATCACTTTTTTAATGTAAAAAATAAAAATTATTTTACTCACTTAAAATTAAATATTTTTCCTGATGGAGGAGTAGCAAGATTAAGAGTATATGGCTCAATGAAAATAAAAAATAAAGTTCAGAATAAAATTCAAAACCTAACATCAATTGTAAATGGAGCAGTACCAATTGCTTGTAATAATGAACACTTTGGAAGAGCAGAAAATATACTTGCTCCAGGGATTGGAAAAAATATGGGTGATGGCTGGGAAACTAGAAGAAGCAGAGGAAAAAATTTTGACTGGATAATAGTAAAATGCTCGTCGCCAGGAAAAATTAATAAAATTCAATTAGATACACATCATTTTAAAGGAAACTATCCAGATAAGTGCTCTGTACAAGCAGCCTATATTCCAAATAAAATTTCAGAAAAAAATATTGTTAACAAATCAAAAAGATGGGCTTACCTTCTTAATAAGATTAAACTTTATGCACATAAAAAACACAACTTTAATAATAAAGTAATGAAAAATAAAAAAGTAAATTATATTAGAATTAATATTTTCCCAGATGGTGGGATTTCTAGAATAAGAGCATTTGGAAAAGCAGAATGACTGAAAAAATAATAAAAGCGATACCAATAACAAAAGAAAATTTTAAAAAATTTGGTGATATGATAACAACTGCAGACATCAAACCGTTAGAAATAAATAATGGCTATGCAAAAAGATATGATGGTATTGCTAATTTAAATACCAAGAAAAATAATGGTGAATCTACTATTAGCATTTTTTCTGCATTAAAAAGATCTTTTCCTATGAAAATTGATATGATGGAAAAACATCCACTTGGAAGCCAAGCTTTTATTCCAATGAAAGAAACAACTTTTTTAGTATTTGTTGCTCCTGAAGGTGAAAAACCAGAATTAAATAAAATCGAATCTTTTATTGTTCCCAAGGGAATTGGGATTAATTATAATCCAGGAATTTGGCATTTTCCACTAATCTCAACAGAGGATATGAATTTTTTAGTTGTTGATAGATTGGGTAGTGGAGATAATTTAGTTCTTCATGATCTAAATAAAGAAAATATCACTTTAGAATTTCAAACATAAAAAAAAGCCCACCAATTGAAATTGATGGGCTTTAATTAAAAATTTAATTATCTTTTTGATGATATTGCTAAGTGAACTACAGCACCAAGAGATGCTCCAATTATCCAAGCATATCCTCCACCACCACCTAAGTTAGCGAAGAAATCACCCAAACCTAAAATTAAGATATTTGGCCATACTGTACCTACAGCAATATAGCCTGATAGAACCCAAGCTAAGATTGCTTTATGGTTAAAACCATCATTGTAATGATACTTAGCTTTTGGTCTAGCATCAAACAATGCTTTTACATCTAATCTTTCTTTTTTGATAATGTAGTAATCTACAATCATTATACCAAATACAGGCGCAAGAATTGCTCCTAAAGTATTAACAAATGGAAATAGTCCCATTTGAGTAATAACAGCAACCCACATACCACCAATAACAAAACCAAAACCAGCAGTTATTAATCCACCAGTTTTAAAATTGATTTTGCTTGGCATTAAGTTTGCTAAGTCATATGCAGGAGGTATAAAGTTTGCAACCATGTTAATTCCTACTGTTGCAGCAAAAAATGCAAATGCAGCAATAATCGTTAATCCCAAGTTGTCTACTTTAGCTACCATATCTGTTGGACTTGCAACGTATTCACCAAAAATTGAAATTGTTCCACCAGTGATCATTAAAGTAATGAAAGAAAACAAGATTACATTTCCTACTAATCCCCATAGGTTACCTTTTCTCATTTCTTTTTCATTTTTAACAAATCTAGCAAAGTCACCAAAATTGATAACCACTGCAGCAAAGTATCCAACCATAATTGAAAACACAGCTAAGAAGGCTCCAAATGATCCTAAACCTTCAAAACCACCAGATCTTTCTCCACCAGAAAATATTTCACCAACTTCTGAAAAAAGTCCTCCACCAGCTTTAGCCCAAATGACTATCATTAAAAGTATCATTACCGCATAAACAGCAGGCCCTGCAAAGTTTAAGAATCTTTTAACAAGATCTACACCTTGCCAAAATAAATAAACTTGGAATCCTGATACAAATATAAATGACACCCACATTACTCCTGTCATTCCTAAGAACATCACGGTACCTTCGTTACCAGTAATTCCAGTAATTAAAAGTGCTACAGCAGTTGAAGCCGCATAAGTTTGCGCTCCATACCAAAACATTGCAACAAGGCCTCTAGCCATTGCTGGAAAGTTTGCTCCAAATACACCCATACTAACTCGAGCGAATACCGGATATGGAATTCCATGTTTTACACTTGGTTTACCAGATAAGTTAACTAGCCACATAATAAAAAATCCTGCAAGAATTAATGCAAGAAATACAGCCCAACCATTTAGCCCTGAAGCTAAAAATAAAGACGCTGCCAAAGTATATCCAAATAAACTTTGTACATCGTTTGCCCATACGTTAAAGATTTCAAACCATCCCCAATTTTTTTTCTTTGATGGAGTTGGTGCCAAATCCGCATTGTAGAGCGATTTTGATTTACTCATAATTTATCTCCTCTATGTGTTACGAGTTCTAAAAAATTTAAAATATCGCAACGTTAATAGTTAAAGCCTAAAGATTTATATAACAAATACAAACAAATATTTTTTTATTAATGATCTCTAAGCATTAAATATCAATATTGAATCAAGGTTTACCTAAAATGAACACTTTTAAGTTTTAAAAAGTTAGTTGTTCCAACCACCTACAGATTTAACTTCTAAAAATTCTTCAAGACCATGTTCGCCTGCCTCTCTACCGATTCCAGAGTGTTTAAAACCTCCAAACGGAGCATCAACTGCAATACCAGCACCATTAACATCTACCATTCCTGATCTTAATTTTCTTGCAACTCTTTTAACTTTTTCTTTATCTTGAGTTTGAATGTAATTTGTTAATCCATAAGGAGTGTCATTAGCAATTTGAATTGCTTCTTCCTCAGTTTCAAATGGCATTACAGACAATACAGGTCCAAAAATTTCAGTTCTAGCAATATCCATATTATTATTTACATCAGCAAACACTGTAGGTTTTACAAAGTAACCTTTTTCTAAACCTTTAGGTTTACCAGGTCCTCCTGCAACAAGTTTTGCACCTTCATCTATTCCTTTTTTAATTAAATTTTGAATTTTATTATACTGAGTTTCAGAAATCACAGGTCCTATATGTTCCCCTTCTTTTTTAGGGTCGCCTACCTCAAAATTTTCTGTATATTTTTTTAATCTTTCAATTGCTTCATTGTACATTGATTTTTCAACAAGCATTCTAGTAGGAGCATTGCATGATTGACCTGAATTTCTAAAACATCTTAGTGCTCCTCTCTCAATTGCCTCAGGATCTGCATCTTTGAATATAATATTAGCACCCTTGCCACCCAACTCTAAACTTACTCTTTTAAAATCTTTAGCAGCATTCTGTGAAATTAAAGCACCTGCTCTAGTTGAACCAGTAAATGAAATCATATTCACATCAGGATGACTAGTTAATGCATCTCCTGTTGTAGCTCCATCTCCATTTACTAAATTAAATACCCCTGCTGGAAACTTTGTTTCATCAATTAGTTCTGCAAGTATCATTGATGATAATGGTGCAAGTTCGGATGGTTTTAAAATCATTGTACATCCAGATGCTAATGCTGGCATCACCTTTAAACAAACCTGGTTCATTGGCCAATTCCATGGTGTTATTAAAGCACAAACTCCTTTAGGTTCATAAATTAACCTTTGCTCAGGAGCATGTTCTCCTAAAGGTTTTTCAAATTCAAAATTTTTTAAATATTTGATAAAAGATTTTAAGTGAGCAGCTCCTGTCCCAGCTTGAAGTTTTGTTGCAAAATCTTTTGGAGCACCCATTTCAGTAGTAATCGCATTTGCAATATCTTCCCATCTTTTTTTATAATTTTCATAAAGCTTTTCTAATAATTTTATTCTTTCATCTTTTGTTGAAAAGGCCCAAGAGCTATATGCTTTTTTTGCAGAGGTTACTGCGTGATCAACATCCTCTTTATTTCCTAAAGATATAACTGCACAATTTTCTTCAGTTGCAGGGTTAATTACTTTAATTTCTTCCTTACCTTTCGGTGTTATCCATTTCCCATCGATATAAAAATTTTTTTTATTTTCCATAACAGACTCCTAGCCTTTCCTTATTTTTTTGCAAATAAATTAGTTAACTCATAAACAATGGTAGCAGCTGCAAGTGAGGTTACTTCCGCATGATCGTAAGCTGGTGAAACTTCAACTACATCAGCAGAAATAAGATTTAGACCTGACAAGCCTCTTATAACATTAACCATCTCCCTTGTGGTCATTCCAGCAATTTCAGGTGTGCCTGTACCAGGTGCAAAAGCTGGGTCTAATACATCTATATCAATTGATAAGTATAAAGGGTTATTTCCAACTCTTTTTTTAATTCTATCTGCAATTTTATCTGTTCCTTGTGTTTGAAATTCATCACAATGAATTATTTTAAAACCAAAACTTTCATCGTTTTTAATATCATCTCTACTATATAATGGACCCCTTATACCCACATGCATTGACGCATCATCTAAAAATAAATTTTCTTCTCTAGCTCTTCTAAAAGGAGTTCCGTGTGTGTATGGTGCTCCAAAATAAGTATCCCAAGTATCTAAATGTGCATCAAAATGAACCAATGCAACTGGGCCATTATTAATTTTATTAACTGCTTTTAATAACGGAAATGCAATTGTATGGTCCCCACCCAAACTGATAATTCCACCAACTTTATTTAATAACTCTTCTGCACCTACTTCAATCTGTTTAATCGCCTCAACAATATTAAATGGATTACAAGTAATATCTCCCGCATCAGCAACTTGTTGTACTTTAAAGGGCTCAACATCATAGCTAGGATGATAGTTTGTTCTTAAATGTCTTGAAGCTTGTCTAATACTTTGAGGTCCAAATCTTGCACCTGGTCTATAACTTGTGCCAGCATCAAATGGTATTCCAACAATTGCAACATCACAGCTTTCAACATCTCTTAGTTCTGGTAATCTTGCAAATGTGGAAGGACCTGCAAACCTTGGAACTTTAGTACCACTTACAGGCTGAATTGGATTTTTATTTCTTTTTTTTTTCACAGTAAAATTGTATCACATTCTTTTAAATTGGAATATCTTCTATATGTAAATTTATGAGCTTAATTAGATTAATTATATTATCTTTATTTTTTTTTACTCAAGTCCAAGCTAATACAATTTATAATCTTATAAAAATTCCTAATCTAGAAATTTATGAAATAAACACTCCAAATAAACTTAGATACCTGTATGCTAAAGAACCTTTTACGATTGGAGTTAATAATAATATTAATTGCTACAATTCAGAAAAAAATATTTTAGACAAAAAATACCAAATTATTAAGAATAATTTAGATAAATATAGTCAAGAATTTTTGAAAAAAATTAATTTAAAATACATTGTTCTTTGTGAAGATTTGTCTATATCAAAAATTAACACCGCTGGAATACCTGACAACGTGATGAAAACTTTAATTTTGGATATCAAATTTAAAGAAAATTACTTTGAAAGAGTAATTCATCATGAAGTATTTCATATTATCAATGATAGCTATAAAAAATTATTTGATGAAAAAACCTGGTCTACTTTCAATATTGAAGAGTTTAAGTATGCTAAATGTTCTACCTGTACAGATAAATTAGGATTAGACACATTTACAAACACAGAAGGTTTTTTTTCTGAATATTCAAAATCAACAGCCTCTGAAGATATGGCTGAAGTATTCTCTCATTTAATGATTGGAATAAATTTAAAAAACATCGATCCAATTTTAGAAAAAAAAATACAATTTATAAAAATAAATTTATTAAAGATTGATCAAAATTTTATTTTATGATTAAAAAAATTAAAGCCTCGAGATCTGAAAAAGTAATTTTAATTTTTATATTATTTTTGGGTATATTTTCATTCAGTTCTTTCTTTTTAATAAAAGACAAATGTTTATTTGTAAAAAATTATGATCCTCAAAAAATTACTTTTGATAATCCTGAAAATATTGCTGTATTAAATATATCTTGTGGAAATGTAATAATCGAACTTTACCCTGATGTTTCTCCTGTTGCTGTAAAAAGGTTTAAAACTTTAGTTGATTCTAAAGCTTATGATGATGTTGCTTTTCACAGAGTTATTAAAAATACACTCGTTCAAGCTGGTGATTTAGAGTTTGGAAAAAAAAATAATTTAGATTATGGAAAAATTGGCACAGGAAAATCAGGATTAGGAACTATTAATTCAGAAATAAATTCGCCATTTAATTTTAATAGAGGAAGTGTTGGTTTAGCAAGAACACAAAAATATAATACTGAAGATAGTCAATTCTTCATAATATTGAAAGATGAACCATTGTATGAAACTGAATATACTCCAATTGGAAAAGTGATTTATGGAATAGAAGCTTTAGAAAAGATTAAATATTTAGATAAATCTCAATATGTATTAAGACCTGACTTTATAAATTCTCTTAGAATGTTAGTTAACTAATGGTTTTCCTGTTGCCAAAGTATGTTTGATTCTATCTTGAGTTTTTTGTGTTTCAATTAATCTCATAAATGCATCTAATTCTAATTTAAATAAATCATCCTCTGATAAAGTTTTATCTATTGTAGTGTCGCCTCCACTTAAGACATGAGCTAATTCTTTTGCAACCTCAACGCCGTGATCCAAAATAACTTTATCATTATAGAGTTTTTCTATAATTTTATCCATTTCTTCTCTAACTGCTTTTCCAGGAAGTTTAAATTTTAACTCATTCGGTACTTTAAAATCTTTATTATCCGTAAGAATTTTTTTAGAAACTTCTAACAAACTATTTCTGTTCATTATTTTTTTATCTTCTGGTCTTAAATATTTAATTGATTCTGCTTCAACTGGTGAAGTAGCTGTTCTTCCATATCCAATAATATCAAAAACTTTAAGAGGAGCATAATTAGGATCTGATTTAGCTTCATTAGTATCTAGCCATCTCGCTAACATTTCTTTACATCCACCACCTGCTGGTATTAAACCTACAATAGTCTCAACTAATCCCACCACAATATTTGTGTGTGAGGCAACAAAATTACTTTGAACCATTACCTCAAATCCACCACCTAATGTTAGGCCTGATGGAGCAGAAATTACTGGATATTTTGAATATTTTAAGTGCTTACATGTTTCTTGAAAGTATTTAATAAATTTTTCAATTGATTTGAAATCATTCTTGTCTGCAAATTCCATTGTATAAGTAAGATTTACTCCAGCAGAAAATTGCATACTTTCATTAATTATTATTAATGGTTTATCAGTTGCTTTTTTAAGAGCATCCATTGAATCATAATCCAAAACATTAGCTTTGGTAGTAAATTCAACAATATTGTAATCATTAAACCTATAAATTTTTGCAGAGTCATTTCCATCTAAACTTGTGGCTGCCTTCTTTACTTTACCTAATGTCTCAATATTTGTGTACTTTTGTCTCTCACCATAAAAATTTTCATTTTTAGTTTTTGATAAATTTTCTAAAAAGTTGTTTCCTTTAAAATCATCAACTTTATCAAAGAAATTTTGAACTCCAATTTCCTCAAGCATTTCAAATGGACCTTTGGCCCAATTAAAACCAAGTCTCATTGCTTCATCAATATCATTAAATTCTTTTGTAATTTCTGGAACTAAAGAAGACGCATATTTAATTATTTTAGATAGAACTGACCAAGCATACTCTCCATATTTATCTTTTCTATAAATCAATGCCTTTAGATCTACTTTATCCGATTTAACATCAATCTTTTTACTCGGCGAATAATCGCCTGTTTCAAGATTAATAGCTTCCATTACCTTGGTAGCTCCAGTTTTATTCATTCTATAGAAGCCACCTTTACCTTTTCTTCCAGTATAGCCTGTTTCAATTAATTTTTTCACTAGAGGAATTTCTTTTGCAACATCATGAAATTCATCAGACTCTGGCAATTCTTTAATAAAACTTTTTAATACATCAGCCATTAAATCAATACCGATTAAATCGTATAAACCGAATACACCTGTTTTTGGTATACCCATTGGTCTTCCAAAAATTGCATCCGCCTCCTCGACTGAAAATTTCATCTTAAAAGCTTCCGTCATTGCTACTTGCATAGCATAAACACCAACTCTATTTCCTAAAAAACCTGGAGTGTCATTACAAATGATTGCTCCCTTACCTAGTTCAATTTCACAAAATTCTTTTAACTGATTAATTTTATTAAGATCATTATTTTCATTTTTAACTATTTCTAATAAACCCATATATCTAACAGGGTTAAAAAAGTGAGTAATACAGAAATCTTTTTTTTCCTCATCAGTTAAATGTTCAGACAAAACTTTAATTGGAATTGATGAAGTGTTGGAAGAAACTATTGCTCCATCTTTTCTTGTTTTAAATATTTTTTCATAAATTTGATGTTTAACATCTATTCTTTCAACAACAGCTTCAACAACCCAATCAGCATCTTTAACTATATCAAAGTCATCAGAAATATTACCTACTTTAATATTATTAATTTTTGACTTATCGATTAATAATGGGGGTCTGGATTTGTAAATTCTTTCTCTAGCTTTTTCACTAATTTCTGTTTTTAAATCAAGTAAGGTGACGGGCACATTTGCGTTACACAAGTGAGCAGCAATACCACTGCCCATAGTTCCTGAACCAATCACCACTACGTTCTTAATCTTCATTAAATGATTTTATTACTATCTATTTATTCCTCTAAGTCTCTCAGATCTTCTTCTCAAGAGTTCAGCGGTTACTAATATTAATGTTGATAAAATAATTAGACAAGTCGCGACTGCAAGAATAGTTGGACTCAATTGCTCTCTTAATCCTGTCCACATCTGAATTGGGATCGTTGTACTTTCAAGTCCGGCTAAGAATAAAACAACCACAACTTCATCAAATGAGGTTACGAACGCAAATAATCCTCCTGATATCACACCAGGTAAAATTAATGGTAAAGTAATTTTCATAAAAGTATTTACTGGGTCACTTCCTAAACTAGCTGCTGCTCTTGTAACACTATGATCAAATCCTGATAATGTTGCTGTAACTGTAATTACCACAAACGGTGTACCCAAAATAATGTGTGCAAGAATAATTCCTGTATGAGTTGCTGCTAAACCAGCTTTGGCCATAAAGAAAAATATTGCTACACCAGAAATAATTAAAGGAACAATCATTGGTGAGATTAATACGGCCATGATAATACCTTTGTAAGGCATATGTCTGCTGCTCAATCCTAGTGCAGCTACTGTTCCAAGTAAAACTGAACCAATTGTTGCAAAAAAAGCAATAATAAAACTATTCTTGGCAGCTAACCCCCAAGGATTTTTAGTTCCGTAAATCATGTCTTTGTACCATCTTAGTGAGAAAGCATCTGGATCAAGTCTTTTCATTCCATCAGAGAAGCTCAAAAACTCCTCTGCGTTAAAAGATAATGGAAATATTACAAATAATGGTGCAATTAAAAAAAAGAAAACTGCTCCGCAAATAGTTAAATAAAAATAGTGCCAAATTCTGTAATGTAGTTCTGTATGTTTTGGTAAAGCCATTTTAACTATCCTAATTTAATATTATCTATTCCAACTATTTTATTATATAGCCAATAAATCACTAAAACTCCACTTAACAACATTAGACCCATAGCTGATGCAAAGCTCCAATCGAGTGTGCTTTTCATATGGAAAGCAATCTGATTACTTATTAGAGTCCCTGAGGCTCCTCCGACTAAAGCTGGTGTAATATAATAACCAATAGCTAATATGAAAACTAACAAACAACCGGCTCCAATGCCTGGTATTGTTAATGGGAAATAAACTTTCCAAAAAGCTACTATCGGTGTTCCACCTAAAGACTTTCCAGCTCTCATTAAGCTTGGAGAAATAGTTTTCATAACACTATAAAGCGGTAAAACCATAAAAGGTAGTAATATTTGAGTCATTGCAACATAACTTCCTGTTTTATTAAACATCATCTCAGGTCTGTTATCATCAGCCACCAATCCTATCCAAACAAAAAAATCATTTACTACTCCTTGTTGTTGTAACAAGATCATCCAACTAGCAGTTCTTACAAGTAATGATGTCCAAAACGGAAGCAAAACGCAGATCATTAGTAAGTTACTATATTTCATGGGTAGAGTAGCTAACAAATGAGCTATTGGATATGCCATAAAAAAACAAAAAACTGTTACAAAGAATGCAATTTCTAAAGTTCTAAGCCAAAGTATCCTGTGAACTCTTCTATCCTCAGATACACTAACTATTTCTCCATTTTCATTCTTATACATATCCATTCCTTTTAGATATTTTTGACCTGTGTATGCTGGAGCTCTTCTTTTAATTGCTTTCCAATACTCAACATCAGCCCATCTTTTGTGTACAGACATTATTTGTTCTTTATAATTTCCTTCTTCAAAGGATTTGGATTTTCTTCTTAATTTTTTAATAATACTTTTAAATCCATTCTTTGTATAATTTAGCTGAGTTGATAATTTACCTTCACGCTTTTCACTAACTAGTTTTCGAAAGTCTAAATAAAAAGCTTCAAACACTTCTTCGGGTGGTAACTCTTTTCCATCCCATTTTTCCATCGATTTAAATGTTTTGGGAAGCATTTCCGTTACCATTTTGTCATCAACACTTCTCATAAGCATATCACCAATTGGAAATACATAAGTAATGATTAAAAATAATAATAATGGGGCAACAAGTAAAAAGGCTTTTATCTTATTTTTTCTTTCAGCTTTTTTTAGACTTACTTCTAGAGGAATTCCGTCAGTTGTTAAAATTTGTTTTGTTTCTGAGCTCATAAATAAAAAGGGCGGTTTAAAAAACCGCCCTTAAATTATAATATATAATTAAGTTTAATAAAACTTAAAATTATAGACCAGCTTTCATAGCTTCCCATTTTTCACCAAGCTCTGTACCGTTATCAGCCCAGAAAATTGGATCTACTAGGAAGTAGTTTTTAGTGTTCTCTGGTGCAGTTGGCATATTTGGTACCATGTTAGTTTTACCATCTTTATACCAAGGCTCCCCTGCTTCCATAATCGCTATAGAAGATTTTCTCCAAGGAGCGTATGCAATATATTTTGCACTTCCAGCTAACATTTCTGTGTTAGTCATCATTGATAAAGCTTTCAAAGCTTTACCATTAGCATCGTTTGGTCCACCCTTAACTTGAACGAAATATTCATAGTCAAGACCTTGTCCATCCCAAACTTGTTTTAATGGTGCGCCTTCTCCAACTATTGCATTGAAGAATCTACCGTTCCAACCTGTAGCCATTACAACTTCACCTGAAACTAATAGTTCTGGCGGTTGAGCACCTGCAGACCAAAATACACATCCACCTTTAGGGTCTGTGCAAAGTGATTTGATTTTATCCATTGCTTTTTGAACACCTTTTTCAGTATTCAATTTTTTATAGATATTTGCTCCACCTTTACCTGGTTTTGTTCCACTAGCAGCTAAAGCCATCTCTAAGTTAGTTAGAGCGCTTTTGTAGATAGCTCTTTTTCCAGGAAATTTTTTAGTGTTAAAGAAATCTTTGATAGTTTTTGGAGTGCCTTTAACATTTTTAGTATTATAAGCGTAGTTCCAAGAATATAAAATATTTCCTACAGCACATTTGCTTGGCATTGCAGTAAAGAAATCTTCACTTGCAGGTGTACCATCTGGTGCTGGTGGAAAGTCTTTGTCAAAATCAAATTCAACAAATAATCCTTCATCACATCCATTGATAGTATCCATAGCAAATACGTCGATAATATCCCATGTAATTGCTCCAGCTTCTTTTTGTGCTTTAATCTCAGATAATCCACCTGAATAGTCCACCCAGTTAATCTCTATACCAAGTGCTTTTGCAGTAGGATCACCATAACCTAACTTTTGTGACTCTGTGTAAGCTCCACCCCAAGATACTGCTGTTACAGCAAATGCTGAAGTAGTTACAGAGATAGCAAAAGTAATGGCTAGTAATAATTTACCAATTATTTTCATTTTTCCTCCGTTTAAACGTTTTTTTAAAAAGGGGATTACAGCAAGATCAATAAAGAGAGTCAACAGGCCATTTTACTTAATTTAATGATATATTTAATGGTTTTTACTTAGGATCTAGAGCTCTTGCGTCTTCACTGTTCCATCCAATTTTAATATCTTTACCAAGTTTGATATCCATATTAGCTGAACTATTTGGAACTTTTAAAATAAATTGATTGTTACCTAAAAGATTAATTCGAACTCTTGTGTGATCTCCGTGGTAAATAACTTCTTCAATTTTTCCATCATGAATATTGTCCATTTTATCACTAGGATTAATTAAAGCTCTTTCAGGTCTTAAAGAAATTTTTGTTTTTTCTCCTTTTCCTTTTACAGATATAGGGTTTGCTAAAATTTCTGCATTAGCAATTTTCACTTTACATTTTCCACCTGAAATATCTGAAACCTCACCTGCGAAAGTATTATTCTCTCCAATAAACTCAGCAACAAAAGAGTTAACTGGTTTCTCATAAAGTTCATCAGGACTTGAAAGTTGTTGAACTTTACCATCATTGAATACTGCAATACGGTTAGACATAGTTAATGCCTCACTTTGATCATGAGTTACATAAACAACTGTTACTCCAATACTTTCGTGAATATGTTTAATTTCATATTGCATACTCTCTCTTAAATTTTTATCTAAAGCTCCAAGTGGTTCATCCATTAAAACTAACTGTGGATCAAACACTAATGATCTTGCAACCGCTACTCTTTGTTGTTGTCCACCAGATAACTGACCTGGCATCCTGTCAGCAAAACCTTGGAGAGACACCATTGATAAAGCTTTATCAATTTTTTTATCTGCTTCATCTTTTGGAATTTTTCTTACTCTTAATGGGAATGCTAAATTTTCATAGACTGTCATATGTGGAAATAGCGCGTAATTTTGGAATACCATTCCAATACCTCTTTTATGGGGAGGAATACTTGAGATCGCTTTTCCATCTAAATATATTTCACCGTTAGTTGGTGTTTCGAAACCAGCTAACATCATCAAACATGTTGTTTTACCAGAACCAGAGGGTCCCAACATTGTAACAAATTCACCTTCTTCGATATCTAATTGAAGATCTTTTACAACTAGGATTTTACCATCATAGCTCTTATCTACTTTATCAAATTTTACAAAATCTTTTTTTAAGGCCATAAATTTAGATAACTTTAAAACATTTGTTAGAATAAATATCAACCATTAATAACTAGCTTTTAATATGAAGTTCTTTAGAAAAATTACAAAATAACTCAGCACCTTTATCTGTAACTCTTATTGCCTCTGAAGCTTCAACTCCCCAATTTCCAAATTGCATAACAGCAATCATATGAAAAGTAACGTTAGGTTGTAATATTGTCATGTCACCTTTTGAGATATTTAAAGTATGCTCGCCCCAATCAGGTGGATAACCTATGCCAATCGAATATCCAGTTCTTGAAGTTTTTTCTATTCCATATTTATCTAATATTTTCCAAAATGCTTGAGCTACATCGTCTGCTTTATTTCCTGGTTTAACTAAATCAATACCTGCTTGAAGTGCTTCATTTGTTTTCTTCATAGTATCAATTTTCTTTTGATCAGGTTTTCCAAGTAAAACTGTTCGTGCCATTGGACAATGATATTTTTTATTTACTCCTGATAATTCTATTATCGTTGCTTCTCCATCTATAAATTTATCTTCTGACCAAGTTAAATGTGATGATGAGGTTCCTTTTCCTGTTGGTATCATTGGAACTATAGATGAATAATCTCCTCCAAACTCAGGTGTACCTTTTATTAAAGTTGAATAAATCTCTGATATAGCATCGCATTGTCTTGTGCCTGGACTAATTACTTCAAATGCTTTTTTCATTCCTAATTGAGATATTTGAGCTGCTGCTTTCATAAATTTTATTTCTGCATCAGATTTAACAACTCTCACCCAATTAACTAATCTTTCACAATCTAATATTTTTGCGTTAGGTAAACCTTGTTTAATTTTTTCATAACAATAAGCTGTGAAATAATGACTATCCATTTCAAGCCCAATAGAAAGTTTATCCCATTTTCTTTCTTTAATAAGATCCACAAGAGCATCATAAGGATGAAGCGGCCATGTATGAATATATTTCTCATGATACTTAATTATATTTTCATCTTTTAAATAAGTTTTAATGTATGCTCCTCCTGCATCTTGATTTCTAACAAAGCAAATTGGTTCATCAGAATTGACATGTACTATTACGCATTGAGCATAATAAAAAGACCATGCATCATAACCTGTTAAGTAATTCATGTTAGATGGATCTTGTGAAATTAAAAGTTCAATACCCTTCTCTTGCATAGAAGCTTGAACTTTTTTTAATCTTAATTTGTATTCTTCGTTTGTAAAATTCATAACTTAATTATTAAATAACTCACCATAACCTACTATTTTACTTTTATTGTTAATTTGTTTTAATGTATCCCAAATTAAAGTTTGGTTACTTGACAAGACAAACTTCCCTAATTTTTTCTCTAATTCTTTAATTATTGATAATGCAGGTAGAGCTGTACAAGAAACAAATAAGGCATCACTATTAGAAAGATCTTTTTTAATTAGAACTTCAAATAAATAATTTGGATCAACTTTACCAATATCTAAATCTGAGGCTATATCAAAATAAGACAGTTCAGAAATTTCTATATTTTCTTTTTTAAAATAATTAATAACTGATTGATTTATTTCATCAGTATAAGGAGTAAATATTGATAATCTTTTAATCTTAAGAGTTTTTAATGCATTGATTGCGGATGTTATAGGTGTTGTAACCTTAGTATTTGGTTTAGCTAAATTAACTTTTTCAAAAATTGATTTATAACCTGCGGCTATTGTTCCGGAAGTACATCCATAAGCTACACAATCTAATTTTTGATCTGGCAAAATATCTTCTGTAACTTTAGTAATATCATTAGCCATTTTTTTTAAAGTCTCATTAGTTAAAGGATTATAACAATGAATTCTGTTACAATATAAATCTACTTCTTTTCCATTAACTACATTGTTAAAATCTTTTTCGATTCTAAAATCACTAGCTAATGTAATTAATCCTACCCTAGGGTTATGTTTTTTAATAAATTTTGGTTCTATTTTGGTAAGTTTCATTTAATACTTTATTAAATATATATTGATTAAATAGTCTAGTTAAATTAAAGTCCTAATTGAGCGATACATAACTCATCGTATATTACGAAAGTGGGATCAATCGTCTTAGATTTAGTTATTTAAGGAGGTTAGAATGAAATTTGGATATTTTTGCAACACCACTAATTGGAAACATAAACCATATAATCAATTACTAGATGAAGTTAAAGAGATAACAACTTATTGTGATAAAAATAATTGGAATTCTATTTGGTATACAGAACATCATTTTAATCATGAAGGAATGGAATCTTGCACTAACCCAATAATTATGGGTGTTGATGCTGCCGCAAGAACAAAACAAATTAGAATTGGTCAAGCTTGCAATGTTATTACTTTTCACAATCCAATAAGGCTTGCTGAAGATATAGCTTTATTAGATCAGTTATCGAATGGAAGAGTAGAAGTTGGTATTGGAAGAGGGATTTATGGTAGAGAAGCAATTAATATGAATAAAGAAGCTGACCTTAAAGACCAGGCAAAAAATTTTAGATTATTTGATGAAACATTGACAATAATGAAAAAAGCTTGGACTGAAAAATTTTTTAGTCATCAAGGAGAATTTTACACATATCCATCACCAAATTTTGTTTGGCAGCACGATATGAGTCCTCCAAGTAAAGAATTTTTAGATACAAAAACCAATGAAATAAAAAAAATAAGTGTAGTTCCTAAGCCTAAACAAAGCCCACACCCACCAATTTGGCAGGTAGTCGATGGCGCAAGATCAATTGAGTGGGCGGCTCAAAATGGTTTGAACACTATTATGTGGATACCAACAGTAAAAGCTTTAAAGAAAAGATTTGAAATATATAGAGATGCAAAATCAAAAGCTGAAAATAGAGAAGTTCCTCTTGGAGAAGGAATTTCTTTAGTTAGAGATATGTTTGTTGCTGAAACAATGGAAGAAGCTGAAAAGTTAGCTGGTGAACACATTATAAATTATATGAAATGGGTTTGTCATTGGAGAGGGTTAGGCAATCACATGGATCCAGGTGAAGAATTGCCAGAGACAAAACACAAACTAGATCTACTCAGTTATGATTTCTTACATAAGCGTAACTTATTATTTGGAACACCAGAATATGTGGTTGGTAAAATCAAAGAATTACAATCAGAACTTAATCTTCAAAATTTACAGGTTTGGTCTAATTTTCCTGGTATTAACCATGATGCTTGCATGAGAAGTATTAAATTATTTAATGATGAGGTAATTCCCAAAATAAATGTTGATACTTCAAATTTAGAGAAAGCTAGTTAATGGAACTTGAACTAAGAAAATTCACAAAGTTTGTTGATAAAACATTTATTGAAGGTGAAAAAAAAGCTAAAGAACCTGTTTTATTAGTTTCAGTAGCAGCTGTATTTAAAAATCCATGGCATGGAAAAGGTTTTGTTGAAGATCTAAAACCAATTATTTTAGATTTGGCTCCAAAGCTTGGTGATATTTTGGTTCCAGAACTCATAAAAGAAATTGGATCTCCAGAAAAAATTTTAGCGTATGGGAAAGCAGGAACTGTTGGTTTAGATGGTGAAATAGAACATGCTTCAGCTTTTATTCATACTCTAAGATTTGGAAACAAATTTAGAGATGCTGTTGGTGGGACTTCTTACTTAAGCTTTACCAACACAAGAGGTCCCGCTGGATCAAAAATTTCTATCCCAATGATGCACAAAACTGATTCAGGTTTAAGACCTTATTATTTAACTCATGAATTTACTATTCACGATGCACCTTTCGATAATGAAATTGTGATTGCAATTGGTGGAGCTTCTAGTGGTAGAGCTCATGCAAGAACAGGAGATCGTTATCAAGACATGAAAGAAATGGGTTTGGATCCAAAATAATTTAATGTCTGAAAATTTTGATTCAAATCAAAATCATTACTTCTTTAATAAAAAAGATACTATTCCTTTAGTATTTATTCATGGTGTTGGTCTTGATCATCAAATGTGGAATCCACAAATAAATAATTTAAATGAATTTTCCACAATAACCTATGATTTACTAGGTCATGGCAAAACTCCTTGTAAAAAAGAAAAATTAACTCTCAATGATTTTTCTAATCAACTTGTTGAAATTTTAGAACATCTTCAAATTAATAAAATTAATCTTATTGGATTTTCTTTAGGATCATTGATCGCTTTGGATTTTACCTCAAATTACGAAGATAAAATTAATAAACTTATATTAATTGGTACTACTTATAAAAGATCTAATCAGGAAAGATCTCTTGTTTTAGATAGATATAATCAAGCAAAACTTAATAAACCAATATCTAAACAAGCTTTAAAAAGGTGGTTTAGTGATGATTATTTAGAAAAAAACCCTAAAACTTATGAATTATTCATGAACATTTTAAATAAAAAACCAGAAGATCATAAAAACTTTCTCAAAGCTTATGATTTATTTGCTAATCATAAAGATAATGTACAGGCTATTCAAAAGAATATTGTTAAAACTTTAGTGATGACTGGATCTGGTGATCCAGGATCAACTCCAACAATGTCTAAAGAATTGGTTAAAGATCTTGTTAATTCTAGTTATATTGAAATCAAAAATGGAAAACATCTTTGTAGTATAGAATGTGCAGATGATGTTAATATAAATATTAGAAATTTTATTAATAATTAAATGACAAAAATTCAAAACTTTAAAATGTACATCAATGGTGAATGGGTAGATTCTTCGTCTGGTAAAAAAATTGAAACATTAAATCCTGAAAACAATGAAGTATGGGCTACAGTTCCTGAAGCTAATGAAAAAGATGTTGATAAAGCTGTTCAATCAGCACAAAAAGCTTTTGAAAATAACTGGTCTAAACTCCATCCAAAAGATAGAGCAAAATATTTAAGATTAATTGCTGATCAACTAAGAGCTAATGCAGAACATCTTGGAAAAATAGAAACTATTGATACTGGAAAACTTTATAGAGAAACAAAAACTCAAGCAAATTACATTGCAGAATATTATGATTACTTCGCGGGTTTAGCTGACAAAGTAGAAGGAACTGTTGTTCCTATAGATAAACCAGATATGCAAGTTACAACAACAAGAATACCAATTGGTGTAGTTGCAGCAATTATACCTTGGAATTCTCAGATGCTTTTAACAGCTGTAAAACTTGCACCTGCACTTGCCATGGGAAATACAGTTGTGATTAAAGCATCGGAGCTTGCTCCTGTAACTCTTTTAGAGTTTGCAAAATTAATTGAAAAAACCGGATTACCTAAAGGTGTGATAAACATTATTACTGGTTTGGGTGAACCATGTGGTAAAGCACTTACAACCCACCATCTTGTAGAAAGGATTGCTTTTACAGGAGGACCAGAAACAGCAAAACATATAGTAAAAAATTCTGCTGAAAATTTATCTCAGGTAAGTTTAGAATTGGGTGGAAAAAGTCCTGTTGTTGTTTTTGATGACGCAGATCAAGAAAATGCTTTGAATGGTATAACTGCTGGAATATTTGGTGCTAGTGGACAAAGTTGTATAGCTGGGTCTAGACTTTATTTACAATCAAAAATTTATGATCAATTCTTAAAAAAATTAATCGACAAAGCGGAAAAAATTAAGTTAGGAGGTCCAATGGAAAAAGATACTCAGATGGGTCCACTAAATAGTTTCAAGCAATTAGAAAATATTGAAAAAAATATAAAAGAAACAATAGAACAAGGTGGAAAAATTAAATGTGGAGGTAAAAGATCATCAGTTTCAAATAAAGGTTATTATTTTCCAGCCACTATCATTGAATGTGAAAATCATAATCTACCAGTTGCAGAAAATGAATTATTTGGACCAATCTTATCAGTTATGAAATTTGATAAAGAAGATGAAGTAATTGAAAAAATGAATGATAATAAATATGGTTTATCTTCTGGAGTATACACTTCTAACTTTGCAAGAGGACTACGAGTTTCAAAAGCTATAAGAGCTGGAATTGTTTTTATAAATACATATCGATTGATATCTCCAATGGCACCTTTTGGTGGAATAAAAGACAGTGGTTACGGCAAAGAGGCTGGCATAGAGTCAATTAAAGAATATACAAGAATAAAAACCACTTGGTATAACTCCTCAGATAAACCTATGTCTGATCCTTTCACGATGGGTTAATGATTTGCCAATTAAACATTTACTAATCTTATTATTTATAATGGCTGCACATGGAAGTGCTTTTCCAGTAGCTAAATTAGCTTTAAATAATTCTGTTCCTCCAATACTAATGGCTTCTTTGAGAATGGCTTTAGTACTATTTATTTTGATTCCTTTTTGGAAATTTAAATTACCAGAGAAAAAATATTTTAAATCTTTAGTATATTTTTCATTATCAATGGGTGTGATGGTTTATGTTTTTATGAATCTTTCACTTTTCTACTCTTCCATAATTTCACCAATAATTCTAGGTTCGCAGTTAGCAATACCTTTTGGGATAATCGCAAGTGCTTTTATTCTTAATGAGAATATAAGTAGAAAAAAATGGTTACTCATTTTTTCCTCTTTTTTAGGAATTTTAATAATATTTTTTGATCCAAAACTAACTGATAACTTTCTTGGTTTATTTTTTGCTAGTTTAATGGCATTATTTTTTGGATTAGCACAAGTTTACTCAAGACAACTAAAAGAACTAAGTGTTAGTTTGATTAATGCTAGCACAGGTCTCTTTGGCTTTGTTATTTTAATTTTAATTTCATCATTTATTGAGGGAAATGTGATTACAAATATCAAATCAATACAACTCGAATCTTGGATATTAATTTTTTACCAAGCAGTTATAGTTTCACTATGTGCTCATCTTTTAATGTTTTATCTATACAAATTTTATACTGTCGGAAAAATTTTTCCTTTTTA
>Ga0208411_1000511_pt1 | contig 30092 bp, 25 predicted proteins | sample ETN01SmetaG_4_FD_185793 | JGI IMG/M metagenome (GOLD analysis project Ga0208411, IMG submission 185793) | Marine microbial and viral communities from oxygen minimum zone, Eastern Pacific Ocean - ETNP2014F12-01SV261 (SPAdes) (version 2) | ecosystem: Environmental > Aquatic > Marine > Oceanic ... | reverse complement strand
ATTTCTGCAAAATGCTGATAGATATAATATTAAATCCCTAACTCTCTGCGTTAGTATTTGATGATTAGCCCTGCATCTGTGGGGTGAACCGATACCCAATCAGCACCAAATTATATGCCCCTATGGCCTCTCTTTGCTCAAAACTAGCTAAGGAATGATAAATGAAGAAATTGACTGTTTAATACATAATCATTTCATGCCTAATTTTTCCTGCCTGTAAAAACATCTAAATGGATCCTAAAACTAATACACAAATAACAATCTGGCTCATTTCTGCCTGTCTGCTCATCTTTCTCATGGTAATAATCGGCGGTGTTACCCGCCTAACCCAGTCGGGACTTTCTATGGTAGAATGGCACCCCATTTCAGGAGCAGTCCCACCCATGAATGATTCCGCTTGGGAAACTGAGTTTGAAAAATATCAACAATACCCTGAATATCAGAAACTGAATCAGGGTATGACACTCTCTCAATTTAAGTTTATTTTTTTCTGGGAATATGTCCACCGCCTCATTGGACGATTATTAGGAATATTTTTCATCATCCCTTTTGCCTACTTTTTAATAAAGAAAAAATTAAATCCCCCACTAATGAAAAAACTGCTATTTATGTTTGTTTTGGGTGGACTGCAGGGTCTGTACGGTTGGTATATGGTAAAAAGTGGATTAGTGGATAACCCCCATGTGAGTCATTACCGCTTGGCGGGACATTTGATATTGGCTTTCGGACTTATGGCATATATTCTCTGGACAGCGCTGACTGTGAATAAGAAAGTGTTTACTCCATCTACTGCTTACAACAAAGAAAAACTCCAGCCTGTGTTCAATTGGATTATAGCAGTAATAATTCTCCAAATTATTTATGGAGCCTTTACAGCAGGTCTAAAAGCAGGTTATGGCTGGAATACCTTCCCTAAAATGGCAGGCGAATGGGTTCCCAGGGGATTACTCCCTCTGTCTCCCATTTGGAAAAACTTCGTAGAACATACTTTTACCGTCCAGTTTATTCACCGCCTACTGGGCTGGGTATTGACTATGCTTATTCCGGGGTTCTGGCGCTATTGCAAAGGATTTCAACTTACCCCTCAACAGGTAAAAGCTATCGACTGGCTGCTGTGGGCAATTCTCATTCAATTTGGATTAGGCGTACTTACTCTGATTATGGTGGTGCCAGTATGGCTTGGGGTTTTGCACCAGGGCGGGGCGGTAATACTTTTAATGACAGCAGTGTATATCAGATTTTTGTTAAATAGTGTAGAGAGTGCCTGAGCTTTCCAAGCGTAATGCAGCGGGATTTTTACGTATGAAAAATAATGGTTCGCTGCCCATCCAGGATAATGCGGTGCTGCAAATGGGCTTTTACCGCAGATGTAAGTACCCGCCGCTCAATATCCCGGCCGGCCTGTATCATCTCCTGAACAGAATGCTGATGGTTTACTGAAACCACGTCCTGTTCAATAATAGGGCCTTCATCCAGGTCGGCTGTGACATAATGGGCTGTAGCTCCAATCATCTTAACCCCTCTCTCCCATGCTTTTCTATAAGGATTATTTCCCTTAAATGCTGGTAGAAATCCATGATGGATGTTAATTATTCTGCCTTGGTAATCCGTCACAAACGCACTGGATAAAATCTGCATATAGCGTGCCAGGACCAGCAGATCAATATTTTCCTTTTTAATTATTTCACGAACTGCATTTTCCTGATCTGACTTTGTTTCAGGTGATAGAGGAAGATGATGAAAGGGAATATTAAACTGCTTTGCTGTATTTTTAAGATCCTGGTGGTTGCTGAGAATACAGGGGATTTCACAGGGGAGTTCTCCGGACTGATGTTTAATCAAGAGGTCATAGAGCGGAGCAGCCTCTCTGGTTACAAAAATGGCCATTTTCTGGCGATTTTCAGGGTAGTAAAACTGAATCTTCGCATTCATCTTTTTCACCTGTGCCATGAGAATTTCATGGAGGGCATCTTCTGAAATTTCCATATTAGAAAGGTCTGCATGAATGCGCATGAAAAAGAGCTTTGCATCAGGTTCCACATGCTGTTCCAGATTCAGTACATTGGCTCCATGATCATACAAAACGCCTGTAAACTGGGCAATGATGCCCCGCTGATCCGGGCAGTTAATGTGTAATATCAAATCTCTCATAGGAAAAAATTAGGGAATTGAATTAATGGGATGAAACAATTATTTATTATGTGTCAATTATTAATCTGAATAGGGGAACATTACATCGTGTCCCTCTTGACCAATGTTTGTATATTTATTCCCTTACTATCAATTTTAAAAATAACTGCCCCACTTTCATCAGTCCGGAATACCTCCGTTCCGGAATCTACCCATCTCTGTACTATTTTTTTCGATGGATGTCCGTAACGATTATTTTTCCCTACTGATATAACAGCAAACTCTGGAGAAACATGTTTTACCATACTCCCAATTGAACTGGTGCTGGAGCCATGATGCCCCACCTTCACAACATCTGCCTGTAACAGACTGTCAAGATTTGAGAGTATCCGTTCGGCTTGGATTTCGGCATCGCCTGTAAACAGAAAACTATAATTATAATAATCCAACCGGAAAACAATGGAGGCATTATTAATATTTTCCATTTTATCTGCAATAAGTGAATCGGGGAATAACACGGTGAGCTTCATTTCTCCCAACTGATAAATATTCCCCGGTTGTGGATATTGAATGGTATTTTTGTTCTCCTCTGATCCCTTTAAAATTCGTTTATAAATAGAGGATTCGAAATCATTATGGGTATCCCAAATTTCATTTATAGGGAAATTTTTCAAGACAGATTCTAATCCCCCAATATGATCCGCATGGGGATGGGTCATTACTGCTAAATTAATTTCACTGATTCCTTTATATTTTAAAAATGGTACCACCGTCTTCTTCCCATAATCTTTACCGAATCCTGCATATCCCGCATCCACCAAAATAGTATGCTCTCCATCTTCAATAACGCAGGCATCCCCCTGTCCCACATCCAAAAAAGTAACTATGAGTTTAGGAGAATTTAGATTTTCTTTCCATATGAAAAAGTTACCCAGCAATAAACAAATAACAAAAGCACGAAACCTATACTTAACTTGTGATACAGTTGCCAGAAATATCATACCTACAAATAAAACGAAAAGCGAGGGTTTATCCCATCCTTGAAAAGAAATTAATTGATAAGGAAATTCATTTAAAAGCATGGCCAGTTTATCCATAAGAAACAATTGTCCCCATAGTGCTTCGCCATAGAATATCCCAAATTGTGCTGAAAATGGCATTAATAGTGAAATAATGAGGGAGGTTATGACTGATAATCCTGCCAGGGGAATTATTACCAAATTAGCTACAAATGCCCAAACCGGGATTTCTCCAAATGTAATAGCGATGGGAAGAAACGTACCCAACTGTGCTCCAAAAGATACCACTAATGCATCCATAAGCCAGCGGAGTGACCTATACTTTCGCAACGATACTAACCACTCATTATTAGCTGTTAATTGTTTGAATTGAGCCAGGAGAAATAGAATCCCAAATACTGCACCGAATGATAGTTGAAAGCTAAGACTGAACAGTTGTGGTGGGTCAACAAGGAGAAAAATAAATGCTGTAAACCCTACGATACTCCAGGGTATTATTTCTTTTTCCCTTAAATTTCCATATACATAAAGAATCGCCATAGTGACTGCCCGCATTACACTAATGGCACCTCCACTAATCCCTAAATAAAATAATAGTCCTGCAGAAATAAATAAAAATCTGTGTAATCTGGAGAAAACTGCAATCTTTGCTATAACCGTAAGAACCAAAAGTACAAAACCCACATGCAACCCACTCACTGCCAATATGTGAATTATACCAAGTCGTCGAAATTGCTCTTTCATCTTGGGTTCAATACCTGATTTTTCTCCCAGCAATAATCCAGATGCCAATCCATCATAAGGGTGTCCTACAGCTTCTGTCAATCGCTGATGAATCCCCTGCCGCATTTCAAAGAACCAACGTTTTACACTTGGTTCACCTTCAATAATTGCAATTACAGAAAAATTACGGTGAATGACAGCCTGAATGCCCTGAGATCGTAAATAACTACCGTAATTAAACTCTCCGTGATTTCTAGGGGGTTGGGGCATTTTTAATTCCCCCCTCAAAATGATGGTATCAGCAGGCAGAATGTTAAGAGAATCTGATGTTTGTAATAGTACCCGTTTATCTCCAGCATCGAGAATGATGTAATCCGAATTGCGTTTTTTCTGAATATCGGAAACCGTTGCCTGAATTAATACTTCGCCTGATGGAAAATCTGAAATATTATGTGAATTCCCAGTCTGTAATACCAAAATTGGCATGAGGAGAACAATTATAGGCAAAGTAATCTGAAAATACCGGGTAAACATAATGAGGAACAGGACACCTGAAAAGATCAAAAGAAAAGTTGACGGAAAAGTATAGTGAGTTCCTATAAATATTCCCAAAATTTGTATGGGAAGAAACTTAAATACTGGGTACCGTTGGACGAAACGGATAAGGGACGACATTATTTATTCTATTTTTTACATGGTAAATTGATTAATTATTGGATATCTCCTTCCCACTCCAAATGCTTTTGATGAAATTCTGATGCCCGGGGGAGCCTGCCGGCGCTTATATTCTGCTAATCTTATTTTTTTGATTAAATCACTAATTAGCGCTGGATCATAACCTTCTTCCTTTAATTCATCAGCACGCTCCGGCTCCGTTATGAGGATATCAACCAACGGACTCACTACATCATAATCAAAGGGATCAACCTGATCAGGTTTCAGTTCTGCTGAAGGAGACTTAGTTAATGTATTCTGGGGAATAATATCCTTTTTGAAATGAGTATTTATCCATCTGGAAACATCATACACCTGAGATTTATTCAAATCACTAATAACCGCTAAAGCCCCTGCCATATCTCCATACATGGTGCAGTATCCCAGAGCAATTTCCGTTTTATTGCCTGTATTAAGCAGAAGGGCTCCCTGCTTATTGGCAGCTGCCATGAGAATATTTCCTCGGATTCGCGCTTGCAGGTTCTCTTCAGCCAATCCAGCTGCCGATCCATTAAATATGGGAGATAGTCCCTCAAGCATTTGTTCATTAATCTTTTTAATAGAAATAATCTCAAATTGAATTCCCAGGTTTTCAGCCAATGCCTGGGCATCACTTATACTGTGGTCTGATGAAAAAATGGACGGCATGGAGATTCCAAGTACATTTTCTCTGCCCAGAGCATTTTGGGCAATGGCTGCAGTAAGGGCCGAATCAACACCCCCGCTGGTTCCGATGACTGCTTGGGTATGACCTGTTTTCTGGAAATAATCTTTTACTCCCAGGGAAAGTGCTCTGAATATCTGCTCTTCTTCGGAAAGTTCTAATACCTTTATTTGCTTACATTTATCTAAATCAACCAACTGAACATTTTCTTCAAAGGCGGCAGAAAGAAATATTACTTCACCAGCAGAATTGACAATACAGGACTGACCATCAAACACCAGCTCATCCTGAGCACCAACCAAGTTGCAGTATATAAAGCTACACTTTAAGTCTTTTGCCTTATCGCATATTAATTCAATACGTTCGTTATGCTTATTAATATGAAAAGGTGAAGCAGAAATGTTAATTAATAATTCAGCGCCCTGATTACAAAGGGACTTACTTACTTTTGTTTCGTACTCCTCATCCCACAGATCTTCACAGATTTGAAGTCCTAATTTGACTGATTTTCCATTTACACTGACCTCCACCGGTTCTACAAATTCAGAAGGGGTGAAATAGCGAACTTCATCAAACACATCATAGGTAGGCAAGTGCATTTTATCTCGGTAAGCGAGAACAGAACCACTCTGAATTACGGCGACGGTATTATATATATTATGGTTCTCTTTGCGGATAGACCCAATAATTACGGCCGTAGAATTAACAGACGATGCTATACCATTAAGGACTTCCTGCGTCTTCTGAATGAAGGATTTATCTAATAATAGATCTTGAGGCGGATAGCCTGTAAGTGCCATTTCTGGAAATATTATAAGATCGCACTTTGGAGTGTGCTCACGGATTATTTCAATAATTTTCTGCGCATTGTTTTTCAATGCACCTACTGTGGGATTAATTTGAGCTAAAACAACTTTCACAGCTAGGGATTCAGCCTTCCAATGGTTCGTGGAAAGGGAATGGTTTCCCGCACATGAGGGAGATTACAAATCCATGCTACAACCCGTTCTATCCCCATACCGAATCCCGAATGTGGAACGGAGCCATAGCGTCTCAAATCTAGAAACCATTCATAATCAGCCTGATTTAGCTCTTCGTCCTTTATACGGTCTTCTAGTAAATTAATTTCGGTTTCCCGCTCGGAGCCACCAATTATTTCGCCAAATCCTTCAGGAGCCAATACATCCATTCCCAGAACCACCTTTTCATTTTCGGGATCACGCTTCATATAAAAGGCTTTAATGGCAGTAGGGAACCTATGAACCATAACGGGCTGATTAAATTGTTCCCCAATGAATGTTTCTTCTGGAGCACCGAAATCATCTCCCCATATAAAATCAATACCCCCTTTGTTGAGCAATTCTACACACTCTGTATAACTCAATCGAGGGAAGGGTGCTTTAATATGTTCTAATTTCCCAAGGTCTCTTTCTAACACGTCTAATTCATTTTTTCTATTTTCTAAAACACGTTCAATTATGAATAATATTAGACGCTCAGCCCAATCCATATTTTCATCAATTTCACAGTAAGCAATTTCAGGCTCTACCATCCAGAATTCAGTGAGATGGCGTCGGGTCTTACTCTTTTCCGCCCGGAAGGTTGGACCAAAATTGTAATGCCGACCCACAGCCATAGCTACCGCCTCCCCATACAACTGCCCCGTTTGAGCCAAATAAGCTGTATTACCAAAATAATCAGTACCAAATAGAGTTGATGTTCCTTCTGCGGCATTTGGGGTAAATATGGGCGAATCGCAAAGTGTGAAATCGTTGGAGTCAAAGAAATCCCGAACTGCTTTAATGATTTCATGTCTCACTTTTAAAATGGCATGTTGGCGTTTACTCCGCAGCCATAAATGACGGTGATTCATAAGAAAATCTGTACCATGTTCTTTGGGTGTAATAGGATATTCACTGCTTAACTGGTGCACCGTCAATTCTGAGACAACCATTTCAAATCCACCCGGCGCCCTGTCATTTTTCACAACCTCTCCAACTACTGAAAGAGATGACTCTTGCGTGAGGCTTTTGAATACTTCGAATGCTTCTTCGCCCACATCATTTTTTGCTACAATGCATTGCATGATGCCAAAACCATCCCTGAACATTAAAAATCCAATCTTACCACTCCGCCGGGAATTATATACCCATCCATTCAATTGAACGGTTTTACCTTCAAACTCAGAAATTCTATTTATTCGTGCTACTGTCATATACTCCTCAATTTACCATGTATTTGTTATTTCGTTTACTATATCTTCCGTGAGACGGCGAACAGAAATACTTAGAGCCGATTCTCGAGGAGAACCAGTTTCGTCACTATCCTTATCGTCTATTAAATTATCACCATCATTATCAAGCCCATCAGTACTGATATCTACTCCGGGAGTATAGGACCCCCAGCTACTCATTTTCTTTTCAAAAAGTATTTCATCACGCTTTAGGTCAAGCCATTGAATAGACGTTTTAATGGTTAACTTCCACTCTTCCACTTCTTCCATTCCCAAATCTTCTGAAAGGGTTACCGTGTAAGGTTTGTCAGTAACTGATAATATTACAACTTCCAGTCGACTGTCTGCTTGCTCAGGAAGCACAATATCCAACACATTTTCATTGACCATGAGCTCATTCAATTCTTCATTTAAAATTTCAGCAGCTGAAAATTCTGCTGATTCATTGACAACAGGTGCTAAGGAAATACTATTGATATGTACCGGCAAAGAGCCTCTGGTTGAATAAAACAAACATCCTTGGAATAGTAAAATGGGAATGATGATTTTGGTAATTATCTGATTCATGATTCTTTAATTTTTTTCTGAATTCCATAATCATTAATTTTCCGATATAGGGTACGCTCAGAGATATCCAACGCTCGAGCTGTTTTTCTTCGGTTTCCTCTAAACTTTTCTAAAGCCCGCTCTATCATCTCCTGCTCTAATTCACTCATAGTAATTTCACCTATAACATCATCCTGAATGGCATGCAGAGCTCCATCTTCTACATGGGCAAGTGTACCCGGGGCATTAGATGTTGATGGGGCAGGTGGCAGAAATAATGCCGGATTGGATGGTTGTACTTCATTGACGGGCACTCCCCTGCTTCCCATCATCATTTGTTTAATTTCATTCACATCCTGGCGAAGAAATAATAACTGTTTCAGTATGAGCTCCCGTTCGACCTTATCAGCATCCGCATCAACCAACACTGGCAGGTTGGGGCTCGCCTGGAAAGTATCCAGTTTTAACTGTTTGGCAACCATCACATCCGTTATACGCTCACCCCGGTTCATCACCAAGAGGCTTTCCACTACATTTTTAAGTTCTCTAACATTTCCCGGCCAGGCATATCGCTTCATCACCGTAAGCGCTTCAGAGGAAAAGCCTTTAAAGGGAATATCATTTTTTGCTGTGAAAAGCAGCCCAAATCTTTCAATAAATAAATGCATGTCATTGATGTGATTTCTAAGGGGAGCTGCTTCAATATTAATAGTTTTCAGTCTAAAATATAGGTCTTGGCGAAAATTTCCCTTCTTCACTTCTTCTGCCAATTCTCTATTTGTGGCGGCTATTATCCGTACGTCAGTTTTCATGATATTAGTATCACCTACTTTCATAAATTCGCCCTGCTCAATTACCCGAAGAAGTTTTGCCTGTGTTTCAAGGGGTAGTTCCCCAATCTCATCCAGGAAAATGGTGCCCTTGTGAGCCGCCTCAAAATATCCGGCTCGTGCCTCGGATGCACCGGTAAATGACCCTTTTTTATGTCCAAATAATTCACTTTCAATAATTCCTGCCGGTATAGCAGCACAGTTAACAGTAATCATTTTTTCAAATTTCCGCCGGCTATTTTTATGGATAGCCTTTGCAACCACTTCCTTTCCTGAGCCAGATTCTCCTGTAATTAAAACAGAAATATCCGTATTTGCCACTTGACCGATAAGTGCGATCATTTCCTGAATTTCTACAGATTCACCGATGATATCTGCGGACCTACGGATTTTATCTATATCAATCATTTTTTAGACCCTTTCTTTAAATATTGCATCCCTCGCTTACCAATATCTTTACGATAATACTTCCCGCTAAATTCAATTGATTTAGCAATATCATAGGCATCATCTATTGCAGATTTAAGATCTTTTCCAAATCCAACCACATTAAGAATTCGGCCTCCATTGGAAATTATATCATGATCTTTCTGTAAGGTTCCAGCATGAAATACGAGGCGGTCTTGCACTTTTTCTAATCCTTTAATTTTCATACCCTTTTCATATTTTCCCGGATACCCATCTGCCGCCAGCACTACTGTCACTGCTACTTTGGACGATACCGCCACCTTAGACTTGTTTAAATTTCCTTCAGTTGCATCCCATAATAGCTCAAGAAGACTGGACTCCAACAAGGGTAGTACCACTTGTGTCTCAGGATCTCCCATACGAACATTAAACTCAATCACATAGGGATCTCCATCGACAATCATAAGCCCTACATATAAAAATCCAGTATAAGGATGCCCCCTATCTTTCATAGCATCTAATGTGGGCTGAATTATTTCAACTCCCACTCTATCAATGAGCCCTGGAGTAGAAAGTGGCGTTGGTGAATAGGCACCCATACCTCCTGTATTTGGACCACTATCACCATCAAAGGCACGTTTATGATCCTGAGCTGTATTCAGGATTATAAAATTTTTGCCATCACAAACTGCAAATACAGACAATTCCTCACCTACCAGGCACCTTTCCAGAGATATTCTACGTGCTGCTTCTCCAAATTCTCCATCTTCAAAAATGGTTTTCAAAGCCTTTTCAAATTCTTCATCTGTTTCACAGACAATCACCCCCTTTCCAGCGGCCAAACCATCAGCTTTCAGCACCAATGGTAGTTCAAGTATCACTTTAAGTGACTCTATCTCATCTCTAGTATTACATGAATAGAATGATGGTTGAAGTATCTTTTTCTCTGCCATTAAATTTCGTGCAAACAACTTACTACTTTCCAATTGAGCACCATAAGCATCAGGTCCGAATATACGCAATCCTTCCTTTTGGAAAGAATCTACAATTCCACTTGCCAATGGATTTTCAGGACCGACGACTGTGAGGTCAATTTTTTTTTCCTGAGCTAATCGTAGAATTTCCTGGCGGTTTGCAAGGTTTATGGTAATATTTTCTGCTATTTTACTTGTACCGCCATTTCCAGGAGCACAATAGACTTTGCTGACATTATCATCATTAGCAAATGCCCATGCCATGGCATGCTCCCTTCCGCCTGAACCCAAAATCAATACCTTCTTTTTCATCTAGCTTTTTTATTGACCATTTTTAATGCCCTTCATTAATCAGAATAATAATCTTTTTTTAAACTGCCTCTTCGATAACTCTAATTTTATCCCTCAAGATTGCAGCCTGTTCAAATTGTAGATCTTTTGCACAGCGCAACATTTTTCTTTTCAGTATTTCCAATGATGCCTTGGTTTCAATTCCATCTAGAGTTGAATCATCAATAATAATTTTATCATCATTATTATAATCTGAACTCTCATCAGCAACAGCCGTTGTGAGTTTAATATCTTCTACTGATTTATAGATTGTTCGAGGTTGAATCTTATGTGTTTTGTTGTATTCAATTTGAACCTTTTTCCGCCGTTCTGTTTCGTCAATTAGATACTGCATGGAATCTGTAACTTTGTCTCCGTATAAAATCACCTTTCCATTAATATTTCGTGCTGCCCTTCCAGATACCTGCATGAGGGATGACCGAGACCTTAAAAACCCCTCCTTATCTGCATCCAACACCGCAACCAGGGACACTTCCGGAAGATCCAATCCTTCACGGAGAAGATTTATACCTACCAACACATCAAAAGCCTTCATTCGAAGTCCACGAAGAATTTGTACGCGCTCGATGGTATCAATATCACTATGCATATATTCAGCTTTAATATTTACCCCTTTGAGATAATCAGTCAAATCTTCTGCCATTCGTTTGGTGAGCGTAGTAACCAAAACTCGTTCATCCCGGGTTATAACTTCTCGAATTTCTCCAATCAAATCATCAATTTGCCCCTTAGTTTTCTTCACAATAATTTCCGGGTCTAAAAGCCCCGTTGGCCGAATTATCTGCTCAACGATAACTCCATCAGTTTTTTGCAGTTCATATTCTCCAGGAGTTGCTGAAACATATACAACCTTATTAATTGTTTTTTCAAATTCTTCAAATTTCATTGGTCGGTTATCCAAGGCTGAAGGAAGTCTAAATCCATGTTCAATCAAACTGGTTTTGCGAGACCTGTCTCCATTATACATGGCTCTTATTTGTGGAATGGAAACATGAGACTCATCTGCAAACATCAGAAAATTATTGGGGAAAAAATCAATTAACGTGCTGGGACGCTCATCCTTTTTCCTGCCTTCTAAATGTCGGGAATAGTTTTCAATACCAGAGCAGTAACCTAACTCCGTCATCATTTCTAAATCGTACAATGTACGCTGTTCTAATCGCTGAGCTTCAAGCAACAAGCCTTCTCCCCGTAAATGCTTTAAGCGATCAGACAGCTCAACCCGTATATCATCCATGGCACTATTTAAATTTTCCCGGGTAGTTACAAAATGTTTTGCAGGGTATATCCAGAAATCATCAAATTCACTTTGCATTTTACCAGTTAGGGGATGAAAAGTATATATTTTTTCTACTTCATCACCAAAAAGTTCAATGCGCAGAGCCCATTCATCATAGGCAGGAAATACCTCAATCACATCCCCCCTTACCCTGAAGGTTCCCGGCTCTAAAACCAAATCATTGCGAACATAATGAATATTTACCAGAGAATGTAGAAATTTCTTTTGATCCAGCGGCAATGATTTGTTTACATGTACCAACATAGATTTATAGGTTTCAGGCGAGCCAATACCATAAATACAGCTCACAGAGCAAATGATAATAACATCTTTCCTGCCAATGAGAGACGTGGTGGCTTTCAGCCGCAAGCGATCTATTTCTTCATTCATGGACATATCTTTTTCAATAAAAGTATCTGTCACCGGTAAATACGCCTCGGGTTGATAATAATCATAATAGGATATAAAAAACTCCACCGCATTTTCAGGGAATAAACTCTTGAATTCTCCATATAATTGAGCAGCGAGTGTCTTATTATGAGACAAAATTAGCGTTGGCTTTTGTACTGCTTGAATTACGTTAGCCATAGTAAATGTTTTACCAGATCCGGTAATACCCAGTAAGACCTGATGTTTTAAATCCTTTTCAATACCTGCAACCAACTCCTCTATAGCCTGAGGTTGATCTCCAGCGGGATCATAGGATGAATGTATTTTAAATTCTGCCATAATGACCTATAATTTACAAAACTCCCTCAATATAGTAAAATGACATTTTTACCACAATTGAATTGATTAATGGATTTTAAAGTTCATGAGTCAGCATGCTTTCTTCATTTTAATTATTCATCTTATAGTAAAAAACCAAGTAACTTTCATTCATCACAGCTAAATAGATTTATCATTTATTTTAATCATAATTACCTCTACTTTACTTTTAAATATCACAATCATCTAGCAGAAAATTAATATATACTATTTTTATTTATGAAACCTGAAACATTCATTATTGTAAACCCCACTGCTGGAGATGGTCAGGCTAAGAAACGTTGGCAGAAATTTGAAAATGACTTAATAAATAATCAAATTCCCTACTGTGCTGAAAAAACGAAATACCAAAACCATGCTACAGAACTTGTATCTGAAGCGGTTTCTTCCGGCTATAATCGCATTGGTGTTTTTAGTGGAGATGGCACCCTAAATGAAGTCCTTCAGGGGATGTTCATTGAAGACCAAATAATATCCAGTGAAATAAAACTTATTTTTTTACCCGCTGGGAGCAGCTGTGACTTTGAAAAGAAATTTAAAAATAAACGGAACTTGCTGGACCGTATTCAAGCAGATGATTCTGTTTCAATTGATATTTTCAAGGTTGAATGCCAGGATTTTTCAGGGAAACCCATCAGCCGCTATGTTATCAATAATTCTAGCATAGGCATTATTAGCTTTGCCAATGAAAAGTTCAACTCCGTTACCGGGCTTACAAAAATACTGAAGCAGATGAGTGTGGATATTGGCGCAGTAATCTGCGGGTTGCAGGCTATTACTCAGTTCGATCCCTTTAATGCTGAAATGTCAATAGACGGAGAAAAAATTCCGTTGCGAAGCCTATCTAATACAAGCGTTTTTAAAACCTCAAATTTTGGAGGTGATATGAGCTACGGCGTTGATACGGTTCAGGATGATGGGCAACTGTCTGTAGTTTGGTTGGATGGGACCTCAAAATTTGGATTAGCTGCAATGATGCCATCCCTTTTTACCGGAACAGTCTTAAATAAAAAGCTGGCACATTATAAAACCTGCCACAAATTTAAATTGAGTACTTCAGATACTGTTATCGTTGAAACAGATGGTGAAAATATTGGTACTCCACCAATAAAATATTCCATTCTTCCTAAAGCATTACAGGTGATTATCTAATGACTAACATGGATCAAATGATTGAGAAAGTAAAATGGATGCCAAATGGACTTATCCATTTTATGGAGAAGTGGATACGTAAACTACCTTCAGTGAAAAAAGAGATTAATAAGCAAACAGAATCTATGGCCAGTGACCTAGAATCAATGGTCAAACCTTATTCGGGAGAATTTCAATCCCATGCTAAACTGCCTGAATCGGGTATTGATCGAAGCGTAATTTTGGATGAATTGAAAAATATCTCAGCTTTGGAAGAAAAACGCTGGAAGGATGGACTGGTATCCGGTGCAGTGTATCATGGGGATTCTGATCACATTCATTTCTTAAATGAAGTATATGCCCTACAGTCACAGAATAACCCTCTACATTCTGATCTATTCCCCAGTGCCAGTAAATTTGAAGCTGAGATAGCATCCATGACTGCCCATATGCTGGGTGCAGATAAAACCGATAATGAGGTATGTGGAGTGGTCACATCAGGTGGAACAGAGAGTATTCTGCTGGCCATGAAAACTTATCGAGACAGAGCCCAGGTGGTAAACGGAATTCGACGACCCAATATTGTGCTACCTGTGACAGCCCACGCTGCTTTTGATAAGGCGGGCGAATACTTCAAAATTAAAATTAAACGAGTCCCTATTGATGAAAATTACCAAGCAGATATTAATGCAGTGCGAAAAGCTGCTAATGGAAATACCATTTGTATAGTGGGGTCAGCACCCAATTTCCCTCATGGTATTGTAGACCCCATAAAAGAGATGTCTGAAATTGCCCGTGAAAGAGGAATTTGTTTTCATGTAGATGCTTGTCTAGGCGGATTCGTTCTTCCCTGGGCTGAGAGGCTGGGGTATCCTGTTCCAGAATTTGATTTCCGATTACCGGGAGTAACCTCTATTTCTGCCGATACCCATAAATTTGGCTATGCCGCCAAAGGGACATCGGTAATTCTCTATCGCACTCCAGAACTGAGGCGTTACCAGTATTATACTATTGCAGATTGGCCCGGAGGGTTGTATTTCTCCCCCACTTTTGCCGGAAGCCGCCCTGGAGCCCTAAGCGCCGCCTGTTGGGCTGCATTGCTTTCTATGGGAGAAGATGGATATCTGGAATCGGTGAAACAAATCTTGACAACAGCAGAAGTAATTAAACAAGGCATCAATGAAATCTCAGAACTAAAACTGATGGGTGATCCTCTCTGGGTAATAGCTTTCGGATCCAAGGAGCTTGATATATATAAAATAATGGATCAGATGACTCATAGAGGTTGGAACTTAAACGGACTGCATAAGCCATCCTGTGCGCATATTTGCCTCACCCTTCGGCATACCAAACAAGGGGTAGCTGAGCAATTTCTGTCCCATTTGAAAGATGCTGTTGACTTTGTGAAAGAAAATCCATCAGAATCAGGGGAAATGGCTCCGGTTTACGGCATGGCGGCCACTCTCCCCTTTAGAGGTGTAGTGAGAGATTTCTTAAAGCAGTATTTAGATATATATTATAAAGTATAACTAATAATTATTTATTTTTCAATCAGAAAGAATATAAAAAAATGATCATAGATATTTTTCTTCCCCTTTCACTGGTATTTATTATGTTTACCCTGGGGCTTGGTCTTACCATAAGCGATTTTACCAATATTTTTCGGGAACCAAAAGCATTTACTGTGGGAATCCTTAACCAAATGATTATTCTTCCAATTGTTGCTTTCATAATTGTGAGCTTTTTAGGATTGAAAGAAGAAATGGCTGTGGGAATGATGATTCTTGCCTGCTGTCCCGGCGGGGTAACCTCCAATATGATTACTAAGCTAGCAAAGGGAGATACGGCACTTTCTATTTCTTATACTGCTGTCATGAGTATTGCAACAGTAATAACATTACCTTTTATTACAGGATTCTCAATAACTCATTTCATGGGAGCAGATGCACCTCCAATGAATATTCTGTCATTGGGTATTGCCATGTGCCTCATTACAGCACTTCCCGTTGGATTGGGTTTGCTATTGAATACAAAATATAAGCGTTTTTCAGACTCCTTTGAACCCAAAGCGAGTAAAATATCAACTGTCCTGTTTATGGTAATTGTTGCGGGAGCACTGGCCAGTGAATGGGATGCATTTATTGCCAATGTAGGCACACTTGGACCATCAATTATTATTTTGATTTTGACGATGTTATTTATTGGTTATAACAGCGCCCAATGGTTTAAAATGAGCTCAAAACGAGCTGTGACCATTGCCATAGAATCAGGCATACAGAATGCAACCATAGGAATCACTGTTGGCAATATTATAATGAATCAAGACGCGGGATTATCACCCTTAAGCCTCCCCTCAGGAGTTTATGGAATATTGATGTATCTGGTTTGTCTGCCCTTTGTATTCTGGTTTATAAGAAAAAATAGATAATACTGATTATTTATTATTATCTTGTTCTTTTATCTTTGGCTATTTTTTAATAAAAACGTCCTTTAAAGAACCTTTATGATTTCTCAGCCTATCACGGGCAGCCTCTACCCCCACATTTAATTTTTCCATCACTACTGCTGTTTTTACTTCTCCATCTGCAGACTTTAATATGTTCAGGGCTTCATCATAATTTAAATCAGTAAGATGTTCAATAATACGGGTGCCTCTATCCCACAGCTTGTCATTTGATGCTTTCAGATCCACCATGAGATTTCCATAGGTTTTATTGAGCTTAATCATTAGGGTAGTAGTAATCATATTGAGTACCATTTTGGTGGCTGTTCCAGCTTTCATACGGGTAGAGCCAGTGATGACTTCAGGTCCTACAATTACAGAAATTATATGATCTACATATTCCAATTTTGGCGGATCATTACACAGCAACAGTCCTGTCATTGCTCCAATTGCTTTGGCTTTTTCCAAGGCACCTAATACATATGGTGTAGAACTACTGGCTGTAATTCCCAATACTACATCCTCTGCTTTAATTTCATAATTTAAAATTGCCGCCGCACCATCAGCAGGGATATCCTCAGCACCTTCAATCGATTTTACCAGAGCATCATACCCACCAGCAATAATTCCCTGCACCATATCTGGATTCGTACTAAAAGTTGGTGGACATTCAGCTGCATCCAACACTCCCAACCTACCACTGGTTCCAGTGCCCACGTAAAATAGTCTCCCTCCACTTTGTATTTTGGATACTAGCGCATCAATAAAGGCCTCAATATGAGGTATTGTGTTTTGTATGGCTGAGGGAACGCCTGCATCTTCATTATTAATAATACTAAGTATTTCCAAAGTTGAATTTGTATCAATATTTGTTGAAAGTAAATTCTGCTGCTCTGTAATCTTTTCCCAGCTCATAGTCTTTCCTTTGTTTGCAGATATAAAACCATCTAATTTTTGAAATCTATTTTATTTTTAATCTGAATGCTTGACCTAAACTTAGCTCTGCTGGGGCTCATACTTTCAATTATTTATTCCAGTGCAGAAATTGCACTTCTGTCTGCAAATGCCCTCCAATTAGATGTATGGGAGAAACAGGAAAAATATCTGGCGCGTTTGGCATCTTCCATCCTAGATAGGAAACCTGAATATTTATCAGTGATTCTAATTGGCACAAACCTGTCCAACATTCTTGCCACATCATTCGCGACAGTGTATTTGCTTCGTTCAAATTTATTGCCCCATCAGTTAATCATAATTCCTATTGCCATTATTATTCTTCTATTTGGAGAAATTCTGCCAAAGTCTATCATGCAGAGATATGCCAATTTAGGGCTGATTATTTTATCGCCGATCTTAAAGTCCTCTTATTTTTTATTTTTCCCTATTATTTTTCTTTTGAGACAAACAAGATGGATGAACGTAACCGAACGATTTAGTAAAACCGCTGAAGAATTAGAAGAAAAACGGGATGACATTCAACACGCATATGAACAGGTGGACGATCCGGAAGCGATGGAAGATGATCAGAAGGAAATGATCTCCAATGTATTTGATTTTAGAGAAAGTAAAGTTAATGAAGTTATGACACCCCGTACAGATATATCTGCTATTTCCAGTACAGAATCTCTTGAAAAAGTACTGCATACATTTATTGACTCGGGACATTCAAAACTTCCCGTCTTTGAAAAAGATTTAGATAATATTATAGGAGTTGTGTATTTATACGACCTATTTCATTCACCTGAAAATATCCAGGAAGTTATAAAACCTGTATTATTTATTCCTTATACAAAACCAATCATAGATCTTTTGGGTGAATTTCAATCAGCACATCATGCTATGGCCGTAGTTTTAGATGAACATGGCGGGTCAGCCGGTATAATTACCGCTGAAGATGTATTTGAAGAATTATTTGGTGACTTTGAAGATGAGTTTGATGTGGATACCAAAAAATCTGAAAAACAGGCAGATGGATCCATTGTGGTTGATGCCCGAATGGATTGGGAAGATTTTAACGACGAATATGGAAACATGATTCCAAAAGGTGATTACGAGACTGTAGGCGGATATATTATCTCCCAGCTTGGTCGAATCCCCAACAAAGGCGAGCATTTATTTATACCCATTGGTCAGACGGTTGTCATAAAAGCATCTGCACGGCAAATTCATCAAGTTCAAATTTATCCTTCTGAATAAATATTCTTTTTACATATGGCATCATTAAATAAAGAAAAATTATGCCATTTCAGATTCTAATTCTTGTGAATAGGATCCTTTAGATGCCAACCCATTGAATTTGGCACGTTGAAAAAATGCCTCTTGAGCTGTGGGAATATTTTCATCCTTACCACTCCAAGAAGTAAGAGCTGATGCCTGCAATGCACGTCCATATGAAAATGTGAGATTCCATGGAAGGCTTTCCGCATGTTCAACATTCATCATATTTAAATGGGCGGTAGCATTTTCATTTGTCTGCCCACCAGATAGAAACGCACACCCTGGTACTTCATCAGGTACTGTAGCTTTCAAAACTTCCACCGTACGGTCTGCAACCTCTTTCACTCCGGCTTGTTCACTACAACCAATACCAGAAACAATCATGTTTGGTTTTAAAACAATACCTTCTAAAAACACCCTTTGTCTACTCAATTCATCAAAAACCCTGGCAAATGCCCTTTGGGAAACCTCATGACAAGTATCAATACTATGCGTGCCATCCATTAGTACTTCAGGCTCAACAATGGGTACAATATCTGCTTCCTGGCATAGAGCCGCATACCGTGCCAATGCATGGGCATTGACATGAATGCAGGTTTCTGTTGGAATGCCACCATCACCAATAGTAATAACTGCTCTCCATTTTGCAAATCGAGCACCCAATTTATAATATTCAGCCAGGCGATCTCTTAATCCGTCTAATCCTTCTGTCACTTTTTCACCAGAGTGTGATGCAAGTTCTTTTGCGCCTTTATCTACTTTTATGCCTGGAATTACACCTAAATTTTTAAAATATTGAGGAAACGCTGTGCCATCAGCTATAGTGGATTGCCTGAGCGTTTCATCAAAAAGAATAACCCCACTGATATATTCTTCCATTCCACTTGTGGTAAAAAGTAAATCGCGATAAATATTTCGATTGCGTTCTGTTGACTCAACACCAATACTTTCAAAACGTTTACCGCATGTGGGACTGCTTTCATCAGCGGCTAAGATGCCCTTTCCCTTTTGCACCATTGCATTTGCTGTGCTTCTCAGTTGTTCTTTATTCATATTCCTCCTCAGTTTTGTTTATTTTTGTCCAATTTCGTTTATCATAGATTGAAACCACTCAACTTGAGGGTTAAATGGCTTACCGCCTCTAATCCTTTCAAATTCAATACAGGTGAGCTGATTATTATTTTTTTCATCTAATCCAACAACACCAGAGTTGCCATTAATAGCACATTTTACTGCAAAATCTGCAGTCTGGAAAATAAGCCCCAAATCTTTTTTATTAGGTTTTGCAGATCTAGCAAAATAGCCGCTTTTCTGAACCAATACTTTATCGGCACCAATCTCTTTTGCAAATTGTTTGGCAAACCATTGTCCAGGATTAATTTCATCCAATCGGATATGACCAAATGCATCCCTTTTTATTTTTTCTCCCCTACTTTCCATTTCTAATACAATACTGTCAATCCCAGCCCCTTCGCTTAGAAATATATTTACCGAATCTTTTTCATCCATTCGCTTTTTTAACCGATTCATTTCCTTAGATAAATCAATATCCACCTCCGGAATATATACTGCATCCACATCCCAGCGCTCTTTGGTAATTAATAAGGAAGGAATAAACTTTCTCCCACCCAATCTCCGTCTATATTCCATGGCAGTTGCTGCCGTAAGCCATCCACAATTTCGTCCCATTACTTCATGTATAATGAGTTGTCGAGAACTAGTTGTATTCTCATTCGCTACATTTTCAAAAAAAATGGCTCCTTGCTCCGCAGCAGTCCAGGCACCCAATGTCTGTTGAATTGGGAACACATCATTATCCACAGTTTTAGGTAATCCAACAACTGTTAAATCGTACCCATTATTTGCAAGATACTTTACCAGATCTCCAGCGGAAGTATTTGTATCATCTCCCCCAATGGTATGGAGAATTGTCACTTTATCCTTTACTAGTTGATCAGCTGCTACTTTTAAAGGAGTCTCCCCATTTTTAATGTACCCATTTTCTATACAATCGTCTGCATTTAGGAGTTTTACTCTGCTATTACCAATTGGAGATCCACCATATTCATACAAAATTTCTGCTCTCTCCATTGCATCATCATCTATTGAGATACTCTTACCTGTGAGTAAGCCCTTATATCCGTTTAAATAGCCCATCATTGCTACATCGGATTCATACTCAGAATAATTACAAATAAGCCTGCCAATTGATGCAGATAGACACGGAGCAATTCCGCCAGCAGTTAAAAATGCAACTTTCATTTTATATTTTTGGTAAACATTTGAAGTACCTAAATTACTACCATACACTTATTTGGAAGTAAGTAAATTCTCCCTATAAATGAATCACTTTTTAGATCTTTATAAATACCTTGTTACTGCAATTGGAATATGTTCAATGTGCACAATATTCTCTGCAGAAAGCATACAATGCTCAATTTGTCTTCAACCTTTAGCCTTAGAATACTCTTTAGATGCTTGGGGAAATGCTTTTCATTCAACGCATGAAAAGGAGGGATTATTTTGCCACTCATGCTCACGAATTATTTCTCAAAGTGTAACTCAAGGGGGATACGTTTATTCAGACGGACGACATATGTGTAGCCTCTGCCATATAACAGCAATTCATAACGACTCGTTAATTAATAATGCATATGAATCAGTTACGGCACAGTTGAAAGCAGTTGGAATTATAAATATCCCACAAAATATTCCCATTACATTAGTCGACCTTCACATATTAAACGAAAAAGCCGGACATTTATCCCATGCAAAATTAAAAGGATTTACTCATTTCCCCGGCAAGTCCTATTCAAAATTACAAATTGATAATCCCTACCATATTTATATTTTATCTGGATTACCTCAATTAGAATTTGAAGCTGTATTGGCACATGAATTCCTCCATATTTGGCTGGAAATAAACTCCCTTGATCTGGATATTATAACTGCAGAAGGGTTTTGCAATTTGGGTAGTTCTCTTATTTATGAAAATGATGGGACCCAATTTTCTCATATCCACCTAAGAGCTATGGAAAATAATGCAGACGAAGCTTATGGAAAATCCTTTATTATTTTTCAAAAAGAGATAGACGAAAATGGATGGGAAACGTTAATCCAAAAAATAAAATCCCTATAAACTGAAGTTTAGCCATTCGAATATATAAAAGAGTAAAGCAAATCAATTACAATTTTTGAGCACAAATACCAATTGTAAGGACTCAATTATTCTGTTTAAATTTTCTGGCTAAATTTTTATTAAAAACACCTAAACTAGATCGAAGATATCCATGAAAAAAGCACAACTCATATTAGATGGCAAAACAATTGACCTGCCTATTATTAAAGGTACTGAAGACGAAAAAGGAATAGATGTAACCCAGCTCAGATCTGAAACGAATCATATAACATTCGATCCATCCTACGGAAATACCGGTTCCTGTTCCAGTGACATTACCTATATCAGCGGAGAGAAAGGAATATTGCGATATCGAGGATATCCAATAGAACAATTGGCTGATAATTCAAGTTTTGTAGAGGTCATCTATTTACTTCTCTACGGCGAACTACCCCGTAAGGAAGAATTGGAGTCATTTAATAATAAATTAACCTATCATTCCCTCATTCATGAAGATATGAAGCGATTTTTCGATGCCTACCCTATGAATGCCCATCCAATGGGAGTGTTGGCATCAACGGTTGCAGCGCTTTCTACATTTTACCCTGCACGAGTTGATGGAGATATTGAGCTTAATATCATTCGCCTTCTGGCTAAAGTAAAAACTCTGGCGGCATTTGCCTATAAGAAGTCCATCGGTCAACCATTGATTTACCCAAAAAATGACCTGGGGTTTGAAGAAAACTTTCTTCACATGATGTTTGCAGTTCCGGCAGAGGAATATACAGTTGACCCCACTATGGCAAAGGCATTGAGATTACTTCTCATACTTCATGCCGATCATGAGCAGAACTGCTCTACCTCCACCGTTCGAATGGTAGGAAGCAGCCATGCTAATCTGTATATTTCCATAGCAGCAGGAATTGGTGCATTGTGGGGCGCTCTGCATGGTGGAGCTAATCAGCGTGTCATTGAAATGCTGAAAATGATTCACGCAGATGGTGACAATTTTGAAAAATATGTAGATATGGCTAAAGATAAAAAGTCCAATTTTAAAATGATGGGGTTTGGACATAGAGTCTATAAAAATTTTGATCCGAGAGCAAAGATTCTAAAGAAATCTGCAGACAATCTATTAACAAAAATGGGGAAAAATGATCCTCTGTTAAATATTGCCAAAGAGTTAGAACAAGTTGCTTTAAAAGATGATTTTTTTGTTTCCAGAAAATTGTATCCAAATGTTGATTTTTACTCGGGAATTATATATAGGGCATTGGGAATCCCAACTAAAATGTTTACGGTGATGTTTGCCCTCGGAAGACTTCCTGGATGGGTTGCACAATGGAAAGAAATGCGGAATGCGGAAAAACCCCGAATATACAGACCAAGACAAATTTACACCGGTGTTACCAAAAGGGATTTTATTCCCCTTGACAAACGATAAATCTCTCTATCCAAAATATAAATAAGGAAACAAATTTATGGCTCGAAAAAAAATTGCCTTAATTGGTGGTGGTCAAATTGGAGGAAATCTTGCACTTCTGGCTACTCAAAAAGAACTGGGTGACGTAGTAATATATGACATCCCCCAAGCTGAAGGCATGACCAAAGGAAAGTCTCTGGATATTATGCAGCTTCGTCCCCATGATGGCTATGATGCCAATTTAGAAGGTACTAGCGACCCTGCAGAATTAAGTGGTGCAGATGTGGTAATTATTACCGCTGGAATTCCTCGAAAACCGGGAATGGACCGTGAGGACCTTTTAGAAATCAATATCAAAATTATTACTGATGTTGCCAACAATGTAAAAAAATATGCACCAAATGCCTTTGTTATCGTGGTTTCCAACCCACTGGATGCCATTGTATACTCATTCTATAAGGTTTCCGGTTTTGCTAAGAATAAGGTCATCGGAATGGCGGGAGCCTTAGATAGCGGGCGATTTCGTGCATTTCTGGCCATGGAAACTGGTTATTCAGCACAGGATGTAAACTGCATGGTGCTGGGCGGTCATGGCGATACCATGGTACCTATTACCCGCCTGGCAACTATTGGTGGAATTCCTGCACAGGAGCTCATATCTAAGGACAGGCTGGATGCCATTGTTGAAAGAGTGCGCTTTGCCGGTGGTGAGTTGGTGAAGCTCTTTGGAAATGGTTCTGCCTACTATGCCCCAGCTGCCTCAGCAATTGAAATGGCGGAAGCCTACCTGAAAGATAAAAAACGGGTAATCCCTTCAGCAGCACTCTGCGAAGGCGAGTTTGGTGTTGATGGATACTTTATTGGTGTTCCCACTGTCATTGGAGCTGGCGGAATTGAGAAAATACTGGAATTTAAACTCCTACCTGAAGAGCAGGAAATGCTGAATGGCACGCTGGAAGCTGTGAAGAAAACGGTTGCTGAAACCAAGCTGTAAATTCCCCAAAAGACTATGACGCAGACCAAAATGCTCAATTTTGCCATTCAAACGGCAAAGGGGGCTGGTGCAATTCTTATGGAGCATTTTGGAAATATCTCCTCATATGAACAGAAGTCTACCCCTATAGACCTCCTCACTATTGCCGATACAAGATCAGAAGCTTTCATAGTAAATGAAATCAAAACCACCTTTCCAGATCATCATATCATAGCTGAGGAAAGTGCTGCTGTTGAAAATAATTCAGACTACCGCTGGGTAATTGACCCCTTAGATGGCACTACCAATTTTGTACATAGCCTCCCCATTTTTGCAGTATCTATTGGGCTGCAGTATAAAGGTGAAACTATTGTGGGCGTGGTGTATAATCCATCTGCGGATAAATGTTTCTGGGCTGAGAAAGATGGTGGTGCTTTTTTAAATGGAGAAGCTATCCATATAACCTCAACTAATACTTTAAGCAATAGTCTTTTAGTTACTGGTTTTCCATATATTCATGATGATAGATGGAGTAAGGGATTTGATCTTTTTAAAGAGCTGTATGGCAAAACGCAGGGGGTACGAAGGCTAGGTGCAGCGGCCCTTGATTTCTGTTTTGTGGCCATGGGCCGTTTTGAGGGATTCTGGGAATTTGGACTGGAACCCTGGGATGTCTGTGCCGGGGCACTTATACTTGCAGAAGCAGGCGGTAAAGTTTCTGACTGGGACGGATCTTCTATGCCCTTTTCTGGAAATCGTGTACTGGCTACCAACGGGCATATTCATGGGGAAATGCTGGAAGTACTTGGCAAAGAACTATTTTAGCTTACTCCATAGACGAGCAATTCTGAATTGCTTTACTTAATTTTTCTGAAAAACCAGTCTTCTCTTTTAATTCATTTATGGACGCTTCTCTAATTGCCTCCAATGACTTAAACTCCTGCCACAATTTCTGAATTCGTTTCTTACCCATACCGGGGATCTCTTCAAATATACTTTTGGTCATATCCTTTTTTCGGGATTTGCGGTGAAAGGTAATGGCATAGCGGTGCACTTCATCTCGAATTGCCCGTAATAAATGAAGCCCTGGGGATGTTTTGGCAATATTTTGAGGTTCACTCATTCCCGGCTTAAACACTTCTTCCAGCCGTTTTGCCAGCCCAATTACCGGCACATACCCCAAACCTAGGGCGTCTAAGGCAGATTTTGCCGCTGACAGCTGTCCTTTCCCGCCATCAATTAAAATGAGATCAGGGAGGGGATTTTTTTCGTCCAATTGCCGCTTATAACGGCGATTCACCACTTCGTGCATGGATGCAAAATCATCAATGCCCTCCACCGTTTTAATATGGAATTTTCGATATTCAGATTTACGGGACTTTCCATCTACAAAACAGACCATTCCAGCCACAGGGTTACTCCCTTGAATATTAGAATTATCAAAGGCTTCGATTCGCCGGGGAGCCACTTCCATACCCAAGTCCTCCTGAAGCTGAAGCACCGGTTTTGTGAGAAGCTCTTTCCGTTTGGCTTGCTTGAGACGCAGTTCGCCCAGCAGTAAATCGGAGTTTCTTTTAGATATCTCTACAAGCTTACGCTTCTCCCCTCTTTCCGGCACCAGAATCTGCACCCGCTTTTCCCGAATACCCTTCAACCACTTTTCATATTCTATTATTTCATCAAAATTGCATTCAACCAAAACTTCCTCCGGCATATCTATAGTTGAAGCATAATACTGAAGTATAAATTGTGAAAGATTTTCTGCATGAGAATCGGGGTTATGTACTTTTAAATTAAACTTTTCACGTCCCATAATGTGCCCGTTTCTAATACGCATCACTACCCCCACTCCGTAACTATTTTCAGCAGAAACCACCACCACATCCCTATCTTTAAAATCCTGACTGGCTTTTTTCTGTTTGCGGGTAAAGCTATTCACCACATTCAGCTGATCTCTATAACGTGCCGCATCTTCATATTGTTGCTTTGTACTGGCAATGCTCATTTGGGTTTGTAGATATTGTTTGATTTCCCTATTCTGCCCTTTTAAAAAGCCTTTTATCTGACCGATCATCTCACCATATTCTTTTTCAGACACTAAGCCTTCACAGGGACCATCACAGCGCTTGATATGGTAATCTAGGCAGATCTTGATCTTCCCTGCTTTAATGGTATTATCATCAATATAATAGGTACAGGTTCTAAGGGAAAATATTTTATGAATCACTCTTAGAATTTCTCTCAGGTATCCTGCATCGGTATAGGGGCCAAAATAGTTATGGTCATCTTTCGTGAGGTTTTTCTGCCTAATTATTTCTACTCGGGGATAGGGTTCACTGGTGATACGGATATAGGGAAAGGTCTTATCATCCTTCAGAAACACATTATAACGGGGTTTATGCTCTTTTATGAGGTTAGCCTCAGTAAGCAGCGCCTCTACCTCAGAGCGCATTACCAGCCATTCTAAATCGGAAATATTTTTTACCATTACCAATGTTTTCGGGTCTTTACCTGCTGGAGAGTTGAAATATGATCGTACCCTATTTCTCAGCACCTTAGCCTTTCCGATGTAAATGATCTCTCCTTTCACATCACGAAAGAAATATACCCCAGGGGATTTTGGGATTTGTCCCAGTTTTGCCTTAAGGCTCATAGGGTAATTTAAATGGGAAATCTAAATAAAAAGAGAGAGAATTACTACTTTACCAGTATCAGCTTCTGAGTATTCAGAAACTCACCAGCTACCATCCACGTCACAGAAATGGAATGTGACCTATGTCACAAAATGGACTTTATAATCACATTGAGGCTTTCAGGAAGGTTTACTTTTTCTCACAGAGCTCAATGAGTACACCCCCGGTAGATTTAGGGTGCAGAAAAGCAATCTTAAAACCTTCTGCACCTATGCGGGGCGATGTATCAATAAGCTGAACGCCCTGCCCCTTTAAATAATCAAGGGCTGCCTGGAGATTATCCACTTTCAGAGCAATATGGTGCATCCCAGTACCTTTTTTTTCAATAAATTTCGCTATTGGTGAATTTTTATCAGTGGCCTTTAAAAACTCCAATTTGCCGCTTCCTGTCTCATAAATATCCGTAATAACCTGCTGATCATCAATCTTTTCCCTACTGCTAAGCTTTAGACCCAGCAGATCACCAAAAACATCAGAGATGCCATTTAAGTCATTTGCGGCTATGCCCACATGCTCAATGCCAAGTATCTTAAATGGTAATTCAGGCATGTACCAGCCTCTTCGCCGCTAAATCATATTCAAATGCATCGGTGATTTCAACATCATAAAACTTTCCAATATTCAATTTTTCATCTACCCTAATAAAATTATCCACTTCTGGTGCATCCCTATAAGAACGGCCGATAGATGTACCATCCTCACTTTGCATATCAATGAGTATTTTTTCCGTATTCCCTATAAGATTCTGATTTTTTTTCAAATTTAATCCCTGCTGCAGCATCATAATAGCATCCATGCGGTCCGTTTTAACTTCTGGGGGCACATCATCTTTCAGGGATGCCCCATGCGTCCCCTCTTCTTCCGAATAGGTAAATACACCCAGCCGGTCAAATTCAATTTCTTCTACCATATCATACAACTCTTTAAATTCAGAATCCCTTTCTCCCGGAAAGCCCACAATAATACTGGTCCTAATAGAAATGTCAGGATTAACCTTCCGCAAATCATCAATTCTTTTTCTAATTCCACCTGACAATAGACCCCTGCGCATATCTTTTAACATTTTATCAGAGCCGTGCTGAACCGGCATATCAATATAAGGTACAAGCTTCTCTAATTGCCCAAAACGCTGAATCATCTCCCTGTGCAGATGTGCCGGATGGGCATAATGAAGACGAATCCATTCCAATCCATCCACTTTGTCCAATTCATCCATGAGTTCATGCAATGAGGACCGCGGAGCAAGGTCCCAGCCGTAAGAAGTACTATCCTGTGCGATGACGAGCAATTCTTTTACTCCCAGATCAACTAGACGCTTTGCTTCCTGTACATTCCAAGCCACTGGTTGACTTTTCTGCAGGCCGCGCATTATTGGGATGGAGCAGAAACTACAGCCATTGTCACAGCCTTCAGCAATTTTCAAATAGGCATAATGATTGGGAGTTAATAATGAGCGGAAATAATCAGGGTCATCTTTTGCATGAGCTTTACCAGTAAGATAGCTTAGAACCGCTACATGATCATCAGTGCCAAAAAATGCATCCACTTCCGGCAGTTCTTCTGTAAGTTCAGAGCCATAGCGATCTGAGAAACAGCCCATGACAATGAGTTTTTCTACCTTATCTGACTTTCGAAGCTCCCCCGCCTCTAAAATAACATCTACCGATTCTTCCCGTGCGGTATCTAAAAATCCGCAGGTGTTCACTATGAGGATATTCGCATCATCGGACGTATTAACAATTTTATAATTTTCCTGCTTGAGACCGCCAATTAATATTTCTGAGTCTACCAGATTTTTGGCACATCCCAGGCTAATCATACAGACTCTATTTTCTTTTGTATTAGTCATTTACCACTTCTTTTTCATTGGAAATCAGTCCATTAATATAGCTTTCCCTTTCAAATGGAACCAAGTCATCAACCTGCTCCCCCACTCCAATAAAATAAACCGGAAGATTGAGCTCTTTCATAATCTGTATGGCAATACCTCCCCTAGCAGTACCATCCATCTTGGTTAATATTACCCCTGTAATTGGGATATATTTAGCAAATTCCCGCGCCTGTTGCAGTCCATTTTGTCCAGTATTAGCATCAATGGTAATGAGCACATCAATCTCATCGGTTAGCTTTAAAACCACCCTGTGTATTTTCTCCAATTCTTTCATGAGATTGGCTGAGGTGTGGAGGCGGCCTGAAGTATCCACAATAATCCTATCCATATTTTTAGTGATTCCACTTGCAACCCCGTCATAGGCAACAGAAGCAGGGTCAGCAGATTTATCGTTGGCAGTAAGATGCAGATTAAGGCGCTCTGCCCAAATTCGTATCTGTTCTACAGCCGCGGCTCTATATGTGTCTGCAGCAACCAGAGAAACTGTCTTGCCAGATTTTGAGTAATAGCCTCCTAATTTAGCAGCTGAAGTCGTTTTCCCTGTACCATTTATTCCCACCAAAAGAATTACCCTTTGCAGTTCACTTACCTCATGTACATCAGAAAGGTACTGTTGAATACACTGCTGAAATCGATCTTCTCGGGTAATTTCAGCTTTATCTGGCACTTTAAGCTGCTTAATAATAGAATCCGTTAGTTCCCAGCCAATATCTGCCCCAAGCAGTGCCTCTTCTAGATCTTCAATATCATCATCGGTGAGAATGCTTTTTCCGGAAAATTTCGCAAAAAGGGTAGATAGCTTAGATCGGGTTTTTGATAAACCTGAAATTGTTTTTTTTAAAAATGAAATCATCCTGTCTCTAATTGTTTAAAATAACGTAAATATCTTCTCATATATTCATAGGTACTAAATATGAATAGGAGGCATGAAATCAGGTAGGATGTCCACAATATATAACCAGGTATATTCAGGGGATTTTTAAATAAAAAGAATACCATCATGAGTGCAGAAATTCCTATAAACCATTTCCCAGATCTATTAGACTGAAACACCTCCTCTTGAGAAAACATTAAATATACACCGATAATGATGAGGAATATATCCCTTATGGCTAGGGTGAGAAAAAATATCAGAAAGGGTAATTTGTAGCTAATGATCAAATAAATTAATACGACCATCATACATACTTTGTCAGCTACAGGATCTATGAGCTTACCAAAATTGGTGATTTCCTCTGCTTTTCTTGCCACATATCCATCTAAGAAATCTGTCAAAACAATAATGATGATAAGCAGAAAAGCCTGCCATAATTTCTCTGTCATACCATGGGCAATATCTTCAAATATTAATACCAGAGGTATGGTAAGAAATATTCTGCTTATACTGATGGCATTAGCCAAGGTCAGAATCCGGTCCTGTCGGGTTTGGAGGCGTTTTTTTCTTACCCTTTTTCTATGTTTAAACCGCATTAATTATTTCGATGAGAATTAAATTGTAATGCTGCCAATAAAGCGTCTTTATAAACAGAATCGGGGAAAATATTAAGCTCATCCTGTGCTTCTT